>OHQG01000128.1_pt1 | contig 47494 bp, 31 predicted proteins | sample 1577871 | NCBI WGS metagenome assembly OHQG01 (sample SAMEA3879604, study PRJEB24766) | human gut metagenome | biome: human-associated habitat; feature: feces | place: USA | collected 1985/1987
CGAAGGTAATCATTTAAGTCTTTCGACCCACCCCTGGGGGCTAGCCCCCAGGGGTAGGTGCTTTTATACGCTTCGTGTTGCACTTACTACTGGAAATTGCGGGACCTTACCCTATAATGGGTCTAAAAAACTCTGTTTTTGATGCATATATAACTGCTTTCATCTGATCTTCATAGATGCACACCACAGAGCTAGAGAGCACTCCCCGCAGATTCGCTCCAATTCCCACGTGGCAAATCTCAATTCTCTACGGAGAAACAAAAAAATATCCACGTAGGTAAGAAAAAATACTTCGGAGGAATCAAACGATAAGTCCGAAGAAATGATTCGCCCCCACGTGGAGAATAAAAAACAGCCACGTAGAGATTTGGAATTCTCCACGTGGCTATCGGGTTAGAGAGATTAGATGTTAGAGGTTAAAGACGAGTGATCCTTTGTAGGGGCGGACCTGCGTGTCCGCCCGTTCTCGTCAGAGCGTTGTATGCGATATGGGCGGACACGCAGATCCGCCCCTACACGAATCACATCAACATGAAAAGTCCAGCCATCAGACGCTGTAACACTAGTATTCGTGGGGCACTCTGTAGGCTTTACTCTCTTGTCTCTGATGTTGTATTAATGACATATTCCCACAGCGGATCGTCCCCAAGCTGGGTCGTACCCTTAGTCTCAGAGATAGATCTATCGGGAACAAGTCTCTTCTCTCCACATCTTGTCTGATCGGGACGCACAAAAGACTTACTGCTAGTATAACCCTTAAAGCCACTGTTGGGGAGCGTAAATCCGATTACATCTCCATAGTGGCAAGGAGCGAAGGCACAGGGTGAGCTAGCATCTTCAAGGATAAGGGCCACCCCTGCATCCTGTGCTACAGTTGCAAGCATCCCAGCGCTACTGAAGGTCTTCTCTCCAACAAATATGTAGACGTCTCCCTTAAAAGTTCGTCGAGGTGTGTGGCTCTGATCGCGTGACATTTGACTTTGACCGTCTGTATGGATCAGGTCACTAAAAGTCTTTCCATCGATCATCTTTCCAGAGTACGCTTTCGGAATCCTCTCGGACACGGAGGGGTAGTTTCTCCTCCACAACTCAGACACTCGTAGGTGATATGTATAGTGTGAGGTGTCCTCTCTTTGCGAAGGTAAATACTGAAGTAGCATATCGCCAAGCATACTATTGCCACCTGAATTGTAGCGAAGATCTATGATCAGTGTGTGCGTATGAAGCGAGTCCATCTCTTGAAACATCTGATCAATAAAGTCCGAAAAACGAGGTAGAGAGGATAGGTATGCCTCCTCTTGAGGGGTTAGTTTATATCCACTTGGCTTGGACGTAGTAATGCGACTATACTCGGTCTGATAGTCTTTCATTGCGTTCATCTGGAGGTAAGCAACTCCTGGAGCAGCCATCACGTCATACCAGTACAGAGCTTTGCGTGGAGCAGTAAGCTTGTTGTAATGCATCGCTTTCGGACTGCTATACAGCTCTACTCTATCACTCACAGATATGGGCGAGATAAAGATGGAGTCCATATCAGCAAATGTGACTTTTAAAGTATCCAAGCCTAGAGATCTCCAATAAATACAGAATGAACCCAAAGCACTTACTTGCGAGAGCGAGTACTGCACATTGTCCGCACTGATATAGCGCCTAAGCGTATCGACAATATCTAGGATGGGGATGTCACAGATGGACTTAATCTCCTGTCCTACACAGCTCTGAAGGGTCTTAGGTGCTGTCATGAGACGCACGGTAGGGTACTCTTCGAACCCTAGCCTAATTGGGTAGTAAGTCTTAAAAAGTGCAGTGTCAAGAGTCAGCGTAGTGTGACCGTCACCCATCAAACTCGTAAATTGCTGAAGAAGGAGGTACGAATCGGAAGGAGTATCGACGTGCTTGGCTAGCTGATAAAACTTAGCTAGTTCACTATCCAGACTAATCGCAAAGCCCTCCTCAAGCATTTTAGGGTGACTCTCTTTTAGAAGTTTGCCAAGCACTTGTAGATCCCTTTGTGTGGCGTTCTCCTCTTGGGTTAGAGTGGCTGGGCTGGGGCTGTCTGCAAATGTGATAACGTCTTGAGCGTAAGCGTTGAACGCTAACAGACATAGACATAACGATCTCAGTAAGTAGGGAACAAATCTACTCGTCATAATGGCAGGGCTTTGTGTGATTGATGGGTGAATGCACTTGATAGAGTGAATGCTAGAGCGAAGGTACTAAAAGCTTGTGAGGGAGCCTAACACTTAATTTCGCAAATAGACTAACCCGCTGGGACGTGTAACCTGCTGTAGGGGTGCTCGGCGAGTATCGAGCGGGAGGGCGTCCGTTGTATCAAGGTGATACGTGTAATCCGTCGCTTTCTAGGCTCATATGCAAGCGAAATGCGAAGTTTTTCTCGTTTCGGAAGCTCGGTCGACTTCTCTTCGGGTGAACCGCTCGGCGGGATGGGGGCTCCCACCGTAGGGGCGGACCTGTGTGTCCGCCCGTCCTCACCTGAGCGCAGTCTATTCTGCGGGCGGACACGCAGGTCCGCCCCTACACAAGCTACGTCAGCACGACAATTCCACTCATCAAACGCTGTAACCCCGATCTCCGTAGGGGCTACACGTCTCGCTGCACTACAGCGTAAAATTTGCGCAAAGATGAGGGGGCGACACCCAGACTCATTGGTCTAAGTGCCGCCCCCTTTATTAAGGTTCGTCTGCTGACCCTACTACACGGGATCAGCGAGCGTGACTAGTACTTGATCTCCTCGTCTTGACCCATCTCGTGACGGGTGATCTTCTTGCGATCGATGGCACGCCAAGCGAAGAAAATGTACGCTAGGACAAACGGGATCAGCAGCGAGACGATGCTCATAGCCTTCAGCGTGTAGGGGCTGGAGCTACTGTTTTGGATCGTCAGCGAACTATTGATATCTGCTATCGAGGGGTAGTAAGCGGTATTGTTGTACCCGAGGATGAGGAGCAAGCTCAGGACAGCGAGGACGACACCGACCCCTTCGAGCCAGATACCCTTGCGGTAGCCTTTCTTGACCAGCGTGAGGATCACGCCCGCTAGCACCAGTACCACGCCCACAAGGAAGAAGACGAGGATCACTGGCATAGCGAGGAAGTTGTGCAGATACTTGTACTGCACGAGGCTCACGGCACCTGTGGCGGGATCGACGTCATACCCTTTGGTTACCATGAGGAAGACCACATAAGCGACGAAGAGGACGACAAAGATCACTGCATTGGGTAGCAGGCTCTTGCGAGCATGCTCATAAGCGACCTCATCGTCTATGTTATTGATGAAGTATAGGAGCGCCGTAGTGCGTGCCAGGAAGAGGAGCGTCACACCGAGTACCACATTCCAGGGGTTGAAGATAGCCTCCAGTCCGTGTAGCTGTAGTCCTGTGAGAGGATCGGGCTGCCATACGGAGATGGTCTGCATAGAGGCTCCGAGGTCGTAGATAGCACTCTTGTCCACGATGAAGTTACCTCCCGTGAAGAGCGTCGAGACCGCAGCACCTAGGAGTACTGGAGCCAAGACACCGTTGATAAAGAGGAAGGTCTGGAAGGTCTTCTTGCCCCAAACATTGCCATGCTTAGACTGATACTCGTACGAGACAGCCTGTATGACGAAGGTCAAGCAAATCAAGATCCACACCCAGTAAGCTCCACCGAAGCTGGTCGAGTAGAAGAGCGGGAAGGAGGCAAAGAAAGCACCTCCGAAGGTGACCAGCGTCGTGAGTGTAAACTCCCACTTACGACCTGTCGAATTGACAATCATACGCTGCAGCGGCTCGTCACGACGCGCTGCAAAGATAAAGGTCTGTCCGCCCTGCACAAAGAGCAGGAAGACAAGCAGGGCTCCCAGCAGTGAGACTAGAAACCACCAGTATTGCTGTAGAAATGCGTAGTCCATTATGATAGTGTGTCTATGGGGTTAGTGATTACTTACTCTCACGCTTGCTAAAGAGCTGCTCTACATCATTTAGATGAGACTCAGGGCCATGCTTGATCGCCTTGACCATGATGCTCACCTCCGCAATAAGGAGGATCGTAAAGAGTACGGCAAAGATGATGAACGTGGTCATCACGTTGGCGGGAGCCAGCTTAGAGACAGCGGCATTCAGCGGGAGCATATCCTGGATAGCCCATGGCTGACGACCCATCTCGGCGACGACCCATCCAGCCTGACTGGCGATCCACGCTAGCGGGATGCAGATGACCGTGATGATGTGTAGCCAGCGATAACGTGCAAACTCCTCAGCACTCTTCTTACGCTGCAAGATCCAGATGAGGAGAAGGACAAGAATAAAGAGGAAGCCACAACCGACCATAATACGGAAGGCGTAGTACATGAGCGGTACATTGGGTACGAGATCCGCCTTGTCCTGGACATAGCCATAGCCAAAGTGGTCGAAGTTCTCCTGTATGATTGCATTCTGACGCTCCATCTCGGCAGCGTCACCAGCCTTCTGCGCTTCGCCATAAGCAGCGAGTGCCTCGATAGCAATCTTGCCACGACGCATACGCTCATCAGCAGAGAGTGCTTGGTTGCCATCCATATCGTAGTAACCACCCTCTAGGATATTGTTGATACCTGGCACGTAGCCACTGGTAGAGCGTGTACCCAGCCATGAGAGCATAGAGGGCATCTTGAAGTTGAAGACGAATGGATCTTGATTCTCCTCAGCCAGTGGCGTGAGCTTGTTACAGTCGAGCAGACCGATAGCGCTGAGCCCTAGTCCCTTGCCGTCAGCAGTCTTGCCGTCGGGGGTGCTTTCGCCAGCATCATAGAGCGCCTCCATAGCAGCGAGCTTCATAGGCTGACGCTGAGCCACGTTGTAGCCAGAGGTATCTCCCGTGAAAGCAGTGAGCAAGGCGGCGATCAGTCCGAAGGGAGCGATGATACGACTATTGGCCAGTGCAAACTCCTTGTGCTTGCCACGAAGGATGTAGATGGCGCAGATACCCAGCGCAAAGACAGAGCCGAGCGTCCAGGAGGAGATGGTCGTATGCCAGAACTTATTGACCGCCGTACTAGAGAGCGCCACGGCCCAGAAGTCGGTCATCTCACTACGTACGGTAGCGGGGTTGAAGGTCATACCGACAGGGTCTTGCATCCAAGCATTGGCAACAAGAATCCAAACGGCCGAGATGGTCGCACCGATGACGGTCAGCCAGGTAGAGGCTAGGTGGAAGCCACGGCTCACCTTGTTCCACCCAAAGAACATGACAGCGATGAAGGTCGCCTCCATAAAGAAAGCGAGGATACCCTCGATAGCTAGTGGAGCTCCGAAGATATCACCCACGAGCCAGCTATAGTTAGACCAGTTAGTCCCAAACTCAAACTCGAGGATGAGTCCCGTGGCGACGCCGATGGCAAAGTTGATACCAAAGAGCTTCTGCCAAAACATCGCCCACCGCTTCCACTCGGGGCGATTGGTGCGATAGTACTTAGTCTCAGCTATCGACATGATCACACCCAGTCCGAGCGTGAGTGGCACAAAGAGCCAGTGATAGCATGCGGTCAGAGCAAATTGCAATCTAGACCAGAGGAGTAAAGCGTCTACATTCATTATGCTATATAGTTAAGTTATTGATTGTCTTGATGAAGCGTGTCGATGACAGGTGCCGTAAGCTGATGCTGCACGAACTCGATCTGCGCCTTCTGGTCTCCCTGCTGGGCGATCACCCGCGGGAAGAAGATAGGACGCAAGATGGCAAACATGATAAAGAGCTTGATGGCTACAATAATCCACAGCAGACGGCTCGTACGGCTTTGACTCCGCAGCCCGTCACGATAAAGGTCGTAAAACCAGCGAAGCACCCCGCGGGACTTCTGTGCTGTACCAGTAGATTCTGTATTCATACTTATCGACACTAGCTGATATCTGCGACAAATGTAATGTTTCTACACTAAAGAAGAGGTATTCAGGTGAAATATGTCACGAGAAAGAACGATTTTGTCAAGTCAACCACGCCTCCCTCGACCTATCGCGAGGATAGACTCGGGGATGATCTGGTGCAGCCAGTCGATCACCTCGCCATCGGTCGCCTCCTCAGCAAGTGCTACGATGATGGTGTCGTACCCCGCCACACTACCGAGCGTGAGCGACGACAAGGAGCTGTCGAGGATGGTCGCTATAGACTGCGCAAAGCCAGGCTCCGTGCGGATCACCAGCATCTGCCCCGAGAGGGCGTACGAGCGGAAGCCGACCGTCGGAGAGATTAGTCCCGTGGGCTGCGTCGTGACAGCGTCAGCTTGTGGCATCAGGGGGAGCTGATAGCACGACTTGAAGGAGCCAGGGCGCACCCCCTTGGTAGCGCCCAGCTCAGAGAGATAGGTCGAGAGCGTCCCCTGCGTGATGGATATGTTACGTCCTCGCAATAGCTCGAGGAGCATCGCTTGGTCTGTTACTTCGTGGGTCCTCAGCAGGTCGGCGATGACACCGAGCCGCTGACTCTTCGTTTGCTTACTCATTATGGTACTCAGGGGTGATACTTCGATGGCACAAATGTACTCTTTTATTCCTATCCTAGACAAGTCGGAGCGAAGCGTTGACGGCACCTTTGCCCTAGTAGAGGAGGGTGGCGACGAGCGGGAGGTGGTCGCTGGGACCGGCGAGGTAGCTGTCGCCGCCGTACGTTCGTCGTGGACGACCCCACGGGGCTGGGCTCTCGTGCATATACTTCTGTGGGGGCAGGGCTATGCGTACCGTCTCTAGCTCTAGACGCGGATAGCGAGTCTCGGCAAGTAGCGTGCGGGAGACGAAGAGTCGGTCGATGCGCTCCCAGTAGCCTCGGTAATAGTAGCTCCCTGGGGGCATCGTCTTGAGTTGCTCATCGGTAAATGGGGGCGTGAGGTCTACCATCGCTAACGAATCGCTTTGAGATAGGTAGGCGTGATAGGAGGCAGCCCAGCTGTCTGTCAAGCCATCTTCTGGTGTGGCATTGAAGTCGCCCACGACGACGATGCTTTGCTCTGGATTAGCCCTCAAGAGGCTATCGGTACGCGTGCGGAGCATCTCGATGAGCGCAGCACGAGCCGTCTCTGCGGTAGCACCTCCTCGGCGTGAGGGGAGGTGGCAGACGATGAGCGAGAGCGGCGCTGCGGAGGGGAGGCGACCAGAGACGAAGAGCAGGTTGCGTGTCGGGTAGATGCTGTCGGGCGTGATGCGTAGGGGCCACTCCTCGGTCTGCTCTACGGCAAAGCGGTCTGCGTCATAGAGCAATGCCACGTGAGAGCCACGGCGGTCGGAGCCTGTGGCGCAGATGGTCTTGTAGTTGCCCCCTCGTAAGAGCGTGTGGTGCGCCAACTGCTCGAGCGCCTCTACGCTCTCGACCTCTTGTAGTGCTATGAGGGCGGGTATATCCCAAGCGGTCGCATGAGAAATCACCTCGGCTAGCTGATGGCACTTGCGCTTCATACGCTCTGCCGTCCACCCTTTGCGGGCTGTGGGGAGGTACTCGCGATCATCCCAGCGGGTGCTGGGGATGGTGTCAAAGAGGTTCTCCACATTGTATGAGACAATGGTAAACCTCTGCTGCGCTACTAAGTGGTGCGAACCACAGAGCAGCAGAAAGAATAGCATTAACCCACGAAAGCGTACGAAGCGACTGTTGCATAAAGGCGAATCGCGGTGTTGCTTTCGGGATTCGGCTTCGGTCACATACGGAGGTATGCTCCCTTCAGACCTCACCCTCAGTGCCTTGCGCTTCATCCTTTCTGCAAAGTCTAGGAAGATGGAGCTGGTCATCTCAAATAAAAAAGGAAGCGACGCTCCCATAGAGTCTACTGTCTCTACGAGAGCGTCGCTTTACGTTGATATGTTGATATAGTGTCTAGATTACCAGACCACGACACGCTCCTCAGGAGCAATGTACATGGGGTCACCAGGCTGGACGTTGAATGCCTCATAGAAGGCATCGACGTTCTTCAGTGCCTGATTGACACGATAGATGCCCAAGCTGTGTGGGTCGATCTTGGTCAGACGAACCTCCTCCTCGGGAGTGATGTTTTGTCCCCATACACGAGCGTAACCGATGAAGAAGCGCTGTGCTGGTGTGAAGCCGTCAATCTTCTCGACCGTCTTGCCCTCGAGCTGCTTCTGGAGTGCTAGGTAAGAGACTAGGAGACCGCCCTGGTCAGCGATATTCTCACCGAGCGTTAGGTGACCATCAGCGTTGAGGTTGTCATTGATCTTGATCTGGCTGAACTGCTGAGCGAGACGCTCCGTAGAGTTCTTGAAGTTCTTCTTGTCAGCATCGGTCCACCAGTTGTTCATATTACCGACAGCGTCAAAGGCACTACCCTGGTCATCAAATCCGTGCGTCATCTCATGACCGATGACCACACCGATAGCACCGTAGTTGACAGCGTCATCAGCGTTGATGTTGAAGAAAGGAGGCTGTAGGATACCAGCTGGGAAGCAGATCTCATTCGTCGTAGGCATGTAGTAAGCGTTGACGTCCTGAGGATTCATAAGCCAGCGAGAGCGATCGACTGGCTGACCCAGCTCAGACATATTGAAGTCGTGCTCGAACTGGATAGCGCAGCGGAGGTTCTCCACAAAGCTATTGTCCTCAGAGATGTTGAGCTTAGAGTAGTCCTTCCACTTGTCAGGGTAACCGATCTTGACGGTGAAGTTAGAGAGCTTCTCGATAGCCTTCTGCTTCGTATCACCAGACATCCACTCGAGCTGAGAGATACGATCCTTGAGCGCAGCCTGTAGGTTGCTGATCATCGTCTCCATACGCTCCTTAGCCTCTGCGGGGAAGTACTTCTTAACATAGACCTCTCCAAGTGCCTCACCAAGCGTGCCATTGAGGAGGTTGACAGCACGACGCCAGCGTGGGTGCATCTCCTTGACACCTGAGAGTGTGGTGGAGTAGAAGTCGAAGCTAGCCTGTACAAAGTCGTCCGAGAGATAGCTAGCATAGCCGTCGATGGTCTGTGCTAGGAGGTAATCCTTGAGTGCCTGTAGGTCTGCCGTGGGGAACCACTTACTAAACTTCTTGAAGAAGTCTAGCTGACCACCATTCCAAGACTCTAGATTCTGAAGGTTACGACCCTCGATGTAGCGAGCCCAGTCGAAGCCAGGGTTGTCAGCGACAAACTGCTTGACCTCGACCTTGTTGAAGTTGTGCTCTACATCACGCAGCTCCGTCTGCGAGTAGCACATATCAGCGAGTACGTTGCTGATGGCGATATTGTTCTTCGCAATGCGCTGCGCATCCTCGGCAGAGTAGCCAGCGAGCTGAGCGATGCGCTCGATGTACTGGTTGTAGGCCTTGATGATCTCCGCATTCTTTGGATCTGTGTAGTACTCCTTGTTGCCCAGAGCCAGACCAGTCTGATTGAGGTTGAAGATATTCATATCGCTATTCTCAGCATCGGCCATAACGTATGTGCCGAAGAAAGTAGCATCCCCCTTGTTGTCCTGCTGAGCTGCGAAGTCTACGAGCGCCTCCTTAGAGTCGATTGCCTCGATAGCCTTTAATTCGTCTAGGATAGGCTGAGCGCCTAGCTCGTTGCGCTTGACACTGTCGATAGCCTGCTTGTATAGTACAGAGACGCGATACTCATTGGTACCAGCCTTGTAGCTGCCCTGAGCTAGCTCATCGACGATGCCGTGGATCTGCTCGAGCGAGCGGTCACGTAGCACGTCGAAGGTGCCGAAGCGACTGTAAGCCGGCTTCAGTGGATTAGCCTTGATCCAGCCACCATTGACATAGTGGTAGAAGTCATCCTGTGGACGCACGAGGGTGTCCATATCAGCTAGATTGATAGCTGGGATGATCTCCTCATTGGTTTGAGTCTCCTGCTTCTTATTACAAGCAGAGAACGTAATAGATGCTGCGCATAGAGCAGCAACTAGTAGCTTGCGATTGTTCATATTCGATTGTTCGATTTCAAAAATGATTCATAAGTTGAGAGAGAGCCTATCTAAAGCAAAGGAGACGGGTAGACACCCGCGTCGGTCAACTTCGCCAGATGCTCTATGACCATATCACGATCAGAGGCATAGGTAGCGCCAAACCAGCGTGCATCGGTGCTCAAGACCTGTACCTGTGCTAATCCCTGACGGATCAGCGTGTCGACAACTGTCGGGATAAAGAACTCCGACGTAGGCTCATTGATATGCTCCCTAAGGAAGTCCACAAAGAGTCTCTCCGAGTGCTCCAGGTAGTCCGGCGTAAAGCCCCAGAGGTTCATCGATACGAGTGTGCCACGAGCTATGGATAGCTTCTTGCCGTCATGCATACTGACTATCTCGTGACTCTCATTCTCGTGGATATTCTTATGCTCTGTGATGTGCATCAGATAGCCCTCGGGCGAAGCCTTACATACGCCCCGGCTCACACTACCCTCAGCAGTGAGTGTACTCTCGATGTCGTAAGCGACCATACAGTAGGCACCACGGCTATCAGCGGGTAGCCCAGAGAGGTAGTCACTCATCGTCTGAAAAGCCTCACGACCATAGAAGTCGTCAGCATTGATCACTGCAAAAGGGCCATCGATCTCAGGAGCAGCCATCATGAGCGCATGATTAGTACCCCATGGCTTGGTGCGCTCAGCAGGCGCGGTAAAGTCTTCGGGCAGAGAGTCTATCTCCTGATAGACGACCGCCGTGTCGATAGCGTTTTGGTACTTCTGTAGCACCTGCTCTTTGAATTGCTCTGCAAAAGCGTGACGTATGACAAAGACCACCTTGCCAAAGCCGGCTCGGATCGCATCAAAGACGGAGTAGTCCATAATACTCTCGCCCGCCGGGCCCAACTTGTCTAGCTGCTTGAGTCCGCCATAGCGACTGCCCATGCCAGCAGCCATAATGACTAGTGTAGGTTTCATTCGATCGTTACTTGTTAAGTGTGTGTAGGGAGCGCCACTCTATGAGAAGAGCATACTCCTTTTTCTATTATTGAGGATAGTGTGTATTTGATTCGTCTAGATGCTCTAGCACCTCCTCTAGATATCGTCGTGACTCCTCACGAGCCAGCTCTAGGTTGTGTAGCTTGTAGTTGCCACAGTCACGAGGCGCCACGCCAGGCACGGCACCCTCATAGTGCGCTACAAAGTCAAAGGCACGACGGAGCAGGTCTGCTATATCAAGCGGATTAAGGTCTCCTACCATAATTAGGTAGTTGCCCGTCAAGCACCCCATCGGTCCCCAGTAGATGATACGATTGCCCCACTCGGGATCGTTACGCAGATAGGTCGCTACGAGATGCTCTATCGTATGCAGCGCACTCAAGTCGAGCACAGGCTCACGATTAGGAGCCTTCATACGTATGTCGAAGGTGGTCACTACCCGATCGCCCACGAGGTCACGACGAGAGACATAGACACCACGCTTGAGACGCTCGTGATCTATGGTAAAGCTTGGGATATCCTTCATTACTTCAGGCTACATAAGTTACTTTTTCTCGCTATACTCGAGAACGCCAGGCTCTATCTCTAGTGGGTTATCGTAGAAGGTGGGATAGTTAAAGAGCCGAGCTGGACGCTCACCCCACAGCGTGATCTTGTCGCCTGTGATGTGAAGCATACTTCCCTCTCGCAGACCTAGCACGTCGCAGTTAGGATTGTACTTGACAAACTCACGGATACGCTGCTCGCGCGTCTCACCGCCATGTCCCTCAGGATGCGCATCGAGGTAGTGCGGATTGATCTGGAAGGAGATCAGCCCCAGCGCCTGCGTCGTATCGGGATAGCAGATAGGCATATCGTTTGTCGTCATGATCGTCGGGCAGGCGAGGTTAGAGCCAGCACTCCAGCCCACGTAGGGGATGCCGTCCTCGAGGACGCGCTCGCGGATCAGCTTCATGGCGCCCATATCTTGTAGTTGCTTGAGGAGTGCCCATGTATTGCCACCACCCACCATAATAGCCTGAGCAGAGGCGATAGCTTGTAGTGGCTTCTCGTAGGTGTGTAGTCCTGTCACATTAACTCCGTAGCCACCGAGTGCATTATTAACCTTGGCCACATACTCATCCCAGCTATAGGTGATAGCGGCATAAGGGACAAAGAGTACATCCTGAGCCACTGGACCTAGGAAGCGACCGATCTCCTCGGCAGCATAGCCCAGATAGGGTTGCCCCTGAGACGCGGAGTTGGATATCAGTAAGAGTTTCTTCATGTCTATACCAGATTGGTTGAGATAATCTAGTCGCAAAGGTACAAAATAGAAACACACGGCTCCACATTATAATGGTTAGAGATTAAAAGTTAGAGAAGGTGCCTATCATCGGACGCACTGCGAGGAGGATTTATCACCTTTTGCAGAAAAGTCGTACCTTCGTAACGGCACCAACCGAACTGATATGGATCAAGACAATCGCGATATAGAGCAAGAGCACGAGAAGGAGGAGACCACTCCTACAGATATAGAAGTTGCATCGACCAGCACCGACCCGAGTGACGAGAGCTACGTGGCTCCCGAAGAGGAGGAGGGCGAGGGACGCCTGCATACCCTCGGCGGGATGTACCGCCACTGGTTCCTCGACTACGCATCGTACGTAATCCTCGAGCGTGCCGTGCCTCACATTGAGGACGGACTCAAGCCAGTGCAGCGTCGTGTGCTCTACACGATGCACCTGATGGAAAACGGCACCCTCCACAAGGTTGCCAAGATCGTCGGTGCTACGATGGCATACCACCCACACGGTGACGCCTCGATCAATGATGCTTTGGTACAGCTCGGTCAGAAAGGCTATCTCATCGACACACAGGGTAACTGGGGTAACATACTCACAGGCGATGAGGCGGCCGCTGGGCGATACATCGAGGCTAAGCTCTCCAATTTTGCCCTCGAGATACTCTTTGGCGACAAGATCACCCCCTGGATGAAGAGCTACGACGGCAAGTCGCGCGAGCCAGTTTACCTGCCCGCCCGCTTCCCACTATTGCTAGCGCAAGGTGCCGAGGGCATCGCCGTGGGTCTCTCCTGCAAGATCCTCCCGCACAATCCCAAGGAGCTTATTGAGGCTGCCTGCGCTTATCTGCGTGGAGAGCCTTTTACCCTCTACCCAGACTTCTCCACGGGAGGTATCATCGATGTAGATCGTTACAACGATGGCAAGCGGGGCGGACAGGTCAAGAGCCGCGCACGCATCGAGCGTATCGAGGATCGTGTGCTGAGTGTGCGTGACCTGCCCTTTGGCAAGACCACCTCGACGCTCATTGACTCAATCCTAAAGGCTAATGATAAGGGACTAATCAAGATCAAGCGCATAGACGATATGACCGCCGAGACGGCCGACATACGCATCTACCTGCCTGTAGGTGTCTCGGCCGATAAGACGATCGACGGACTCTACGCCTTCACCGATTGCGAGGTCTCTATCTCGCCCAATGCGTGTGTCATCGAGGACGATAGGCCACGCTTCCTCGGTGTGAGCGACCTGCTACGTCACTCGGTAGAGCATACACGAGGATTGCTAGAGGAGGATCTGCGCTTACAGCTCCACGACCGTCAGGAGGAGTATATGGGCGCTTCGCTAGAGCGAATCTTCATCGAGCATCGTATCTATAAGTTACGCACCTTTGAGGAGGCTCCTGACCAGCAGACAGCTCTAGATGTGATCCGCAAGGCTCTAGAGCCTATCGTGGGCGACTCCCTGTTGCGACCCATCACGGACGATGACTTAGCGCGTCTCCTAGAGATCAAGATGGCACGGATTCTCAAGTTTAACCTAGAGAAAAACGAGCAGCTCATCCTGCGCCTCACCGAGGAGATGGCGCAGATACAGCACCACCTAGACCACCTCACCGACTACACGATACACTACTACAGCTCGCTCCTAGAGGAGTATGGCGCTGGCTGGGAGCGACGCACTCAGATCGGACACTTCGGGACGATCGAGGCTACGAAGGTGGTCGAGGAGAACCTCAAGCTCTATATAGATCGCAAGATGGGCTTCGCTGGGACGGGTATCAAGGGCGGAGAGTATGTGTGCGACTGTAGCGAGATAGACGACATGATCGTCTTCTTCCGCGATGGAACCTATATGGTCACCAAGATCGAGGAGAAGAAGTTTCTCGGCAAGGAGCGTGTCCTACATATTAATAAGTATGTGCGAGGAGACAAGCGCACGATCTACAATGCGATCTATCTAGATGGCAAGACGAAGACTTCGTTTATCAAGCGCTTTCACGTATCGTCTAGCGTGCGTGACCGTGAGTACGACTTGACTATGGGCACGCCTGGTAGCAAAGTACTCTACTTCTCTGCCAATCCCAACGGAGAGGCGGAGAGTGTGACGATCAAGCTGCTCCGTGGAGGCACCTCGCGACGCATCCTCTTCTTTGACAAAGACTTTGCAGACATTGCTATCAAGGGACGCACCGCCAAGGGCAACATTGTGACGCGCGCTCCGATCGAGCGTATCTCACTTAAGGAGCAAGGTGGCTCAACGCTCGGAGGACGCAAGGTGTGGTTTGACCCAGATGTAAACCGCATCAACTACGACAACCAGGGAGACTACCTAGGCGAGTTTGAGTCTAGCGACCGAATCCTCGTCATTCTCCCTTCGGAGCAGGTCTATACGACCGACTTTGGCGAGAGCAACCACTTCTCTGAGTCTCCCAAGATCATCGAAAAGTACGACCCCGACAAGGTCTGGAGCGTCATCTACACCACACCCGAGGGAGTTACCTACATCAAGCGTGTCTCCATGCCCGATAGGAAGAAGCCACAAGCTATCGTCGAGCCTGAGGAGCAGCTACTAGCTCTCACCGATGAAGCTGAGGCGCAGTTTACCCTGATCACGAAGCCGCAAGGACGCAAGAAGGCTGCGACGATAGAGATATCTGTGTCTGAGTACGATCCGCTCAAGAAAATCTCCGCACGTGGCAAGCGACTGACCGCACTGCCCATCGACAGCTTTGAGGAAGTGGAGCCCGTAGCTGACGAGACGGAGGAAGAGGCAGAAGAGCTAACCAACGAATGAGCCAAGTGACACACTCTATGAGACAACGATTACGACACCTCCTTCTACTGCTTTGCGTGGGGCTATCACTGATGGGTACGAACCGCTCGCTCTCTGCTCAGGAGGCAGATACGACTACCACAACGACGACTACCACCACAACAACAACTACTACTACCACGACAGCCACTACACCCTACCGATTGCTCTACCTATCGCATGAGTTTCGCTTCGGGTGGAACACATTATATAATGAGTACCTCTCGCCGCTCTACTACCGTGGTCACTCGCTGAGCTACCGACTCTCCTCAGAGGCTCCACTCACACAGGCTCACCCTGAGTGGCTCCTCTTGCAAAGCACACAGATCACTGGTGGGCAGCTGCTCAACCCCGCACGCACTGGAGCTACCAGTCACCTTGCTTTCGACACGAAGTGGAGCTTCGTACATCAGTGGCGTCTGCCCTTTGGGATGGTCGTTGGCATAGGCCCTGGAGTTATGGTCGAGGGGGCGACCTCCTATAACGGGCGCAACCAAAACAACCCGGCCGATCAGCAACTCAATGGAGACCTGACGGCACAAGCTTTGGCAGCTTACCGCCTTCGCATCGGGTGGTTCGTCGCAGACCTGCGTCTGCAGATGACCTCAGCACTGGTCGGTCTAGGCTTCGCACCATATTATAATGAATCTTATCTGCAGGCTTACTACTACGACAAGATCATCAACCACTTCGCCCTGCACACCTTCGGTCGACGGCATTACTACCAGGTAGGCATGGCGCTAGACATACCTATATGGCGCATTATGACCCTGCGTATGACCTACGACTACACCAACTCGGCAAGACGTATCCACTCCATCTATCGAGGCTCCTCGGGACACTATCTAGGAGTCGGTCTGGCCACTTACCTTCGCCCCTTCAGAGGGTATCAAGAGGTGCACAATGCAAACCACACGACTGCCATCAGCTTATGAATCTAACGAAACTACATAGCGGGCTTGTCACCCTGCTACTCCTACCATTGCTGATTGCCTGCACACAAGAGCCTGAGGAGCAGCTGTACACGAGGGACTATCAGACCAACTTCACCGCACTCTGGACCATACTAGACGAGGGGTACTGCTTCTTTGACGATAAGCTCCCAGCCGCAGGCGATACCACTTGGAGCGACCTCAAGGAGATCTACACACCTCTGGTACAGCAATGCCAGTCGGAGGACGAGTTCTTCGACCTGATGGTAGAGCTGATGTGTCACCTCAAGGATGGACATGTCAACCTCTTCGCCCCCTTTGATGTAGGAGGGTGGGATATTCGCAAAGGAGCTAGATACTGTCTAGATAGTCGCATACGCAACCTTTATCTGCAGCCTCATGTGCGTCGTGCTGGATCGATCTACTATACACCGATCACCTACAATGGACATGCAGCTGACTCGATCGGCTATATGGTGATCCCCTCTTTCTCCTCGTCTATCTCCTTGACGCATCTACACGCTGTCTTCACAAGACTGGCGCACTGTCGAGGCCTGATCATCGATATGCGTGACAATGGTGGTGGACTGCTGACCAATGCGGATCGTCTGGCTAGCGTCTTGATCCCCTCCGATACGGTCGTCGGCTATATGAGCACCAAGACCGGTCCTGGCCACCAAGACTTCGGGCCACTCAAAGCGATCCGACTCTCTCGTGCTCCCATCAGCTGGCAGCGCCCTACTGTGATCCTCGTGGATCGTGGCACCTACAGCGCAGCTAACTCACTCGTGGCTTATGTCAAGGGGACGACCCGCCACGTCCTTTTTATGGGGGATCGTACGGGTGGTGGCGGTGGTCTACCTCGTAGTAGCGAACTGCCCAACGGCTGGTGGCTACGCTACTCCTCCTCTCGTATGTACGACGCCCAGCGGCACGGTATCGAGGCAGGCATCGAGCCACACATCATCCAGGAGCAGACCGACGAGGCGACAGCGCAGCAGCAAGACGCCCTCATCGAGCGCGCTATCACGATACTTCTCGCAGCAACGAAGTAACCCACCGCACACATCTGGAGACTGTTGACTGTTGCAACAGTCATATCAGACCTATACACGCAAAAAGAGCCTTCCCTCTCGGGAGGCTCTTTTTGTGACCGCGGCAGGATTCAAACCTGCAACCTTTTGATCCGTAGTCAAATGCTCTATTCAGTTGAGCTACGCGGCCGATGAAAACTAAACCCTCAAAAAACGACAAACGAAAGAGGTGAAACAGACGATCGCTCACAAGAGTGAAGCGTTCCTCCCCGTTTGCAGATGCAAAGGTACAACAAATTTCGGAACCTGCAAACCTTTTCCGCAAAAATATTTCAGCACAACGAGCAAACACTACCTAGGATAGCACACAACATCAAGAAAGACAGTAGCATAAGAGACGAAAAATATTTTACTTCCTCCCGACATCTAAACTTTTTACTCAAGGCCCTCCACCGATGCTCCTTAGAGATCCTCACTCCCCTACAACCATCGTGGACCCCAATTAATCGTATATAGGTATTCACCTCTGAGGAAATCAGTACTATTAGGTATTTCCGGCAGGGAGAATAGCCCGTAACTTTGCATAGATAAAGGGGAACAATGAGTTGCGACGCTCCCCGATCACCTACTATTCAAATAAACATCTATCTATGCAACAGAAACGACTACGTTTTAGTACATTGCTCTTGTGCCTCCTGCTCCCGCTCATCGGGCAGCTGCAGGCGCAGACCATAGACTTGGGAGACTTTGCCAATCCCTCGTCACACTTCAACCAGAGCATCGGGCAGACGGCGCCCTTTGATTTTGATTACCTCAGTAGCGTCACCCAGCAGATCTACACCGCTGCGGAGCTACAAGGACTAGAGGGCAAGGAGATCACCAAGCTCGCCTTCCAGATCTATCTGTCTGATGGCGAGTCCTACAACACGGAGTACACCAACGACCTCCAGATCTACCTCACCAACGTATCCGACGACCACTTTGAGCCAGTAGCTGGCAAGTATCACTGGCTACCTATCAATGCCGAGCAGGATCTCTATATGAAGAAGACGATCACGCTCGATCTGATGGACTTGACCATCAATGGTAATCACGAGACCTCAAAGGCTGGCGTAGACTATCACACGCTAGAGCTAGAGCTCGACAAGCCTTTTGTTTACACAGGGCAGTCTATCCTCCTCTCCGTACGCTCTAAGGCTAGTAAGCCTGCCGTTGATGGAGCTGGAAGATCCTATATCGAGTTCTGCAGCTATCCTAAGAATGTCAAAGAGATGCCCGTCCGCACAATCAATAAAGCAACAGACAAAGCTATAAGCGAGGGCTTCATCGGTGTACTCGGTGAGACCGCTGATCGTGGACAGAAGGATCGTGCCGTGATGCGCATCACCTTCCGCGATGCCAGCACGCCTCAGCCTAGCTACGACCCCGTACACCCTGTCGTACAGCTCACCGAGGCTGGATCTCTAGCCAAGCTGATGCAGGGGATGGATCTCCTCAAGTGCCAGTCTATCACGATATCGGGTCCGATGAATGCAGAGGACTGCAAGACAATACGAGACAACATGGGCAATCTGACAGAGATCAACATCGCAGATGCGACCTTTGCCGAGGACCAGCTCCCCGAGGCGGCCTTTTACAATATGCCACTCGTTCGCAAGGTGACACTCCCCCTCACCCTCAAGGTGGTTGGCGAGAGGGCTCTAGCTCAGATATATAAGCTGGAGGAGGTCGTCCTAGGCAGTCAGGTGACTAAGATATGCGATAGTGCCTTTGCGCAGAATAGCAGTCTCACCAAGCTCAGCCCGATGCCTGCGCTGACTACTATTGGCAAATATGCCTTTAAGGAGTGTACCGCACTCACCACATTCCCCTGGCCTGAGACACTGACGACGCTAGACACGGAGAGCTTCTCTGGCTCTGGGCTCACCGAGGTGCGCCTGCCCAATGTTGCTGTCGTACCTAGCACCTGCTTCGCCAGCTGTAAGGCTCTTGCAAAAGTGTATCTCGGAGCCAAGACGACAGAGGTTATGTATGGCGCATTTGCTCAGTGTACGGCGCTGACAGATATTACTGTCGAGGCAGTGCAGCCGCCTAAGGCTCACATCAGAGCCTTCAATGGGCTCAAGCCTGCGGACATCAGCAGCATCAATCTCTTCGTACCTAATGATGCGCAAGAGGCTTACAAGGAGGCTAATGTTTGGAAGGGATTCCACATCGCCCCCATCCCAGGCACTGAGCCACAGATCAAGAAGTATCTACTCACCTATCGTGTCATCGGAGAGCACGGCACGCTATCGGCCACAATGGCTATCGGCACCGCAATCCCCTCACAGACAGAGATCGAGGAGCATACGGCTATCACCTTTACCGCAGACCCTGATCTTGACTACGTCGTCAAGAGCTTTAAGGTCAATGGTACAGAGACCTCAATGACCGCTGGAGAGCAAAACAGCCAGACGTATACGCTCAACATCGAGGCTGCCACAGAGGTAACCGTTGAGTTCGTCCATCGTCCCTATACGGTCACTTACTCTGTACGAGACAATGTGGGAGGTACGATCACAGCTACCTACAAGGGGCAGCCTCTCGACTCAGGAGCTACGACAGCTGCCGGGGAGTCTGAGACAATCATCTTCACGGCACATCCCGCAGAGCACTACCACGTCAAGAAGTGGGTTGTCAATGGTAAGGAGGGACCCAAGCCTGCTGAAAATAATCAGTGGCAAGTGATCTCTGGCAAGGACTACGTCGTCGAGGTTATCTTCGAGCGTGACAAAGTCTACTATATGGTCGATGTATCACAGGAAGGCAATGGTGGCCCCATCTACCTAGAGATAGGTGGCGTACGTAGTGCGCTCAAGAGCAAAGTGCCTGAGAACATGGACATCCGCGTCTATGTCGAGCCCGACAAGGGCTACCGTCTAGACTATTGGATGGTCAATAAGGATCGCATCAACCCTGTCGACGGCTCACTAGAGTACACCACCAAGGCAACGAAGGATCTACGCATCGTAGCCTACTACGCCAAGGAGGAAGAGGGCAACGCCATCGATGCGCCTACAGCTACCACGGCAGATGTAGCTATTGCCCTAGAGGGTCAGACGATTACCCTGACCAGCAATACGGGTAGTGCGCTCGGCGCCATCGCCCTCTATGACTACGCAGGTCGTCTCATCGAGCAGCGTGTCGTAGCCGACAAGCTCTGCACGCTCACCGCTCCACAGTCTGGCGTATACTTACTCTCTATCGGCACGACCACTGCAAAGGTCTGTGTCAAGTAAGGTGCTTATGTAACGCTCACATCCAAGCTTCCTAGCCTTACTATACTAGCCTTACTATATAGGAGGCAACCCGTCAGGACGCACGGACGTGTCACCCGCTCATGGGGTAGGCGCGATCCGTGCGTCCTTTTTATTATGGCTGTCCGACTACGCTATTTCGACCCATCTACAGTTTCCTACCTATGAAACTCTAGTGTCCCACCTATGAAACTCCAGTTTCTCACCTATGAAACTTTAGTGTCACCCATATAAGACTCTTACCGGATAGCAATATTTTTATGAAAGGAGGGATTAGAGATTAGAAGACAGAGACGGGGGATGCTGTATCTGAACACTTTTTCGTACCTTTGCCTCTAGAAGTGAATGAGTCACTAGATCGTCGCACTCCCAGGCTGTACGGATACAAAGAGTTGCACAATAGGATACAGCCTGTATGGAGAGGTTTTACGATCTGCTACGGAAGTAGCTCTGGCTCTGCATCGACCTAGATGACAACGACCGAGCAGAGCGTCCCATATCGCACAGGACTGACCCATCACTCAGCCTATTCACACATTACACACCTTACTTAGGTCGACCAAGTATGCTAGCCTGCTGTCTCGCCACAGCTTCTGCTAGATCGTTGACTCCGTTGCCTCTATCATCTCACATGTAGCTCTCCGAGGTTCAGCGTTGTAGCGTGATAGCCCTTTGCAACAAGACGTAAGGTGCATTTATCCAGCATAACATAAGTACATCATGCAGAAGTACACCATCGTAGATCTCAATGGTATGACGGAAGAGCAACTCAAAGAGGTTGCCTCCCAGCTAGAGATAACCAAGATGGCCTCCGAAAAGAAAGAGGTCATCTATCAAATTCTAGACGCTCAGGCAGAAGCTGTAGCCACACAAACAGTCGAGCAGCAGCAGAGCAACAAGCGCAAGCGACAGAGCAACTCCCGCAACAATCGATCTAATAAAGAGGAGAAAAAGGACGCTAAGGAAGACAACAGCAAGACTGAGCAAAAGAACCGATCGAACTCGAGACAGAACAAGCGCCCCTCTAATGCAGACAAGGAAGACGCAACCAACCAGCCCACTGATATAGATCGTCAAGCTGCGATCGCTATCGTCGAGAAGGCTGCCGCTGCTCAGTCCGAGGAGAAGGGCACAGAGCCAGAGTCCAAGACTCAAGAGTCTAATCGCCCGAAGCGTAACAACAATAATAAGGAGCGCAACAATCGAAACAACAAGCGCCAGGAGCCAACGAATCAGGCTGACAAAGAAGACAAGAAGCCCTCGAACAAGCGCTCTCAAGATAAGCAAAATGCAAAGGCGGAGGAGCAGCAAGAGGAGACTCCTATGGTCTTTACCCACCCTGATGCGGACTCACTGCTCGGCGAGGTGCTAAGCGAGTCTCACAAGGATCACAAAGAGGCAGACGCCGACGAACCAGCACAAAAGGGTAGGCAGCAAAGCAACAAGAGCAAAGAGGTCGAGGAGGAAGAGCCCTCATACGACTTCTCCGACATACTGACTGCTAGCGGACTGCTAGAGGTTTCTCAAGAAGGATATGGCTTCCTCCGTAGCTCAGACTACAACTACTTCCCCTCACCAGACGATATCTACGTCCCAGCCGATATGATCAAGAAGTGGCACCTCAAGACGGGAGATGTCATCGAGGGAAGCATTCGCCCACCTAAGGGTAATGAGAAGTACTTCCTACTTCAGAATATCCTGCTCGTCAATGGACGTCATCCGAAGGAAAATCTGGATCGTGTCTCCTTTGATATGCTGACACCACTCTTCCCAGAGGAGAAGTTTAAGCTAGAGTCTCAGGGCATCGCAGCCGTTTACGACAAGACTGCCATGCGCATTGTGGATCTAGTCACCCCCATCGGCAAGGGACAGCGCGGACTCATCGTCGCTCAGCCTAAGACGGGTAAGACAATGCTACTCAAGGATATTGCTAACGCTATCTCAGCCAATCATCTTGAGGTCTACATGATCATCCTTCTGATCGATGAGCGTCCCGAGGAGGTGACCGATATGGCACGCAATGTCAATGCTGAGGTGGTCGCCTCGACCTTTGACGAACCAGCTGCCAACCATGTGAAGCTCGCTGAGCTAGTGCTAGCCAAGGCTAAGAGTATGGTCGAGAGCGGTCACGATGTGCTCATCATGCTAGACTCGATCACGCGACTCGCTCGTGCTTACAATACGGTACAGCCTACCTCGGGCAAGATCCTCTCGGGAGGTATCGAGGCGAATGCGCTGCAAAAGCCTAAGCGATTCTTCGGAGCTGCACGAAACATCGAGCACGGCGGTAGTCTCACCATCTTAGCGACGGCTCTGACCGAGACCGGCTCCAAGATGGATGATGTCATCTTTGAGGAGTTCAAGGGTGCCGGCAATATGGAGCTGCAGCTCGATCGTCGCCTCTCCAATAAGCGTATCTTCCCCGCTATCGACATCCTCGCTAGTAGCACCCGTCGTGATGACCTCCTACTAGACTCGACGACGCTACAGCGTATGTGGATCCTACGCAACCACCTATCTGACATGAATACGGTAGAGGCAATGGAGTTCCTCAAGCAGCGCATCGAGCTGACTGAGACCAACCTGGAGTTCCTCGCCTCGATGAACGATTAGGTATCGGTGAGCCACTAGCAGCCAAAGACTTAACGAAAGATACCAGCACTTCCGCTCCGCACCACACGCTCCAGTTCGTGGAGATTGCTTAACTTTGTGGTTAGGAGCGGGAGTTTTCTGCCTACTTCCTCTAGTGAGCTACGCTATGTAGCCTCTCTCGACTTGTAATCATCCACTCTTAGCCTGTACATCTCAATGTATCGCATCGGAGATATCTTAGAGCAAGCTCTACTACTGCACGACTGCGTCGTACTCCCCACGATAGGAGCCTTTATCGTGGAGCAGACGCCTCCACTCTATGACAAGGATCTCAATGTCATCACGCCTGCAGGACAGCGCATATCATTCAACGCCTCTCTAGTAGATCGTGACGGCATACTAGACAGTTGCTACGCACGCACACTAGGGCTATCTGTACGCAGAGCGCGCCTCGTGGTAGACTCCGACGTGACCGTGATCAGGAACCAGCTATACCAGTCTGGCTCCCTGACCATCGGCTCCAACCTCGGCACCCTCACACTGCAGGAGAGTGGCGAGCTACTCTTTACACCCGTACAGGAGCGACAAGGGCTGAGGTCGATACACTCTTACGGACTTTACCCCCAGAGTTGCTTGCTTCCAGTCATAGCACCTGTCGACCATACCACTGCCGAACCTGCCAGTGAGATGAAGGGTGATCGGAAGTATTGGACGATAAGAATTAATCGGACTGCGGCCAATTGGGCAGCAGCGGGTGTCATATGTCTTCTCTGTCTACTACCCATTAGCTCAGACAGTCACCCAGATCGTTACAGTGCGGGCTTCGTCCCTTACGGCTGGCTTGAGGAGGCGAGCGTGGTGACCCCAGAGCAAAAGCAAGTCTCGTCGAGTAGCGCAACTATTGCCACACAGCCCAACAAGGCTACAAAACAAACGGAGATCGTCTCTGCAACTCCAAAGCATATCGCATCTTCGTCTCTAGTTATCTCGCACGATGAGGCGCTACAACAAGGAAGCTATGCCATCGTCGTTGGTGTCTTCAAGGGGTCCAAGCGTGCAGAGCGCTTTATCGAAGAGGTAACCACCGATCAGACTCAGACAGCAGGTGTCTCTCTACAAATTATCCAAGAGCCCTCTCGCTGTCTCGTCGTCGCAGGCATCAGCACCTCCGAGGAGCGTGCAGGCGAGCTACGTCGCACCGTGTCCGCGCTATCCGACAGCTTCGCAGGAGCGTGGATCTACGCACTTTAGTTTAGTAGCGTCTTACCGACACTAAGCAATTACTTATATCAGAGGCGTAAGCAGACGCATCACGCCGTGAGCGATACGTCTCCACAACCTATTGCGTCGTAGGGCTATCCTATGGCAGAGGGCAAGGGTCGTCTCAAAGCTATCGACAAATTGCTGTGCAACCTCTGATGAGTAAGCTATGGTGGTCAGATCGAAGTTGTACTCAAAGCTTCTAAAGTCTAGGTACGGTGTCCCCGTCACCACACGCTCCTTATCTATCACCGCATAGGTTGCCTCACGCAGACCGTCATAATAATAGATCTCCACGCCAGCTCGTAGCAAGTCGGTAAAGAATGCGTGCGACGCCTTAGGGGCCAGCCAGCTACGACCACGACGAGGTAGGATCACCCGTACCTGTACACCTGAGAGTGCCGTAGAGATCAGCGCCTGCTGTATGCTATTGGTGGGGATCAAGACAGGCGACTCGATGTAGAGCGACTGACGAGCTTGCAGGAAGGCATGCGAGAGAATCATCTCTAGCGAGGGGAAGTCGTCCGTAGGGTGCGTCGGGAAGATCTGCATCTTGATCGGCTCAGCTGTCGTCATAGTAGAGGAGCTCTGCTGTGGCGAGAGCAGTTGTTGCGTCGCCACGTACCAGTCTAGCGCAAAGCTGTACTCCAGTTGTCGTACTGCTAGTCCGCTGATGCGCAGATGAGTCGTCGCCAGAGGTTGCGCCCCTTGAGGCAAGTGCTGTAGCTCCGAGAGTAGCACGTTTCCTCCTGTAAAGCCCACGGTGCCATCCACCACCACGAGGTTACGATGGTTGCGATAGTTCACACGACTCGTAAGCAGTCGAAAGCGTACGGGGAGAAAGGCAGCAACCTGTCCGCCCAATTGCTCCATTCGCTTGCGATAGCGTCGGCTCAGACTTCGTGACCCCACGTCGTCGTAGAGCCAGTAGAGAGCCACGCCCTCCTGAATGCGCGCTGCCAGTAGATCCAGTAAAGCGTCCAGCCACGGTCCCTCTTCGATACGGTACAGCTCGATGTAGATATAGTGTTGTGCCTGTACGATAGCATCACGACAGGTCACGAGCCACTCACGGCTATCGTCATAGAGCGTCAGCTCATTAGCCGTGGTCAGTGACGTATCGGTCAGTCGCTCTATGAGAGCGGATAGCGACGTGAGCTTACGATCTGCTCTCTTCTCGACTGCCGTGCTAGGTAGCGACTTAGTCTCTACAGGAGCATCCGAGAGTGCACGCCTCACCTCCACATCGATCAGCTGCTTGCGCCTCACCGAATAGCCGAAGATGAGGTAGAGCAGAAGTCCTACGACAGGGATAAAGATGACAACCAGGATCCATGGAATCGAAGAGACAGCACTACGCTCCTCTCCGAGTACGATAACTATGCCTCCAATGACAGAGAGGAGATAGAGAACGAAAAGGAGCTCGGCCATCACTAGAGGATCTTTAAGTCATACGGATGGCTCTCACTATAAGCCTCCACACGAGCCATAATATCATCGAAGCACTCCCCACGAGTCGTCCGCCCATCCTGCACAGCGACTGCCTCGATCACACCTGAGGCACACTTCACACCGTCACTACGTACGATGATCTGGTCGAAGATGAGCTTAGCCCCTTCGCGTCTAGCACGCAGTGCCGTGTGAAAGGTATCGCCACTACGCAACGAGCGATGATAGGTTATAGAGACCTTGTAGACAAAGAGATCAAGCCCCTTCTCGTGCATCTCGGCAAAGCTATCGCCTAGTGCCAGCCAGAACTCGTGGCGTGTATGCTCCATGTAGCACTGATAGTTGCTATTGTTGACCACTCCCTGGAGGTCGCACTCGTAGTCTCGCACCTTGAGCGTGAGACCATACTGATATTTGATTGGTTTTTTCATAGATCTAGGTATCTCTGTTGTAACAATGCTTCTAGACAAGTCCCCTACCCCTTGAAGTGCTGTACCTCCGTACGCTCTCTAAAGAGATAGAGCCGGTCATTCGCCCGCACCTTGCGCGGTACTGGGATAGATATGCGTTGCCCCTTGGTGGCACGAGAGACTGGCTCCAGCTCGTAGCGCATCTCCGAGAGCGTCATATCGACCACACCCGTCGTCGGTCCGATGATCAGAATGCGATCGTCTAGTGCCAGCTCGCCACTCTCTACCTCCACCTCGGCCACGCCTATCTTGCTAAAGTACTTAACGATGTGAGCCACGTACTCCTTCTCCCGCACAGCACTAGAGCCCGCAAAAGGCGTCCACTCGCCCAGACGCTGACCGAGATAGTAACCATCCCAAAAGCCTCTGTTGAAGACCTCACGTAGTCGCTCATCCCACTGCTCTATACGAGCCTCATCGTAAGTGCCCGCACAGACTGCATCGATAGCCTCGCGGTAGCACTGCACCACTGCAGAGACATACTCTGGACCACGAGCGCGACCCTCTATCTTAAAGACCGTGACACCCGCCAGCATCATCTTATTGATGAAGTGGATCGTCTTCAGATCCTTCGGTGACATAATGTTCGGATGCGTCACCTCTAGCTCGACCCCCTGGCGGTCATCGTAGACACGATAGCCACGGCGACAAATCTGTGCGCAGCTACCTCGATTGGCACTCGTAGCTTGATGGTGCAGACTCAGATAGCACTTGCCCGAGACCGCCATACAGAGCGCCCCATGGGCAAACATCTCTATCTCCACCAGCCTCCCCGATGGCCCGACGATCTGCTCCTCAGCTATCTTACGTCTGATCTCCGCCACCTGATCTAGGTTCAGCTCACGAGCCAAGACCACCACATCGGCAAACTGTGCGTAGAAGCGCAAAGCCTCCCAATTGCTAATGTTAAGCTGCGTAGAGAGATGCACCTCCAGCCCCAGGCGATGCGCCTCCATAAGCGTCGCCACATCGGCAGCGATCACCGCCGTGACCTGCGCCTGCTGCGCATGGTAGAGGATCTCGCGGAGTAGCGTCAAGTCCTCATCGTAGATGATCGTATTGACCGTCAGGTAACTCTTCACGCCACTCCTCCGGCAGGTCTCCACGATACGATAGAGGTCGTCCGTCGTAAAGTTGTAGGCAGACTTAGCCCGCATATTGAGCGCCTCAATGCCAAAGTATATACTATTTGCTCCAGCACGTATCGCTGCGCTCAAGCTCTCATACGACCCCACGGGCGCCATCACCTCATAGCGACTAGGATCACGCAGCTCCTCGGGGAGCGTCACCAACTCACGCTTTATGATCGAGTCGGTCATCTCTATTCTCTCTGTACATTCATTCATAGGGACAAAGATACAAACTTACCCTCAAGCGACCGCACCGTAGATCAACGCTGGCACATCTGTTTCCCAAAAAGCGTACATTTGTATTCCACACTGCTCAGTGCGCATGAACTGACCTACCAATCCCCAAATGTCATCCGATCTATGATCTCATATGTCTATACGAAACGGCCTTCGATCTTACTCGCCAGTCTTCTCTTATGTATGGTAGCTCTCTGGACTCCCGCTACGATGCAGGGGCAGCAGAGCGATCGGGTCTGCGATAGTACGCAGATGCGCTGTGGCTTGGTCCTCAGTGGCGGAGGAGCCAAGGGTCTAGCTCACATCGCGCTCCTCGAGCTGATCGACTCTCTGCAGATACAGGTGGACTACATCTCTGGTACCTCTATGGGTGCTGTCGTGGCTGGTCTCTACTCGACGGGCTATAGTGCTGCGGAGATCAAGGAGCTAGTGAGTCGGGAGGACTGGGGACGTATCTTGAGCAACCGTCTGCCTTACGACAAGGTAGATATGTGTGAGAAGGAGGACTATGGGACTTATACCCTAGAGTTCCCCTTACACCGAGGAGTCCCTAAGGCTCCCTCCTCCATCATTGAGGGACAGTACTTGATGGAGATGTTGATGCGCTACACCTTCCCCGTGCGGCATATCAAAGATTATGCTCAGATGCCACTGCCCCTGCAGCTCGTAGCCTCCGACGTGGGGAGTGGAGGTGCCTATGTGATGACCTCGGGGTCGATACCGCTTTCTATACGAGCTAGTCTAGCGATCCCAGCCTTCTTCGCACCAGCCATTGTCGATGGCAGGCTACTAGTAGATGGAGGGCTCGATCGCAACTTCCCCGTCGAGGAGGTGCGCGCTATGGGGGCGACCTTCGTCATCGGTAGCTATACGGGGGCTAGACTACGCAGTGTAGAGGAGTTGGAGCATAGCTCTATCGGCGTCATACATCAGTCCTATGCCCTCCTGACTAAAAAGGAGGTAGAGCGCCAAGTAAGTCAAGTCGATGTGATGCTAGACTTCTCTCAAACACTCAGAGACTACACCTCGTCAGACTTTAGTCAGCGTGATCGGATCATAGCCCTCGCCGAGGTGGAGGCTCACAAACTCTTGCCACAGCTCGTCGCGCTCAAGGCTCAACAAGTCGCACAGGGTATCAACTATCAGGAGCGACAGCTCGCCACGGTCTCCATACCGATCCAGCAAGTCAAGATCACAGATCAGTGGGGAGCTCCCCTAGATCATGCCGAGACAGAGTTCATCCGCAGTGTGATCGGGGAGGATCTATCGCTCCTCGACTCCGTTGATCTCCTCCAGCAACGTATGGATATGCTTATGGGCTATAACCGATATGCGCAGGTTTATTATACCTATGAGGCAGACTCGACCGCCACGGGAGACAATGAGGTGAACACGCTACACTTCTTTATCAAAAAGAAGCCACAAGCACTCCTCCGCGTAGGAGCTTACTACGATCCCTACGAGTCAGCAAATATCATCCTCAACACCTCACTCAGAGACATACTCCTGTCAAACTCACGACTCTCAGCCAAGCTCGCCATATCACAGCATCCCAAGCTACGGGCTAGCTACTACAAGTGGTTCGACGATAGCTATTCCTACTGGGTGAGTCCGTACGTCTCCCTACGTCTAGATCGCAGTGACAACCTCCATCTACGCTACCTCTCGCAGATAGAGGATCATACGGAGGCGACCTTCTATCAAGGATCTATAGCCACGGGCCTGAAGATGGGCTATGCCCTATCACCTCAATCTGAGATAACACTCGGCGCACAGTATGCCACGATGTATGTGTGGCAACCGCAGACGCCCTTTGACTATGAAATGATAGGGTCTGCACAAACCACTGATGTTGGGTTCGCACCCTTCAACTACTTCAACCAACTCTTGCAGGCCAACAAGCGTCCTAAGCTAAGTTATCGCCACGGCTCCTGGACGATGAACCTAGCTTACCAGCAAAACAGCTTGAATCGGAAGGCTTTTGCGACACGGGGTAACCACTTCGCCCTAACGGCTGAACTGACGCTAAAGAACTCCTACTCGCTCTCCCCTCTCCCTGAGGATGCCACAGAGAGCCAGAAGCAGATCTACAATCTACTCAATCCCGAGGAGAGCCTGTCCCCACAGAGGGGTCCCCTACTACACCTCTCGGTCTATGAGCATATAGTCGCTCCGCTGAGTCAGCGGGTGGCGCTACATGGCCGCCTCTTCGGCGGGGTCAACCTAGACCTCGGTAAGCCTTGGCGGGATAGCTTTCACTATGACAGCTACCTCTTCTTAAGTCAGAAGTTCCCCCTCGGGGGCTTTGCCAATCTGGGTATGGACAATCAGACCATCTTTTCAGGACTACGATACAGAGAGTACCCAGTGAACAACCTCGCAGCACTCTATCTAGGCATTCAGTACAGCCCGACCAAGTCTCTCTACATCACCCCGCACGCCAGTGTCGGCATGGATATTCAGGCGCCCAATGTAGGGGACAGCGACCTTCTCTACGGAGCGGGTATAGATCTAGACTACGACTCCCTGATAGGTCCTATCAAGCTCTCCTTCACTCGGTCAAACATTCTCCGCACCTCTCGCCTCTTCTTTAGTCTCGGCTATGCATTCTGAGAGCGCAGCGAAACAAAAAGCATCTCATAAGAGAAGGCTCAAATGCATTTGAGCCTTCTTTTTTTTCTCTTCATATCCTAGTCTAAGCATTTGTTCCACCCCCACGTGCATGTGGGGATAACAACTTCTCTACTCAGTATCAAGTGGTAAGCAGTGCCTACTCCTTGCTAGTCTAGACAGGGCAACTTGTCACTCGAATCGGGCAGTTCGCTCGTTTTGTCAAGATTTTTGCCAAGAGCACTTGTCAATTGAAGAAGTTTGCGTACCTTTGTCCTACCAAGATATAGGTATCTAGTCCAAGCATCAAGATAAAGTAGTGGAGGCACTCTATAGAACACACGATTACCTGCTACGCAACCTGAGCAATCCGATACAGCGTAGTCTCTTTGGCGAGATTGACTTCTCCGCCCCGCTGATCGGCATCTATGGTTGTCGTGGCGTGGGCAAGACCACCTTCCTGCTGGACTACGCTGCGAGGACTTTTGGGTCGCTCAATAGGAAGTGTCTCTATGTCAATCTCAACAACTTCCTTTTTACCAGTGAGACGCTGGTAGACTTTGCTAAGACCTTTTACGAGCACGGTGGGCGACACCTGCTACTAGACCAAATATATAAGTACCCCTCGTGGCACGAAGATCTGCTGGCTTGTATGCGCCTGATGCCAGACCTACAGATTATCTACACCACCTCGATCGTACAGTACGACTCGGCACTCCCCATCGAGGAGCAGCTACCGGGAGCTGTCTACCGGCTAGACGGCTTCTCGCTCCGTGAGTTCATACAGCTCAAGACGGGGCTTAACCTCCCGCAGGTCACGCTCGAGGAGATACTGAAGGATCACGAGACTATCTCTCGCGAGATCATGGGGATGGTCAATCCGCTCAACTACTTGGCGGACTATACGCACCACGGCTACTACCCTTTCTTCCTCGAGGATCGCAACTACTCGGAGAATCTACTGAAGAATATCAACATGATGCTGGAGGTCGATGTGAGCTTCCTACGCAACCTCGACCAGCGTCTTCTACCCAAGCTACGCAGGCTACTCTACGAGCTGGGTCGCACGGCACCTACCTCGCCAAATATCTCGCAACTCTCGCAGATGATCAGCGCCTCACGCGCTACCATCTCCAACTATATGCATATCCTCTCAGATGCGGGTCTCGTCACGCAACTATATCGTGTAGGCGCGGAGGCGACCACACGCAAGCCCGCTATGTGCTATCTGCAAAATACTAACATTGGCTACGCACTCGTCCCCGAGCCAGTGATCAGTCCTGAGCTTTACTCCACCTTCTTCCTGACACACCTACATCATGCGCATCAAGTCAATGCAGGTGGGCGAGCACAGGTACACTTCGTACTGGACGAGACTTATGAATTTCGCATCGACAAGGAGCTGGGCGGGCGCTATCGTCCCGACCGCTACTACGCAGTGCAAGGCATCCCCATGGGGCATGACAATGTCATCCCGCTATGGCTCTTTGGCTTTATCTACTAAAGCAACTTACAAACAACAACACACAAGGAATATCAATACATAGAAATGGCTAATCCAACTAAAAAGACAATGACCTGTGACGGCAACCAAGCGGCCGCACACGTCGCCTACATGTTTAGCGAGGTAGCTGCTATCTACCCTATCACCCCCTCCTCCACGATGGCGGAGTATGTCGATGAGTGGGCAGCTGCAAAGCGCAAAAACATCTTCGGAGAGATCGTCGAGGTACAGGAGATGCAGAGCGAGGCTGGTGCTGCTGGCGCTATGCACGGTGCTCTACAGGCTGGTGCTCTCGGTGTCACCTTTACCGCATCTCAGGGACTACTCCTGATGCTTCCTAATATGTACAAAGTGGCTGGTGAGCTACTCCCAGGCGTCTACCACGTAGCTGCTCGTACGATCGCATCGCAAGCGCTCTCTATCTTTGGTGATCACCAGGACGTGATGAGTGCTCGTATGACGGGTCTCGCACAGCTCTGTACGGGTTCTGTACAGGAGGTTATGGACCTCGCTGCTGTAGCACACCTCACAGCGATCAAGAGCCGCATACCTTTCATCCACTTCTTCGACGGCTTCCGCACATCTCACGAGATCCAGAAGATCGAGTACCTCTCTAACGAGGATCTCGAGCCACTCATCGACCAGAAGGCTCTGCGTCAGTTCCGTGAGCGTGCACTCAGTGCGCATGCTCCTGTAGTACGTGGTACTGCACAGAACGGCGACATCTTCTTCCAGGCTCGTGAGGCTTCCAACCCCTTCTACGATGCAGTCCCCGCTATCGTTCAGGACTATATGGATCAGCTGGCTGAGATCACGGGACGTCACTACCACCTCTTCGACTACTACGGAGATCCCGAGGCTGAGCACGTCGTCATCGCTATGGGCTCTGTCACAGAGACCATCCGCGAGTCTATCGACTACCTACGCGCTCAGGGCAAGAAGGTAGGACTTGTAGCCGTACACCTCTATCGTCCATTCAGCGTAGAGCACTTCCTCGGTGCACTGCCCAAGAGCGTCAAGCGTATCGCTGTCCTCGATCGTACTAAGGAGCCAGGAGCTGCTGGTGATCCGCTTTATCTCGATGTCAAGAACGCTCTCTACACACAGCCCAACGCACCCCTAGTCGTAGGCGGTCGCTACGGTCTATCGAGCAAAGACACGACCCCCGCTCAGATCATCGCTGTCTTTGACAATCTAGCGATGAACGAGCCGAAGGATCAGTTTACCGTTGGTATCGTCGACGATGTCACCTTCAAGTCTCTACCCCTAGGCAAGGAGGTCGAGCTCGAGAGCGATGCTTACGAGGCTAAGTTCTTCGGACTAGGTGCTGATGGTACGGTCGGTGCTAACAAGAACTCCGTCAAGATCATTGGCGAAAACACCAACAAGTACTGCCAGGCTTACTTCGCTTACGACTCTAAGAAGAGCGGTGGCTTTACCGCCTCTCACCTACGCTTTGGCGATCAGCCCATCCGTAGTACCTATCTAGTCGTACGCCCCAACTTCGTCGCTTGCCACGTGCCTGCTTACCTACGTATGTACGACGTCCTCGCAGGGCTTCGCAAGGGCGGTACGTTCCTCCTCAACTCTATCTGGGATCTAGACAGCGTCGAGGAGCATCTACCCAACCACGTCAAGCGTTACCTCGCTGAGAACGAGATCTCCTTCTACATGATCAACGCTACCGAGATCGCTCAGCGCATTGGTCTAGGCAACCGCACGAACACAATCCTGCAGAGTGCCTTCTTCAAGATCTCTGGCGTCATACCTTACGATCTAGCCGTAGAGCAGATGAAGAAGTTCATCGTCAAGTCTTACTCTCGCAAGGGTGAGGACATTGTCAATAAGAACTTCGCAGCTGTCGACGAGGGTGCCAACGTCATCCAGGTTCCCGTCAAGGCTGAGTGGGCAAACCTACCCGACGAGCCCGAGGTCAAGCACCCAGGCGACACCGACTTCGTACACAACGTAGTCCGTGTTATGAACGCTCAAAAGGGTGATACGCTCCCAGTATCTGCTTTTGCAGGTCGCGAGGATGGTACTTGGGACTCTGGCACGGCCGACTCAGAGAAGCGTGGTGTCTCTGCTCTAGTACCCGTCTGGGAGTCAGCTAACTGTATCCAGTGTAATCAGTGTGCTTTCGTTTGTCCTCACGCTACGATTCGTCCATTCCTACTCGACGAGAAGGAGGCTCAGGGTACTGACGTAGATCTACTCGATGCTACAGGCAAGGGCTTCAAGGAAGCTGGTCTCAAGTTCCGCATCCAGGTCAACTACCTCGACTGTCTCGGTTGTGCTAACTGCGTCAACATCTGCCCAGGCAATAAGCAGGGCAAGGCGCTCAAGATGGTTCCCCTTGATGATGTACGTGAGAAGCAGAGCGACTGGGACTACATGCGTCATCAGGTGACCAACAAGTCTTACATGGTCGACGTACAGTCCAACGTCAAGAACTCACAGTTTGCACAGCCTCTCTTTGAGTACTCTGGAGCATGCTCTGGTTGTGGTGAGACGCCTTATGTCAAGCTACTGACCCAGCTCTTCGGTAGCCGTCAGGTAGTGGCAAACGCTACGGGCTGCTCCTCTATCTACTCAGCCTCAGCCCCCTCTACTCCCTACACGACCAATGAGCGTGGCGAGGGTCCCGCATGGGCTAACTCTCTCTTTGAGGACAATGCTGAGTTTGGTATGGGTATGTACATCGCCTCTAGCTCGAACCGCAACCGCCTCGTGCACCTCGTCAAGGAGGTTCTAGAGGAGGGTAAGGAGCCTATTAGCGATGAGCTACGCCAGCTACTCAATGAGTGGGTCGAGCAGCGCTTCGATGGTGATGCTTCACAGCAGCTCAGCTACAAGATCCTACCTCTGCTCAATGCTGAGGCTAAGGGTCGTATGCACTACGTTTACAACCTGCGTCATCACTTCGTCAAGCCCTCACAGTGGATCATCGGTGGTGACGGATGGGCATACGATATAGGCTTCGGAGGTCTCGACCACGTACTTGCTTCGGGCAAGAATGTCAACGTCCTCGTACTCGATACGGAGGTCTACTCCAATACGGGTGGACAGTCTTCTAAGAGTACGCCTCTAGGCGCTATTGCTAAGTTTGCCGCATCAGGTAAGCGTGTCCGCAAGAAGGATCTAGGTCTCATTGCGACCACCTACGGCTACGTCTATGTAGCTCAGATCGCTATGGGCGCTAACCCCGCTCAGACACTCAAGGTACTCCGCGAGGCTGAGGCTTACGAGGGTCCATCACTCGTGATCGCTTACTCACCCTGTATCTCACACGGTCTCAAGGGTGGTATGGGCAATGCACAGAACGAGCAGAAGCGCGCCGTAGATTGTGGTTACTGGCACCTCTGGCACCACGACCCACGTCGTGAGCAGGAGGGCAAGAACCCCTTCGTACTCGACAGCAAGGAGCCTGACTTCTCGAAGTTCAAGGACTTCCTCAAGGGCGAGGTACGCTACGCTTCACTCTTCAAGATGTACCCAGAGATCGCTGAGGAGCTAGCCAACGAGTCACTTCGCTCAGCTTACAAGCGCTACAGCACCTACGTACGTATCTCATCTACTGAGTGGGAAGACAACTACGGACCTCTCGATGACATCCTCGAGGCCAAGCCCGAGCCTACCACACCTGAGGAGGTACATGCCGTAGACCTCACCTAGTCTGTCTGACTATCCCGAGCCTGCGGCGTAAGCCCAGCAGGCTCCCCAACATAGCAAAGCCGTGTAGCCATCCGAGCTACACGGCTTTTGTTGTACTTACGCTCCACATCTCCTCCGTCCCCCCGCACAAACGGCCTGTAGCCCGCTGATGGCACGATTGAGCGTGTCGTGAGAGGGGACTCCCCAGGAGCTTGATTCTCCTAATATACGCTCATATAGAGTCACTAGATCATCTTTGTACTCCTCTGCGTAGTCTTCTATTTCGTACCAAGAGGAGCAACCAGAGATAGTTGCGGTGAACACCATCGTAAGGATGTATCCTAGGGGAAACTTTTTTGCATCGATTTATGAGTGGATCTTCGACCACTAGAAGCTGATTGAATATGCTCATAGCAATAACTTACTACATTGATTATCAGCTATAAATGCATGAAAAATCTGCGACATAGACAAGCTTTTTTGAGGGGAAAATCAAAAAGTTTTTGAGACTATATTGAGTCCATTTTTTAGCCTCTTCATTCTCCCCTCAATGCCGAAATCAGCTTTTCATTTATAATGCGTCAGCCCTGCCAGAGATCGCTAGCTCGCACACTCCACCCACTCAATACTAGAATTAGCGGTTTTGGCTATCCGCTGTTTTTTTTCTGTCGTATTAGGTGGATTGCTTTACAAATAGTGTTATTTTTGCCATTGAAAAGGGAGGTGTGTAGTTGTTCTTGAGCTTTGACAAAGAACCCACCCTTTATTTTTTATTCTACAGACGTTATTTGCTATGATACAGCAGAAAAATGATCAATCCGTAAGAGGAAACACTAACCACAAAACGGATATAGAAACAATCAAGAAATACTATGCTGACCATGGTCATTTTCCGATGTTTAGACAAGTTCTGATAGAAACACGAACGGACTGCAATAGCCATTGTAAGTTCTGCCCTCACGCCTTCTGTCATAAACCCTTAGGGCTTATGTCTTGGGAGTGTTATAAGCGTATCATAGATCAATTGTCTGCTATGAACTATAATGGTCGTATTGCATTGATGCTATCTAATGAGCCATTGCTAGAAAAACGATTGGAAGATATGATTCTTTATGCTCGAAAGAAATCTCCGCGTTTCTTTCTTGATATGACAACTAATGGCATTCTTCTAACGGTCGATAAGCTTGATCATTTTTTCGAACTAGGACTAGACAACATCAATATAAATGACTACAGGGGAGATCGCGATGTGTACCCAGATAAGTGGTCTTCTTTTGTTAAGCCCATTTACGATGCTTATTACAACAATCCAAAAGTATCTTTCCAGAAAAGACGAACAGATGAGATCTTACCTAACTATGCAGGTAATATACCACAAGACTTTATTGCTGAGGATTTTGGTTTTTGCAACTACCCCTTTCGTAAGATAACCATAGCATATACGGGAGACATTATATTGTGTTGCGATGACTTTTTGTACGATACTAGCTTTGGTAATGTCATAACAAACAATCTTCTAGAGTGCTGGAATAGCCCTGATATGGAGAGAATTAAGCTCTCTTTACTAGATGGCAAGAGAATCTCTATTTGTAGCCGATGCAATGACTTTCAGGATTACGACATATACTAATGTATAGCATCTAAAAGCACTTGCTTAGCTATGATATTGAACAAAGAGCAGTTTGACGCTTTCTCTATGGAGATTGCCACATTCGGTAACATTCCGATTAGTAGCCAGTATTGTGGTATTGGTTGTGTTTTCTGTAAGGTTCACACAGATTCATACCTTGAGCATTATCCGAAGATTCCTCAGATAGATGAGGAAGATCTTCTAAAGGGTTTCGAATTTGTCAATCCTAAAGTTAACTATGTCCGTTTGGGTGCTGGAGTACTGGTTGCACCGCATACAGATCCATTTCTTCACCCTAAAATTTACCAGTTCATCAAGATGGCATCGGAATACTTTCCGACCAAAATGATTACAACAGTGACTACTGGTGCCTATATTGATGAGAATATGATAGACTACCTAAATAACATACCTAACTATGGCATAGATCTCTCTCTAATCACTATGCAAGAGCAACGGGAGGCTATCATACCACGATCTGCACGTGAACGAACTATGTTTGTACTGAAAAATGGTCCCATCAATAAATGTACACTGATATTTACGGGCAAGCTGGATGAGCTAAAGCGGGATTTGGAGCTACTATACAGCTTAGGAATTAACAAAGTAGCCAAGCAGATACTAGTGCGTCGAATTGAGCACACCGACACGTCTCAGCAACGCCTTAAAACTCTATCTCGAGCTAGTATAGATGGGTATGAGAGATGTATAGAGTGGCTATCAGCTAACTATCCCGATGTAGTCTTCACCGTGCCAGTACTTCGAGATAGCTATAGAGGTGGAAATAACGAATACTTTATTGAAGCAGAAGAGCACATAGATAGGCAAAAGAAGATCATCTCCGAACTATCTGAAGATACCTTTATCAATCTCATCTGTCCAATGTCTGGCTATGAATATTTCACCAAGGCATTCATAGACTACCCCAATGTTCAGACAAATCTTGTTGAAAATCACCTCTATGGGGGGTCTGTCACAGTTGCAGGTCTTTTGAATCATGCAGATATTCGAGAACAGTTTCATCCAGAGCGGAATGACGTTATGTTGCTCCCAGAAGAGATGTACAATTCTGAGAGGAGAGACCTTAAGGGGGAGCAACTTGAGCTACTAGAACAATACTATAATGCAAAGATTTTTTTGACATGAACAATACTATATACTGGGACAAATTAAGAGTGCTAGTTACCAACTATTGTAACTATAAATGTCCTTTCTGCCATAATGAAGGCCAATCCTTTGATCATACGTCTCAAACTATGGATTTGGAGCTATTCAAAATGCTTATAGACGCTTTACAAGACGAAGATGTATCGGAGATTACTTTCAGCGGAGGAGAACCATTTCTGAACGAACACCTCATCGAAATGATTCAGTACACATCTGAGAAAACCGATTGGGAAATGAGTTGTGCATCTAACCTATCATTGATAACAAAGGATCAGGTCTTAGAACTAGCACATATTCCATTGAAGTTTAATATTCAATTCCCATACATAGAGACAGAAAAGTTTCACCATAGTACAGGAGGTGGTAGTCTAGATAAAGTAAAAGACAACATACAGATGCTTCGCGATGCTGGATTGGATATTGGATTAAACTGTGTTATACAGAGAGGCTCTGCAGAAGAGGTAAGGAGTATGATTGGGTATGCTCTGAAGGAAGAACTATCTGTGAAGTTATTACCGCAGATAGGGCTTTGGGGCAGTCAGGACTTCAAAACATTTGTTTTTCCTATTCTAGAGGAGTACGCCATTAGTCGCAAAGATAAAGGGACTGGAGCGATTAGGTGGTTACTAGAAAAAGATGGTCACCAAATATCAGTGCTTTATATAGACTCTCCATGCTTTATCCGAGATATTGAAAGGTGTAAGCACTACTCTGAGATCAGAGTATTACCAGACATGAGGTTGCAAACGTGTATTCTTCATTCTGAAAACACTGTAACACTGGATCTAAAGATGGGGAAAGAAAGGGTAAAACAACAGTTCAGAAAAGCATGGAAGAACTTGAAGAGTTGCTGAAACAGTACAATCTGGAGCATTCTGAAGATTTAAGTCTATCCCCCTGGAGAAGTCAGTATTGTAGGGTTCCGTTTCCCAAATATTGGCAGAGAGTATATCAGATTATGAACGATATAGATCGGTCTAACAGAGTTATTGAGATTGGTTGTGGTCAGGGAGATGTAACAGCGATATTTTGTTATCTAGGATTTCAAGAAGTAGCTTCCTTTGAGAAGGAGCAAGCCCTAGTTACAAAGGCAAAACGCCGAATAAACGATCTATTTGATCGAAAGGACGTGATTGTTCAAGGCTTATTTCCAGAGAAAGATATCTTACGCTGTGATGTACTGGTACTCGTCAATTGTGCTTATCAAGATTTGGCTGGCAGCAGGGAAGAGTACAAAAGACTCCTAATGAACTATTACGCTTCGGCAGGGTATCCTCAATACTTTATTATGGAAGTTATCGACTCCTCTTATACACAATACGATAAGGAGTTCCCAAACCATATACGGCTTTCTTATGAGGATGTCGAAGAGATGTTCCCGAACTTTAGGATTCAATCATGGGCAACATATATTTTCCCACAGAATAGGAAAAGCAAAACACTATATTTGATCGAGAAGAAATGAAGGTGCTCATTGTTACCACAGAGATAGGTGTCACGGAGGGAGGGCTGGCACTGGCGTGTCAGAGAGTTGTAGACTTACTAGCCAAGGAGTATGATATAGAGATTGCTTTATCTTCAGAGTATCCTATTTACACCGCAAAAGGAGGGATAAATCCAACTATCGGAGATAGTATTAGAAAAGAATACAAGCTCAAATACGACTGTCAGGCCTATGCAAATGTAGATGTGATCATTGCCTTTGGAGGTCGGTTCAATGGATACTATTCTGCTCTACTTGCTTCTAAGATAGGTAAGCGATTTATCCTAGTTCTTCGAGGTAGTGATGTAAACATAGCAAAGTGGTCTGTTGAAGACACATTGTATCTCCGAGAGGCAGCCACAAAGGCAAGCGAAGTCATATGTCTTTCAGAAGAAATGATTCAAAATCTGCTGAGCATATGCCCTGAGGCTAAAGAAAAAGTGCAGATCATTCCAAATCAACAAGAGGGAATATGCTCGGGATTTACCTTTAATGATTTCTCTCGCAAGATTATTGTAGGGGTTGCAGCTTCCCACTTAAATGAGAAAAAAGGCATTGGAAACCTATTAGCAATGCTTGTCGAGTTTAAAAAAATATCAAGTAAAGATATTCGCTTGGAGCTTGTCGGAGATGTCGATATCGACCTGCTCGAAAACTATAAAAGAGAGATTGCCATGTATGGCTTAGAAAATTGTATTGTATTTGTGGGTTATCAGACCCGCGATGCGCTCAGAGCTACTATGAGAAAGTGGGACTTTTACATACAAGCCTCTGTTTGCGAGGGACACCCAAACTCCATCTTCGAATGCTTATGCAGTGGTACAGGGTTCATCAGTAGTAAGACTGGGTATATTGCAGAGAGACTCCAGAATTTATTTCCAGAGTTTTTCTTTGATAGCTTCTCTCCGAAGATCATAGCAAAGAAGCTTAAGGATCTTGCAGAAACTTCGAATCTTGCTAGTCGCTACCTAGCAGCATTTTATGAGCTAAAAAAAGGGTGTACAAAAGAGGAAGTGGATAGGAAGTGGATAGATCTACTAGCCTATAATAAAACAAAAAGGAAGAATCTCGATGTTGAAAACATTGTATGTGTGGGGCTACATGATGTAAAGGGAGATGTGCATGATAGCATTACAACGCCGACTAGAGTTTTCCGTAATTTCGTTGAATATGTGGTAGACCAAGGATATGGTATATGCTCCATGACCGATTATCTTCATAAATCTAGAGAGGAAAGGAAACAATGGATTGTATGCACTTTTGATGACGGCTACAAGAGCCTGATCCATGATGCATTACAAATACTAAAGAAGCACAGCTTCACAGCTACTGTCTTTGTCTGCACAGGCCTTATAGGAAAAGATAACTCATGGAATAATAAGGATGCAGACTTGAGAGAGCATCTCAATAAGGACGAACTCAAACTTCTCAAGAGAGAGGGGTGGGAGATAGCCTCACATGGTGTGTTTCATAAGAATATGCTCAAACTTAGTGATACTGAGGTTGAATACGAGCTATTAGAGTCGAAGAAGATGCTTGAGCAATTAATAGGGTCCTGTGAGACTTTTGCTTATCCTTATGGAGCATACAATAAATTCATTTCTCAATGTGTCGCAAAGTACTATTCGTATGCATTCTCTGTAGATCAGGGAGGTACCTCAATGTCTGTTGATAGATATCAACTGAAAAGATACTCTATCACTGAAATTTATGAAATGCTGAAATAGAAATGAGGAGGATACTAGGAATATTTCGAGGATTTCCCGGACTAGGTCGTGTTGTATCGGGACTTTCCCTTTTGGAAACGATGAGGGATAAATATGGTTGTAAAGTAGAGCCCATATCATACCTGCAAGGTAACCGCTATTTAGAACTTAAGGGATATGAAATCTCTCAAGAGGTTAGTCCTATGGACTTTTGCTCCATAGGGTTGCTTCCGACAAATACTATGGGGGCTTATATTCATAAGAAAGTTCGTAACCTGCGACCAGATCTTGTGATTATAGATGGAGAGCCATTGATTATCCAGTCATTGAAGATTTCACACCCACTGCTCAAAGTTGTAGCATTAGTTAATCCTTCAGACATTGAAAACAGGGAGAATGATCAAGATGCGATGAGCTACTTTAATGCTATGTATTCTCTAGCAGATTTAACCATAGTTCATGGATTACGGAGTGTCCTAAATACTGGAGTATACAAGAGGTTGCTATCTCTAAACACTATCCTTAGATGGGAGATTTTGGATGTTTGCAATTGCAGGACCAAAGAGATATATTGTCTATTGGGTGGAGGGACGGTGAATGTTGGTGATTTATTTGCGCAATCAACAGCGCAAATAGCCAAGCTCTGTATGGATACCTCCGCCTACCTAAGCGAATATAAAATGCATATTATCTGCTCATCTCAGAATATCTATCTCGAGCTTAACAAGTATGAGCATGGAGAGAACGTAATACTTCATGATGGGATTCTCGATATGCGACAATGCTATTCAAAGGCTGGTCTTGTTATTACGAGGTCTGGTAGAAATACTTTGAGCGAATTGGCATATCTAGGGATTCCCGCACTCTCCTTCCTTTCAGGCTGTCAATACAGGCAAGCAGAGCAAAGACAGAACTTAGAAGCTTTAGGAGCTCCAAATGTCAAACCTGTCGATATTAGTATACAACCTCAGAAGTTTGCGGATCAAATCAAAGATATGATTGCGAAGCCATATCAAAGAAAAAGGTTCACCCCCGGGAATGAACAAGCTATACAAGAGATCTTAAAGCTATAGTCGAGTTTATGGAGTGGCTAGTTTTTTAAGGCATAGGACTAGAGGACCATACGTAGATAGTATAGGATAAGTAAAAATGAAGCTGTGGCTTATCGCCTAGCCCAAGTTTCACGGCAAAAATGAGTTTTGGGGTGTTTTGCCCCGATATTTGAGGAGGCGAGAGTCGTAACTGATTGTGTATCAAAGGAGGCTTTTGGTGAGTGGGGGGTGATTCCGATTTGTAGGACACTTTTGGTTGAAATATTTGTCGTTACTTTGCGCCATGCACGCAAATGTTCAGACCTGTTTCAACCCAGCTATTGGTGAGAAGGCTCCTTATTATCGACTGAAGGAGTCTTATCGTGATGTGCGGGGAAATGTCCATTCACTGATCCTGCTCAACGTTGGCTTCGACCCCTCCATCGATGCCCTGCAGGCTAAGAAGATAGCTCGTGCACTGACGAATAGATTTGAGAATCGCCACGCCAAGACGCTCTTCAGCGAACGGCTTAATGGGTTGACTGAGCACGAACAAGCTAAGGCTGACGAGTGGTGGAATAGGATGATTCAGGAGGGCGGGATAGACCGCTTTGACAAGCGAGAGCAGGCTGCTCGCAAGGAAGCGGAACACTACATCGACCTAGACACCGCCAAGCACACCGATGCCCGCAATGTGGGTGCCGAGTGGCTCTGCAAGCAAACCATTGATAAGCTAGAGCTGGAGAGCTTTTTGAAGCGTCAAGGTTGGTCGGAGCAGGCCATCCATACGGCTCTCTCGGCACTGATCGTTCGCACCGTCTATGCCACCTCTGAACACGCTTCCTACTTCACCATGCGGGACAATTCGGTGGCTGCTGAGCTTCACTCAGGTCGCCCTGATTGGCTTCCAGGCAGGAATGCGCTCTAAACGATTACCGACCAACTCTTTGCCCTCAAGGAGCAACTCGATCAGCATCTCTGCATGATGACCGACCACCTCTTTAATATAGACAATAAGCTGATGCTGTTTGACTTGACCAACTTCTACTTTGAGGGAAGCAAGCGCAATAGCCAGAAGAGCAAGTTTGGTCGCTCCAAGAAAAAACGCTCCGACTGCAAGCTCCTTGTCTTGGCGCTCTGCATCAACAAAGAGGGATTCATTCGCTACTCTTCGATCCCCGAGGGCAATACGGCAGACCCGAAGTCTTTGCCCGATATGATTGAGAGCTTGGCTCAGAAAAGCCCTGCCAGAAAGGAAAAGACGCTGATCTTCATGGATGCAGGCATTGCCACAGAGGAGAACCTAACGAAGATCAAGGCGAAGAGCTACAACTACCTCTGCGTCTCGCGTACGAGGCTGAAGGAGTACACCCTCCGAGAGGATCACAAGTGTGTCATCGTGCAGGACTCCAGCAAGCGAGAGATCAAGCTTCGTGAGGTACACACGGCTCCTGATGAGGACTATTTCCTAGAGATTACCTTCCCCTCAAAAGCGATGACTGAAGCCTCTATGAACAGGCAATGGCGCAGTCGTTTTGAGGCTGAGTTGATCAAGATAAACGAGGCGATCAAAAAGAAGGGTGGCACGAAGAAGTACGAAAGAGTTGTTGAGCTAACAGGCAGAGCCATAGAGTGTTATCCGTCGATCGCACGCTACTACGAGATCAACTATATCCGCAGTGAGGAGAAGCCCTTAGAGATGCAAGAGGTGGCTTGGAAGATCAAAGACCTCTCAAAGGTAGAGGGCGGTCACGGCGTTTACTTTTTGCGTACCAACGTCCGTACACTAGACGAGCGCACTACTTGGGACTACTACAACTTGATTCGAGAGATCGAGTGCACGAATCGTCAGCTCAAGACGGACCTACACTTGCGCCCGCTCTTTCATCAGACGGATCAGCGCAGCGATGCCCATCTCTTCTTTGGCCTGCTCGCTTATTGGGTTGTCAACACCATACGCTGTGGACTCAAAGCACAGGGCGAGAGCTGCTACTGGCAAGAGATCGTCCGACGTATGTCTACACAGAAGTTGGTCACCACCGAAGGCGTCAATCCGCTGGGCGAAAAGGTCGAAATGCGACAATGTAGCAAGCCCTCAAAACAAGCCACCGAGATCTACCAAAAGCTAGGCCTACGAGAAGCCCCCTTTAGGAAAATCAAAATCTGTAGGACACAAAGTCCATAACTCAAACGCTCCTGCCCGCTACCAGCAACCATTACACACTTTCTCCCGTGAAACTTGGGTCAAAACGGAACTCGCTGCCCTTGACCGAAAAATACAGCTCTCTCTAAAGCCCATTGAGCAGTCGGAGAGTACGCAAGAGGAAGTGGAAATGATGCAGGATGGCGAAAGAAAGACGGAAGAATTGGAACGGTCACGTCCGATTGAGCCGACTGTCACCGCTCCCTCCGTCAGCACCTCTGCGGCTCAAACCGACAGACCGTTGGAAGGCAGCGGGCAGAGTAGCTCCGCTACACAGACCTCGATGGACGGACTGCCGCCGTCTCTGGCAGAAAAGGTATTCGTTGTAAGACCGAAGATATAAAACAAAAGGACGAACTACATATTGTTGTAATTCGTCCTTTTAGAATTTATACCATTTCAAAACAACTTCAATTTGGATTGTTGATATAAAGTCATTCCGGGTATATCATCATACATCGCAGCTAATTTATTCCTAAGTCCAAACATTCGTTTCTCAGCAGTGTCAACAAGTTGATCAAAGTCTGTCAAGAAGATGCTTCCTTCATCTTTAGAACCTGCACGATACTGACGTTGTAACCCTTTTGCCACTTTATCTCCTACGACAAAAGCTGTTATTTTTGCAGTATTAATTCCCAATGCAATCAAACTGTCTACATAGTCAGTAGCTTGATTTCTTTCTTTACTTGTTATTTCAAAGCCTCCTCGTTTTAGTTCAACTATCAGAACTTTGGTTATTGTAGCTAGCTCATTATCACCAAACTCTTCCACACCAGTCATGGAAAGAGAAGTACTATCAGCTAAAACGACAAGGTCTGGTCTTCTATTTGTTTTTATCCCGACTTCATTCTGAACATCCATTTTGAACAGGCTTCTCATTACAGTCTGAAGTTGCCTGTTAGAGGTATATTCTGGGGTGTCATATTCGGGACCGAAGAGCCATCGAGATTCGGTTACAAGAGGATGCAAAACATGTAATTCATCCGTGTCCTTTTCTTTAGAAAGTTTTCTTATTGCTTCAATAATGGATAGGCGTCTATCAATTTCACTCAATACGGTGAGGGCATCCTTTACAGACCACTTATTAAGTATTGTATTAAGACCGGTAATATCTTCTTCCGTAAGTTGAGAGAGCTTCATTAAAAGCTCCTGTCCATTTTTCGATGATTCTAAATTTAATACAGCTTCAACGGCAATAGATATTGTTTCTTTAGTTGCTGTCGGAGAATTTATCGAGATATTCTCTATAATCTCATCTACCTCATACTGGGCTAATGGAGAGGCATCTTTCAATTTGGTTGCCAATTCCTGTTTTACAATAGCCTTTGTTTCTTCTAAATTAGCTTTTGCCGTTTGTTCAAACATTCTATTCACATACTCCGAAACAGTTTGATATAAATTCTCTGTTTCTTTTGTATTTTTGAAGCCACTCCAATCTTCTTTAACTAATTCTGCTAATTCATTACTCTGTATAACGATAGTATACCTTTTTGCAAGGGCTGTTCGACCGTCTAAATAGAAAATCGTTCCTAAACCCCATGACGGAATACCTATTAAACGACCACTTTCCCAAAAAGCAATTCCTTGATAGATGCTTTTGCGAGAAGATTTCTTTGAATCTATAAAATTCGCGGTAATGCTGTATCCATCAGATGTTTTCAATTCTGTTGTATCCAATAAACCATCTAATTGGTCTAAAGAGAGTTGCTTTTTATTTACCTCTATTATGAATTCGGGATCATGCAGGAAACGAGAAGAGATTATTTCTCTGATTTTATCAACATTGGGAAGATTTCTATCAACTTGAACTTCTAGCCTTGTGCCATGCTTTGAAGATGGAGAAATATTTTGGTTAGTGACAGAGATAGCTTGTCCTTGTACTTTAGTAGATACAGTAAGAGAAAGTTCTTTCCCATTTTTTGAAGTAATAACATGATATTCGTCATTAAAGCATAAGAGGCTATGTCTTCCGATACCATTGCGACCATAAGCTATACGAGGGCTTCTTTTCTTATTATCCGGAAATAAGACCTGTTTTCCTTGACGTAATAATTTGTTATATCCCAATGTCATCCAACGTTCTTGAAATTCTTCTGCTGTTAGACCATTGCCATTATCTTCTATTACGAGGAGGTCTCCATATTCGTCAGGAATAAAGACACTTACTTTTGTCGCTCCGGCATCCCAAGCATTTGCAACAAGTTCTGTCAATGCAATGTCAGCTTGACTGGTAATACTACTGTTCAACGTTCTGACAAGGTAATCATCCTCGAAAAGAGAACAGTATATGTGTTCCGAATTCTTCTGCATTATATCTATTTATAGTCATTATCAACTAAAAGGTCTCTTGCCTTTACTTGCAAAACTGCGGAAATCCGATATAGCATCTCAAGAGAAGGCTGCTGTCGATTGCAGACATATGCATTCACTGTGCTGAAACTTTTATTGAGCTTCTCTGCCAGCCATTTTTGAGATATTCCCTTTTCTCCAAGAACGTCTTTTATTCTATTCAATTTCATCTTCGTAAAAAGCACGAGTATCGTATATTCTGCTACAAAAATAGCGAATTATTTCTGATGTGCCTAATTTTTGGAAGTAAAATCTTCTTTCGCACATTCGTATTTTCCACTCCAAATTGCATTTTGGAGTGGAAAATACGTCGCAGAGATCATCGGAGTACAACCCTAGCACCATCTGTAGAGAAATCAAGAGGAACTTGACACCCGCTGGCAACTATAGCCCTACTCAGGCTCATATGTTTGCCAAAGAGCGACAAGACTGGAAGAACAAAGCAAGAGCTAAATTGACGAACGCGATGAAAGCTGACATTGTCCAATGCATTGTAGAGCGTAAATGGTCTCCAGAGCAAATCGCTGGAAGGCGAAAGCTGGAGGGCAAGCCGATGGTCGGTAAGACCTCCATTTACAAGTTCCTGCATCAAAACAAGAAAGCTGGAGGCGATCTTTACAAACACACAAGGCATGGGCTAGCTTATCGCAAGCGACGCCTGGCCGTACCAATAAAAACAGACTGGCCTAAGCGAAAGTCCATAGAGACTCGTCCTGAGTGCATTGACCAGAAGGAGCGAGTAGGAGATTTTGAGATGGATACCATTATAGGCAAAGAGCAAAAAGGGGCAA
>OHQG01000129.1_pt1 | contig 47352 bp, 32 predicted proteins | sample 1577871 | NCBI WGS metagenome assembly OHQG01 (sample SAMEA3879604, study PRJEB24766) | human gut metagenome | biome: human-associated habitat; feature: feces | place: USA | collected 1985/1987
CGAAGGTAATCATTTAAGTCTTTCGACCCACCCCTGGGGGCTAGCCCCCAGGGGTGGGTGCTTTTATACGCTTCGTGTTGCACTTACTACTGGAAATTGCGCTAGCGACACTAGTATTCTTAGAGGCACTAGTGCCTCTAGTCAATCGCTTTTCCACGTGGATATTTGCAAATCCCTACGTGGAGATCAGTCTTTCTGTGGTAAATGCATCGCATAGCATAGGAGATCCTTTTTATACTTCCTAGCGCTGCCCCCGCTTCACCACTCCAATATGAAGACCACTCCGACGTGTTCTTATTTTTACAGAACAAACTATAGATTGTTGCTAGAATTAAAAATAAAACTTATCTTTGCGAGCGCAATTCCTCTTGGGAATATGTCGCTAAACAGAGGTCAGGGGTGTGAGTACTCACATCTTCTCCCCCCTTATACACGTACACCATACAACTATTGGCTATATGAAAAAGACAAATACGCTACGTCTATTCTTAGGTCTCTTACTATGCTCGCTCTACTTAAGTACTGCACTACCTGCTCGGGCTCAAGGAGTAGATGGGGAGTGGCTACCCCTCAAGAGTCTTGTCTACACTGCTCAGACCATCTATGGTGAGCGGATCAGCATAGACTCGCTCGTTAGAGCTGGGAAAAGAGTGGTCATAGACTTCTCGGGGACCTATTGTGGTCCCTGCTGGCAAATACACAAGCGAGGCACCGCAGAGCGACTCTGGCAGAAGTATGGTCCTGAGGGGACTGACGAGCTATACTTCATCTGGGTCGAAGCAACTGGAGCCAAGCGAGAAGAGATAGAGGGCAAAGGAAACAACACACAGGGGGACTGGACCAATGGTGGTACGATACCTTATCCCATAGTATCTGACGCTTATATGGCCAATGCGCTAGGTGTCACCATCACTGGCATCCCAAAGGTTGTCCTCCTCTCAGCAGCTGGTACCTATACGGAGGTTCAGGATATCCTCTTGATCAGCGAAGAAGGGGTATACAATAAGAGCAAAGAGTGCCTCTCGTCGCAAGATGCACCCGTAGTACGTGATCTCTACATACCTAGCTGGGGTGTCACGACCGATACTCCCTCTGAGATACAAGCATACGTAGGCTCCGTGCCTCCTGTCACGGAGTATCGCTGGCAGGTCAATGGGACAGACTATGCGACGACCCATGAGCCTCGTCTCGCCCTCACCTGGCCGACCACTGGCGAGGTCGAGCTCTCACTGATAGCGGTCAATCGAAATGGAGCCAGCACTCCGCTATCACAGCGAGTACAGGTGAGAGCTGCGCATCAAGGCGCTATGCAGCTTCCACTCCAAGAGTCCTTTGAGGCAGATGGCCTATTAGGCTGGAGTCGTGCCGATCTCGATGGCGATCATGTCGGATGGACTTCTCTAGCTGCAGAACTCAAGCGTCTCAACGTCTCTGCAGACCAATTGTCAGCAAAGACGATGTCTCGCTCTGGTGAGGACTGTCTCCTGTCGTGGTCTTTTTACCCTACAATATTCAGAGGGTACACAGATTTGGTCGGCTATCCTGTGCAGAGTAACAATTGGCTTATCTCGCCTGTCATCAAGGTGCCTGAAGCTGAGACAGCAGATACAAAGCTCACGCTCTACGCACGCTCATTTAGCAAGCAGTTTAAGAGACAAGACACACTGACGATCCTATCGGTCGTGGCTCCAATAGATCCTACCGTATGGAAGTCGGAGTCTAAGCTACTCCTGACGACCCCAGTCTCATACAATTGGCAAAAGATAGAGTACGACCTCTCCTCCCTACGAGGACAAGAGATACAGCTCATACTAGCTCATCAGACTGCTGGAGCTACGGGCTTACTGATAGACGATCTCACCATTGAGACGACAGGGCATAACGCTACTGACTCACCCACTACGAACGATTGTCGTGTCACGATCCTAGATGGTGTCCCTTACGTAGAGAGTGCTACTCCTATCGAGTGGCGACTATACACACCCTCTGGAGCATTGCAGGCAGAGGGACTCACACCAGAGGGACGGCACCAACTCGTCACGGAGGCTGTGTCACAAGGTCTGTACATCCTCTCCATTACGACCAGCGCAGGCGATAGCCGTCGCTATAAGCTCGTACTACCCTAACAAGTCACTTAACTAACAAATCATATCAACTCAACAAAAGAACTATGACGCAAAGAACCACTTCTTTACTTATGACACTGATCCTGCTATGCTGTGGGATGTGTATCCCGCTACATGGGCAGAACAAGATCACGATGACAACCGAAAAGCTGATCGGGGAGTCGATCAATTTGGAGATCCAGACCGTGCCTGGAGCCTCCCTAGAGTTTGAGGGACTCGAGGAGGATCCTAGTGGTGGCTACAAGGTGGCTGAACGTACCTTCTCCATCATCGGCGATGTCACGCTGATGCGCTTCACAAACTGTGGTATCAAGGAGATATCCTTCTCACCTAACCACAGCACTATACGTGAGGTGTGGGGGAACTTTAACAAGATGACCGGTAGCATAGACCTCTCAGGAGCTCCTGAGCTAACAGCTTTTGTCGTCACTAAGAATCTCCTCTCGCACATCAACCTCTCAGACTGCCCCAAGCTAGAGACGCTCTATGCTGATAGAAATGCTCTAGAGACTGTCAACATAGAGGGGTGCAATGCACTCACTTTCGTCTGCGTATCAGACAACCTGCTCAAGTCGCTCACGTTCCCCTCAGGGGCTACAGAGCTGACAGAGATACTCTGCCGAAACAACCAGATCAATGGCCCTGCTATGAAGGCTATGATCAAGTCGCTCCCAGATGTCAACAACGCCTCTGAGCAAGGTACGATACTAATAGCCAACAAGGATAAGGATACGGAGCAAAACATAGTCTACAAGTCAGACGTGGCAGCTCTCAATGCTAAAGGCTATCTATGCAATGCCATTATAGATGGTAGAACAACTCGCTATGAGGGCGAAGATGATCCCGAGGTACCCGCTCAGCAGATATCTATGACCATAGGTAGCGACCTAGTAGGGCAAAACAAGTTTATGACCATCAAGGGGGTCGGTGAAATTACCATCGATGGCGTAGAGGAGGAGTATGATCCTAACCGCTCGGACTACACCTTCACACAGCAAGAGATCACCATACATGGAGAGGTCACCGACCTGACTTGCTCTATCCTAGGTCTTACCAAGCTAGACCTATCACAGGCCTCTGCGCTCACCAAGCTCGACTGTAGCTCTAATAGTCTTACTGAGCTAGACCTATCTAACACGCCTAAGCTGGAGAAGCTCTACTGTCTAAACAATCAGATCACTCAGCTGAGCCTGGACAACCTACCCAACCTGGCAGACTTCAACTGCTCTAACAATAAGATCACTCAGCTCACTGCTCAAGACAATGCTCAGCTATCTCGCTGCGACATCTATCTCAATAGCATCTCTCGGGAGTCTATGGGTGCCTTCATCAAGGCTCTTCGTACTTGTGATGAGAATAGACCTGGTATCCTGATCGTCGTCGATACGAAGAATCAGAAAATCAGAGAAGCTAATCAGATAACCAATGAGCTCATCGACCTAGCTCGTAGTAAGCACTGGGAGGTCTATGACTGGGCTGCTGGAGCTACAGTACCTATCACCAGTACCGCCATCACAGACGATATGATCACGCTCGAGACTGGACTAGCTGTGGGAGACAAGATAGCTCTAGAGATCAGCGGTACGGACAAGGTGATCCTAACAGGTGTCCTAGAGCCTTTTGAGGAGTACTACAAGGAGTACACGATCAAGGATACAAAGATTACAATCCAAGGAGACGTTAAGGTGCTCGTATGTGCCAACCAAAAGATCCAAAAGATTGATATATCTAAGAATCCCAAGCTGGAGTACCTCCATGCATATAGAAATGAGATAACAAGCTTTGAGATAGCCAACCAGAGCAATATCAAGAGACTACTCCTGAGCGAAAACAACCTATCCGAAGTATCTGTCTCTGACTGTAGTAACCTGGAGAGCATATCCCTCTGGGGTAATAACCTACAGAGCATCAATCTGAGCAACTGCCCCAAGCTCACTTACGTGGACTGTATGAGAAACAATATCAGTGATGCTGCCTTCCAGAAGCTTGCTGAGGCGCTACCAGAAGTAACAGGAAGTGCAGAAGAGGCTGTAATCATGCTCATAGACACGAAGTGCTCGCCTGAGGATAAGAACGTATGCTTGAAGAGCACCGTAGATATGTTCCTTGCCAAGAACTGGCACGTTACAGACTTCGCTAATAACGAGTTCGGACGAGAGGGTCGTCCATTCCTAGGGAGTGATGTAGCTATCGAGGGAGTTATCTCTAGCCACCTAGACATCTACCCCAATCCTACGGCAGATCACGTTTACGTCATGGGCGCTGTCGCTGAGACCCTTGTATCTCTATACACGATCGATGGACAGCTACTACACCAGACACAAGCTACTGCTACGGGCGAGGCTACGATCGATATGACAGCACTCACAGCTGGCACCTATATCCTCCGAGTAGGTACAGAGAGTCAGCGTATCATCAAGAAGTAGAGCCTACTCTTCAGATAGAGACTGCTGCCTAGGGCATCAGTCCAGCTCAAAGATGGAAAGAGGGAGTGGATACGATCGTATCCGCCCCCTCTTTTTTCGTAAGCAGAGCTAGCCCAAGTTTCACGGCAAAAGCGAGAGACTCCCCTCGGTCGGATCGTGTCCGGCTCAGGGGAGTCTCTTGTTGTGTCGGGGTGAGGATTAGTCCCTCTAGTTGCTATCTCCGACCATAGCTGATTTGGAAGGTTAATTCGTATGCGTCACCTTCCTTTTCGGTAAACATAACGCCTCTGAGAGGTACCTTCGGGTCAAACGTCGTATTGTAAGCCTCATAGGCATTATCTCCAGCGAGCTTTGTAAAGTGCGCATCCTCTGTGAAGCCATAGTGCTTCACAATCTCTAGTAGAGCCTCCTGTATATCTAGATCATCAGGATCTGTAAATGAGTCGGGATCTGCCATATAGTCCTTAGGATAGTGCTTGTTGGGTATCAGCTTGATGTGTAGTGGGGCCCCTGGTATGGAGTGATTGTAGATGAGTGCGTCCATACAAAACTGTGCCTCCTCGGGGATCTCTTTGCCATTGGCATCCACTTTCCTAGGCGAAGCGAAGTAGTATAGCAGTTTCTCCGCTTCAGGCTCTTGCTGCTGATAGATCCAGCCGTAGGGGCTTACGGCAGACTTAAAGAAGTGGAGGTTGTCTGGTACGAACTCTTCTTCCGTTGGAATATATATGGGGGCGTAGTACTTCTGATCTTCGGCAGAGGCATCAAGTCCTAGATAGCGAGACCTGTCGACATCGTCAGGCTTCGTTACGGAGACTTTGCAGACTTTAGTTACACCACCTGCGGTCGCTTTGACCTCTGCCTGTCCCTCTGCAATAGCCTTCAAGACACCCTTTTCACATACGGTGACTACCTGCGTGTTGGTAGACTCGAAGGTGACTTTGAGATCTTTTGGGGATACATTTACTTCAAGCTCGTAGGTGTCTCCGACTAGGAGATCTACGGATTTAGTTATGCCGAGCTTTACGTCGACAGGCTGTTCATTGTCCTTTTCCTTACAAGCCCCCAGTCCCATACAGCAGATGAGTAGGGTGACGAGGGTGATGAGATTCTTTTGTGTCATAGACTATAGTGTAAAAGTGGTTTGGTGCGTAGCCGTTTGTCCTACAAAGTTATATCCTTTCTTGATGCGATGCAAGTATTTGCTAATCTCCACGTGGATATTTGCAAATATCCACGTGGAGATAAAACATTCCCTACGTAGGGACAAAATGAAACTTCGGAGGAATGAAACGAAACTTCGGAGGAAATGCATCTCGCCCACGTGGAGAATAAAAAACCGCCACGTGGATATTTGACGTTTTCCACGTGGCGGTCATTTTAATCGGCTGTCTTCTGGCGGGAGTCGCGAAGGAGGCTATTTGCCCTTTACTCGTTGCTATTCGTTGCTGAGCTGCTCGCGGAGGAGCTGCTGGCGGCTTTTACTGCGGGTTACCATAAAGACACCAAGCAGGATGAGGATAGCGGAGGCTACTTTGGTGAGTGTGAGTTGATCTTGACCCATCATAACGGCCAGTAGCGAGGCGATGACGGGGATGCCGTAGTTGTAGATGCTGACGACCGTAGGGCGCAAACCTCTCTGTGCGAAGAGCAACAAGAGGTAGGCGACGAAGGTGGCGCCCACGACGACGAAGGCTAGCTGCCCGTAGAAGGTCGCATCGAAGGTACTCCACTCGGTGCTCATCGCATCACGCAGACCCAGCGGAGCGGAGCCGTAGAGGGAGATGACAAAGAGCCACTTCATCAAGGTGACGGGATGGTACTTCTGTATGAGTGTCTTGAAGGAGGTGAGGTAGATGGCATAGGATACAGTTGCCGTGGCGCAGATCAAGTCGCCTAGCGTAGAGCCTGCGGTAGAGGAGCCGTTGGTGGATACGAGGAGCAGGGCGCCTGAGGCTCCGATGAGTACACCGATTCCCTTGAGCCGTGTGATGGGCTCCTTGAGCACAACAGCTGCGAGGAGCATGGTGACGATGGGCCCTAGCGTGGCAACGAGCGACTGATTGACAGGTGAGGTCATCGACATGCCAATGGCAAAGAGACCTTGGTTGAAGAAGATACCTGTCAGCGAGGCTAAAGTCATTTTCCCCCAATCCTTACGGTCGATGCGCTCTCTAGGCACCCACAGCGAAGCGATCCAAAAGAGTATCGTGGCACCTAGGAAGCGACAGAACATGTGTGTATATGGAGTGAGCCCCCCACCAAGGAGTGCCTTGGTGAAGGGCCCATTGATTCCAAAGATAATGGTGACGCAGAGCATCACGAGGTGTAGTCTCCAGCGAGATCTCATTGCTATAGTATGGAGCGTTCTTAGAAGATCAGCTTGCCACACTGGCTACAGTGCGTCGGCTCTTTGCCTAGGAGACGATTGCGTACGATGCTCTCGATGCGGTTTTGTAGTCCCTCTAGAGGCATTAAGTCTATGACATCTCTGACGAAAGCAACGCTCAGCATGACCCGTGCCTCGTGCTCGGGGATGCCTCGCTGCATCATATAGAAGAGTGCCTGCTCATCAAGGTGACCCGTGGCCATACCATGCGAACACTGAACGTCGTCGGCATAGATCTCTAGCTGAGGCTTGCTGTGCATACGAGCTTCGGGCGAGAGGAGCATATTGCGGTTGCTCTGGTAAGCTTCGGTCTGCTGCGCCGACTGCGCTACGAAGATGCGCCCCGAGAAGGCTCCCGTGGATTGCTCCTCGAGGAGGTTCTTAAAGAGCTGCGTGCTATGACACTTCGGATGGATATGCTCGACACGTGTGAAGGTATCGACATGCTGTGTACCATTGGTCACAGCGACTCCGCCTAGTGTCTGCTCAGCATGCTCACCGAGGAAGCGTGTCCGGAAGCTATTGCGCGTGACTCCATTGTTGAGCGTATAGGCAGCGAGGGTCACTTGGCTCTCTGCCCCCTGGCGTAGGAAATAGGCGCAGGTGCGGTGCGTCTGGTGGCTATTCTCCTCCATATCGAAGAGCTTGAGCTGGGCACCGTCACCGACGTAGATCTCGGCCACTTGGTTGACGAGGAAGTTGGTACGATCTATCGTATGATCACAGACGAGAACAGAAGCTTTGGCACGATCACCGATGATAATGAGCCAGCGACGAATGCAGAGGAGTGGCTCCTGAGCGTGGAGTAGCTGGACGAGTTGCACGGGCTGCTCGAGCTGCATGCCATCGGGTACGTAGAGGACAAAGGCGTCCTGCACGAAGAGCGTATTGAGCGCGATGGTGCCATCAGTGTCTACCTCGGCTATCTGCCCGTAGTAACGCTCCGCTAGGTCGGGGTACTCCTTGACAAACTCCTTGATGGAGCCGACGAAGACCCCTTCAGGGAGCTTGCGTTTCTGGTTTGCGTAGTGGGTGTAGAGGTAGTTGCTGTTGAGTGCACTCGCCTTGATAGTGAGCTCATTGACCGATAGGTCACAGCTATACTGCGGGAGCTGCTTATGCCCTGCGGGAGCTAGGTCTAGCTCCTGAAGGTTGATACCGTAGTCGGGAGCGTAGAGTGCCTCGACATCCGTGCGCTGCCAATCCTCCATACCGAGCTGTGGTAGGGCGTACTCACTCAGAGCTGCCTGAGCGGTGGCACGCTGCGCTTGTAGCACAGGTACGCTGTGCTGCTCAATGTATGCCTGCTGAGACTGGTAAAGGTCTAGATACTGCAGGTGTGCGGTGGGTGGTTGCTTACGTGGACTCATTGCTACTCCTCCTCTTTAGCTACCTCTTCTTTGATCCAGTCGTACCCCTCGTCCTCTAGTCTGAGGGCTAGCTCGGGTCCGCCAGATGTGACGATCCGACCCTTGTACAGGATATGGACAAACTGCGGCTTGATGTAGTCCAGCAGTCGCTGATAGTGGGTGATGACGACGCAAGCGCTGTCGGGACGCTGGAGCGTGTTGACCCCGTGAGCGACAGCTCGCAGAGCATCAATGTCTAGTCCGCTGTCGGTCTCATCGAGTATCGAGAGCCGTGGCTCGAGGACTGCCATCTGAAAGATCTCGTTGCGCTTCTTCTCGCCACCAGAGAAGCCCTCGTTGACTGAACGCTTGAGAAGACGATCATCGAGACCGACCACCTCGCGCTTCTCTTTTAGCATCTTAAGGAATTCGCCGGCGGGCATTGGCTTCTCGCCCTGAGTCTTACGACGCTCGTTGAGCGCTGAGCGCATAAAGTTGACCATACTCACGCCTGGTATCTCTACGGGATACTGAAAGCTGAGGAAAAGCCCAGCATGTGCTCGCTCTACTGCATCCATAGCCAGTAGATCCTGACCGAGATAAGTCACTTCGCCTGAGGTTACGGTAAAGGTGGGATGCCCGACGAGGACAGACGAGAGGGTACTCTTGCCACTTCCGTTGGGACCCATGATAGCGTGTGTCTCCCCCTCACGGATAGTGAGGTTGATCCCTTTAAGTATTTCTTTGTCGCCTATGTTGGCGTGGAGATTCTTTATGTCGAGTATTACGTTGCTCATAGTAGTGTGTAATCTGTATCTATATAATGTGTAGCGGGGTCGTGCTAGCCGACACTTCCCTCGAGGGTTACGGAGAGGAGTTTCTGCGCCTCAACGGCAAACTCCATCGGGAGCTTGCTCATCACCTCACGGGCGTAGCCGTTGACAATCAGACCGACCGCCTCCTCGGTGGTGATGCCACGCTGGTTGCAGTAGAAGAGCTGATCCTCATTGATCTTAGAGGTGGTTGCCTCATGCTCCACGACGGCAGAGTCATTGCGTATGTCTGCGTAAGGATAGGTGTGCGCCCCGCAGTGGTCGCTCAGGAGAAGGCTGTCGCACTGTGAGTGGTTGCGCGCATTCTCGGCTGTGGCCGCAATGGAGACCAGTCCTCGGTAGCTATTTTGGCTACTACCGGCGGAGATACCCTTGGAGACGATGGTGCTGCGGGTGTTGCGCCCGAGATGGATCATCTTCGTGCCAGTGTCCGCCTGCTGGTAGTTGTTGGTCACAGCGACAGAGTAAAACTCTCCCACCGAGTCGTCACCCCGCAGGATGCAGCTGGGATACTTCCACGTGATAGCCGAGCCCGTCTCGACCTGTGTCCAAGAGATCTTACTACGGTCGCCACGGCACAAACCACGCTTGGTAACGAAGTTGTAGATACCGCCTCGCCCGTCCTTGTCGCCTGGGTACCAGTTCTGAACTGTCGAGTACTTGACCTCAGCATCGGTCTCAGCGATGATCTCGACGATGGCTGCGTGAAGCTGGTTCTCGTCACGCATCGGAGCCGTGCAACCCTCTAGGTAACTCACGTAAGCGCCTTCGTCTGCTACGATGAGCGTACGCTCAAACTGACCCGTATTGGCCGCATTGATGCGGAAGTAGGTCGACAGCTCCATCGGACAGCGCACACCCTTGGGGATATAGACAAAAGAGCCGTCGCTAAAGACCGCCGAGTTCAGCGCTGCGAAGTAGTTGTCGTGTGAGGAGACAACCTTGCCTAGGTACTTACGTACTAGGTCTGGGTGCTCACGCACCGCTTCGTTGAACGAGCAGAAGATGATGCCCAGCTCCTTGAGCTTGGTGCGGAAGGTGGTCTTCACCGAGACACTATCCATGACCGCATCGACCGCCATATTGCCCGAGAGCATAGCTCGCTCGTGAAGTGGTATGCCGAGCTTGTCAAAGGTCTTCTCGATCTCAGGATCTATGGTGCCGTCTCCAGGAGTCTTGTGACGAGGAGCCGCATAGTATATAATGTCTTGATAGTCTATCTCAGGGATCGAGAGATGCGCCCAGTTGGGACGCTCGAGTGTGAGCCAGTGATGGTAAGCCTTGAGACGAAACTCTAGGAGCCACTCGGGTTCCTCTTTCTTTGCCGAGATGAGACGTACCACCTCTTCGTTGATACCCTTGGGGATGGTCTCCGTATGGACGTCGGTCACGAAGCCATACTTATAGTCCCCCTGGGTGATGTCGTCAAGGATATCCTCTCCCGTCGGAGTCACCGCACGCGCCTCTGTGTCTGTAGGCGTGGGGATCGTTTGCTTAGGATTATATTCGTTATTCACTTGATTGTTGCTTTAATTGTTTATCCTGCCAAGAGGTCAGGTCGCCCAGTGCAGCCCAAGAGATCAAGCCACGGACTGGGTCGTATAGTCTAGACTTGTCCCGCTGATCTTGTCGAGGCTCAGCAGGCTCACCCTCTTTTCTTGTGATGTCGGGTAGCTGTTCCAGCACCCCACGAGGCAGTATGAAGTCGGTTAGATTAAATATAAGGCTAAAGAATAAGATGACGAAGGCTCCCGCAAAGAGAGCTCCCATAAGTTTATTGACAACTGAGAGCGACGAACGCTTAATCGCTCTCACCGTAGGACGTGCTAGGAAAGCGATACCCCAGCAAGAGAGCGAGAAAGTCGCTACATAAGCGCCCACCACCGCCACCCCGTGGGGTAGTCCGAAGGTTTGAGAGATCCAGAGGGCTACAGGTACGCCTATCCAACGCACCAGCACATAGCCGACAGCGATGCCCAGCACACCAATCAGTGCCGATATGACACCCTGCTTGAAGCCTTTGAAGAGTGCCCACGCTGTACAGCCCATAACCATATAGTCAATCCAATTGAGCGTATCCCCTCCCATACTTTTCGTCAGCTACTTCTGTCTCTCTCCTAGTAATGTAATGAAGCGCTCTAGCGTCTCTCTAGTGTCACTCGGCGCGAAGCTCCTGAGCAGGTCGATCGCCTCTTGGTGAATGTGCTGTATCTGCCTCTCTGTGTAGTCGATGCCACCACGCTCGCGGGCTATGCGGAGGAGGTAGTCTATAGAGTCCGCCTCGATAGGTTGTTGTAGATACGAGATGATCTCGTCACGCTCCTTAGGGGCTGCCTGATTTAGGACATAGAGTAGTGGGAGAGAGACCTTCCCCTCGATAAGGTCATGACCCGTAGGCTTACCCACATCTTGGCGCTTGTCATAATCAAAGAGATCATCCTGCAGCTGGAAGGCTCGTCCCATTAATTGCCCTAGACGACCACAGCGCTCTACCTGCTCAGCAGGAGCATCCACGCTCAGCGCTCCCAGCTTGGCGCTCGCCTCAAAGAGCGCTCCCGTCTTACGATCCACTACCGCATAGTAGTCCTCCTCACGATAGGTGTGTGCCTTCGAGAGAGATAGCTGCATCAACTCTCCGATAGAGAGATTACGTCCAGCCTGAGCAACGACACGCAGCATCTCAGGGTTGTGCTCCCGAGAGACTAGCTCTAGAAAGGCGGTCGATAGTACATAGTCTCCCATCAAGACCGCCTGATGATTGCTGTAGAGCGCATTGAGCGTAGGCTGTCCACGCCGTGTGTCTGACCAGTCGATGACATCGTCGTGAATTAGCGATGCCGTGTGGAGCAACTCTATGACCAGTGCCGCTGAGAGCGTCTGCTCATTGGTCTGTCCAGCGCATAGCTGAGCGCATAGCCCCACGATGATCGGACGGATATGCTTGCCCGAGGAGAGCTGCAGATGCTCCAAGGCGTGCGATAGTACGGGCGCATCACTTTGTAGTGACCGCTTGAAGTCCTGTTCGAACTCCTCAACAAAGTCCGCTATCGGCACCAATAGCTGCGCACGCTCCTCTAGACTCATCATCGCTCTCGTCTCTATACCTCTAGGCTCTCCACCTCTTGAAGCCACATACTACTCACCGCATCGCTCGGCATACGCCACTCGCCACGTGAGGAGAGTGAGACGCTCTGTACCTTAGGTCCATCGGGCATCGCATTGCGCTTGAACTGCTGAGAGAAGAATCGCTTGAAGAAGACTCCCATCCAGTGCTTGATCTCTTGGGGCGTGTAAGCTCCCTCGAAAGCAACCTTCGCGAGGTAAAAGATCTTTTTCGGCTCGAAGCCATCGAGTAGAAAGTGATAGATAAAGAAGTCGTGTAGTTCGTACGGCCCCACGAGGCTCTGCGTCTGCTGCTCGTTACCAGCCTTCGTGTCCTTGATCGGAAGTAGCTCGGGGCTAATCGGCGTAGCGACGATGTCCTGTAGGGCTGTGGCGAGCGTAGCATTAACTGCCTTGTGCGTAGCATACCACCCGACGATCAGCTGTACGCTCGTCTTCGTGATACCACTATTCACCGCATACATAGACATGTGGTCCCCGTTGAAGGTACACCAGCCCAAAGCGATCTCAGACAGGTCTCCCGTCCCGATGACGGGCGCATGGTACATATTGGCAAGGTCCATCAATATCTGCGTCCGCTCACGTGCCTGAGCATTCTCAAAGGTCGCATCCTCCCGATCGCCATTATGGTCGATGGCTGAGAGATGCTGCTCCGTCGCCTCCTTGATATCTATCTCACGGATCGTCACACCTAGCTCCTGCATCATCGTGTAGCCGTTGCGATAAGTGCGCTCAGAGGTGCCAAAGCCGGGCATCGTCACTGCAATGATCTGCTTGCGATCCAAGCCCAAGAGGTCAAAAGCCTCTACCGTCACCAATAGTGCTAGTGCCGAGTCCAGTCCACCCGAGATGCCGATCACGGCATGCTCTGCACGCATGTGCTTGAGACGCTGTATGAGCCCGCACACCTGTATCTGAAACATCTCGTGACAACGCTCCTCAGGGTTCGCCCCCTCAGGCATAAAGGGGTTGCGCTCGATGACACGATCCATAGGCTGTGACTCCTCCTCCGAGCGTAGCGTGAAGGGGATGCTCACCAGCTCCTCCTCGTCGGTAAAGTGATTGACCGCACTCTTGAAGCTACTATTGATCAGGCGCTCGCCATGGATACGAGACACGTCAACATCGCTCACGATCATCCGCTCCTTGTACTCAAAGCGGCGCATCTCCTTGACGATCTTGCCCACCTCAGCGATAAACGCCTTACCCGTGTAGACTAGATCTGTCGAGCTCTCGCCATAGCCACTAGAGGCGTAGACATAGCCACAGATAGCCTGCGAGGTAGCACCACTGATCAGCGAGCGGAGGTAGTCATGCTTGCCCGCATTCTCATTGCTCGCAGAGAGGTTGAAGATGATATGCGCTCCATAGAGGCTGAGGCGTGTGCCAGGCGTAAAGGGCGTCCACATATCCTCACAGATCTCGATGCCGATGCCCACCTGCCCACACTTAAAGATGATATTTCGCCCGATGGGTACCGTGTGGGGCCCCATCTGCACCGTCTTATATTGTAGCGAATCACTGGGCGAGAACCAGCGCTTTTCCTGAAACTCACGGTAGTTCGGCAGATAAGTCTTCGGGATCGCTCCTAGGATCTTACCATGCTGGAAGGCGACCGCCCCATTGAAGAGCTTCTCCTCCACTTTGACTGGCATACCGACGATGACCATCACATCAGTCTCGGCTGTCTCCTCGACCAACTGGCATAGCGCCTTCTGAGCCTGATCTAGGAGGAACGATTGGTGAAAGAGATCCCCACAGGTATACCCCGTGATAGAGAGCTCAGGAGTCGTAAGTATCTCTACTCCTAGCTCCTCCGCTTGAAAGATCATCTCCTTGATGCGGCTCGTATTGTAGTAGCAGTCAGCCACTCTGACGTAGGGCACAGCGGCCGCTACCTTGACATATCCATAGTTCATAGCTTCGACTATAGTCTCTTATAAAGCATTACGCCACAAAGATACAAAATCATTGTCGTCTATCCTCACTTCCGTGTTTCTCGCGAGTAACCATGTGTAGGTCATACGAAAGCTTTAGAGGTGAGTAGCTCGGCCATGCCCTGAAAGAGTACTTAGTACAGACTCCAGTGTCTCCAAAGACCCTATGCTTTGAAGACACTGGAAAATAGATAGAAGCTAAACTTCTTATTCGACAACTAGCACGTCAGGATCCAATCTCAACGCTTCTATAGCTGTAAAGCTCAGCTTAAATTTCTTAGCCTCATTGACTGGGGTGTAGTAAATCTGTTCATATTCAGAAAGAGATTCAGGATGAGCATCTCCATAAGGAGGCTGTTGCGTTTTCGTGTCACTCAATTGCCCAGTTACAAAGGTAGACCACTGTGTGAAAGTTCCTGATATTACCCCCTTGACACACGCTCGTGAAGAGTCCTTTTTATAGATGTCGACTTTTACATCCTCTTTTGCCACCAATGACGGAGTTCGAAAATAAGGATCCTTCTTACGTAGCTCTTCATAAATAGACGGGATATACTGTTCGTCCATTCTAAGTCTATCGTAAAAGAAGACAGAAGCACGATGAACGACCCAATCCTCGGGAGAGACCTGAAGGTGGATAGAGGCAAAGCTTCTGTGATTCGGATGCAGTGTACCCATCACACCTCGCAATAAAAGCCAAGACTCTCCTTTGTAGTTACACCACTGGGCATAGAACATACAGTCGACATCTGGTTGTTTGAACATAGTCACACCTTTGTATGGCTTAAATGCATAAAAAGTTGCGATGCTATCCTCTATGTTGATCCCTATATAGTCTGTCCTCTTGGGAGGTGGAATCATAATGTGATCTAGGGATACATCTTCTCGCTCTGATTTCGCACTCGTAAACAAGTCGCACGAAGCTAGAAGTAGTATAGAGAGTACAAATAGTACGCTCCAAACGACGTTTATGTTGAATAAATATCTCTTTATCATGCCTGTTGTTTCTGCTAAATTATCGCGGATTAGAACTTACTTCTTAATTGCAGAGAATGAGCGACACTCTTGTCCTATACTCACTCTTCAGACACAATTTCTATTATTGGATAGCCGTCTAAAGACTCTATGGCCGTAAAGCTTAACTGAAACCTCTTAGGTTCATCAACAGAGGTATAGTAAATTGGACCAGACATCGAATACTCTTCAGGATAGAAATCTGTGTATGGGGGGTCTAACCTTCTAGAGCTGCGGTCTTGCTCGACCACATAGTTTGACCACTGTGTGAAAGAGCCCGTAATTACACCCTTGACACACTTCTCTGATGACATCTTCTTATAGATGTCAACCTTTAGGTCTTCTCTTGCCGCTAGTGACACCCAAAGTAGATCTTCATCTTGTCTCTCTAGTTCTGCAAAAATATTGGGGATATAGCTTTTGTCCATACTAAGGTGATCATGAAAAAACACTGAAGCCTTATGAACAACCCAATCCTTTGGAGACATCTGAAGATGGATGGATACAAAGCTCTTATAGTTAGGGTGTAACGTCCCCATAACACTCCGAAATAGGAACCATGACTCCCCCTTGTAGTTATACCACTGAGAATAAAAGATACAGTCTACGTTGGGCTCTGCGAATAGGTACACCCCTTTATATGGGTTCAATGTGTAAAAAGTGGCTACACTATCCGCAATATTCAACCCTATGTAGTCGGTTCGTTTAGTTGGGGGGATCATAATATGGTCTAGAGGCACCTCCTCTCGCTTTGGCTCTGAGCTCCAAAATAAATCACACGAAGCTAACAGAAATATGGAGATTACAAAGACGGAAAACCCTACGACACCCTTTTTAGATAGATCCTTCGTTGTCATATTGATTGCTACTAATAGGTTATTACTGCTTGGAACTTACTTCTTAATCGCAGAGAATGTGCCACACTGATTACGACGTGCAAGTTAAAGCAAATAATTTATATCTGCAAGTTCTTTTTATGTATCGTAATCGCACATTCCACATATTCTACAAATCGGTTAGCTCGATGAGACGAGTAGTGATTCGTAGGGACATACGGCTCGTATGCACCGAGTGTGCTTCCCTACATTATCCGTCATCCATCGTTTCGCACATCTGCACGAGATCTGTCAGACGAACTACTTTTCGAGTATTCTTGCTACCTTAGCGATGTACAAGCTTTTATGATGGTCCGAACGTTTACATAAACCTTTAATACAATATCTCTATGTCACGTACTACTTTACTATCCCTGCTAATAGGCGTTGCCCTATTTGCCCTGACCTCTTGTGACGATGACCCAGTCTCAGGAGGGCAGCTCACGAAGCTTTCCTTTGCCTCAGAGGCTATCACTGTGGCTGAGGGACAGACTTACCAGCTAGAGGTGCTACAGGAGCCCAAAGAGCTCAAGGTAGACTTCGTCTACTCAAACGATAACCCCGAGATCGCCACGGTCAATGCAATGGGACTCGTACGAGCTGTCCATGAGGGTACGACCAAGATAACGGTACACGGAGGAGGTCTGCAGGCCTCTGTGCTTGTTACAGTTGAGAAAGCAAAGATCAATACGGATCAGGAGCTACCTCTCTTAGCATTTGACCCTGAATACGATATGGCTCGCAATCTGATTGATGAGGAGGTCCTCCAGTACGAGCACGCTCTGGGTCGTGTCGTGCGCAATATCTGCTACACCGAGGGACTCTACTACCTAGGATTTGTCAATAAAGAGCTCCCTACGATCCCTGGCGTCATCTATGGCATCCAGTCTGCCAAGGAGTACTACATCCTAGCCTATGGCAAGGAGACGGTGGAGCAATGTGATCGTACGAAGGAGATGTTTCGCAAGCTAGGCTTTGCCCCCTTTACAGAGGAAAAGGAAGTCGCCGGTGATGGTGCTGAGAAGATTATCCTCAATAGCCACAAGGAGGACGATCCTGATGTGACTGTCTTTATGTACAACGAGGTCAACGAGGAGCTAGGCACCAAGATGTACATCCAGCTCAACAAAAAGAGATACCCAGAGTTCAAAACTCAGCACCCAGTCGTCGAGACAGCTAAGGACTTCCCGACGCTAGACTTCTTCAAGGGGGCAGACAATGATGCGCTACAGGCCTTTGAGGACAAGCTCGGATTCCGTCAGTTCAACGGGGATCAGTCTTCCGATGACAACCGCAGCTACGACACGACTCCCGAGCAGATCGCTAAGACCAATCTAGAGTGGGTCTTCTATGTCCGCAAGTCCAGTTCGCAGGGCGACCTACAGTACATCAACTGTCAGGTCTTTGCTATCCCCAACGAGTATGAGATCCGCTCCGAGGCTGTCAAGAACTGGCTCGCAGCCAACGGCTTCACCGACTACAAGGGGTATGTGCCAGAGCACATGGGTGTCGAGGCCTTTAACGCAAATGGCGATCAATGCTTCCTCTATGCTCAGCCGACAGACTATGATGGGACTTTCTGCTGGATGCAGATCATAGATGCTAGTCATGCTGTGAAGACGGTTGCTGCTCGCAAGGCCTTCAGAGAATCAGTCTCACAGGACATCCGCAAGATCTTGAATCAGCGTATGCTGACCAAGCAGAAGGGGCTCTATCAAACCTTCCAATCAGTCCTAGAGACTCAGCGATAGAGCCGTAACAGAGCGGACTGCTGATAGAGATACAGCAGTCTCACGCGAGGGTGTGTCAGAGAGCTGACGCACCCTCGTGCTGTTTCTGTATCCAGAGGAAACACCACGCATGCATCAAAGCGATTGGTTAGAGGCACTAGTGGCACTAGTAATTACTAGTGCCACTAGATAAACCTCTACTCTCTAACTTCTAATCTCTAATATCTAAACCCTGTCTCTCCCCGCCGTTTTTCGTACCTTTGCACCTGTATAACTATAGGACAGAAGCTCCACACACATGCAAGAATTACGAAACATCGCTATCATCGCTCACGTCGACCACGGTAAGACAACCATCGTCGACAAAATGCTCCTCGCAGCTAAGCTCTTTCGAGAGGACAAGGCTGCCGAGGTAGACACCTTTCTAGACAATAACGACCTAGAGCGAGAGCGAGGTATCACGATCGTTTCGAAGAATGTCAGCATAACATACAAAGGGGTCAAGATCAACGTCATCGACACCCCAGGACACGCCGACTTCGGCGGTGAGGTAGAGCGTGTACTCAATATGGCCGACGGCTGTCTACTACTAGTCGACGCCTTCGAGGGACCGATGCCTCAGACCCGCTTCGTACTGCAGAAAGCCCTTGCCATAGGGCTCAAGCCGATCGTCGTCATCAATAAGGTGGACAAGCCCAACTGCCGTCCTATGGAGGTGCAGGATATGGTCTTCGACCTGATGGCTTCGCTGGATGCCACGGACGAGCAACTCGACTTCGTCACCCTCTTCGGTAGCGCCAAGCAGGGCTGGATGAGCCGCGACGTAGAGAAGCCGACAGAAGACATCACTCCCCTACTCGATGCGATCATCTCCGAGATACCCGCTCCGCAACAGCTGGATGGTCCTCTGCAGATGCTGATCACCTCGCTAGACTACAGCTCCTACGTGGGGCGTATCGCTGTGGGACGTGTGCATCGTGGCACTATACACAATGGCGACACCGTACTCCTTTGCCACAAGGATCGCGAGCCTCATCGTGAGAAGGTCAAGGAGCTCTACACTTTCGAGGGTATCGGCAAGGCAAAAACCGACTCCGTCTCTAGTGGCGATATTTGCGCCATCGTGGGCTTTGACCACTTTGACATTGGCGACACCATTGCCGACCCTGAGCACGCTGAGGCGCTAGACACGATCTCGGTCGATGAGCCAACGATGTCGATGCTCTTTACGATCAATAACTCCCCCTTCTATGGTCGTGAGGGTAAGTTTGTCACCTCCCGCCATATCCATGAGCGTCTGATGCGTGAGCTAGACAAAAACCTCGCTCTGCGTGTCGAGACGACTGACCAAGCAGACTCGTGGAACGTCTTCGGCCGTGGCGTCCTGCACCTCTCCGTACTGATCGAGACGATGCGCCGTGAGGGGTACGAGCTACAGGTCGGACAGCCCCAAGTAATCATCAAGGAGATCGACGGCGTACAGTGCGAGCCTATCGAAGAGCTGACCATCAATCTCCCCGACGAGACCAGTAGCCGTATCATCGATATGGTCATACAGCGCAAGGGCGAGATGACCGCCATGGAGAGCAAGAACGGGCGTACGCACCTAGTCTTCAACATTCCATCACGAGGCATCATCGGACTCAACAACAGCGTCCTGACCGCTTCGGCGGGTGAGGCTGTTATGGCACACCGCTTCCTCGAGTTCGGTCCTTGGCGCGGCGACATCGAGCGACGCAACAATGGTAGCATCATAGCTGGTGAGAGCGGTACCGCCTTTGCCTATGCGCTCAACAACCTTCAGAGCCGTGGACGCTTCTTCATCTCACCCCAAGAGGAGGTCTACGCAGGGCAGGTGATCGGTGAGCATACGAAGGACAACGACCTGACGGTCAACGTCTGCAAGAGCAAGAAGCTTACCAACATGCGTGCGGCGGGTAGTGATGACAAGGTAGCACTGGCTCCTCCCGTCGTCTTCAGCCTAGAGGATGCACTAGAGTACATCAAGGCTGACGAATACGTGGAGGTCACGCCTAAGTCTATGCGTCTGCGCAAGATCCTTCTCAGCGAGCTAGACCGCAAGCGCGCCAATAAAGCATAATCAATCCAATCACTCACTTTATAAACACAATTAACTATGAAAAGAATCGCATTACTCATCATCGCCATGCTAACGCTTGGCTTGGCAGCTCAGGCTCAGTCCACCTTTAGCAAAGGTACGACGACTGCCAACCTCGGACTCGGTATCGGTGGCACTCTCTTCGATGAAGACTACAACGTCATCCTACCTCCGCTCTCTCTAGGGATCGACCACAGCGTGGTCAGTGGTCTCTTTGATGGCAACGGATCTATCGGTGTGGGTGGGTACTTTGCCACTGAGCTCTATCACATCAAGGGCTATGACAAGGGACTCTGGAATCAGACAATAATCGGTCCGCGCGGATCTCTGCACTACCAGTTTGTAGATAGACTCGACACCTACTTTAGCCTCATGCTAGGGCTTAAGCTCATCAGCTGGGACTATAAAGTAAATAGTCCTGTCGGAAAAGTCAAGAGCAAGGACACTACGACAGATTTCAGTTGGGGTGCACACATCGGAGCTCGCTACTATCTCTCCGACCGCTGGGCTATCATGGGTGAGTTTGGTTATGGTCTAACCTACCTTTCACTCGGTGCTACCTATCGCTTCTAAGTCTTAGCGAAGCACTATAATAAAAGCAGGAGACGGCTCACGGGCTGTCTCCTGCTTTTGCTTTTAGGAGGCTGTTGCAAAAGTCAACAGTCTCACAATCTTGCTTGCAAGATTGTCCTGACTTTGCAGAAAGGATGAAGCGCAAGGCGCTGAGGGTGAGGTCTGAAGGGAGCATACCTCCGTATGTGACCGAAGCCGAATCCCGAAAGCAACACAGCGATTCGCCTTTATGCAATAGTCTCTTTAGAGCTTGGTAGGGTCACTCGGCATCGTGCGGTGTAGGGTGCTGCTGATTGCGGGGGTGATAGCGCAAGACGTCGGCACGAAGTGCGGTGCGGTCCACGTGGGTGTAGACCTCTGTCGTCGCTATGCTCTCGTGCCCCATCATTAGCTGGATAGCGTGCAGGTCGGCACCGCCCTCGAGTAGGTGCGTGGCAAAGCTATGTCGCAGCGTGTGTGGACTGATCTCCTTCTGTATGCCAGCCAGCTCAGCGAGTGTGCGGATCAGACAGAAGACCGTGATGCGAGAGATCGGTTGACCACGACGTGAGATAAAGAGATACTGATCATACTCTGGCTTCGCATTGTAGCGACAGGGATCATTGAGATAGCGCTGCACATCCGCAACCGCCTTGGGACTCATCGGCACCAGTCGCTCTTTGCGTCCTTTGCCCCACACATGCAGATAACCCTCATCGAGGAAGACATCGGAATAGGTCAGTCCACAAAGCTCCGACACGCGTAGCCCGCAACTGTAGAGTACCTCAACGATCGCCGTGTCTCGTGAGGCCTCGATACGGTCCTCGTCGATAGCTGCGAGGAGGCTGTCTATCTCTGCCAGCGTGAGCACCTCGGGGAGCTTCTTATGTATCGGTGGCGTCTGCAGCATATCTGTCGGGTCTCGCTCTATCTCCTCCTCTAGCGTTAGGAAGCGAAAGAAACTCTTGACACCACTCAGCACACGAGCCAGCGAGCGCATCGAGATACCTAGGTCCAGTAGATGCGCCGCAAAGTTATTGAGATGCTGCAGCGTCACCTCCCGCAGACTCAGCCCCATATCGTCTATGTAAGTGTAGAGCTTGTCCACGTCATAGAGGTAGGAGTCGATACTATTGTCCGAGAGGTGCTGCTCCAGTCTCAGATAAGTTTTGTAGCGCTGTATCAGTTGCTGTCTTGGTTCTAGACTCATTGCAAGGGAGTTTCTTACTATCTTTGCCATACGAAGTTAGCCATTTGCATCTAAACCGACAAGTCCACTATGTCTACAAATAGTTTGATCGAACCTCTCTCTACCCCGACCACGGGGCAGTCAGCCATACTCATACTCAACGGCCCTAACCTGGTCAACGTGGGTCAGCGCGAAGCTGAGATCTACGGATCGACACCACTAGTCCCCTACTTGGAGCAGCTAGCCCGTGAGACCACCGAGGCGACAGTTGCCATCCGCTACTCACACTACGAGGGCGCACTCATCGAGTACCTCTATATGGCTCAAGAGCTAGGCTACCAGGCGGTCATACTCAATGCGGGGGGCTACACGCACACCTCCGTAGCTATCGCAGACACGATACGCGCCATCGCACTACCAGTCATCGAGGTGCACATCTCCCAGCCACTAGCCCGTGAGTCTTACCGCCACACCTCACTCATAGCGCCCTACTGCCGTGGTAGCATTGCTGGCTTTGGCGTGGCCAGTTACGACTTAGCCGTACGGGCAGCCATTCAGCTAATCCGTTGACACCTTATAATATTATATAGAGTATGGACGCAGAGCTAGAGCTTTATGCGCAGCAGCATAGCTCCTTCGGGCATCCCCTACTAGATGAACTGCTCCGCACGGCCTATGTGCGGCTCTTACAGCCGAGGATGGTGTGTGGCGCTACGCAGGCGGGACTACTCTCGATGCTCATTAAGCTCAGTGGTGCTAAGCGTGTACTGGAGCTAGGAGCTTATAGTGGCTACTCAACGATAGCCATGGCGATGGCACTCGAGCCAGTGGCGGGCGAGATCGACTCCATCGAGTGCGATGCTGAGATGATCCACTTCCTCACTCCCTTTGTAGCACGTAGTGGCTGTGCCGAGCGCATTCACATACACCACGGTCAGGCGCTCGAGCTGATGCCTACACTATTGGCGCAGCACGACTACGACCTCGTCTACATAGATGCCAACAAACGTCAGTACCCTGACTACTACCAGCTACTACGCAAGCAACTACGCCCTGGGGCGATCATCCTTGCGGACAATACCCTCTGGGACGGTAAGGTAACCGCCCCAACGAGCCACCACGACTTGCAGCTCGAGGGGATCCAGCACTTCAACGAGCTAGTCGCTCAGGATAGTGGCGTGGAGCAGCTCCTCCTGCCGCTCCGCGATGGGCTCACGATCATTCGCATCCTGCCCGCTTAGTCAGGCTGAGCTGGAGCTATGGGTTTTACCTCTTGAGTAGGTAGTTCAGTCGTTGTAGGCGTCGCCGCGGTAGTTTGCTTGATAGCGTTGCTCTTCGCTTGCATCTTAAGCGATGTCACCTCTGTGCGTAGCTTGATCAGCTCCTCACGCTGCTCAGCCGTGAGTTTGTTGAGCTTGAGCCACTCTAGGAGCGCACGCACCGCTAGTCCGATCGTGATGACCGTAACCGCTCCGATGGCACCCGACCAGGAGATAGTGACAAAAGGCAGATCATGCGTAGGCGTACGCCACCCGAAGAGCGCCTTGCAGAGGATCGGCATAAAGAGTGCAACCACCGCCACGATCAGCACAAAAGCGACATAGCCACCGAAGTGGCGACGACGCATCATGTGTCCAGCTACATAGTAGTAGTTGAGGTAGAAGATTAGGATCAGAAAGATGTCGAGTAGCCACGTAGAGAGGTAGTAAGAGGGAGCCTCCCAAAAGTTTGCCGCCGTCGTGACGCTCTGCCCGACCAGTACCGATTGGATTAGCACGATAACGAGCCATGCGATCAGATAGATCAGCCAGGAGTAGCTCTTGATGGTGCTTTGCTTTGCCGTAGTGGTGTCTTGTTGTTTCATAGTATCTTAGAGTTAGTCATTACGATACAAAGATACAACAGGCTAACGAAACTTCAACTCCGCCAATCATACAATCTTCAACTATTTGAAAATTATTTACTACCTTTGACTCCACAAGAAAGTATAACCTATCACATATTAAATACCTATATGAATAAACTACTCAGAAAGGCACTCACGCTCTGCGTCCTCATCATCGCTGCTGGATACGGTCTGTCAGCACAGGTAGTCGTCGTGCAGGGCGAGCCCGAGGCTCCACTGCCCCCAACGCTCAACGAAGTGCGCCTTAACCTCCTAGCACCCGTTGCCTTCAAGGCTGTGTCTCTGGAGTACGAGCGCTCCACTGCGAAAGTAAAAGACCTCGGCTTCGGTGCTACAGTCAGTGCCAGCTTTGCCCATACGGGAGACTATGAAACCACAATCTTTCCCACTTTTGGTGTGATGCCTTACGCACGTTGGTACTTTGGCGGCAAGAAGCTCGCTGCCACTAGACTGAACTCAGGCTTCTTTATCGAAGCAAATACAGCGATCAACTACCATCGGTATACTCGAAACAGCTACAAAGAGTATTACGGAGGAGAGACCGAGACGAAGCAAGGCGCCTCTTGGGGCATCGGTCTCGGTGGTGGCTGGAAGCTGGTCTCTCGTAGCAACTGGAGTGGCGAGATCAGTCTGCGTGTCGGCCGCAACCTAGTGAAGGGCGATGACGCTGATGACGTATACGTATACCCAGCGATCTCTGTAGGCTACCGCTTCTAGTCACCTCCTTATGCGATGACTACTTAGCGATAGCGTAGCCAATCGCTAACAGCTAACGGCCAACAGCCAACGGTCAACAGCTAATCTCTTTTCCACGTGGGGAATGTCAAATCCCCACGTGGATATTTTTTATTCTCCACGTAGGCGAGAAACATTTCCTCCGAAGTTTCATTTGATTCCTCCGAAGTTTTATTTCTCGCCCACGTAGGGATTTTTCATTTGCCACGTGGAGATTTCATATTTTCCACGTAGGGACGAGACATTCTCCTCAACAAGACCGCTTGCACACATAGCGGGAGCCACAAAACGAAAGCAACTCTCCAGAGACTCCTCCTAGGGAGCGACTCCAGAGAGTTGCTTTATTATTGTAGTGAGCTTAGCGAGCGAAGCGCTCTGCAACGAGAGCGCAGCTCACTTGCGGTTACTTACTTCTTATCCTCGACTGCGGCACGAGCTGCTGCGAGACGTGCGATGGGCACACGGAAGGGTGAGCAGCTGACGTAGTTGAGTCCTACACGGTGGCAGAACGCTACCGATGAGGGATCACCACCATGCTCACCGCAGATACCGAGCTTGATCGTAGGCTTGGCTGAGCGACCCTTGTCGGCACCCATTTGTACCAACTGACCTACACCCGTCTGATCCAACTGCTGGAAGGGGTCTACCTTGATGATCTTCTTGTCTAGATAGATCGGTAGGAAGGTGTTGACATCGTCACGAGAGTATCCGAAGGTCATCTGCGTGAGGTCGTTCGTACCGAAGGAGAAGAAGTCCGCATGCTTAGCGATCTCGTCTGCCGTCAGTGCTGCACGTGGCACCTCGATCATAGTACCTACGAGGAAGTCAATGCGATCACCCTTCTCCTCGAAGAGTGCCTCAGCGGTCTCACGGATCACACTTGCTTGCTGCTTAAACTCCTCGACGACACCAACGAGTGGCACCATAATCTCAGGATGCGTCTCGACGCCCTCCTTCTTAAGCTCGAGGCAAGCACCTAGGATAGCACGTGTCTGCATCTCAGTGATCTCGGGATAAGTGTTGCCAAGACGGCAACCACGGTGTCCGAGCATTGGGTTCAGCTCGTGGAGCTGCTCGACACGATCGTGGACGACCTTAGGCTCGACGCCCATAGCCTTCGCTAGCTCTATCTGGCCAGCCTCTGTCTGAGGTACGAACTCGTGAAGAGGTGGGTCTAGTAGTCGTACGGTAACGGGCAGTCCCTCCATGGCGCGGAAGATACCCTTGAAGTCCTCCGTCTGGATCGGTAGAAGCTTTGCCAAAGCCTTGCGACGACCCTCTGTGTCTGTAGCGAGGATCATCTCGCGCATTGCCTTGATCTTGTCATCCTCAAAGAACATATGCTCCGTACGGCAGAGACCGATACCGACAGCACCAAAAGCACGTGCAGCAGCTGCATCGCGTGGCGTATCAGCATTGGTACGCACAGCGAGCTTAGAGTGCTTGCTGGCTAGCTCCATCAGCTGGCGGAAGTCAGCATCCATCTCAGCAGCCTTGGTCTCGACTTGACCCTCGTAGATCTCACCCGTAGAGCCGTTGATCGAGATGAAGTCACCCTCACGAAGCACCTTATCATCGATGGTTACGGTGCGCGCCTTGTAGTCGACGATGAGCCCACCAGCACCCGTGATACAGCACTTACCCATACCGCGAGCCACGACAGCTGCGTGAGAGGTCATACCACCACGTGCCGTGAGGATACCCTGTGCTACGCTCATACCAGCGAGATCCTCAGGCGAGGTCTCGATACGTACCATAATCACCTTCTTACCCTGCTCATGCCAGTTAGCAGCATCATCGGCAAAGAAAACGATCTGTCCTGTAGCTGCGCCTGGAGAGGCGGGCAGTCCCTTGGTCAGGACCTTTGCGGACTTTAAGGCCTTCTTGTCAAAGACGGGGTGCAGCAACTCATCGAGCTTAGCAGGCTCGACACGTAGCAGTGCCTCCTCCTCGGAGATCTGCTTGTCACGGAGTAGATCCATAGCGATCTTGACCATCGCCTGACCCGTGCGCTTACCATTACGCGTCTGGAGGAGCCATAGCTTGCCCTCCTGTACGGTGAACTCAAGATCCTGCATGTCGTGGTAATGCTCCTCGAGCTTGTGCTGTATAGCATCTAGCTCAGCGTAGATCTCGGGGAAAGTCTCCTCCATAGAGGGATACTGAGCCTTGCGAGTAGCCTCATCGATGCCCGCACGCTCAGCCCAGCGACGTGAACCTTCTATTGTGATCTCTTGAGGCGTACGGATACCAGCGACGACATCCTCACCCTGTGCATTGACTAGGTACTCACCGTTGAAGAGGTTTTCGCCAGTAGCTGAGTCACGCGTGAAAGCCACACCCGTAGCGGAGGTGTCACCCATATTACCGAAGACCATCGCCTGGACGTTAACCGCAGTACCCCAATCATCGGGTATGCCCTCCATCTTGCGGTAGAGGATCGCACGGTCATTCATCCATGAGCCAAAGACCGCCATAATAGCGCCCCATAGCTGCTCGTGTGGATCTGTAGGGAAGTCGTGTCCCGTAGCTTTCATAACCGCCTCCTTGAAGCGCTTGACTAGCTCCTTGAGGTGATCCGTGGTGAGCTCGTTATCGAGCTTGACGCCAGCCTCCTCTTTGACCTCCTCGATGATTGCCTCAAAGGGATCAATATCGTCCTTGTTGACAGGCTTCATACCGAGTACGACATCGCCATACATCTGCACGAAGCGGCGGTAAGAGTCCCAAGCGAAGCGCTCGTTGCCACTCTTACGAGCCAAGCCATCGACAACTGTGTCGTTGAGACCAAGGTTGAGGATCGTATCCATCATACCTGGCATGGAGGCTCTACTGCCTGAGCGAACAGAGACGAGAAGAGGATTCTCCACATCGCCAAACTTAAAGCCCATAATATTCTCGATATGCTTGACGGCAGCCATCAAGTCATCCTTGAGGTCAGCGACAACAGCCTCACGGCCACGCTCATAATATTCTGTACATACCTCAGTCGAGATAGTAAATCCAGGAGGCACAGGCACACCTATGCGGTTCATCTCCGCAAGGTTAGCGCCCTTACCACCAAGTAGATCTCTCATCTGAGCATTACCCTCGGCACTTCCATTGCCAAAGGTGTAGATTCTCTTCTTGTTCTTCATTTGGGGAAATATATTTGGTATTCTATTCGTAATTAAGTAAGTGATTGAGCTGAGCGACCGCCACCATCGTAGTAGCCACTTTCGATATTGTCATCTCATACGATCCTCCGATCTGCCAGACACAATCTGCTTGACAACAATACGGTGCAAAGGTAGTAAAAATCTCTTTGTCTACGACATACCTATACTTTGCAAGGCTACACTTTGAAGCGAGACAATACGACCCCGTCTCCCGACAAAGAGAAAGGTTGCTAAAACAAACGTCTTAGCAACCTCAAAAAGAAAGTTATAAACAAAAACTGACCGAAAAGTATCGCTAGAAACGGAGTAAAGAAAAAAACTAGCGAACTTTGGGGTGACCAGTGGGATTCGAACCCACGACCCTCAGAACCACAATCTGATGCTCTAACCAGCTGAGCTATGATCACCATCGTAGCAACCATGCTAAAAGTGACCTCCTCGTCACTCCCGAGAGAGATACCTCCCTACACGTTTGCAGGTGCAAAGGTACGCATTCTTTTTGGATCTCACAATACCCTACCCTCTGATAGGTGACACCGCACACACCTTCACACGTATGGAGTGGAGAGAAGAGAGGGGGGGGGGCGTGAACCTTTTTTCCTATTATTATATATAGTGTAGAGACAGAAACTTCGATCCGCCTCTACACTACTTATATCGTTTCCCTACTCAGTAGGGGGGGCAACCCTCTCACTCGATCACTTAGCCCTCAAGACACTTCGCTTCATAGGCTTTTTGGCAAGAGGCTTTTGAGACACAAGTTGAGTCGGAAGCTGCTGTCGTGCCTGCTGATCCTCCTCTTCGAGATCTGACTTACAGATGAACTGCATCATGCAGGCGTTGCCATCCTCATACTCCTGTATGAATAGGTGGCAGAGGTCTCCCTGAGCGTTGTAGACCTGGATGTAGTTGCCCGTGGTAATGCTGTAATTACGATCAAAGCCGTTTTTGCTTAGGTAGTTACGCACATCGTCAGAGGTTAGCTCCCGCAACGTGCTGATGCCCGTCACCTCAGAGTTGATGAAAGCGGGTCCGGCTTCTGACTCATTGACATAAATGACCCAAGCTAGATTGCTCTTGTCCTCCTTGTCACTCTTGGTGTTGAAGCAAAGGTTAGCCTCGTAAGACTCATCTTCGCTGAAGTCTCTAAAGCCGATACGCTCTTCGAAGGTTTTGATCGCATCCACATCGTGCTGAGCAAAGATCTCCAAAGAGGGGAAGTCAGCTACATTTGGAATAAGCGGGTGCAGAACCTCGACCGTGGCTATACGGCTAAACTGGATGTACATATTAGACTTAATGTCCTTGTTACTCTGGTCGTACATAAGGACAGATAGAGTAGGATCACTATCATGGATCGCATAGAGACCAGGTGTCGTCTTGCCTAGGACATCTAGTCCTACAGCGCGCTCCTCTATGTGGCTAAAGCCCAGCTGACGCAACATCTCCCTCGTCTTAGGACAATCACTGACACTCTCCGTACCGTACGCCACGACTATCTTCGATCCGTCTCCGAGCTCTAGACCATATATCACACCCGTGATCGTACTCAGATCCGTATTTACGAACCCCTTGTAGACGATGGTCTCTGAGTAAAAGATAGGACGAGACTCACGCCCGAGGCTCTTTTCGTGGTTTAGGATATCCTCATCAGAGATATTTCCCGAGTCGTCGTAAGTGACATCAAACTTAATCAGCGGCAACTGTTGCGGAGCGTCGTTTTTGTTGGGTATGACTGTCACGGGTACTGAGGTCGTACTCGATCCGACTTGAGCGGTGATGGTAGCAGAGCCAACTTTGACGGCTGTCACACACCCTTTGGCATCAACAGTGGCGACATCTGACGCACTACTTGTGAATGAGACCTCTAGCCCCTGGGCGCTCTTCCCGACAGAGACAGAGAGTGTTTGCATCTCCCCCACCTCTAGGGTCAACTCAGCGGGAGCCACCGCTATACAGATAGGCTCGTTACAGCTATCAGAATCACAAGCTCCGAGAGCGAAGCTCAGTAGAATCAGCAGCGGGACAAAGCGTAAATTATTCCTCATAGTACTTCTATTACTGGTTAAACTATTTCCTAGAGAGAGGGCAAAGGAGCAACTCTTGCGCCAATACCGACACAGGCAAATATAAGACAATATATCTACCTAGACAAGAGCTCATACTCCACAAAAATAGCGTCAGACGCTTTGGGGACTAGTCAGGCACTCGACAAAGAGATCCTCCTGATCTGTCTGATTTGTTCATCAGATCTCCTACAATGTTTCTGTTTTTATTTACCTTTGCGGATGTTTTGCATTTGTCGCACACACGGCACTTTGCGTAACTATTCATTTCATCTCAAAACAGCTTATGGGAAAAGCAACTAGAGTACTACAAGTCATGCTCTCGCTGCTCTTAGCAGGAGTGATCACGACTCAACTGACTGCTCAGACGACGAGCAGTGTGACAGATCCGGGCTCCACAACGGATACGTCAGACTTCATCTGCTATAGCTATGCCAATCGTATTACACCTCAAGCAAATAGCGGAATGGGCTTTCGCGATGCAGGTTACTATGGGCCCTGCCTTCTGATCACGCCTGAGGAGGGATTTGCTGGCTATACAATCCGCGCTGTCGAACCCTGTATGACCTTTGCATCAGACACGGTGCAGCGTGAGGGGGAGCTCTTTATCATCAACAAGCGTACGGGTAAGAACATTTATTCTCAGCAGGTCTCGCTACACTTCGGGTATAACTACATCCCCCTGGATGAGGAAATAAAGGTTTCGGTTTTCGACTCCCTCCTCATAGGGTATAAGGTGTGGTGTGAACCTGCTGCTCAGGACTTAGGCATCGACTATAAGACTCCACCTCATGCCAAGGGATGCCACCTATGGTACAATGGGAGGGTTATGGACATGTCCAAAACTAAGGTAGCACAAAACTGGGCGATGGATGTCTATCTTCAAGCTCCGCAGGGTGTCTCGACAGCGAGCCGTGGCAAGGTAGAGTACTTACGCGCCAAAGACTTTTACGCCACCGCGGGTAAGTCTGTCAAGGCTTACTACTACCTACACAATATGGGCTCTAAGGATATCAAGTCGATTACCTACAAGCTCTCGGGTGTCACCAAGCAACCCATCGAGAAGACTATCGACTTTGACCTCCCCAAGGGGCGTAGGGACACGCTCTTTTTCGAGGTAGTCCCTGAGATAAGTGGCGATATAACGCTGCAGGTATTGCAGCTCAACGGCGTTGACAACGACTATGCCTCAGAGCAACTCAAGTGCGGAGTCATCCTCTACGATCAGCCTGAAGGCAAGCCTAAGCGCCAGCACCTCCTTGAGTATATGACGGGTGAGTGGTGTCCTTTCGTTGGCTATGGAACCGAAGAGATTAAGTCGACGCTCGAGGCTTTCAAAGGAACAGATACGAAAGTCAATCTCTGCGCCTACCATTTCGATGGAGACCCCTTTAGCACTCCAGAGACTGAGCTCTATAGTAAGTATCGCAACTCTAAAGCAGCTCCAAACTTAGCTCTCAACAGAATCCCGTACGACATCACACGCCTCAGCTATGCTTGCGAGGGCTACACGATAGATCGTATCAAGCAGCTAGACGAGGAAACCTACTCCCCCTACCGCTTTGACTTTACGCTCACACCCACTGAGGATCCTATGACTTTTGAAGCTAAGGTCGACATCGAGGAGCTACAGCATCTCAACATCGAGGATCTGAGGATCACTGTGTCACTCTTTGAGGATCAGGTGAAGCCTCACGATCAGCTCAACGCGCCAGAAAGCTATATACATCAGAATGTCTACGTACGCTCTCTGACCGACTTCGTTGGGGACCCCATAGAGTTTGACAGTCAGAAGAAGTTTACAAAGAGCTATACCGTCCATGTAGACACGCTTTATACGGGAGATCTAAAGAATCTGAAGATCCTAGCTTTCATCGGCCGTGATCTATCGAACGAATCGCTCTTCTCTAAGACAGTCCTAGACAGTCGCATGCTCTCCTTTGACAAGTGGGCCTCTGTCGAGAGACCTACCACTGCTGCCGACGCTTATCGTGTATCTGTAGACCATGGCTGTCTCCAGATTGAGGGCGGCGAGTACGACCAGTATGAGGTATGGAGCCTAGAGGGCTTTAGATGCGATCCATGCGCACTCCAGTCCGGTAACTACATAGTACGTGTAGAGCATCTGGGGGCATACTATATCTATAAGCTACTAGTGCCCTAGGCTGTACTAAGCTTATCTTACTTTACTTGACAACGGATGTCCAGAGAGCAGTCTGGGCATCCGTTGTTGCGTTACAAGGAGTGAGCTACTCGACGCATTGATGTGCAGTATCCCGCTCGATACTTGAGACTATTGCATAAAGGCGAATCGCTGTGTTGCTTTCGGGATTCGGCTTCGGTCACATACGGATGTATGCTCCCTTCAGACCTCACCCTCAGCGCCTTGCGCTTCATCCTTTCTGCAAAGTCTGGACAATCTTGCAAGATTGTGAGACTGTTGACTTTTGCAACAGCCTCTACTTGACGACGCTCTCGTTGGAGTCTCTGTTTTGGAGCGTACGGTCGATGAGCTGAAGCTGCTTGCCGAAGTTTAGGCGCCAAGAGACCCCGACGGTCACCATGTTGCGGTTGTCTAGGATGTAAACGTGGCTCGTACTGGGTATGACGGGCGAGAGAGACTCGCTACGGTACTCGGCGCCACGTGGCGTAAAGGGGAATATGCAGCTCGCATAGAAGTTCCAGTCGCGATACTTGTAGAGGAGCATCAGACGGGAGGAGTTTTCGCCCAGCGACTTCGTATGACCCGATAGGGTCCACTGCGGATGGAGATAGGCGTAGCCGAGCGTCCACCCCTTGTAGCTCATCATCACGCTAGCATCCCAGTAGAGACTGTTGAGCTTGTAGGAGGCGACACCCGTATGCGTGCGAAATATATCGTAGCGCACGGTGCCTTGCAGCGTTAGGAAGTTCCACAGATTGTTTAGCCCGCCCTGCCAAGAGATACTATACTGACGATTGTAGCGCCCATTCGTAGCACGCGTGAGGAAGTATCCGCCGGTCGCATCGTAGGTTGCATCCCAGAGGATAGGCGACCACGTATTGTTTATTGAGAGGTCTACATTGCTCGTCAAGAGCTCCGTCTGGTAGTACACCCCGAGGCGGTTGTAGAGCGACTGAGCCGCCTTGAGATCTGGATTGCCACTCGTCACCATCAGGTCGTCCACACGCTGTCGCACCCGTGAGAGCATACTCAGCGAGGGGAGCGTCGGCAGGTAGGTAGACTTGAGGACAAGCGTCAGATGGTTGACTGGGCTGTAGAAGAGCGAGAGCGTACTCTGATTCCTCACGAAGCTCTTTCGGTCGGTCGCATCCTGCACGACAAAGAGCTTGGCACCCGTACCGATACTGTACTGCACCTTACCGAGCTGTCCCTGCGCATTGGCAAAGAGGTAGCTGTTGTTTTCCAGCAAATTGTCCGTTACTTCGACATACTTATTGAGCGAGTAAGCGGTCGTATGTTGCAAACCTGTGGCGAGCGTGAAGTGACTGCTGAAAGGATGGTTGTAGACCAGCTCCCCAATGAGGGCCGTGCGGCTCACGTCGACAGAGTTCTGCACCTCACGCAGCTGCGTGGGCTTCTGATCTTGTAGCGAGAAGTCTCGATGGCCACCGCTATAAGAGCCTACGAGATTGACCTCTAGCTTGCCCCCATTGCTCAGCATATTGGCATAGTACAGGTCGAGTGCCGGCGTGTAGCTACGCTCCTTGACGCTAGACTCCCTATGGAAGGGGTCGCTGTCGCTCTGCGTTATTTGCGAGGTGGAGTTGTTGTGGTAGTTGACGAACTCATTGCGTAGCGTAGCACTAAACTGCTGTCGCTCGCTGGGCTTATATAAATAGGAGAGGTTAAGGTCCTGAACCATATAGCCAAAGGGGCTAGCCTCAGGCGTCTCCGTGCGGATCAGCTCCTGGTGCGGAGCTATGTACTTCGTCTCTAGGTAGGCAAAGCGCTTGCGGTAGTTTCGGAAGCCATTGTTGTAGTCGAGCGTAAAGGAGTGACGTCCCCGATCATAGCGAGCCCCCAAAGCTCCATTGACAAAGCCTGTCGTCAGTGCCGACTCCACCTGCGCCCAGACGGAGCCTCCATGCAGACGCTCCTTGAGGATCACATTGACGATGCCCCCGACGCCCCGATCGGTGTATCGCGCTGAGACCATATCAGAGTACTCAATGCGCAGGATGCGCTTAGGATCGATGCTCTGCACATCTTCTATCGTGCGAGGTACACCATTGACCTGCCACTGCACCGCCCCGCCACGGATAGTCGCCTGCTTGTTCATCAGGTCAATGGTCAGACCACGTAGATGCATAGTCTGTAGCAAGCTGAGGAAGTCCTGACTACGCGCCAGCTCTGCCTGCTTGGGGAAGAGTAGCATCTTGTCTACACGGCTTCGCTCCCCCTGCACCACCACCTGGTCTAGTAGCTGACTATCCTCAGACATGTAGAGCGTGCCGAGAGCGATCACTCCTTGCGCATCGCCCGCTATCTCGATGGTTATCGGTGTGTAGCCTACGCTACTGATCCGCAGCTCTCTAGCCACCTGAGGATCCGCTTGTAGGACAAACTGCCCCTCGCTCTCTGTCGAGACACCTGTAGTGAGCTGCCCCTTGTCGTCAAATAGCCCGACGCTAGCCCCAATGAGCGCAGTCGAGTCGCTACTGGCGAGTACTCGCCCCTGGATTGTGATGGTCTGCGCACGCAGTGCGCCTGCGGTGATGAGGAGGAGTGCGATCGCTCCCCACAAACGGAGGTAGTTTTTGCTACTCATAGTGTGGAAGTCTAATTGTTTACTAATACACTCTATTGTAAAGACGGCTTAACGCGCCGATTGTTGCAAAGGGAGATCGTACGGGGCTGGCGGTTGCAGTGTGAGTCTTGTAGCGTGGTCCGTCAGGAGGCGCAACTTCCTCGGTAGGGATTTGAATTTCCCCACGTAGGGATTTTCTATTCCCTACTGAGGGATCAAATCGTCCCCACGTAGGGACGAAATGAAACTTCGGAGGAGTCGATCGATAAGTCCGAAGAATTTTCTTTTGCCCACGTGGAGATTTGAAAATAGCCACGTGAGCAATCTAGAGATTAGAGATTAGAGGCGGGTTACTCGTCTCAATTTGACACAACGCTTTGATACAACGGACGCACCGGCAGTCTGCGTCCGAGCTGTGCGTCACGACAAAGGGACACTCGTGGGATTTGCGGAGTAGAGGCGTAGCAGAGAGCCAGTCGCTGATCGTGTGATTTCATTACCTTTGCACTGGTGTGGCTCTTTCTCTGATGAGTCGTGCCTCACCGCTCAGCAGATCCTATGGCACAAGAGCTACACGACAAGACTACCGATGGGCACGCTATGCCATCGTCTCGCTCACAGCGTATCGCCCGCAATACGCTCTTTCTCTTTGTGCGTATGGCGGTGGTCACCCTTCTCTCGCTCTACATCTCCCGTGTACTCCTAGCAGCGCTCGGTGCAGAGGAATTTGGTATCTACCAAGTGGTAGGGAGCCTTGTGACCGCCTTTGGCTTTATCAATGGAGCGATGGTCTCCGCCACACAGCGCTTTTACTCTTACGAGTTGGGACGAGGCAACGACTCTGGCGTAGGGCGCGTCTACAGTGTCTCGATCGTGGTGCAGTTACTGCTGGTCTTGCTGGTATGTGCTATCGCTATCCCCTTCGGGCTATGGTACGTGCCGAACAAACTCGTGGCACCGCCTGAGCGTATGACGGTGGCACTATGGATCTACTTCATCTCTTTGGGGACCTTTGTGATCAATATGCTGCTCACCCCGCTCCAGAGCCTCATCGTCTCACACGAACGGATGAATCTCTTTGCTCTGCTCAGCATCGTGGACATCTCTCTGCGGCTTGGTGCCGTGCTACTCCTCAAGAGCTACGCTGGCGATCAACTCCTCCTCTATCCGATCCTGCTCCTTGCTGTCAGTGGCGTGATGGCGCTCTGCTATGTGGGGAGTACGAGACGGCTCTTTCGTCAGGTACACTTTCGCTGGGTACGAGAGAGAGCGGCCTATCGAGAGATACTGGCCTACTCAGGGTGGAACCTCTTTGGCAATCTAGCTGCTGTGGCGCAGACGCAGGGCATCAACATCGTCTATAACTATTTCTTCGGACCACTTCTGAACGCTGCTTTTGGCATTGTCAACTCAGTGCGCAGTGCACTGATAGCCTTTGCCAATAACTACCAGATGGCGGCTAATCCGCAGATCATCAAGTCGTACGCTGCTCAGGAGTATGACTACCTCCACAAGCTCATCTGCGCCAGTGCTAAGATCTCCTACCTGCTGATGCTCTGCGTGGTGATTCCCTTTGCGTTAGACCTAGATCTACTACTTCGCTTATGGCTGGTCAAGCCGCCAGAGTATGCCTCGCTACTTCTCCAGCTGACGCTCATCGTACTGCTCATAGAGAGTCTCTCGGGGGCGCTGATGACAGGCGTTCAAGCGACAGGACGTGTACGAACCTACCAAGTGCTGGTCGGGAGTATGATCATCATGATCCTACCGCTCTCTATGCTCGCCTTCTGGCTAGGTGCACCCCCAGAGTACTCGGTATACATTAATATAGTAGTCTCTATATCGTGCCTAGCGGTGCGTCTGATACTTTCCTACAAGTATCATGCGCTAGGCATCGGCTACTACCTCAAGCGTGTGGTGCTCCCCATCTTACCCCCGACCATAGTCATGCTGCTAGGAGCTTACCTCTATCGGCACCAGCTCCCCTACGTCGGCTCTATCTGGGGACTCTTGATCGCCTCTATCTTACTCGGTGGGCTGTGTGCCGTAGTGATCTTAACGCTCTCGCTAACATCCGAAGAAAAGCGACTCGTCAAGAGCTATCTGCATCTCTCTAAAAGGCGACAAGCCCCCAACGACTGACTAGACTAAGCATGATGACGACAAAACGGATCCATATATTGACCCACCCTCTAGGGGCTAACTACGGAGGTATCATGCAGGCATATGCATTGCAGCAAGCTTTGCGCAAGATGGGTTATGAGCCTGTGACGCTCGACATACCCTTCGACCGTCGCTCTCCGCTAAGGCGATGGGCTAAGTCACGACTCCTAGCACTAAAGCAGATCCCCTACGACCAGTCTAAGCGGGCGGAGCGTATCGTGCTGCAGCACACATCACGCTTCGTACAGCAGCACATCACGCTCTCACCACCACTCCGCAGTGCTACCCAGCTACGGGAGTACTACCATCAGCAACCTGCTTATGCTTATATCGTGGGGAGTGATCAGGTGTGGCGACAAGAATTTGTCCCGATGCTCGATGACTACTTCTTTCGCTTTATTCCTGAGACAGATGCCGTGCGACGCATTGCCTATGCTGCTTCCTTTGGTGTGGATCCGATCGATATTGCTCCCGAGCGAACGGCTCTTTATAGTGAGCTCTTGAGCCACTTTGTAGCGATATCCGTGCGAGAGCACTCTGCCGTGCCGATCTTGGAGCAGCGGTTCGGCGCTTCCGCTCAATGGGTGCTAGACCCGACGATGCTCCTCACGAAGGAGGAGTATATAGATCTATTTGGATTGCGGGAGAAGCCTTCGAATGAACTCTTTGCCTATATGCTTACCGACACACCGCACAAGGAGGCACTGGCTCAGCAGGTAGCGCAGTCGCACCATACGACCTACCAGCTCTTCTCTCCGTGGCGTCACTGGACCGCACGAGGCGAGAGCCTGGAGGAGTGCATCTTACCTCCCGTAGAGTCGTGGCTCGAGGGGATCCTCAACGCACAGTGTGTGGTGACAGACTCCTTTCACGGTGTTGCTTTCTCACTCATCTTTGGGAAGCCTTTTGTGGCTATCGTCAATAGCCGTGGCGGTTGCAGTCGCTTTGACTCGCTTATCAAGGCTTTCGGCTTGGAGAGCCAGCAGGAGGGAGCGTACGAATTGATCCGCTCGCCTAAGCGCTATGATATACAGGCTATAGCAGAGCAGATGGCACAACATCGAGCAGACTCCTTGGACTTCCTACAGAACGCCTTGATATAGAGAGGACGTATCTTGTCGCAAGAAAAAAGTCTCTTGAATCACTTTTTATAAGTATCTTTGCCCTTGACTTAACTTAAGGAGTGGAAAGTGATGCTCCAAAGAGAAGATGGTTGAGGTGAGGATATACCTTTCTCTACCTGGTCTATATACGGATTCTCAAGACAATATGAAACGCATCTACTCAAGAATGAATTCAATATTTCGCACCTATACATACCCCCTCGGAGGTCTACTTATGACCTTGATCCTTGTCGCAACGACCTCTTGCGCATCACGCAAAGATGTTGTCTACCTACAAGATGCCTCCATGGGTTCTCTGAGCCAATATAATGTCCCCGTCTTACGTATTGCCAAGGGTGATATGCTCGGCATCACAGTCAACTCCAAGAGCCGAGAGCTCTCGGAGCCCTTTAACCTTCCGATGGTCGGATACTATAATGCTTTCGGCATCTCAGCGTCTAACACCCAGCAGGGCTATATGGTGGACGATGAGGGCTACGTCACATTTCCATCACTAGGACGCATCAAAGCTGAGGGACTAACTCGCAATGAGCTAAACACGAAGATTGCTACGGCTCTCCGAAACCAAGGTCTTCTCAATGATGCCACCGTCACGGTCTCTCTACTCAATGCTCAGATCTCTGTCCTGGGTGAAGTGGCTCGTCCAGGTCGCTTCCCTATGGTGAGTGATCAGGTGTCCATCCTAGACGCTATTGCCATGGCGGGTGATCTAACCATACAAGGTCGCAGAGATAATGTGTTAGTCATACGAGAGATTAATGGTGAACGATACATCCTCGCGCACGATCTACGTAGCAACGATATATTTGAGTCGCCCTGCTACTTCCTCCGTCAGGGAGACATCGTATATGTGGAGCCAAACAATGCCAAAGCTCAAACTGCTAGCATTAACCCCAACAACAACGTAGGGACTTGGCTCAGTGTGGTCAGTACCGCAACCTCTTTGACAACCTTTGTCTTCACGATTATAGCTAACCAGAAGAAGTAATCTCTTCTGATCCCCACTATACTCAGCACGGTTTATTAGAATGGAATATTCTACAGCTTCTACCCAGCAGGAGCCTATACGCTCCTCGGAGGAGATCAGCACGTTCTCCCTACGAGACATTCTGATGATTCTCAAGGCCAACTGGCTCTTTATACTTCTATCACTCCTCGTCTGTCTCATTCTAGGATTTCTCTACGTCAAGTCCTCCCCCCATCAATATAGTCGGTCTGCGAGTCTCTTGATCAAAAGTGAGTCTTCGATCAACTCCGCCATAGAGCGACTAGCACAGTTTACAGGAGACAAGCACTCCTACAACGATGATGTCTCCAACCAAATCATCATCTTAGGTACCGAGCGTGTCGTCAGCGAGACCGTACGTCGCTTGGGGCTAGACGTGCAGTACCATTATGACGCAGGGCTGCGGGAGAAAGATCTTTACAAGCAGTCGCCCGTATCTATCCGCTTTGTCAATGCTGACCCAGACGAAAAGATCAGCCTCCGTGTCAAGCCTGACAATGATACAAACAACCAAGTGCTACTCTACGACATTAAGAGTTCACTGCTTGGCAAGGTGCAAGAGACTATCGTCGCACCGCTAGGAGATACCATCGCTACGCCCATTGGCAAGGTCGTTGTAGAGGCTACGCCATATTACAGCAACTTCCCGAGCTATGAAGTACTGAAGGTGCAGAAGGACAACTTCAATGCGGTCGTACGCAACTACATGAAGGCTCTTCAAGTATCTCTCCAGCAGAAAGACGCATCTGTCATCAAGCTCACCATACAGTCGGGCAATCCATTACTAGCTGAAGACTTTCTCTCCACACTCATCCTTGTTTACACAGAGTTGGAGCGTTCAGACAAGGTTAAGATAGCAGAGAGTACTCAGCGCTTTGTTGATGATCGTCTAGCTATCATCAGCTCCGAGCTGGGGCAGGTCGATGCTGAGATCGAAGACTTCAAGCAGTCGCAGCAGATTGCCGACATACAGGCCGAAGCGCAGGAGTATATCAAAGGTAGTTCGGAGATCAGCGTGCGTCTCGTCGAGCTAAACAACAGAATCTCCATCGCTCAGTTTGTCCGAGGGCACCTCAGGGACAAGAATCAAATGGAGTCTCTCATCCCAGCCAACGTGGGCATTGCTTCTCCAGCCATCGAAGCGGCTATCGCTAAGTACAACGAGCTACTGCTCAAGCGTGATCAGCTACAAGCTAACTCTAGTAGCCAGAACCCGCTCGTTCAGGAGCTTAACACACAGCTCGCGGCACAGAGACTCTCTATCATCACCTCCATAGACAACCTCTTGTCGACTCTCGAAGTAGAGCGACGAGGCATACTCTCCGAGCAGTCTAGCTACAAGGGGCGTATCACCTCCGTGCCTATGCAGGAGCGTATCGTGGGCAGTATCTACCGACAGCAGAAGATCAAGGAGGAGCTCTACCTCTTCCTCCTCAACGTACGAGAGCAGAACGCACTCTCTATCGAAGCTGCCGAGTCTAACGCTCGTCTCATCCAAACGCCTACAGGACCTACCGAGCCTGTCAGCCCGCGTGTCCCAATCATTATGTTAGCGGCTGGTCTGCTCGGACTTTTGATCCCAACGGCAGTACTATATATACGTAGCATTGCTAATAATAGGCTACGGGGTAAGTCAGACATAGAGCGTTACACATCTATCCCCATACTAGGCGAGATACCTCACTATAAGGCTTCAAAAAAGCATATCAAGCAGGTTGAGGAGCAGATACAAGATCAGCTCGTAGGGCTAAGCACTAAGGAGCGAAACGAGATTATAGACCAAGCAGCTCGTATGTTTATCGTCGGGCATCACAGACGTAGCGTAGTCTCTGAGGCCTTTACAGTCGTACGCTCCAACATCTCCTTCTTGAAGCCCAATAGTACGCAGCAAGTCAAGCGCATCTTGATCACCTCTGCGATACCAGGATCAGGAAAGACTTTCTCCTCTTCCAATCTAGCGTTGAGCATAGCGCAAGCAGGCAATCGCGTATTGCTGATAGATTGTGATGTTCGCAAGAATACGCTCTCTAAGGCTATCGGTATGCACCATGCGGGACAGCTAGGACTCACCTCTTATCTCTCCGATGGTACGATAAACCCAGAGCAGATCATCTGCTCCACAGCCCAATCCGAGATGCTACGTGTCGTGCCTAGTGGCCCCGTGCCTCCCAATCCCACGGAGCTACTGATGTCGTCACGCTTTGAGGAGTTATTACAATACGCCGATGGTGCCTTTGACTATGTAGTATTGGACACCATACCTGTCCTCAACCTCGCTGACACCCGTGTCATCAGTCATCTGACGGATATCACCATTATGGTCGTCCGAGAGAATCACTTACCACGCCGTCTTCTGCCTGAGTTGGAGAAGCTCTATGTCGAGAAGCGTCTCAAGGGACTCAGTATCGTACTTAATGATGCAGGTGTAGGAGCCTCTTCTTATGGATATAGTTATGGGAGCTACGGCTATGGGAGCTATGGCAGTGAAAAGGAGTAAAAAACAAACCATCGCTACGATAGATCTCTAGATATTATGTGGTGGCTTACAAAGCGTAAAAAGGTAGACATCATCTCGGCGGGGTGGCTCGAAGGTATGACAGACATACATTGTCACCTCATCCCTGCGGTCGATGACGGCAGTCGGTCGCTAGACGAATCCCGACAGCTGATCGAGGCGATGCGCTCTATCGGCATCCAGCGCATCATCACCACGCCACATATCTACAGACGTTATCCGCACAACGACAGCAATACACTCCAGCAAGGACTAGAACGAATACTCCCAGACCTGTCAGATCTAGGCGTGCCACTTACGCTCGGAGCTGAATATATGATGGACGAAGGCTTTGAGACGCAGCTTACCAAGCCTCTTCTCACACTGGGCAGCAGTAAGTACCTGCTCATAGAGACATCGTTCGTAGGTGCTCCTCTAGATCTCTACAGGCTCATCCAGCTTGTCATCTCGGCAGGGGCTATCCCGATGCTAGCTCATCCAGAGCGATACCTCTATATGGGCGATGAGGAGTATAGTCGCCTGCGAGGAGCGGGTTGTGCTTTTCAGCTCAACCTCTTCAGCCTCACAGGTATGTATGGAGAGCAGGTCGAGAAGCGTGCTCAGCAGCTCCTAGAGCGTGGATTCTATAACTTTGTAGGCACAGATACTCATCGGATTGACTTCTTCCGTAAGACAATCTCCTCTGCCAAGACTTATGCTCGCTACAGAGAGCCTATACGCTCGCTTATAAGCAACAATCAGACGCTCGTAGCTTCACTCGAATAATACACTTATAGTTAGAGTAACACGCGTAGTAAAGTTAGACAGAAAAACAGTACATTTCTCCCGCTTATGCAAGTCTGCCCCCCCCCCCCCCCCCCCCCGAATTTGGGGCGACTGGAGCATACATATAATCAATTAGCCTCACAGGGCAAAGATACAAGAGACGATAAGAATCATCAGATAGGGATGCTTGGTAGACGAGTATCCCTAGGCTGTTTTGTGTCTATGCCCATCAATAGACTTACTCCTTCACAAAGATTGTGGGTAGGTGTGCACTCTCTTGAAACTACTAATCACTTAAATAAATCAATATGAAAAGAATCGCTTTACGCTTCTTGTCCCTATGTGCTGTTGTCTCCTTAGGGGCTCTCTGCACCTTTACGCTATCTGCTAAAGAGGTTGCGGAGCTTACCTTAACACCTATAGGTGAGCTCACACAAGATGACCCAGACTGTATTGTGGCAGATGACTCTGTCGGATCTGAGAATCTTGAACTAGCTACTCGGTTGGCTTTAAACGATGTGTCTGACACGAATCTTGTCTCCCTGCACAACCAACAGGATACACCTATCGAGATGCAAATCTGCACTAAGGAAGAGATTGATGAGTCTCTAGGTGAACAAGGTCTTTTTGCCTCTAGTGCTTTAATAGATGACAATGCGTATGTCGTTGACACTTTAGCCACAATCGACCAAACTGACTCTATTCCTGAGAGTCAAAACTCTCCATCTCCAATCAAGACCGTTTTCAACTTCTTAGACCAATGTGACTATGAGATAATGCTCGGTCTTACGGTTACTACGGCACAGGATCCGTACAATGGCACTAAAATTGGGCTAAACTTTGGTGCAACAGGACGTAGAAACATTATGATGTTTAATAAAAACAAGACAGCCCTTTACGGCATTGTTGGGCTTTTTCTGACTAAAAGAGGCGGTTTTTTAGGCAACGATGCGTTGACATCATGGGCTGATCTTTCTGGTCAGATAAACTGGGTGGCTCATATCGTCTCATTGCCAGTCCATGTGGGTGTTGAACACACATTTAGCAGACGCTTGCGATGGTCTGTTTTTGCGGATTTAGGACCAAATATGCTCTTTAATCTCACGAATGACGAGGTTCCAAATCGCTCAATGACTAAAGTAGCGTTTGGGTCTGGATTCAATATGGGTATACGCTTCAAGAGCTTTGCAATAGCTCTTGGTGCTGAATTTGACCTCACGAAGTTGGGAACATTCACGCCTGATGATAGTCAAGCACAGGAGTCCCTCGGACTTAAAAGAGGCTCCACCTACAACTTGAAAACAGGAGGTACTTACATTGTACTTCGCTGGACTTTGTAGAAATGAAAACTAGATAAGTCGAGAGCTCGTCGGAGGCTGAGAATATTCAATTACTGATCAATCAGTTCTTGGGACGAGCTACTCGTTCGATAGTTATTATATCGTATTGCTACGTCTTATCAAACAAACTAAGAATCAAAAGATATGAGAATACATCGAATCATTATGGCTCTAGCTATGCTAACCATATTCAGTCTTGCTACCATTTCGTGTGGAAATAACGATGGACCCTCCTCCGAAAGCCTTATTGGCACTTGGAGATTAGACCTTGACTTGTTCGGATCCGAAGTTATTGGCTATACGCGATTTCACAAAGATGGAACAGGGTTAACGGTTTCAGTGACAACTACGTATGACCCTTGGACTGGTGAAAAAACTAAACCCGAAGTGGACGTGGATAAGTTTACTTACACAGTTGATGGCGATAAGCTTACTACAATAGAGGGTGATGGTGAAGTAACAACTGGCAAATACTCGGTTTCTGGGAATACACTAACAATAAGCAATACCACAGGTCTTATCGTGTCTTTTACATTCACAAAGGTCGAGGACTCCGAACTAGATCAGTATCTAAAGTAAAAGAACTCAGACTTGTGCTGCTCGTAGCCTCCTCTTAGGTACGGTCTACTGTGTCGGACTTCACCGCTATGATGTCTGCGATGACCGTAGCTACTAGGGGATAAACTAACTTAGTTTTTGGAGAGCTGGGATACTAGCTCCCCAAAAGCTAAGAACGACTGGATTCAAGGGAAGTGCCAATCTGACACTTCCTCTGATCCACAATCCTCCTGCTAGTCACTCTCCGTGCGCTTCCACGGCGAGCTACTCGTGAGATTTGCAAAATCTAGAGGGTTTGCAGTGCGTCTGTCGGAGTGCGATTAGTTTGTATCTTTGTATCAGCTCGCAAGAGTTAGGTGTGAGACTGACGTTGTCGCTTGAGTACCACTATTCAGCCCCTAGGTTTACTCCTTGGGGCTGTCTCATTATCACAGCTAGCGTATCTTCTAACTCCACTTGTAGTATTATCCGTATGGTGACTGCTGGAGCCTACTGCTTGCTTGCTTGTTTGTATCTTTGGAGTGAATAACAAAATGAATTATGACACGAGACGAGCTGATCAAGCAATGCCGCTACTACAAAGGCGAGGAGGAGTGCTCGTTTGACGGTATAGACCAAGACAAGACTTTATTTTGGTCGTATGAAGAGACTTGGGTGAATAATTTTAAGGGAGACTATATTGACGAGCAGCTGACTTAGTCTAGTTACCTTGCGCTCTCGTCTGTGGCGAACGCTAATAAGGGAGAGTTCTCTTCTGTCCCCGTATCTCTTCAGCAACTGCTCTTCAATCGTTATGTGCATTGGCTCGGTGGCTATCAGTCTTTGGAGGAAGATGTCGCTAGTTTTGTGACTTGGCTCCAAAGGACCTATCTACAAGAATGACTATCGAGCGAATGCCTTCACCTAGCAGAGCCTATATGAAGAGGTAGTGCGCTTGACTCCTCCCTGTCTAATTCCCTTAAACATCTCTTCGCTTAAGCTAGCCTAGTGAAGCTATACGAGTTCACAACATCTTTAGGACGTTTAGTGCAAGCCCTTTTTTGAGTTCGTCTATATTGTCTGTCGCTCGTTAGTTCGTACCTTTGCGATGAGGAGGTGACAGTTATATCTACGGCTCCTGAGTACGTGTCAGGTCAGTGTCGGGGTAAACGTCATATCTTCTCATCTCGACTTCTCGGACGAGTAACCCTTTGCTTTCTAAGTTCATATGCAAGTAAAAAAGCGAAGTTTTTTTTTTCGTTTCGGAAGTTCGGTCGACTGCTCTTCGGGTGAACCGCTCGTCGGGGTGGGGGCTTCCACCGTAGGGGCGGACCTGTGTGTCCGCCTGTCCTCACCTGAGCGTAGTCTATTCTGCGGGCGGACACGCAGGTCCGCCCCTACACGAATCACATCAACACGGCAAATCCAGCCATCAAATGCTGTAATACCAGTATTTGTATGGACTCATGGTCGTGTGTCCATTGTGTCAAAGCGAAACGAGTAATGATGAGACGAGTAATCCTTTGTAGGGACGCTCGGTCTGAGCGTCCGTTGTATCACAACAAGACAAGTAACCCGCTGTAGGGACGCACGGATAGGATCTAGTGGGAGGGCGTCCGTTGTATCACAGCAAGACAAGTAACCCGCTGTAGGGACGCTCGGTCTGAGCGTCCGTCGTATCACAGCAAGACAAGTAACCCGCTGTAGGGACGCTCGGTCTGAGCGTCCGTTGTATCACAGCGAAACGACTCCTATAGTAACGCTCGGCCTGAGCGTCCGTCACCCGTCCCGCAACGCATTCAAATCCCTATGCATCAGCATGCTGAGTTGGCTCGTTGTGTCCCCCGCTAAAAAAACTTCGTCAAACATTTGGTGGATTGGAAAAGTTGATGTACCTTTGCACTCGCAACTCAAAAGAACGGGGTTTCGGAAGTGTCTGAGCCTTATGAGTGGTGAGCAGGTTTTTGATGTTAAGAGCATCGCTGGGCGCGCCTATATATAATATAATAGGTGTAAGACGCACGAGCGAGGCGCTCGAAAAAAAACTTCTCCGAAAATTTGGTGGATTCAAAAAGTTGTCGTACCTTTGCATTCGCAACTCCAAAGAAAGGGTGGTCGGAAGTGTCCGATACATGGTTGGAGCTTGGTGGCGATGATAGTTGATCGAAACGCTTGTGGAGTCTATATGATGGCTCGCTTGCCAGGTTGATTTAGAGGCTCAATGAAGCACTTGCACGTATGAGTGTTCATCGACTGACAAAAATCGATCGGCAAAAAAACTTCTCCAAAAATTTGGTAGTTTCAAAAACTTGTCGTACCTTTGCACTCACAACCCACAAGAAAAGGCGGTTCGCTCTTCACGTGTGAAGAGGTCTTGAGCTGGGGCTTCTAAAGAGAGGTTATTCTTGCGGGGATTACAGAAGCGATCTTTGATATATTTCATAACTAAGCAATCAAAGTGTAGTGATCTAGAGTTTTTGAACTCTAGAGAAAGCAATACCTAAGACAATCAAATCTAGGTCTACACTGCGAGGACAATAAGCATAATAGCACAATAATCATCTTAGAGACAAGGCTTGCGGTGGCGAAAGCTACTGATATAGGGTCTTGTGTTATAACACAGAGAACAAACAAACAAAATACTAACAATGGAGAGTTTGACTCTGGCTCAGGATGAACGCTAGCGATAGGCTTAACACATGCAAGTCGAGGGGCAGCGAGATGTAGCAATACGTCGTCGGCGACCGGCGAATGGGTGAGTAACACGTATGCAACTTACCTCTTAGAGGTGAATAACCCGATGAAAGTCGGACTAATACACCATATACTCCTTGGGTCACATGAATTGAGGAGGAAAGATTTATCGCTAAGAGATAGGCCTGCGTTCCATTAGCTCGTTGGTAAGGTAACGGCTTACCAAGGCAACGATGGATAGGGGGACTGAGAGGTTGACCCCCCACATTGACACTGAGATACGGGTCAAACTCCTACGGGAGGCAGCAGTGAGGAATATTGGTCAATGGGCGAGAGCCTGAACCAGCCAAGTCGCGTGAAGGAAGACTGCCCGCAAGGGTTGTAAACTTCTTTTGTATGGGATTAAAGTCGTCTACGTGTAGACGTTTGCAGTTACCATACGAATAAGCATCGGCTAACTCCGTGCCAGCAGCCGCGGTAATACGGAGGATGCGAGCGTTATCCGGAATTATTGGGTTTAAAGGGTGCGTAGGTTGCAAGGGAAGTCAGGGGTGAAAAGCTGTAGCTCAACTATGGTCTTGCCTTTGAAACTCTCTAGCTAGAGTGTACTGGAGGTACGTGGAACGTGTGGTGTAGCGGTGAAATGCATAGATATCACACAGAACTCCGATTGCGCAGGCAGCGTACTACATTACAACTGACACTGAAGCACGAAAGCGTGGGTATCCAACAGGATTAGATACCCTGGTAGTCCACGCAGTAAACGATGAATACTAGATCTATGCGATATACAGTATGGGTCTAAGCGAAAGCGATAAGTATTCCACCTGGGGAGTACGCCGGCAACGGTGAAACTCAAAGAGATTGGCGGGGGTCCGCACAAGCGGAGGAACATGTGGTTTAATTCGATGATACGCGAGGAACCTTACC
>OHQG01000131.1_pt1 | contig 47331 bp, 44 predicted proteins | sample 1577871 | NCBI WGS metagenome assembly OHQG01 (sample SAMEA3879604, study PRJEB24766) | human gut metagenome | biome: human-associated habitat; feature: feces | place: USA | collected 1985/1987
CTGTCCACCGTCAAGAACTCCGACGTCATCATGGTCCTCGACCACGGCCGCATCATCGAGCGCGGAAGCCACGAAAAGCTCATCGCCGAAAGGGGCACCTACTATCAGCTCTACACCGGCAACTTTGCAAAGCAGTCCGGCGAGAGCGCGTAACACGAAAAAGCACGAAAAACACGAAAAACACGAAAAACACGAAAAACCGGAGCCTGCGGCTCCGGTTTTTCTATTGCGCGAACATGCTCTTTTTTATCTGGCCGATAGCGTTTTTCTCCAGGCGCGAGACCTGTGCCTGGGAAATATTTATCTCCCTGGCCACCTCCATCTGCGTCTTGCCGTCGTAAAAGCGCATGGCTAAAATACGCTGCTCGCGCGGCGAGAGCTTGTCCACCGCTTCGCGCAGAGCGATCCGGTCGAGCCAGCTTTCGTCGGTGTTGCGCGTGTCGCGCACCTGATCCATCACGCAGACGGTGTCGCCGCCGTCGGAGTAGACGGGGTCGAAGAGGGAGACGGGATCGACCACCGCGTCCATGGCGAACACGACCTCCTCGCGGGGAAGGTCCAGCTCCTTGGCGATCTGCTCGACGGTCGGCTCACGCTGGTTCTCACGCTGGAGCTTTTCCCGCGCCTGCAGCACGCGGTAGGCCGTGTCGCGCATGGAGCGGCTGACGCGGATGGCGCTGTTGTCGCGCAGATAGCGGCGGATCTCGCCGATGATCATGGGCTGGCCGTAGGTGGAAAAGCGAAGGCCCAGCCCTGGGTTGAAATTGTCGATGGCCTTGATGAGACCCACGCAGCCGACCTGAAAGAGGTCGTCGGCGTTTTCCCCCCGACCTGTAAACTTTTGGATGACTGACAGCACCAGGCGCAGATTTCCACTGATCAGTTCCTCCCGGGCCTTCCGGTCCCCCTCCTTGGTCCGGCGCAGCAGTTCCATGGTCTCCTCGTTGCGCAGTACTTTCAATTTTGAAGTATTTACCCCGCAAATTTCCACCTTACCCTGCACAGCCTCGCCCCCTGTCCAAACTTACCATGTGCATTTTTCCCGGGCCTTGGGAGAATATACGGGTGGAAAAGGGAAGCTTTTGTCACCTGGGGCAAGCCCGTGGGCAGCAGTCTCGCCGCTACCCCGGCCAAGCCGGGCCGCGGCCAGGCATGGGCCGCCCACACGGGCCGCAAATCCAAGGGCTGCGGAGGGGAAAGCCAAGGGGGCCCGAGCAGCGGCCCCCGCAGGAGAGGCTCTTTTCAAATCGTTTCAAAAAAGCAAAGCGCCCGGGAGTTTTGCACTCCCGGACGCTTTGCACATATGATTCACCAGAGGTATCACCGCACTTTAAAAGCCGACCGGGCGCCCATGGCAACAGGGCAGCCCCGGGGCAGGCGGCAGTCAGCCGCCGTACAGTATGGTCAGAATCTTTGTATACATCTCCTCGGCACTGGCGCGAAAGCGCTTCTGCAGATCCAGCGCCATATCCTCCCGCGTGACCAACAGATCCAGTTTCATCAGGTGGTCCAGTTCGTCGCTGAGGGACAGTGTCACCGTGTAGCCGCCTTTTTCCCGCTTTTCCACCTGGGCTCCTACCAGCGCTTTCCGCTTCAGCTGTTCATTATAGCCCACCAGGTTTTGTTCCACCTGCATGCGCACGGAGTAGGGCAGGCTGCTCTCACAGATCGCGCTGTTGCGCCGGCCCTTTTCAGTAATGGCGTACAGTCCCCCGTCGTCCAGCGTCAGGTGTTCCGTGCGCACCAGATCCGCCAGGCACTCGGCAAATGTAAAATAGTCCACCCCGCCGTCACACATACTCAGGTCCTGCAGCACCTCAAAGGGGACCGGTCCGATAACCCGGGCAGCAATATATAAAATCAGAAATTTAATTTCCAGCTTGTCGCTGATAAAGCCGAATTCGGACATGGGGCACCTCCTCAAACGCATTTCTGTTACTTGTAATTATACCTGCCCGGCGCCAATTTGTATAGTCCGAATTTTCACCAACCCGGCGCCGCTGCATACAATGAGACTGAAGGCAGAAGCCTTCTCATCGTTACAACAGTTACTTAATTAGGAGGTCCATTATGCCTGAACGCATCGTACCCGGCCCTGTGTCCAATCTGCGGGACAACTGTGAGGCCGTTTGCATCCATACCAAGAAGATATATGATTCCTGCCGGGATAAAGACTGCATCGAGGATCTGCGGTTTTACCCCACTCTGGCAGGGCAGGATGTGCTTAACCGGGCGCAGACGGTGAAGGGCGGCAGGGCGGAGTTGCTTTACACCTACATCGATGTGGAGCCGGTGGTATTCAACCGCGGCTTCTACACGGTGGATATGCGCTATTTTTACCGCGTTACGCTGAGCGCCTATTGCTCCTGCCCCCGCCCTGTAGAGGTAGAGGGCCTGTGTGTCTTTGACAAGCGGGTCATTCTCTTCGGCAGCGAGGGCAACGCAAAGATCTTCTCCTCCCGGGTCCGTCTGGACAGTCTGGATCGCCAGCTGATCGAACAGAGCAATATGCCCATTGCTGTGGTAGAGGCGGTTGATCCCATCGTACTGGACGCCAAGCTGGTGGAATGCTGCGAGAGCCGCTGCTGCGACTGCGACATCTGTGAAATTCCCAGCTGCGTATGCCAGTGCTTCAGCTGTGACCTGACCATGGGCGACGACTGTCGCCGGGCATTTGTCACCCTGGGCCAATTCTCGATCGTCCGCCTGGAGCGGGATAGCCAGCTGCTTATGCCGGTATTCGACTACTGCATGCCCGACAAGGAGTGCTCCGGCGGCTGCGGCAGCGACGACCCCTGTGACTTGTTCCGCGGCATCTCTTTCCCGGTGGATGAGTTTTTCCCGCCCAACACCCTGGAAACGCCCTGCGACTACGAGGGCACCCGGCAGTACTGCAGCTGCCACAAATAGCCCCCATTTCCGCAAAGCGCCGGCCCGCTGGGCCGGCGCTTTGCCCTTTAGGCGGTCAAACGCTTTCCACATCCCTACAGACTGTGAAATAGCTTGTCCTCCCCCCTCCGCCGTGCTATAATACCGCATGTGGCGCTACTTAGCTGCGCCCTTGCCCGGGTCGAACTGAATCACACTTGAATCGAGGCCTACATGTGAAAGCGAAATCACCGTCCTTTCGATGGCTCATCCTGGCGGGCTGCTGCGTGCTGCAGGGCGTTGGGCTGGGAATCGTCAACAACTGCAGTTCCCTCTTTTACGTACCGGTAGCGGAGAATCTGGGATTCTCCATCGGCAACATCTCACTGACCGGGACAATTACCGGAGGTGTATGCGCTTTGGCCATGCTGCTGACTAACTGGCTGCTGCGGAGAATCGACATTCGCCTTCTGCTCAGTCTCTCTGTTGTCATTTCCGGCCTCTCTATCCTGGCCACAGCCTTCTCCACGCAGCTCTGGCAGTGGTACGCCGCCTCAGTGGGCATCGGCCTGAGCAACGCCTTTCTCACTTCTCTTCTGCCGCCGATTGTCCTGCGCAACTGGTTCGACCGCAAAAGCGGCTCGGCCATCGGCATCTCTACCGCCTTCGCCAGCCTGACCGGTATCCTCTTCAGCATGCTGCTGGGCCTCCTGCTGGACCGCTATCCCTGGCAGCCGGTACGAATCTTTACCGCTCTCATCATCATGGCGATGGCCCTGCCCTTCACCCTGTTTATCATCCGCTACCGTCCCCGAGATGTGGGACTTCAGCCCTATGGCTGGGACGGCGGGGATCAGGCGGCAGCCCTGCGGCACGCCGGGGATGAACAGTCCACCCCTTTGTCCGCGCTGCTTCGTCAGCGGACCTTCTGGCTGTGCATGGCGTTCTTCTCCATCATCCGCGTCTGCAACGCCTATCAGCACCATGTCACCATATACGGCGTCTCCATCGCCTATGACCTGACCAGTCCCGCCCTGCTCACCACCATGTTCATGGTAGGGGGAATTATCTCAAAAATTCTCATTGGCTTTCTCTGCGACCGGTTTTCAGAAAAGGCCTGCGCCTTGGCCTCCCTAGCCGTTATTGCGGCCGGCTTCGCCCTGTCGGCAACCGGCTGGGACTGGGCTGTACTGCTGGGCAGCGGGCTGTTTGGCGTCGTCTCCTCGGTCTCCGTGGTATTGATCGCCATTATCATCGGTCGCTTTTATCAAGGGGGAACCTACAACCAGGTATTCTCCTATGTGTCCGTTCTAACCGTGATCCTCTACAGCCTGTCTGTATCGGTTTACGGCTTCGGCTACGATATCCTCGGCAGCTATGTCCCCCTGCAGCTGGCCTGCATCGCTCTGCTGACCCTGGGAGCAGTGGTCCTACTGGCCCTGTACCGCTCCAAAAAGAGCGTGCCGTCCCTTTGACGGCCCGCTTTTTTTGCGGAACTCCGGCAGGAAAAAATTATTTTGCTTTTCTTAAAATTAACACTTGCAATTTCCTGCTTCATCGTGTATCATAGAAATGTATTCTAAAATGTTCGATTGATTGCTACAAGGTTTGTAAGTCAATTCCATTTTGACTTACCACCTTGTGGCTTTTTATTTGCACGATTTCGGAATAACATTTATTTGGAGGTACTTGTTATGCAGAACGGTACTGTGAAGTGGTTCAACGAGGAAAAGGGATTTGGTTTCGTCTCCAATGATGACGGCAGCGGCGACGTGTTCGTTCACTTCTCCGCCATCCAGGGCACCGGTTTCAAAACTTTGAAGGAAGGCCAGCGCGTCTCCTACAACGTGGAGCAGGATCCCAAGAACAGCCAGAAGCTGCGGGCTGTAGATGTCAACATCGCCTAACGGTTGATCCAATCAGGATTTCCGCTCTTTTGGGGCGGAAATCTTTTTTGAGCCTGAAAAGAGATTTGTGCGTAAAAGGCCCGTGTGGAAAGGGACAGCCCCTTTCCACACGGGCTTTTTACATCTATACAGTCTTGCGCATGGCGGCATAGCCCCATGGCTATCGCTCCGACAAATTCCGACTTTTTTTGTCGGTACTATACACATCCAGGGAATTATTTTTGTAGAAAACGCCCGCCGCATCTGTGGCAATACGCCCCGGCGTATAGCACAATGACGGCTTTGGCATTTCCGCTTTGTCAGGCAAGCCGGTACAATCAGTGCATGGGCCGATGCAGTGCCGCCGCAATTTTCTCTTCCTGCAGCAAAATATTTTCCTGAAGGATGCGGATAAATTCCCGAATGTACTCCAGATAGGGGCTGGTCCTGCTGTACGCGGCCTGGCCGTAACGGGTCAGCGGCAGGCCGGGAAGGGTGCAGGCCACCACAGGGATTGTACCGTCCTCCAACCGAAGTCCCCCGCCCTCCCCGTGGACGCTGACATAGCCGTATCCCAATCCCATGGCGATCATCTTCCGCAGCATGTCAGCACTTCCAACCGTAATTGTGTTGCCGTGAATGATATTGTACTGCTGCTCCAGGGCTCGACGGCTCATATAGGAGCCGATGGAGGCGTTGGCCTCGATGCAGTTCACCCCGCTCAGCTGCTCCGGCTGAAGCAGGTAGGGACTGTTGAAACTCTCCTCCCAGGTCAGCCCCTTCGGCGTGATGCCAAAGGACTGGGGTACCAGCAGCCGCAGCTGCTCCACCGTCACCATTACCCGCTCGTAGTTCGGGTTGTTCAATTCATAGGCGCCCAGAGCCAGGTCGATGGCCCCCTCCAGCAGCTTTTCACTGAGCAGCATCTCCCCGCAGGTGACAATATCCATGTTCACATGGGGATACCTCTTTAAAAACTTCTTCAAGACAGGGGAACCCACCTGGTACCCCGGTTATATCCGATGCCGATGGTGATCTTGGCCTGGGGATTTGACAGCTGCTTCAGCTTTTTCCGTAAATTGAGTTCCGTGTTTTCAATGCGGAGTTTCTCCTCCAAAAACAGGCTGCCCGCCGCCGCCAGTTCCACGGGAGCCTGGCCCCGGTCCAGCAGCTTGACTCCATACTCCTCCTCCAGCCGATTGACATACCGTGTCAGCGAGGGCTGGGAAATGTACGGCCGCTGGGCGGCCTTGGTCAGATTCTTCTCCTCCACAATGGCAATAAAGTAATCCAAATGCTCCAAATCTCACTTCCCCTTTCACCGGCGTCCCGGTAAATATTCGTCCCCCACCGCCGACGGGCGGTTCTGATATACCCATTATATAGATTGGAGATGATCATTGCAAGAACGAATCCCGCTTCCGTCCCCGCGCAATTCTGAAAAGAGGAAAAAAGAGAAAGAAGGGCATCCTATGGAGTATTGGGCAATTATTTCCCTGATTGGCCTGGTTGTCATCGTCGTTATCTCCAATGTAAAAAACATCAATGTGGGTCTGGTCGGCTTTGCTATGGCTATGCTGCTGGGCACTTTGAGCGGCTTGCCAATCAAGGAAGTGTATGGTTCTTTTAACACGAAAATATTTCTACAAATGCTTGGCATGCAGGTGTTAATTGTCGTTGCCAGGAATAACGGAACGATGAATATCCTTGCAAATGCCGTTATGAAGCTGACCAAAGGAAAGCTGATCCGCCTGCTGCCCATCGTTCTATATTTCCTGATGGGCATCGCCAGCTGGTTCAATCTGGGCATCAGCATGGTTCTGACCCCCATGGTATTTGCTCTCTCCGCTGAGATGGGCTTCAAAAACCATCTGACTCTCGGCTTCAGTACAATGTTTATGCTGATGAGCTGGGGCATCTCCCCCTACTCCATGCAGGGCCTGAACCTCGCAACCTACGCAGCGGAGCAGGGCTACACCCTGAACCTCTGGGCCGGCGCCTTTACCATGGTCATTATCGGCAGCATCATGTTCTTCGCCATGTACTTTATTTTGGGCTGGCACAAGATGCAGCCCATCGCCCTGGTCGCCAATAAAACAGTCGCTCCCGCTGTTATGAACTTCCTCTGCGCCTTCATGTCCATCTTCTCCTCTGGAAACGGCGTGGTCATTCCCACCATGTCCGCCTCCGTGAGCAGCCTCTGCCAGACCATCCCCGGCCTGAATCCCCAGACCATGTTCTGGGCGGTTGCCATGGGCGCCAACGCCACCCCCATGAGCCCCATGTCCACGGTAGGCGCCAACTCCCTGGCCTACTACTCCGCCACCAGCAACCCCTCCGAGGCGGAATTCAAGAAGGCCTTTAACCGTCAGCTGCTGGTTGCCGGTGTGGCCATGATCTGGTCCACCATCGCCGGCCTGTGCGGTATGTTCGCCATGTTCAAGTAAGCGCACCCCCTCTGCTATTTTCAATTTTATTAAAAAGGAGTCGTCACTATGAAAATTACCGACATTCGCTCTGAAAGCTATCGGTGGCCCAAGCCCCAGGTGGTCACATCCGGCCGCGGCAAGGGCGGCCACCAGTACCTGTACAACGGTCTGACCCTGGTGTATATCGACACAGACGAGGGCGTCACCGGCATCGGATCGGGGATGCGGGTGGAGTATCTGGATGCCTTCAAGAAGATGCTTATCGGCGAGGACCCCCTGTGCATCGAGAAGATCTACCAGAAGATGACCGACAACAACAACCACCAGCTGAAAAACTGTGTCACCACGATCTCCGCCATCGACATCGCCCTGTGGGACCTGAAGGCCAAGGTGGCCAATATGCCCCTGTACAAGCTGTTGGGCGGCGTGCGCAACAAGCTGGACTGCTACATCGCCGGCGGCTACTACGCCGAGGGAAAAACCGTTCTGGACCTCCAGCACGAGATGGTGGACTACGTACAAAACCAGAATGCCCGGGCCGTGAAGATGAAGGTAGGCGGCATGAACCCCTATCAGGACGCCCAGCGGGTCCACGCTGTCCGCCAAGTCATCGGCCCCGATGTGAAACTTCTGGTGGATGCCAACTGCGCATGGCGCATCCACGAGGCCCTGGAGTTTGTCAAGCAGACCGAGGAGGACAACCTCTTCTGGTTTGAGGAGCCCCTGGCCCCCAAGGATTTCACCAACTTCAAGATCCTCTCCGAGCACACCTGCACCCCCATCGCCGCCGGGGAAAGCCTCCAGCTGCTGGATGATCAGATCGCCCTCATCGACCGGGGCGGCATCGCCTTCACCCAGCCCGACGCCGGCGGCTGCGGCGGCGTGAGCATGGTCATGAAGCTGGGCCACTATGCGGAGGCCAAGCACATCAATATCGCCCCCCACGGCAACCAGCAAGTCCATGTCCACCTCAACTGCGCCCTCAACAACGCCGCCATCACTGAGTTCTATTCCACCACCTTCAACCACCTGGCCTATACGGCCTACAAATACCCCGTCCAGATCAATTCCGACGGCACGGTATCCCCCAGCGACGCTCCCGGCGCCAACTTCGACATCAACCGCGAGGTCCTGGAGCCCTACCGCGTAGGCTGATTCCGTTTTTCAGCACAAGCTTTCTCCTTGGTTTGTGTATAGAAAGCAGTTTTTCCCTCTCCTCTCTCCTATTCTGCGCTGAAGGGCGAGGCCCCACGGGGTCTCGCCCTTCAGCGTAACAAAAAGCCTCGCAGCGTTCGCGTCCGCAGACGCGAAAAGAATGAAATCGGTTTTTCCCGGCGACATGCGCGGCGGGAAAAACACGTCTCGCGGAGCGAGCGTCGAATGGACCGCCACCGGCGGTCAAATGAGGCGCAGAGCGCAGTGCAGCCTTCTCAAAAAAGAGGCTTTGCCTCTTTTTTGACAGTCTCAAGGGCGAGGCCCCACGGGGTCCCGCCCTTGTCCTGCCGCCGGGAGGGCGGAGGGCAATTTTTCCTTGCATTCCGGCGGGATCCATGGTACACTCATTTTCGGCTATTTTGGCAAAATGGAGGCGTATTCCATGGAGTTATTTACAATATATGAGCAGTTGGGCCTGAGCCGCGCCGTGTGGGACAGGGGCGAGGCGGTTCTGGCGGGGCTGACGGAGAAGTTCCGGGCCATTGACCAGGTAGCGGAGTACAACCAGGCCAAGGTGCTCTCCGCCATGCAGGCCCACCGCATCGGCGCCAACCACTTCGCCGCCACCACAGGCTACGGCTACAATGACGACGGCCGGGAGCGGCTGGAGTGTGTCTACGCCAGCGTGTTCCACACGGAGGCCGCCCTGGTGCGCCCTCAGATTACCTGCGGCACCCACGCCCTCACTGTCGCTCTCAGCGCCAACCTTCTGCCGGGGGACGAACTGCTCTCTCCGGTGGGTCTGCCCTACGACACCCTGCAGGAGGTGATCGGCATCCGGCCATCCCCCTGCTCGCTGGCGGAGTACGGCGTCACCTACCGGCAGGCGGATCTGCTGCCGGACGGCAGCTTCGATTACGACGCCATCCGCGCCGCCATCCACCCGCGGACCAAGCTGGTCACAATCCAGCGCAGCAAGGGCTACGCCACACGCCCATCCTTCTCCGTACAGCAGATTGGGGAACTGATCCGGTTCTGCAAGCGTGTGAAGCCGGATATCATCTGCATGGTGGACAACTGCTACGGCGAATTCACCGAGCTGGCCGAGCCCACGATGCTGGGCGCGGACCTCGCAGCGGGCTCGCTCATCAAGAACCCCGGAGGCGGCCTGGCCCCGACGGGCGGCTACATCGCGGGCCGCGCCGACCTCGTGGAGCGCGCGGCCTATCGCCTCACCGTCCCCGGCATCGGCGGCGAATGTGGCTGCACTCTGGGTACGAACCGTCAGCTCTATCAGGGCCTTTTCCTCGCCCCGCACACTACGGCCCAGGCGCTGAAAACCGCCGCGCTCTGTGCAGCTATGCTGGAGAAGCTGGGCTTTGACACGGAGCCGGGCCCGCAGGAACCGAGGTACGACATCATCCAGACCGTAACGCTCAAAACGCCGGAGAACCTGAAACGCTTCTGCCGCGGCATCCAGGCCGGGTCGCCGGTGGATTCCTACGTCACGCCGGAGCCCTGGCAGATGCCGGGATACGAGGACGAGGTCATCATGGCCGCTGGCGCGTTTATCCAGGGCTCGTCCATAGAACTCTCCGCCGACGGTCCCATGCGCGCGCCCTATCGCGCCTTCCTCCAGGGTGGTCTGACCTATGAATCCGGCCGCCTTGGCATAATGAACGCCATCGCGGAAATGCTGGAGAAGTGAGCCTCCGGAGCCGCATGGGCTTTTGTACAGGCATCCCCTCATATACATAGTATGGGGGTGATGCCTCATGCGAAGGCGCAGGCCGCTCTATCTTGACGTACACCTGCCGCCAATGCGGCGAAGGACCAAGCTGGCAATTATAATAATGCTGCTTGCGGCTGTTCTCGTTTCGGTTGTCATTCGTGGCTCAATATATCTGCGGGAGCTGAGTTGTTCAATGGTGCTCTCAGACGCCACAGACCTGATGACGCTTTGTATAAACGACACTATAAGCCGCAAGCTCGCCTCCGAGGACTATGACTACGACTATTTTGTCACCCTGGAGCACGATGAAAACGGCAACGTGACCGCCGTGCGCGCAAATATGGCCCGCATAAACGCCATGTCCTCGGAGCTGCTCTCCGACATTGTAAAGGCCGCCGATGGGGGCGAGCTGTCGCTGGCCATACCCATAGGCAACCTGCTCGGCTCCAGCTTGCTGTTGGGGCGGGGCTTTGACATACCGGTTGACATAACAATGCTGAGCTCGTCGCGCGTGGACTTCAAAAACGACCTCATCTCGGCGGGCATAAATCAGACGAAACATCAGATGAAGCTGGACGTCGTAATAGATATAGACGTCATCATGCCCTGGCGCACCGTCTCGACACAGGTGGTCAGCGAGATACTCATCGCGGAGACCGTCATAGTCGGCAAGGTGCCGCAGACCTATTTGGATATGGAGACTTGATATGGACGTTAAACAGGAGATAGAGGCCCTCAGAGCCGAGATAATGGAGCACAACCGGCACTATTACGACGAGGACGCCCCGGTTATCAGCGACTTTGAATACGACGCGCTGATGCGCCGCCTGGAGGAGCTTGAGGCGGCGCACCCGGAGTTTTACTCGCCAGCGTCGCCCACGCAGAAAGTGGGCGGCACGGCCAAGAGCACATTCGCGCCCGTCGTGCACGAGGTCCCGCTTGAAAGCCTGAACGACGTGTTCTCCTTTGAGGAGCTGCGCGCCTTTGACGAGCGTATGCTCGCGGCGCTGCCCCAGGGCCGCGAATACTGCGCAGAGCCGAAGATAGACGGCCTCTCCATGTCGCTTGAGTACGAAAACGGCGTCTTCGTCCGCGGCGCCACGCGCGGCGACGGCGTGACGGGCGAGGACGTGACCGAAAATCTGCGCACCGTCCGCAACCTGCCCAAGACGCTGAAAAACGCGCCTGAGCGCCTCATCGTACGTGGAGAGGTCTATATGTCCCGCGCGGTTTTCGAGGAGCTTAACGCCGCGCGCGAAATAAACGGAGAGCCGCTGCTGGCAAACCCGCGCAACGCTGCCGCCGGCTCCATGCGCCAGCAGGATCCGAAGGTCGCCGCCGCGCGCAAGCTGGATATATGCGTATTCAACATCCAGAAATCCGTTGGCCGCGAGTTCACGACCCACGCTGAAACGCTGGATGCCCTGCGCGAGTTCGGCTTTGACGCCGTACCCTATACCATCTGCCGCAGCTTTGAAGACTGCAAGGCAGCGGTTGAAAATATAGGGGAGAACCGGGGAGATTTTCCCTACGACATTGACGGCGCGGTCATCAAGATAAACTCCCTGGCCGAGCGCGTGGAGCTGGGCAGCACGGCCAAGGCCCCGCGCTGGGCTGCCGCTTACAAGTATCCGCCTGAGAAGAAGGAGAGCGTCGTGCGCGATATCGTCGTCCAGGTGGGGCGCACGGGCGTCCTGACGCCCAAGGCGGTCATCGAGCCGGTCCGCCTCGCGGGCACAACGGTGACGAACGCCACGCTGCACAACCAGGACTTCATAGACAAGCTCGACGTCAGGATAGGCGACACGGTCGTCGTCCGCAAGGCGGGCGAGATAATCCCCGAGGTGCTGGAGGTAGTGAAGAGCAAGCGCCCGGAGGGCGCCGCGCCCTTCCGCCTGCCCGATACCTGCCCGGAGTGCGGCTCGCCCATCGTGCGGGACGAGGACGGCGTCGCCATGCGCTGCACGGGCGCGGAGTGCCCGGCGCAGAGGCTGAGGAACATCATCCACTTCGCCTCGCGCGAGGCGATGGACATAGAGGGCCTCGGCTCCGCCGTGGCAGAGGCGCTAATAAAGGCAGGACTGCTGACCACGCCTGCGGGCATCTACTATCTTGAGGCTGAAAAGGTCGCAAAGCTCGACAGAATGGGCAAAAAATCCGCCGCCAACCTTATTTCCGCCATCGAAAAGAGCAAGCAGGCGGGCCTCGCGCGGCTCATATGCGCCTTCGGCATACGCCAGGTGGGGCAGAAGGCGGGCAAGGTGCTCGCCGCGCATTTCGGCACGCTGGACAGGCTCATGGAGGCCAGCCTTGAGGAGCTCTGCGCCGTGCCGGACATAGGCGAGGTCACGGCAGGCTTTATAAAACAGTGGTTCGAGGAGCCGCAGGCCCGCCACCAGATAGAGCTGCTTCGCGCGGCGGGCGTCTCCTTCGAGAGCGGGGAGGAGCGGAAGGACAACCGCTTCGAGGGCAAGACCTTCGTCCTCACCGGCACGCTCGATAGCTGGACGCGGGACGAGGCGGCGGCCATCATCGAGAGCTATGGCGGCAAGACCGCGGGCTCCGTGTCCAAAAAGACCAGCTACGTCCTCGCAGGCGAGAACGCGGGCTCGAAGCTGACCAAGGCCGAGGCGCTGGGCGTTGAGGTGATCGACGAGGAGCGCTTCCGTGAAATGATAAGCTGAAACGGGGGTATCCCATGACCGGGCGCGGCAAAAGTGAATATTCCCAGTCTGTGACGAACGCCCTGCGCCTGCTGGGCTGCTTTGTCGAGCGGGAGGAGCGGGGCATTTCGGAGCTCTCCCGGGAGTTGGGGCTGTCGAAATCCGCCGTGGCGCGGCTCGTCGCCTCGCTGGAGGCGGGCAGGTTACTCATGCAGAACGCCGAGACGGGCAAATACCGCCTCGGCGCGGGCTTCCTGCTCTACGGCGACCTCGTGCGGGAGCGCAGCGAGCTCTCGCGCGCCCTCGCGCCCGCGCTCTCGCAGCTGGCTGAGGAATATCAGGCCACGGCCCACCTCGCCGTCCTCTCGGGCGGGGAGCTGACCATCGCCGCCAAGGTCTCGGCGGGGCCGTTCGTGTATATGTCCTCCCGCGTGGGCGGCACGCTGCCCATCCACGCCTCGGCCACGGGCAAATGCCTGCTGGCCTGGATGCCAATGGAGCAGCGCCGCGCGCTGCTCGACAAGGCCGAACTGCGCCGCTTCACGGACAGCACCATCACGAGCCGCGAGGCCCTGGAGGCGGAGCTTTCCGCTATCCTCGCGCGCGGCTACGCCCTGGACGATGGCGAGACGCACGAGGGCCTCTACTGCATCGGCTGCCCGGTGCTCGATGCCGCTGGCCGCGCCGTCGCCGCCGTCTCGGTGAGCGGCAGCCGCGCCGCGCTCGAACCGCGCCGGGACGAGGCCGTGAAATTCATCCGAAACCTCCTGAGAGAATATGGCGCCGGCGCTTGACAAAGTTCAGGCCCGGTGCCATAATCTAATTGAGGTATTCGGTACGATGTTCCGATAATAGGCACAAAGGAGAATACCGCATGAAAAGAAAGCATTTTAGCGCCGCCCTGAGCTTGGCTCTGGCCGCCGCCCTGACGCTGTCCGCCTGCGGCGAGGCGGTCCCGCCGGAGCCGTCGCCCGAGACGGTATATGAGCCGCGCTATGTCGCGCAGGCCGAGCTGCTCAGCGACCAGGCATATCCCGCCGCGTCCTACGGCGGCGCGCTCTACTATGTCGCCTGGTCGGAGGACGACGTCCGGCTCATGGAATACGCCCCGGGCTCCGAGCCGAGGCAGATAGCGGAGCTTGCCAGTGGCTGCCGAGACATTTGCGCCGCCGAAAACGGCGTCTGGCTCCTGTACGCGCAGGACGAGAGCTATTCCGCCGAGCTGTACGCTTATTCCGGCGAGCTTTTGGCGAGCGTCGAGCTGGACGAGTACAGAGCGGGCCGATGCAACCCTGCCCCCTGGCCGAAGAGGATCTTCTCGTCGTCGATGCCTTCGGTGCTTCCGGCGTGGGCCTCTGGCGCTGCCGCATGTCGGAGGAGCCGCTGCCCGCGCACAAAAAGCTCAGCCTGGAGCTGTTGGGCGGCGCTGTGGGGGACATCTCAGGCTGTGTCGCGCGCTTTAACGCGCAGAGCGCGGAGTATTACGTCGAGACCACGGACCTGACCGCCGCCTTCCCGGTCATCGACGACAGGCTGCGCGACCTCGCCACACGCCTTGCGGCGGGCGAGGGGCCTGACCTCATCTGTTTCAACGGCCTAGACCCCGGCCCCTACGGCGAGGCGGGCATGCTGCTCGACCTCTACGCGCTCATAGACGCCGAGTTTTCGCGCGAGGACTTTGTGGCCCTGCGCGCCTTTGAGAGCGGCGGCGCGCTCTATTCCGTCGCGCCCTGCTTCGATGTCTCCACCTACGTTGGCCTCGAGCGCCTTGTGGGCGAGGGCACCGGCTGGACCTTCGAGGACTATTCCGCCCTCGCGGCGTCCCTCTCGCCGGGGCAGAAGCTCTTTGAGCTCATGTCCCCGGAAATATTCCTGCAAAACTCCCTGAACAGCTTCCTGCCCACGGTGATGGACTACTCCGCCGCCGAGTGCAGCTTCACCGACGGGCGCTTTGAGGCCCTTCTGGAGCAGGCCGCCTCGGCGAAAACGGCGGAGCAGACGGATGTCGCCGGCCTCGTTGGCCGCTTCACCTCGGGCGAGACCGTCCTGATGGACAGCGTCCTGCGCGGCGTCTACGACCTCGCAGCCCTCGAAAACACCGCGGGCGGGTCCGTGACGGCCATAGGCTGGCCCACCCAGGGCGGCGAGTGCGGCTCCGAGCTGCTAGCAAGCTCGGACATCGCCATATGCGCGACCGGCGACACGGCCAGGGCCTGGGCCTTCCTGAAATTCTGCCTTAGCGACGCGCAGCTGCAGGAGCAGTTAGCCACCACGAGCTTCCCCATCTCCCGCGCGGCGCTGGAAGCCCGGCTGGCCGAGTGCCAGGCCCGGCAGGAGGACGCCATGAGCGCGGCCCAGGCGGAAAAGCTCCGCGCGCTGCTGGACGCCCTCGTCTACAAGAGCGCCGCGGACTACTCAGTGACCGGCATAGTCCTGGAAGAAGCCGGGGCCTATTTCGCCGGCGAGCGCAGCTCCGCCGAGACGGCGGAGCTGGTGCAGGACAGGATAAGCACCTATCTCTCTGAACGCTATGGATAAGGAGTTGGTAAAATGAAAGAGATACGCCTCCACGGCAGGGGCGGCCAGGGCGTGGTCAAGGCATCGCAGATGGTCGTCGCCGCCGCGGTGAAGGGCGGGCTGCACGGGCAGTTCATCCCCTTCTTCGGTGTGGAGCGCAAGGGCTCGCCCGTGTTCGGCTATCTGCGCCTGAGCGGGGAGGAGATACGCCGCAAGACGCAGATCTACGAGCCGGACGTCATCGTCGTCATGGACGACACGCTCACGGCCATGCCCCAGACCTGGGCTGGCCTCAAACCCGGCGGCACGGTGCTCATAAACAGCCGGAAGCCGCTCACGGAGCTGGGCGTGCCGGACTGCGCGGGCCTCGTCGCGGAGGTGGACGCCTCCGGCATCTCGGAGCGGCTCTTCGGCCAGAACCTGCCTAACACCGCCGTGCTCGGCGCCTTTGCAAAGGCCGTCGGCCTCGTGGAGCGCGGCCTGCTCTTCGACGAGATAGAGGCCACCTTCGGCCCGGAGAACCGCCGCGCGGCGGAGCTGGCCTATGAGAGCGTGGAATATCTGAAAGGGGGCGCGGCTGATGTATAACAGGGAATATGTGACCCCCGTGGGCAACCGTGGCATGTACGTGCTCGACACGGCCAGCTGGCGCACGCACCGGCCCGTCATGGACAAGGCCCTGTGCATAAACTGTGGCATCTGCCTGGGCTACTGTCCCGTGAACTCGATAAAGTGGGATGAGGCGCAGGGCTATTACATAAGCTACGACTTCTGCAAGGGCTGCGGCATCTGCGCCGCAGAGTGCCCGAAAAAGGCCATCAGCATGGTCCACGAGGGAGGTGCGCACGATGGGGAATAAGTTGGTGCTGACCGGCAACTACGCCGCGGCCGAGGCCGCCGCCCTGTGCCGCCCGGACCTCATCGCGGCCTATCCCATCACGCCGCAGAGCTCCGTCGTCGAGCACCTGGCAGAGCTGGTGCACGGCGGAAAGATGGACGCGGAGCTCGTGCAGGTCGAGTCCGAGCACTCGGCCATGAGCGTCGTGCAGGGCGCGGCGGCTGGCGGCGGGCGAGTGTTCACCGCAACGAGCGCCCAGGGCCTCGCGCTGATGTACGAGCCGTATTTCCGCATGTCCACCCTGCGCCTGCCCATGGTCATGGCCATCGCCACGCGCGAGATGACCTCGCCGGAGAGCATCTGGAGCGGCCAGCAGGACGTCATGTCCGTCCGCGACGCGGGCTGGATACAGCTCTTCTGCGACAGCAACCAGGAGATAGCGGATATGATCATCCAGGGCTATATGATAGCCGAGCACCCGGAGGTAAGCATCCCTGTGAACGTCTGCTACGACGGCTTTTACAGCTCGCACCTCACCTCGGGAGTGGATATGCCCACGCAGGCGGAGGTGGACGCCTTCCTGCCGCCGCATGAGCTGAACTGCCCCGCACTGCTCGACCCCGCCGCGCCGCTGGCCCTCGACCCCATGACTCCCGGCGAGCTGCTCATGCGCTACCGTGAGAACCACCTGGCCGCCATGCAGCGCGCGCTGGAGGTCATAGACGAGACGGACGCGAAGTTCGCCGCCGCCTTCGGACGCAGCTACGGCGGAGTGCTGAGCGAATACCGCATGGAGGACGCTGAGGTCGCCCTCATAACCACCGGCGGCATGACCGGCGCGGGCATGGACGCCGTGGACGAGGCGCGGGAGCGCGGAGTGCGCGCGGGCCTCGTAAAGCTCCGGGCCATCCGGCCCTTCCCGGCGGCGCGGCTGCGCGCGGCGCTCTCGGGCGTCCGGGCCTTCTGCGTCGTGGACAGGAGCGTCTCCTTTGGCTGGAACTGCGGGCCAATGTTTGTCGAGGCGCGCGCCGCGCTCGGCGGAGTGGACGAGAGGGCCTGCTTCTCCGCCATAGGCGGCCTCGGCGGGGCTGATATCTCCGTCGCGGACTTCTCCTCCGCCATAGCCAGGCTGGATAGCATAAAAGATGCGCCGGGCGTGTACGACACGCTCTGGTTCATGAAGGATTGAGGGGGGTGCTGATATGGGTTATATCGAAACACTGAGACAGCGCCCGGATATGGTTTCCCCCGGCGTTTCCGCCTGTCAGGGCTGCGGCGGCGAACTGGTGCTGCGCCGCGTCCTGCAGATCGCGGGGCCGGACACCATCGTCTGCGTCCCGCCCGGCTGCATGGCCGGCAGCGGCGCCATAGGCTGGAGCCACGACACGGGTATGAAAGTTCCCGTCCACATCCCGCTGCTGGACAACACCGCCTCCTTCCTGAGCGGCCTCAGCCACATCTACGAGCGCCGCGGCAGGGGAGAGGTAAACATCGTTGCCGTCGCGGGCGACGGGGCCACGGCGGACTGCGGTTTCCAGAGCTTATCCGGCGCGGCGGAGCGCGGAGAGAAAATGCTCTACGTCTGCTATGACAACGAGGGCTACATGAACACCGGCTATCAGCGCAGCTCCACGACGACGGAGGGCTCCCGCACCTCGACAACGCCCCTGGGCAGCGCTATATCCGGAAAGCAGCAAGCGCAGAAATATGTCCCGCTCATCCTGGCCATGCACGGCGTCGAATACTGCGCCACGACGACGCCCTGGAATATGCGCGATATGGTGGAAAAAATCGAAAAGGGCCTTGCCGCCTCGAAGCGCGGCTTTGCATATCTCCATGTCTTTACCCCTTGCCCGACAGGCTGGAGCTTCCCACCCGACCAGACCATAGAGGTCTCGAAACTGGCGGTGAAGAGCAACATGTTCCCACTCTGGGAGTGCTCGGGCGGCAAATACACGCTGAACTATAAGAACCCGGAGCCGATGCCGGTATCCGAGTTTGTAAAGGGCATAGGCAAATTCAAGAAGCTCAGCGTGGAGCAGCTGGCATCTGTCCAGCGCGCGGCTGACGAGCACTACGCCGTAGTTAGCGCCCTGGCAGCTATCTGAGCACAAAAAATAGGGCCGGACGGGAAAAAACTCCCGCCCGGCTCTTTTCACGCCTGTTCGTGTATGTATTCCACCCGAAATTCCTCAAAAAACAGCCGCGCCGCGCCGTTTTCAGCGCTCTCATTGTAGTAGACGTACTCGTTGAAGCGGCAGTCCCGGTCCGAGATGCCTATTACGAAGGTGTCCTTTGTCACCATGTTCCGCACATGCCTCGGCGCTATGACTATACCGCGCCCTGTGGAGACGAGGAAGAGGGCTGTCATGAGGTTCGGGGCCTTTATGCAGCCGATGCGGCCGCGGGTGCTCTTTTCAGCCAGCAGCCAGTTGCGGGCGTAGGGACCGAAGGGCTCCCAGGCATAGGGGACGATAAGTGTCTCGCCCGCCAGCTGGTGCAGGGCGATAAGCGACTTCGTCATAAGCGCGTGGCCCGGCGGCAGGACGGCATAAGTGCCGTGACTGTATATGAGCCGCCGCACGACGCCCGTTGGCAGTTGGGCATATTCGCAGGGCGTGAACACCAGATCATATCTCGTACAGAGCGAGGGTGGAGTGTTCTCAGCGATGACGTCAAAGACGAGCTCAATGTCCGGATAGCGCTCCGAAAAGCGCGCCGTAAACTCCCGAATCTGCGCCGCGCAGGATATTTCCAGCTCGCAGGCTATCCTGACGCTGCCCTGGACGGGCATGTTGCGCTCCCGCATGAGGCTGAGCGCCCTGTCGCACTTCTCAAGCAGGCCCTCGGCCTGATTTGAGAGCAGCCGCCCGGCCTCGGTCAGCGTAACGCCGTGGGTCGTGCGGCGGAAGAGCGGCACGCCCAGCTCCGCCTCCAGCGCCTGAATGTGCCGCGCCAGGATGGGCTGAGAGATGTACAGCGCTTTTGCCGCGCGAGTGTAGTTCAACACATGGGATAGGACGAGGAACTCATAAAGCCGCTCTGTGTTCACGCCTGTGCGCCTCCTTTGCAAAGATGACGTAGTCGCGGACAAAGGCCTCGGCCTCCTCGTTGAGGGAGGCGCGGTCGTAGAAGAAGCAGGGCGCAGCCGGATACGGCACATCGCTGACCGAGATGCAGACCGTGTTCGGCGGCAGATCCATCACGTCGCGCGGGGAAAGGATTACGCCCTTGCCAATGGGTACGAGCAGCTTGTAGAAGAGCGGGGAAGTTTCGCTTTCGTAAATGCGGTAGCTTATACCGGAGGCTTCGAGGCTGCGGAACTGGAAATCACGAAGGCAGTTTTCCCGGGTGCGGGGGTAGGGTATAAAGCACTCCCGTCGAGCTCGCGCAGCGAGACAGTGGTGCGGTTCGCCAGGCGATGGGAGCGTGGCAGCAACAGGTATTGGCTTGAAGCAGTGACCGTTGTCTTGGTAAGGCCGGGTATTTCGAAATCACGCATGACTGAGGCGAAATAGATGTCTACCTCACCGATGCGCAGGCGGCTGTAACGATGCCGTTCCGCCTCTTTTAGCTCTCCGCGCAGCTGACGCAGGCTGGCCAGAATTTCCTCCGCGCTGGGCAGCAGCCGTTCTCCGGCCTCGGTGAGCGCCAGACCGCCGGCAACGCGCCTGAAGAGCTCCATGCCGAGCTCTTTCTCAAATCCACGCAGCCGCGCCGACAGCGTGGCTGGCGGCACTCCAAGCTCCTGCGCTACCGCCTTAATATTTCCGCCCCGCGCCACAGCGGCAAATTCTGAAAGCCTGTCGAGGTCCACTGGCAGCCACCCCTCCTATTTTTGTCCCTGAGTGTATCCGAGTCCCATCCTGTCGGAGGGCGGATAACCAAAGTAGCTCTTGTAGCACTTGCTGAAGTAGGAGGCGTCTTCAAAACCGACCCGCCTTGCAATCTGCTGTATTTGCAGCTCACCGGCGTCTATCAGTTTTTTGGCCTCCGACATTCTGATGTCCCTGAGCGCGGCGTTGGGAGCTTTTCCGTAGGCCTCCTTGAAAATGCGTCTGAGATAGCCCTCATGAAAGTGCATCAGCTTGGCAAGTTCAGATATGTTGAAATTTGGCTCAGGGTAGTGCCGCATCAGCTGGTCATATATCTCCGCGGCGGTCTGACGGCCCTTTGGAGGCGCTTTGAGCGCCTGAGACGTCTTGCGGCATACCTCAATGAGCGCCGCGCCCGCGCGGCCCTGAAGAAAACCGTCACGCATATAATTAAGCAGGTTCAGCTTGCTGTCAAAAGGCGCGGCAAGCTCCCGTTCACTTTCAAGCAGCCGCTGCATGCAGACCAGAGCGGGGAAGATATAAAGCCAAATATTTCTTCCCTGGGAAATGCCGTGGTTTTCAATGCAGTGGGCATATTGCATAACGATGTCGTGTACGCCCTCATCCGCACCATCCAGGAGTTTTGCCAGGAGCTTTTTGCACAGGCCCAGCACGGATTGCTCAGGCGCGTCCTCCTCCAGCAGATATAGGACGTCGATGGCCGGAGAGGTGTCGGTCACGCACCTTATGGCAGCCTGAGACAGACGGTCCATCCAGTGCTCATTCACGGTGCGGTAGAGGGCCAGATCAAGACTGGAGCGCGTGATGGGTTTGAGCAGAATGTCTGTAATGCCGAAGCGCGCTCCACTCTGGGCGTATTTAAATTTCTCATGGCCCGTCACCAGAATGAACTGGCAGCGGCCTGAATTTGCACGGATGCGCTCAATGCTTTCAAGTCCGCTCATGCCGGGCATTTCCACGTCCATGATGACAATGTCCGGCTCCAGCTCAGAAACCATCTCCACTGCCTGTGCACCGTTTCGGGCATGGCCGAGCAGCTGGGTGTGCAGGCCGTCCCAGTCAATGCACTTTTTGACGTATCTCGCAAATATCTCGTCATCGTCCACTATTAAAGCCCTGAGCATTTTCAGCACCTGCCTGTCAGTATTTCAATCATGCTCACGACCGTTTGCGCTGATACAGCCCGCGTTGTACCTGAGAATGATTTCTGTTCCCTTCATTTTTTCACTTATTGCCTCTATTGAGTACTGACCTCCGCACAGCAGCTCCATGCAGCGGCGAACGCTGTATAGTCCAAAGTGCCCCTCGCAGCGTCCGCTGAGCACCTCTTCAAAATGTGCGGTGTCCATACCGACGCCATTGTCCGCGACGATTATTGTGACCTCTTGACCTCCACGGACGGATACGCTCACGTCCAGCTTGTTGCCTCCGGGCCTGAAAAATGCATGTTTCACGGCGTTTTCGACAAGGGGCTGTATGGTCATTTTGGGAATGGGCAGGCGTGCAGCCTCAGGCTCGCAGCAGAGGGTGTATTCTATTTTGTCGCTGCGGCTGTGTGAAGTAATGTCGAAGTAGAGCTGTACGTGCTCCAACTCCTGTTCAATGCTGACAATATCCTGACCATCGCTCAGTACGCTGCGGTAGTATTCGGCGGCCATGTGGGAAATGCGGCTTGCGTCCTCACCCTGCTCCATCTCACACATGGCGCTTATTGTGTTGAGCACGTTATAGAGGAAATGCGGCTGAATCTTGTTTTGCTGCACAGCCAGCTCCGTTCTGAGCTTTTCGCGGTGGACAGTGTCAAGCCTGGATATAAGCTGCTCTATTCTGTCCAGCATGCTGTTAAAGCTTTTGGAAAGGACGGCGATTTCGGTGCTCTCAGAGCTCTCGTCGCAGCGCACCTGCATATTTCCCTCGTTTATCTCATTGGCAGTGTTGGTCAGCGCCGTGAGCGGGGCAAGGGTGCGCTTGGTGATGCTTCCGGCCTGGACCATGGCCACAGCAAGGCCAATGAGCAGCGCGGCAAGCACGGCTATTGCGGAAATACCGCTGCTTTTGTAAAGCTCCAGCGCCGGAATCAGCAGTATCAGCTCGGCGTGGAGAGATTCAACGACTTTTCTCTGGCAAAGCCACAGGTTCCCGTCAAACCAGTCCAGCACCCTGTCGTTATATGAAATGTCGAGCGAGGTACCAAGCGCGTCGGACTCAGTGGAGGACAGGACGGTGCCGTTTTCGTCGCAGAGGTAAATGCGCTGTCCGGCGCATATCATCTGCTCTTCGTACAGCTTTTGAAGCGTGCTGCTTTCGGCGCAGGCATAGATGTAGCCAATTTTTCTGATGTTGTCGATATACCGGAGCATCTTGCCCACCAGCAGCACCGGCTCGCCCTCCTCTGAGAGCGGCAGCTCACGCAGGCCGAAACTGTATGTTTTCCCGCGCTTGTCCTCGAGCACATTGTGGTACTCAGAGTCGAAGCTGCTGCCCAGTTCGGCCTCCAGCAGCGAGTTGTCGGCGTAGACAATTCCGTCCGTGTCAAACAGGAACATCATAAGCACGCCGTCGTACATTTGCCGGGTCAGGTAGAGAACGTTGTTTATGCTGTTGTATTTTTGAAGGCTGCCGCCGCTTTCCGGAAAGAGGACGGAGCTGTCAAGGTTGTTCAAGCTGAGGAAGGCCGAGTCAACGGCGGTCATAAGGTATGAGCACTGCTCGTCCAGACGGTTGCTGAGCTCATTGGTTTTGCTCTGCATCGTGATGCGCATGCTTGGCAGCACACTGAACCAAACTGTCAGCACAAACCCCAGCAGCATGATTGCGGCTAAGGCCGCAAGCAAATAGATATAGGACGCCGTCAGCTTCTTGTGGAAGGACTTGCTCTTCACGGCCACACCTCCTTGCGGCTCCGGGCCGCTCAGTTCATCGTGCTTTTCCTCCGGATCTTCACTCCATCGTGGTACATTGTGATTTCAAACATTGAGCGCTGGCTTGGCATGACTGAGGTCGTGTACTCAATAAGCAGCTCGTTCTGATCCCACGTGGAGCGTTTGAGCAGAAAGGCGGGCTGGCCTTCGCCGCATTCCAGCAGTTTGCTCTCCTCGCGGCTCATTATTATCGCCTCATAAGTCTCAACAGCACGGCTGGGCTGCAGGCCGTAATGCTCGGAGAGAATGGAATAGAGGGCATTGTTCTCAAGCCGTTCCCAGGAGAGGTCGGGGCACAAATCAACCGGCAGGAAGGTATTTTCTATGAGCAGAGGTGTGCCGTCAGCCAGCCTCAGCCTGACGACTTCTATCAGCCGCTCGGATGTGAAGCGCTGGAGCGGGGAGGAACATTCGTCGCGGTATACCAGCCGGTAGCTGAGTATTTTTGAAGACGGGGTCATACCAATCCTTTTCATGTCCTCCGTAAAGCTGTAGAGGTTTCCGAGGCGGCGGGCCACCTTCTGCTCTGCGACGAAGGTGCCGAGTCCCTGCTTGCGGACAATAAGCCCTTGCTGTTCAAGCTCATGAAATGCCTGCCGCACGGTAGTGCGGCTGATGTGATAGGCGTCGCAAAACTCGTTTTCAGACGGAAGCATCTCGCCCGGCGCCAGCTTTTTTGCGCCAATCTGTTCCTCAATGATATCAAGAAGCTGGAGATAAATCGCTCTGGGCGCATTTGGGTTTACCTGGGAAGTAAAATCAAAGCCCATAAATCACAACTCCTATTCCCAACCAAACGTAATAATATCAGCCCTCATGCCCAAACTCGAGGCGGAACGACCCGCTGAGTTTTCCGGCGGATACGCGGTATTTTCTGGCCAGCGACGGGCCGCAGCTGTTGGAGCCGAGGCCGCTGTGGGCGATGTCAAGGCACAGTACGTTACGCCCGCAGGGTACAAGCTCGTGGCGGTGACGCTTCGTAGTCAGCTCCTCCTGCGTGTAGCGGCAAAAGCTGAAGCTGAAGGGTTTCACAGCGTAAATGCGCACGCTTTCGCTGCTTCCGGAGAGCTTAAGCTCTGAGCAGCCCCAATGGCTGCCGCTCTCCTGCGGCTTGATGTAGGGCTCGATACCCTCCTCGGCGGCAAAACGGTATCTGCCCGGCATTGATGCCCGGTGCTTGTCCACATAGCTCTCGTGCGGACCATAACCGAAATACTCCGCCCCATCCACAGCGGCGGGGAGGAAGAATCGCAGACCGAACCGGGGCAGCCAGGGCATGTCAGTGTTCCGCACCGCACGGATGGAGACATCCAGCGCGCCCCCGGCGCTCAGGCGCCAGGTCATTTCGGCTTCGAGGATGTTTTGCAGCGACACAGCGCCAAGACTGATGCGGCAGCGCAGCTGAAATATCCCGCGCCGCTGTTCTGCTCGATATTCCTTGAGGCGCGGTATCGCCCGGTCATAGCCCGCGGCCTCCCACTCACGGCGGATGTACATGTCGTTGTCCGTCGGCGCGCGCCATATGTTCAGCGTGGCGTCCTCCGCGGCCGTCTTGCCGTCGATGCTGAGGCGCAGGAGACGTCCGTCGGACTTGCTCCACACAGCGCGTACGCGCCCGGAGGCGGCGGAAAGCTCCAAATCGTCCTCGTACACCTCCCAGACCGCGCCGCGTCCGAGCATTGGCTTCGGACTGGCGGCGTGAGTGCGGAGTATTGCCTGGTCGAATCCGACCTCTGTACCGCGCGCATCAAACCACCTGAAAACCAGCGCTGCAAAACCCTCGCCCGGCTGCTGGAATTCTATTCCCAGCGCGCGTCGCGCGTGCGGCGGGATATCTATCGCCTCGCCGCGCAGGCGGCAGAATTCCGTTTCGCCGTCCTCGGACTGGAGCCGGCAGCTGAGCGTAAGATCATCGGCGGGGCTGAGGAAATCCCGCATGTTCTCAAAGACGAAGCGCCGAGCTTCCGCGTCAAATTCAACGAGCCGCACGGGGCGGATGACCTGCTTATACTCCAAAAGCCCGGTGTGCGGCATCCTGTCCGGGAAAACCATGCCGTCCACACAGAAATTGCCGTCGTTCGGTTCGTCTCCGAAGTCGCCGCCGTAGAGGTAGCGCAGCCCATCATCTGAGGCAGATAGCACGGCGTGGTCGCACCACTCCCAGATAAAACCGCCGCAGAAGCCTGGGTGGCGGTGCATGCACTCCCGGTAGTCCTCTAGGTCTCCGGGGCCGTTGCCCATGGAATGGCAGTATTCGCACAGCAGAAGGGGCTTCTCGGGCCCGGCTGCGAAGTATGCGTCAATTTCCTCGATGCTCGCGTACATGCGGCTGTAGATGTCCAGATGCTCCAGGCTGAATCGACCGCCGCGGCGCGGGTGGATAGAGCTCTCGTAATGCGTCAGCCGCGAGGGGTCGGCACGCTTGGTCCACTCCAGCGCGGCCTCAAAGTTGCATCCGTAGCCTGATTCGTTGCCCATGGACCAGATGAGCACGCAGGGGCGGTTTATATCCCGGAGCACGAGCTGCCGTACGCGGTCAAGAATGACCTCACGGTAAGCCGGGTCGTCGGCCAGCAGGCCGAAGTCGGCTCCCTTGCCGTAGAGGGCGTCCACGCCGTGGGTCTCGATGCAGGCCTCGTCAATGACGTAAAATCCCAGCCTGTCGCAGAGGTCAAGCAGCAGGGGGGAGGGCGGGTAGTGCGAGGTCCGCAGGGCGTTGATGTTGTGGGCCTTCATCATGAGCAGATCGCGCTCAAGCTGCTCATAAGACGAGCTTGCGCCTGTGACGGGGTCGCTGTCGTGACGGTTCATGCCGTTAAAGGTGATGGGCGAGCCGTTCAGACAGATGCGCAGCTCGCTGTCTATAGCCACACTTCGGATGCCTACACTCTGGGCGATGTATTCGCTTCCGCAGTGGAGCAGCAGGGTATAGAGCTCCGGCGTCTCAGCCGTCCATAGACGAGGCGAGGCGATAGGGATGCTCAGGCCCTCCTCATAGCGGCCGGAGGCAACGAGCACACCGTCCGGGTCGAGTAGACGAAACTCTGTCTCAGGCGGAGCCCCGGTGAAAGCGAGTCTCAGCCCAACACGCGCTTCGCCATTCTTGAGCTCGGTAGTGATGCGCAGGTCCTCAATGCAGTTCTCGTCCCTGTCTAGGATATAGACGTCCCTGAAAATGCCGGAGAGCCGGAACTTGTCCTGGTCCTCGAAATAGCTGCCGTCGCACCATTTGAGGACGAGAAAGCAGATGGTGTTCTCCCCGTCGTGCAGGAAATCGGTGATATCAAAACGGCTGGTGGAGTAGGAGACCTTGCTGAAGCCTGCGAACTGTCCGTTCAGCCAGAGGTAAAAGCAGCTGTCGATGCCCTCACAGTTGAGCACCGCCCGAGTCCCGGTCCGTTTGTCATAGGTGAAGCTGCGCATATAGACACCGCAGGGGTTTTCAAAGGGGACAAATGGCGGGTCGAAAGGGAAGGGGTAGCGTATGTTGACGTACTGCTGTTGGTCAAAGCCTTTCATTTGCCAGGACGAGGGCAGGTCGATATATCCATACCCGTCCATGAGTCCGATGTCCTCCCAAAACGGCGCAGTCAGCGCACGGACGTTTTCAAAGAAACCGAAACGCCAGCGCCCGTTCAGGCTGTGAAAGCGCCCCGAATACTCCCGCCTGAGCCGCGCCGCATGCTCGTTGTCGGCAGGGATAAAATAGGAACAGGCAGGCAGCGCCCCGATGCGAATGACAGCGGGGTTCTCAAAGTAGTTTTGAATAAGCATGTTGACCTCCAGCAAAAGCTGTTTTATTGTGATAAGACGCATGAAGGCAGGGGGGCGTATCTGCGCCGGCCCTGCCTCCGCTGCTCATTTGGAGCTTATACCAAGTACGACGGGCGTGGACTTGTAGCCTATGCCCATGCGGTCTATGCCCATGTCGATGAGCTTGAGGAAATGCTCGCGCGTCCTTATGCAGCCGGAGCCCTTGATCTTGGCCTTGCCCTCGGCGTTCTCGAGCATTATTGCGACAACCTCCTCCGTGGCGCCAACGCAGGGCCCGCCGGTGTAGAAGCCGGTGGAGCTCTTTACAAAATCGGCTCCAGCAGCAACGGCGACGCGGGTGGCCTCGGCAATCTGCTGCGCGTCAAGCGCGTCGGTTTCAAGAATGACCTTGAGCGCCGTGCCGTACTTGTGGCAGACCTCGGCAACTGCGCGTATGTCCGCGCCGACCTCGTCCCACATACCGCTGCGTATCCAGCCGTAATTTGCGACCACGTCAAGCTCAAAGATGTCTCCGCGACGGCAGTATTCCTCAGCCTGGAGGCACTTGGAGCGCGTGGTGGAGAGCCCGAAGGGGAAATCGCAAACGACGCATATTTTCGTATCCGTGCCTGCGCAGAGCTCGGCCGCAATGTCGAGGGAGGCCGGGTTTACGCACACGGTACGGCAGCCGTAGTCAATGCCCTCCTGAATGTATTTGCGGATGTCGTCCTGAGTGAACTCAGGCTTAAGAACGGACTGGTCAATGTAGCTGGCCAGCTCCTTGACAGACATATCTGCCGCTTTTTTTCTTGTTTCCATTTCTTCACCGTACACCGCGAAGGATGTGCGCTCCTTTCCAAGATTGGGCGATGGGTAATTCCCTCACGCCCATGTTGTATGATAATGTATTGATAATTGTCTGTCAACAGCAATACAAGCAAGCATCCTGGTGTACACATCTAATATAGCAAAAGGAAATTTCCTTGAAAACTGGCTGATTGCATAATATTAAGCAACATTATTTGAATAATCACACAAAAATGACAATATACCTGGAATTAGGTTCGTTTTTTCCAAGTCATAAACACAATTTCCATGTACAAGCGGCCGTCTTGCCACTATGCTAATTGTATCATACAACCGTATGAAATCCAAAAACAGAGGAGCAGAGGAGAATGAAAAAACTTTTGGCGCTGTTGCTTGTTCTTGCAATGACGTTTGGCCTGGCTGCATGCGGGCAGGAGAGCGCACAGCCGTCCGCCGCACCTTCCCAGAGTTCGGACCCCGCAGCTGAGCAGACGGGAGACGCAGAACACGAGCCCGTAACGCTTAGGATTTACGTCAGATACTCCGATGACGACACAATACTTCCGTATGACTACGCGGTAGAGTGCCTTAAGGAGGATATGCCCTGGGTCACGTTGGAGCTTGAGGCTATGCCCGCCGATGACAGCGTCAAGCTCAAGTCCATGGTTGCGACCGGCGACCTTCCGGACATTTTCTCCCTCCAGGGCTCTGACCTCATAGACTCCATGATACAGGCCGGAGCAGTCGCCGACCTCACGGAGGATATAGAGGCAAACGGCTTCTTTGACAAGGTCCTGCCCGCCGCTTACAGCAAGCTGTATCACACTGACGGCAAGATCTACACTCTGCCTTACACCAGCACTGAGGTTGCCCTGCTCTTTGTGAACAAGACCATATTTGAGGAAAACAACGTTGCCATCCCGACCACCATTGACGAGTGGGTGGCGGCCGCCGAGACGCTTTCCGCGAACGGCGTCACCGTTCTGCCCATCTTCGGCAAGGAGCAGTGGATATGCAACACCTTCTATGACGCGCTTGTCACGCGTTATATCCCCGAGGGTCTGACCGGCCTCCAGGAGGGAACGACCAGCATCCGCGACGAGGGCTATCTCAAGGCCGCGCAGGATTTGAAGCGCCTTGCTGACGCCGGCGCTTTCCCCGCGGGCGTGACCACGCTCAACTATGAGCAGGCCACCAACATGTGGTACAACAACGAGGCTGCCATGTTCTTCAACGGCCAGTGGGAGATCACCACCTCCGATGCCTATCTCGGTGAAAGCGCTGACTGGATCCCCATCCCCGCCGCTACCGAGGAGGACATTGAGACTTCGCAGTATGCCTTCGTAGGCGGCACCGGCACGGCCGCGGGCCTGGGCGTCTCCGCATGGAGCGAGAACTACGACGTAGCCGTTGAAGTCGCCTGCTATCTGGCGGAGAAGTACGCCGAGTACAACTTCACTCAGCGCGGCGCCGCCACGGTTGCCGTGCAGTGCGACAAGCCTGTTGAGGTCGAGCCTCCTGCAATGATGTCCAAGCTGGGCGAGTGGATGCCCAAGATCACCAGCACCACCGTTCTCGCCGGCAGCGGCGGCAACATGGAGCTCTACACCGTGCTCGGAGAGGGCACGCAGAGCCTGCTTGCCGGGGTAATGACGCCGGAAAAGTTTATCGAGAGCATCGCTTTTGTGCTCGGTGAGTAAAAATCAGGCGTTAGCAGCACAAGGAGAGGCCCGCGGGCCTCTCCTTGTGGGTAGGCAGAAAGGGGTGTCCATTCCATGAAGAAGTATCTGGGGAACAAGCGCGTGATAATCTTCCTTATTGCGCCTGCCATGATACTCATATCGGTGATGGTTCTGTATCCCATGCTTGTGCTAGTGGTGCACAGCTTTACTGAATGGGATGGATTGAATCCGGCGACCTTCAACGGTATAAGCAACTACATCAAGCTTTTCAAAGACCCAATATTCTACACAGGTCTCAAAAACGGCCTGATATTTGCAGGGCTTCAAGCCCTCATACAGATACCGCTTGCAACCCTGCTGGCATTTGCCGTCAAGCACTCTGGCCGTATTGAGAAAAAATTCTTCCGCATTTCCTACTATATTCCCGCCGTGCTCTCAATTACAGTCGTCTCTCAGCTCTGGCTGTCCATGTACAACGCCGACAACGGCCTTATAAATAAGCTCTTTGAGCTTCTTGGCATCTCGTACAGGCAGAATTGGCTCGGGGACGAACACTGGGCCATTGTTGCCATAACCATGGTAAATATCTGGCAGTTCACGGGTTATCAGTTTATTCTGCTGCTTTCTGCCGCGAATTCCATACCCGACCATTATTTCGAGGCGGCGAGGATCGACGGCTGTACCAAGGCCCAGGCGCACATCAAGATAACCATCCCGCTCATGCAGGAGACGTATAAATACTGCCTCATTATAGCAATAACCGGCGGCCTTAACGCCTTTGCCAGCATGAACATAATGACTGGCGGCGGCCCCGGCACCTCTACGTATACGCTGACATACCTCATGTATCGGTCGGCGTTCAAGATCGGCAACTACGGCTACGGCTGCACATCGGCAGTCATGCTGGTCGTCCAGTGCCTGATCGTTTCGATCATCATTAACAGGCTTGTAGCGCGAGAGCGCATAGTTTACTGACAAGGGGCTGAGAGATATGAAACATCATAAAAGGCTATCTGTCGGCTCGCTGCTTTTCAAGGTCATTCTCTACGTCTACGCGGTCGTGAACCTGTATCCGCTCATTTGGATGCTGTTCTATTCCTTCAAGGACAACCTGGAGATATTCGCGACGAACCCCTTCGGCCCGCCTACAGTGCTGCACTACGAAAACTACGTCAAGGCATGGAATACCTTCAACCTGCCGACATATTTCATGAACAGCGTAAAGGTGACTGTAGCAGTCATAGTATTCGTTGTCGTATTTGCCACTATGTTTGCGTATGCAACGGCTCGTATGAGGTTCAAGGGCCAGGGCTTTCTGCGGATGCTGACGCTCATCGGGCTTTTCCTCCCGCTTCAGTGCATCATGATACCCATAGCCGTCCTCGTGCGCGACCTGCACATAAACAACACGCTCTGGGCGGTCATAGTGCCGTATACAGCGTTTAACCTCTCATTTTCGATAATGGTGCTGTACGGCTATATGCGTAGCCTGCCGTTCGAGCTTGAGGAATCAGCCTGCATAGACGGGGCTTCGATACTCACGTGCTTTCTGCGCGTGATCGTTCCAAATGTCAAGTCGGCAATAGCAACTGTGTCGATATTTATTTTCATGAGCGTATGGAACGAGTATAACCTCGCCCTTATCCTGCTCACTCGCGAGGAGCTTAAGACCCTGCCGCTGGGCCTTCTGTTCTTCCAGGGCGAGTACACCACAGACTGGGGCGCCATGGGCGCGACAATGGTCATTGCCAGCATACCCACCGTGCTGGTGTACACGCTTTTCAGCTCGCAGGTAGAAAAGGCCATGACGGTATCCGGTGCGGTAAAGGGTTAAACCGTCGAGGTGTTAAGGAGGGTAAATATGCACAACAGCTTTGAATTCAAAGTCGGTTTTCAGCAATTTGCAAACAGATGCCCTGAGAGCCTGAAGCCCGGGCGTGAGTCCTTCGTGTGGTACATAGAGGAGTGCAAGCGCATGGGCGCGCACTCGCTCTCCATGATGCCCGTAGCCAGGATACCGGAGTCGGAAAAATACGACGCGGGATACCTGGAGTTCTCGGATATGGGCTACGTGCGGGAGATGGCCGCCCTTGCAAAGGAGGCGGACGTGCACTTTGTAGTGTATTGCATCCCGCTTATGAGCCTGGCCGGACTAAAGCATCCGGTGACCGGCCAAGTTGGCATGGAGCCCGCTGCGGCCAGGAAGTATCTTGACAAGATAATCGAGATCTGCGACATCTTCGGCGCTGACACCCTGGGCGGCGGTTATGGCAAGCTTGAGGTAAAGTACAGCCGCTATAACCGGGCCGTGAGCTACGATACAGTCAAGGCTTTCGTGAAAGCGAACCTGAAAGAGCTGGGCAGTGCGCTCGAAGGCACGAATATAATGATGGCCTACGAGAACCACTGCGATTTTACTGGCCGCGAGATAGCGCAGATCTTGGAGGAGACGGACCACCCCAACATAGGCGGAATGTTCGACATAGGAAACGGCGCGGTCATATGCTGCGACCCGATGGCGGACGTGGAGTATCTGGCGCCCTGGGCCGTAGCCGCGCATTTCAAGGACTTCAAGGTCGTTGACAACCCGGTTTTCGAGCACCTCTGGCAGGACATGCCCATGATATTCAAAGGCTGCTGCCTCGGTGAAGGGATAATTGATTTTGACGTAATAATGCGCGCCATCTGCGAGAAGGCAAAGCGCAAAAACGGGATGATACTCATGGCTGAGCCGGCGTTTATACTCCCGGAACAGCACTACAACTGCCTTGAAGAGATGCACGAGTTTGACAGGAAGTGCACGCGTCAGTTTGTGAGCTTCATGCAGGAGCTCGTTGAAAAGTATTGAGATTTGGAGGGCTGAAAAATGAGGAAAATGGGTATCGGCGTCGCGGGATGCGGCTCAACAGGCATACAGTCCGTCTGCCAGCACACGGTGTTCCCAGACGAGTGCGAGCTGGTTTATACTGCGGCGGTAATGGACCCCGTGCCGGGCAGGGCGAAATACGTCGCTGAGAAATTCAGTGTTCCCAAATACTACGAGGACTACGATGAGCTGCTGGCCGACCCCGACGTGGAGCTCGTGACCCTGGCGTCGCCAATAGGCGTGCATTTTGAGCAGGGCATGAAGGCCATACGCGCAGGCAAGCACGTACATTTCAACAAGACCATGTGCCTGACCGCTGAAGAGGCTACGGCTATGATAGATGAGGCGGCGAAATACGGCGTGAAGCTGGTATCGTCCCCCGGCCAGATGACCTCCCCCGCGCTCCGCCGCATGAGGAAAGCAATACTCACCGGCGAGATCGGCATACCGAGCTGGACCATCGGCGGCTCGGAAGGCGTGCTCTATTGGCACTGCTGGCAGCCCAACCGCGACTTCGGCAACGGCATGGAGAAAATAGACCCCACCTGGTACTTTAAGCAGCCGGCGGGCGGGCCTATCTGGGACTGCACCGTCTACGCCCTGCACGCCATGACCGGCATCTACGGCCCCGCCAAGCGCGTGACCGCATTCTCCGGCCAGCGGGTCAAGGAGTTCGAGTTTGACGGCCGCAAGATAGAGTCTGAGGTTGACGACTCCACGCAGATGATACTGGACTTCGGCGACGCGTTTTACGGAGTGATATACACCTCGCTGAAAGGCGACTTCGGCAATTATAACGGTTTCGGCACCATTACCTTCGGCACCGAGGGCCGGATCATGGACGGAAAAATCGTGGGCAAAAACGGAGAAGTCCAGCTCTACGACCCGAGCAAAATGGATTTGAACTTTGTGCGCGCCAATATGGGGCTGCCTCACCTGAACGACCACCAGGTCACCCTGGGCGAATCGCATATCTTCGAGGACATAAACCAGCTCTCCGAGTGGGCGCAGGGCGGAAAGCCCGCAGCCGGCACGGCGGAGCACGCCAGGCACGTCATAGAGATAATAGGCGCGGCCTATGAATCGGCCAGAACAGGCAGGGCAGTGGAGCTCAAGACGAGCTTCGAGCCCATTCCGCTGGAAGAGCTGTAAAGAGGCGCCGGAGGGAGCAGGACAATGATAAGAGTTATCCAAGTCGGCTATGGCTATTGGGGAGAGAGCTGGGTCCAGTACCTGCGGGACGACCCTAACTTTGAACTTGCGGCCCTGGTCGTCCGAACCGAGGAAACTCTGCAAAAAGCCAGAGTTAAGTGGAAACTGCCGAATTCAATCTGCTTTACGGACTATGACGAGGCGCTGAAACTGGACGCTGACCTTGTCATCATAGTCATGCCGCATTATGCCCACATAGAATTTGCGCGCAAGGCAGTGGAGGCGGGCAAGAACGTGCTCATAGAAAAGCCGCTTTGCGACGATATGGATGAGGCGAAGGAGTTCGCGAAGTGGATGCGCGGACGCAGTGAGCGCGTTTTTGTGAGCCATAACTACCGATATCGTGAGGAGCTTTGGTGCGTCCGCAGCGGAATAGAGAGCGGTGAGCTGGGGCAGCTTGAATTTGTGGAACTGGACTATCGCGCCGGAATGACCACAGACCCCAACGAACACATCTGGAATATCCAGGGCTGGAGAGGCAGGCAGGTCTGTATGCAGGTCTATGAGGTCTGTATACACCACTTTGATATGTTCCGTTTCCTGACGCGTTCAAACGCGAAGTCAGTCTATGCCCTGGGCTGGAATCCGGAATGGGCCGTGACCCGCGGGCCGGAGTCGCTTTTCATAGTTATCGAGTTTGAAAACGGCGTGAAAGTGCAGTTTTCAAGCCACATGAGCTCAGTGGGCGCTCCCACCGAGTTCCAGGGCGACTGGAAGATACAGTGCAGCCGCGGTCTTGTGAGCTGGAGCTCGGGCGTCGGGCTGAACATAGCCCCGGCGGCGGATAAGCCCGGCGAGCTGCCCGGTCCCGACAAGGTCGATTTCCCGGGCACTGACAGAAAGGGCGTGCTGCACGACCTTTACCTGGAGCTGTGCGGGGAGGGCGGGACAGACCTGCCCAGCCTGGAGGACAACCTCAACAGTCTGGCCATAGCGGCCGCGGTTCTGCTTTCCGCCAAGGAAAAGCGCGTTGTTCAGCTCAGCGAGCTGCTTTGAGGTGCGTAAATGAGAGTTGCGGTAATAGGTGCCGGTCTGGTGGCAAAGACCTTTCATGTCCCCGCTTTTCTGGCTTGCCCCGGGGTCGAGATAAGCGCAGTATACGACAGGCGTCTGGAAAAAGCGGAAGCCCTGGCAGCGCCGCTGGGCGCAAAGGCGTTTACAGATTACGGCGAGCTTTTGCGCTCCGGCGCGGCGGATGCCGTCACGATATGTACCCGCACGGATATGCACTGCCCCATGGCGGTGCAGGCCGCAAGGGCCGGAAAGCACATCTTCCTGGAAAAGCCCATGGCCACAAGCGCCGCCGAGGCCAAGGAGATATGCGAGGAAACTGAGCGCGCGGGCGTTACGTTCATGCTGGGGATGCTCAACCGGTTCAGGACGGAGAGCCTTATCCTGACCGAGCGCCGCGAGGCCGGGTTGATGGGCGATATTTACCACGCCGACGCACGCTGGATAAGGCGGCGCGGCATACCCTCAAACGGCTGGTTCGTGCAGAAGGCGCTGTCCGGCGGAGGAGCAGGCATAGACATAGGCGTCCACGCAATAGACAATGCCTGGTACCTCATGGGCAGCCCCGAACCTGTGGCGGTCAGCGCCGTAACGCACAGCCGCCTGGGGGATGCCGGAGCCTGCGGCCTGAGCAGCTGGGGAACGGAAGCGCCCGCAGGCAGGCCTATGGACGTGGAAGAGGCGGCGGCCGCTCTGATACGTTTTGAAAACGGCAAGAGCATGACCCTGACGGTCAGCTGGGCAATAAACGGCCCGGAGGAAGACTTCAATCTTAAAATATACGGCACCAGGGAGGGCGCAAGCTTAAATCCTTTCGTAATTTACGGCATGGAGCAGGGCTATTGCGCCGACATACAACCGAAGTTCGTGCGTGATGACGCGTGGAAAGAGGGCTTCAAAAACGAAATAGCGCACTTCGTACACTGCGTTGAGAGCGGGAAGCAGCCTGTGAGCTCGGCGCGCAGCTGCTACACTGTGCAGCGAATGATAGACGCTATTTATGAATCCGCTTCCCGAGCTGAGGAAATACGTTTGGATCGAGGTGAGGTATAGTGGAGCTTGACAGGCATTGGTGGAAGGAGTGCGTTTTCTACCAGATATATCCACGCAGCTTCCAGGACTCGAACGGCGACGGTATAGGCGACCTGCGCGGAATAATAGACCGCGTGGATTACCTCGCAGACCTGGGGGTTGGCGGCATCTGGCTCGGCCCGGTTTTTGAGTCTCCAGGAGACGACATGGGCTACGATATATCCGATTATCGCCGTATCCTGGACATCTTCGGCACCATGGAGGACTGGGAGGAGCTCAGAGACAAGCTGCACTCTCGCGGTATCAGGATACTTGTGGACCTCGTGGTGAACCACACCTCGGACGAGCACCCCTGGTTTGTAAGCGCCCGCAGCAGCCGTGACGACCCAAAGCACGACTATTATATCTGGAGAGAGGGCAGGGAAGGGAAGGAGCCCAACAATTGGGCGTCCTTTTTCACCCCTTCCGCGTGGGAGTATAACCCGCAGACGGACGAATACTACCTGCACCTCTTCTCCAAAAAGCAGCCGGACCTCAACTGGTATAACGAAGCCGTGCGCAAAGAGGTATATGAAATGATGTCCTGGTGGCTTGACAAGGGCGCGGACGGCTTCAGGATGGACGTTATAAACCTGCTGTGCAAAACCGACGGCCTGCCGGATGCCTCCGGGCCGACGGACATGAACGGCTATGTTTTCCCGGTTGAGCACATGTGCGACGTTCCGCCCATACACGAGTACCTACAGGAGATGGCGGAGCAGGTATACGCGGACAAGGACATCTTCACCGTAGGCGAGTGCATAGCGCTGAACACCGAAGAGGGGAAGAAGTATACTGCCGGAAAAAAGCGCGAATTGGACGCCGTGTTCTCCTTCGAGCACATAGACATGGACGGCCAGCCGCTTGGCAAGTGGTATTACAGGCCCTGGGAGCTGCCTGAGCTCAAGGAGCGCCTGACCCGCTGGCAGAGCGAACTGCACGACGGCTGGCTCGGCCTTTTCTGGTCCAATCAGGATCAGCCACGGGCGCTCTCGCGCTTCGGCACCACGGGCAAGTACAGAGAGCGCTGCGCAAAAATGCTGGCGATGGTCCTGCATACGCTGCGCGGTACTCCGTTCGTCTATCAGGGCGAGGAATTGGGCATGGTAAACGTCCCGTGGACCGACGTGAGCCAACTCCGGGACATCGAGAGCCGCACCTTTGCAGAAAACTGTCGCCGATCCGGGGCGGGCGAGGAGTTTATGTGGGATGCAATACACCGCAAGGCCCGTGACAACGCCCGGACGCCCATGCCCTGGGACGGCAGCCCCAACGGTGGCTTCACCAGCGGAACGCCCTGGATAATGCTCAACCCGGACAACGACGAGATAAACGTTGAAAAGGCTCTGGCAGACCCTGACTCCGTCCTGCACTTTTACCGTCGCATCATAGCAATGCGCAAGGAAAACCTCATCATGCCATACGGCGAAGTAGAGCTGATATGGCCGGAGGACAAGCAGGTCTTTGCGTATTTTAAGCGCTTGGAGGGAGAGACCTGGCTTGTCGCCGCTAATTTCAGCGAAAACGAAGTTGTTTGCAGCTTCCCAGAGGGCGCCGCAGCCCCGGAACTGATACTCACGAACGCGGAAGACTGCGAATGGCAAAGCGAAGGCCGCCTGAAACTTGCGCCGTATCAGGCCGTCATATTGCGCCTTTCATAGAGAATCGCGCGGCAAAAAAAGCACGCCTCCCCGGCAGGGGAGGCGTGTTGTCATTCCTTTTCTTCTTCCTCTTCAACAGGAGGGAGCTTTTTTATTTCCACCTCGGTGACGCGGCGGCTGTCCACTGAGAGGACGGTGAAGCTGAGGCCGTCAAAGCTGAAGCTGTCTCCGGGCTTGGGGATGCGGCCGAGCTGTTCCATGACCCAGCCGCTGAGAGTGACGCTTTCACTCTCGCAGGCGATGTCGAAGCGCTCAAACACCTCGTCCAGTTCAGCCGAGCCGCTTACGCGATAGCTGTCCTCACTGGTTTGCCTGAGCTCTTCCACGACCTCTTCGTGTTCATCCCAGATGTCGCCAACCAGCTCTTCCAGGATGTCCTCCATAGTTACGATGCCCAAAGTACCGCCGTACTCATCCGTGACGACTGCCATGTGTGCCTTGGCCCTTTGCAGAGTCTTGAGCAGGGCGCTTATTTTGATGCTGGGCGGGACGTACACAGGCTGAGACATGATGGCGGCGAGTCCGCCGTCCGCTATGCCGCGGTCATAGAAATCCTTCTGGTGAACAACGCCGACTATGTTGTCTATGCTGCCGTCGTAAACAGGCAGGCGTGAAAAGCGCGAGCTGCGGAAGGCGGCCGCGACGGTCTCCTCGTCCGCGTCGAGCTGGACAGCCTCAAGGTCCACGCGAGGGGTGAGCACGTCGCCGGCCTCCTGCTCAGTGAATTCAAGTGCGCTGCGCAGCAGTTCGACCTCGTCGCTGTCTATGCCGCCGCCCTCTCCTGCTTCGTCCACGATGACAGAGAGCTCCTCCTGCGTCATGCTCCGGTCGCCCTTCACGCGGAAGAGTTTGGCGACGAGCTTTTTCCAGAGCCCGAAAACCCAGCTCAGGGGCATCAGCACCCACATGAACACGCGCAGCAGCGGCGCAGAGAAGCGCGCGAAGCTCTCCGGCGCCTCCTTGGCGACGCTTTTCGGGGTTATTTCGCCAAAAATAAGCACAACAACGGTCACAACGATGGTGGATACCGAGGCGCCCTTGTCCGAGTCGTTCAGCAGTCTGATAAATGTGACCGTACCGATGGACGACGCCGCGATGTTGACTATGTTGTTGCCGATGAGCAGGGTGGAGAGCAGCTTGTCAAAATCCGAGACGAGCTTCAGCACCTCCGCGGAGCGCTTGTCGCCCCTGTCGGCCTCCGCCTTCAGGCGCGCACGGTTGAGCGATGAGAACGCTGTCTCTGTGGCTGAGAAATACGCCGAGAACAGCACCAGGACCGCCATTATGACGATGCTTGTAAGATAATCCATAGTTTATGTATGACCTCCAAAAATCATATCTATACGGATGAAAGCCATTTCAGGGCGCAAAAAAGCGCACCTGTGCCCGGCTTGGGTACAGATATGCGCAACATATGGCGGTCACAGCAGGGGTATGCCAGTTTCCGTCGCTACTATCGCTGTCCTCCATGGGACCGGGCTCGCTCCTTTCCTGATTCCGCGCCTGGGCGCAGTCAATGGCGGGATTATACACCACTAATAGCGCTTTGTCAACCGCACGCGCGGCGAATATGCAGTTATTGCCATGCGGAGAGTGATATGACGAGTTCAGAGAATAACTAAAATTCAGCATAAACGCTGAGGGAGGCGGCGAGAGAACGCCGGTCAAATTTGCTGCGGCAGAGCTTATGGGATTGTTAATAATGCTGAATTAATGGCAATCAGCACAAAGCGAGCTTCGACGCTTTGTAGATATTGTGTTATGGAGATTAAAAAATATAGAATAGCAAAAGCGCTTGAGCCAATTCTCAAGTGTGAATATTGAAGTTAAAATTGAATCAGAAAAGGGCGAAAGCCACGTGTATTTAAAAAGATGATATGGAGGAGAAAACGAAATGAAAAAGCTATTTAGTCTTTTGCTTGTCGCAGCGCTGCTCATCGGTCTGCTCGCCGCCTGCGGAGAGCAGAAGGCGGCGCCCACCGGGGGCGAAAGCGGAGAGGGCAGCGGCCTTATCGGAGTTTGTATGCAGAACATGTCCAGCAGCATAGCGGAACTGGAATCCGCAGCATTGACCGAAACCTTCGAGGCGCTTGGCTACGAGGTGCAAGTCGTCTCTGCTGACGACAGCGTATCCAACCAGGTGCAGCAGATCCAGAACTTCATTCTGATGGACGCTGAAATGCTCGTCGTCCTGCCCTGTGAGATCGAGACGCTGGAGGACACCCTGCTGGAAGCCCGCGAGGCGGGTATAAAGGTCGTCATCAGCGGCGGCACCGGCACCATCTCTGAGGACGCCTATGACGCCGTCTCCGCCGATGATGAGTACATGATAGGCATGTACGTAGCCTCCGTTGCCAAAACGTGGGTCGAGGAGCATATGGATGCCGACGGCGACTGGCACGTTGCCTTCCTGAGCAGCACTATAAGCGATGACGCTAAGAGCCGCTGCGAGGGCGAGGCGCAGATTCTGGAGCCCTGGCTCAAAAATGAGGCTGGTGAGTACGTAAACCTCATGGGCGAGGTCGTCTCCGAGGCTGAGCGCATCGAAAACCCCGTCTACTGCGAGATGATAGCCGAGCGCGTGACAAATCTGGCTGACTGCACCACTGAGATGGACATCTCCGGCGACAACCGCTCCGTCGTTGCGGGCGTGCTGACCGACGACCCGAACGTGCGTGTTATCATTGCGTATAACTCCCTTGTTTCCACGGCCGGCAGCCAGTACATAATGGACACCTATCCTGAGGATGAGCAGGATGAGTTTGCCTTCTTCTCCGGAGGAGTAATGGGCGACGAGTACGAATACCTCATAGGCGCCGTGTCCGAGACTTCCGGCACCAAGAGCGTGTTCCGCGGTGCCTGCCAGTTCGGTGGCGGCGACGCGGCGGCCACCCTGGCGAACCTTGCCTATAACGTCATGTTTGGTGAGGCCGGCGTGGACTACGGCAAGTCCAACCCCAACAGCATCGGCCTGTATTTCCCGATAGACGCGGAGCTGAACGGCGGCAACGCAGCCCTCGTCTGCTTTGACACCTCGCCCTACATTGAGAGCTTCACCTATGAAGAAGTGCTTGCCCGCGAAAACCTGATGGTCTACTGGGATGAGCAGAACGGCTACAACGACACCATGCAGGAGGATCAGGGAAGCGGGGAGGCCCCGGCCACCGCTGGCGGTGAATTCGAAGGCGGCACGAGCTACGTCGCCATGATGGAGGGCATAGGCGGCCAGGAGGCTCATCAGTTCGACCTCATGGACGACGGCACCTGCCAGTTCTTCCTGCCCGGCAACGCCATGATAACCGATGTCTACGCCGGTACCTATGAGATAGCGGACGACGGCGTCACGGTCAACATCACGGGCCTGACCAACGTAGACCCCGCCTCGCCCTATCCGACTCCGGGCCTCTGGAGCTATATAGACAGCACCACCGGTGATGCGACTATCACCATAGATCCATCTGCCTACACCTTCACCGCAGCGGGCGAAGCCGCACCCGAGACAGAGGGAGAGGCCCCCGCAGCCGAGGGCACGGCCTACACCTGCGAGTCTGAAGGCCCCATGGGCAAGGAGACTCTGGAGATAGACCTCATTGACGACGCGACCTGCCGCTTTTTCCTGCCCGGCAATGCCATGATAACCGACGTCTACGAGGGCAGCTATGTCCGCGAGGGCGACACGCTGACGATCACGGGTCTTAAGAATGTGGACGCCTCCTCAGAGTACGTCTACCCCGGCCTCTGGAGTTTCATCGACAGCGCCACCGGAGACGCCGTGGTTACGGTTGACGACGCATCGGGGACCTTTACTCCCGCCGAATAAGCCGAAAGGAGCGTGCGGCCATGCTGAAGCTGGAGCACATAAGCAAGACCTATCCAGGCGTGGTGGCGCTCGACGACGTATCTCTCGAATTCGAGCAGGGCGAAGTTCACGCCCTGCTCGGAGAGAACGGAGCGGGCAAATCTACGCTCATCAAGATAATTGCGGGCGCGATAGAGCCGGACGCGGGCGGCATCATCGACTTCGACGGCAAAAAGCTCACTCACATGACCCCCGCGCTCTCCGCACAGAACGGAGTTGCAGTCATCTACCAGGACATAAACCTGGTGACGCCCATGACGGTCGCCGAGAACATTTTCATGGGCCGCAAAATGGGCAAGGTGTACAGCAAGCGCCGCCTGAACGCGCTTGCGCGGGAGCTTTTTGCGGAGTACGGCTTCAATATGGACCCTTCCATGAAGGTCTCGCGCCTGTCTCCCGCGAACCAGCAGCTTGTGGAGATAGCCCGGGCCATATCTAATAACGCTAAAATAATGATAATGGACGAGCCGACAGCGCCGCTAGCGGCCCACGAAGTGGAACTGCTGTTTTCCATCATCCGCAAGCTCAAGGAGCGCGGCGTCACAGTGGTGTATATCTCGCACAGGATGGACGAGGTGTTCCAGATAACGGAGCGCATCAGCGTCCTGCGAGACGGCCGCCTCATAAAGACGCTGGACACAGCCGATACCGACCGGCGCGAGCTCGTGAGCCTCATGGTCGGGCGTGAGCTGAACGAGAGCTTCCCCGCACGCACTCAGAAGGCGGGGGAGGTGGTGCTCGAAGCGCGCGACCTCACCGGCAACAGCGTAGAGCATATCAGTTTTCAGCTCCACAGGGGCGAGATACTGGGTTTTGCCGGGCTTGTCGGCTCCGGCCGCAGCGAGACGATGGAGCTCATAAGCGGGGCGAAGCGGCCGGACAGCGGCGAGATCTTGATAAACGGCCGCAAGGTGAGCATAGGTTCCCCTGCCTCCGCCATCCGCCACGGTATCGGTCTCATACCCGAGGACAGAAAAGAGCAGGGCGTCATCCTGCACAATACCGTGCAGTTCAACATCTCGCTCTCCAGCATGAAAAAGCTGACCAGACTGGGCTTTATAAGCGGCAGGCGCAACAGCGCCCTTGCGGAGAAATACCGCGGCGAGCTGAGGATAAAGGTCCCGGGTGTAAAGCAGATGGTGGTGAATCTCTCCGGAGGCAATCGCAGAAAGTAGCCCTAGCAAAAGCCCTGGCCGCCGACCCGGACATCATCATCTTCGACGAGCCGACAAAGGGCATAGACGTCGGCGCAAAGCAGGAGATCTACCAGCTTATGAACGACCTAGTGGAGAGCGGCAAGGCCATCATAATGGTTTCCTCGGATATGGAGGAGATACTGGGCATGTCAGACCGCATAATCGTCCTGCATGAGGGCCTGGTGTCGGGTGAGCTCATGCGCGGCGAGTTCAGCCAGGAGCGGGTGTTGCAGCTGGCTTCGGGCGTCTGAGGGAGGTACGCAGCACATGAACGAAAACAACAAAGGCAGGAGCCTCAAGGCCGCAGGCCGATATCTGTATCAGGAAGGCACGGTATACATCATACTCGTCGCGCTCATCATCTTTTTCTCGATTTTCAACCCCAAGTTCCTCTCATCCCGCAATCTCTATAATCTCATCACTCAGAGCACCTATATAGTCATCGCGGGTATGGGCATCTGCTTTGTAATGATCAGCGGCGGCATTGACCTCTCCGTCGGTTATCAGATGGCCGTCTGTGGCTGCGTCGCGGCGATCATCATGCCGGAGACGACGCTGCCTTTCTGGGTAGTCTGGCCGGCCTGCATCGTGCTGGGCTTCCTCATGGGTACGCTCAACGGCCTTATCGCTTCCAAGCTCAAGCTGTTTCCGCTTGTCGTGACGATAGCCACAAGCGAGGTGTTCAAGGGCATTGCCTATACGATAACCTCATCGAAGTCCTACTCCGGTATGCCGGACGCCTTCCGTGCGCTTTACAAGACGAAACTACTCGGTCTCCCGCTGGACGTCTACCTCGCAATTCTCGTCGTCGCCGCCACCTGGATAGTGTTGAACAAGACCCACTTCGGCCGCGACGTGCTGGCCGTCGGCGGCAACAAGGAGTGCGCAAGGCTCTCCGGAATCCGCTCGGACCTGGTTCAGACCCTCTGCTTTGCGCTGACCGGCGCCATTTTTGCCATTGCCACCCTGGACATGCTCGCCCAGCAGAACCAGACCTCCGCCACTACCGGCCCGGGTACTGAGATAACCTGCCTGACTGCGGCGATAATCGGCGGCATCAGCATGATGGGCGGCAAGGGCAACGTCGTAGGCATGGTCGCTGGCATCTTCGTCATGCAGATGATAGCCAACGGCATGCAGCTGGCGGGCTGGGGGACCTATACCCAATACATCGTCAAGGGCGTCATTCTTCTGTTGGCCATAGGCTTTGATGCCATCAAAAACTATCCCAAGCCTGTCGTGCGCATACACAAGGACAAGGTCGGCGCCGGCAAGGCCTCCTGAGGGGGTGGGTCCCATGAATGAGCCTAAAACCTCGCCCGGCCTTGGCGCGCCGCCACCGGGCTGGACTCCGCCCATGGCAGATATCAGCTGGGTACGACGGAAGTACCTTGACATTCCATATGCAGGGCAGAGCCCGAACCAGCGGCTGGACATCTATCTGCCGCAAGAGGGGGAGGGGCCGTTCCCTCTGCTCATACACGTCCACGGCGGCGGCTTCGCCTTTGGCGACAAGCGCGACGACCACATGAACGCCTACCTAAAGGCCCTTGGCTGGGGCTGGGCCGCCGCTTCTGTGGAGTACCGCCTGAGCGGCGAAGCGCCCTTCCCGGCAGCCGTGCTGGACTATAGTGAAGCTACCAAGAAATCCCGTCAGAAGATGTACGAGGAAGCCGCAGCCGGAAATCCCGAAGCCCAAGCCCGGTATGAAAACTTCCTTGCTGCAAAGCGGGAGAACTACCATAAAAAGAAGCAGGACGAGAAAGGAGAACAAATCGCATGAGAAGATTGATTGACAATGGGAACCGCCCTATTACCCCGAAGCCCCATATCGGCCACTATGGGCGGCTGCGGAAAGCCTATCTGGAACAATACCGCCACCGCCTTTATACTGCCCTTGTAGCCAGCGAGAAGCTATATCCCCACCTTGCGGAAACAGACCGGGCGGCGCGGGATATGCTGGACTACCTCATGCCCCGCCTTGCCAGAGAAGCGGGAGCCACCGAAGCCCTTAAAGCCGCCGACCCGATGAAATGGGTGGGATTGATGAACAACTGCAAGGCGAGAGCCGAAGAAATCATCAGGCATGAGCTAATCTATGTCTGACGGTCAAGAGCCGGAAAAAACAGAAATCTTGCGATAACAGCCGCCCCGACGAACCATTCCCTGTCCGGGCGGTTTCTATTTGAAAATCCTCATTTTCCCCAAGTCAAGAGCCGGGAAAAACACCCGAAAAATGCCCCTACTGCGTAACAGGGGCGCAGAAAGGAGTTAAAATGCGAACAGGACTTACCAAGCGGCAGAAAACCACAGAAATCTTTTTTGATGAAACCAAGAGCAGGATCACCGTCTACACCCACAACACCGACTTGAAGAAGCGGCTGACCGCCTATGCGGAGCGGTACCCCGACCATTGCACTATGACGGACGAGGATAGCGAAACAGGCTACAAGGCGTTTGAGATTGAAAAGGGGCGATTGTCTTTCCGTCTGACCGCACCGTACAGCGAGGAACGCCGACGGGCGGCGAGTGACTATGCAAAAAAAGTTACAAATTTTATGCAGCAAGGTGATTGAAAAAATGAGACTGTTTTGCTATAATTACTATGAAAAGATCTGTAAGGAGGTGTGGTAATGGCAAAAAACAAACTGGTTGCCCCAGTTGTTAAATGGGTTGGCGGAAAACGCCAGCTTTTAGATGAGATTACGCCTTTGCTTCCAAAGCGGATCGCTTCTTATTGTGAGCCATTTTTAGGTGGCGGTGCTGTTCTTTTTTCCATTCAGCCATCTAAAGCTATCGTCAATGACTTAAACGGGGATTTGGTAGCTGTTTACGAAACAATTCGTGATGACCTCGAATCTCTGCTTGAAGATTTGAAAAAACATGAAAACACTTCAGAGTATTTTTATGCACTGCGAGATATGGATAGAGATAAGGAAGCATACCAAGCGATGACGAAGGTTGAGCGAGCTTCCAGATTGATCTATCTTAACAAAACTTGTTTCAATGGGCTTTTCCGGGTTAATTCTTCTGGTGAGTTTAATTCTCCGTTTGGTCACTACAAAAACCCCAATATAGTTAATGAGCCTGTTCTTCGGGCTGTTAGCAAATATTTTACATCAAGCAATATCACATTTTATAGTGAGGATTTTGCTGAAACTTTGAAACGAGTAAATAAAGGCGGTTTTGTATATCTTGATCCCCCATACGATCCTGTTTCAGATACAGCAAGTTTCACAGGTTATAACAAGGGCGGCTTTGACCGAAACGAGCAGATTAGATTGAAGCAGTGCTGTGATGAGTTGACGAAGCGTGGAGTAAAATTCATGCTTTCTAACTCAGCCACCGATTTTATCAAGGATTTGTATAAGGATTACGATATTACAATCGTAAAGGCAAAGCGAGCAATCAACGCAGATGCAAGCAAGCGAGGGGCAATAGAGGAGGTGCTAATCAGAAATTATGGGACTGAATGATACTGCTTGGCAAGCCCTCTTTGACAAGTACGATATTCTTGATGAAATCCAAAGGAGTGGTCAATTTGTAATATCGGCAAACCAAATCAAAGAATTTCGTGAGCCGAGGCTAATGACTAAGTTTGACCACAAAGTTAATCTCCCAACTGTTTTTGCAGACAACGGATTAGCGATCTTGCCTATCACTCGTGGCGATTATGTTATTTCATCATTCTCTGCATATAAAGAATTTGAACCCCCTGTTGCTGATGCACAGAGAATTTCAATTCCTGCTCATATCCAAAGCCTAATGCCGCAGTTTCTTGTGAGCGAAGCCATTGCTTTGAATTGTGCAAATGCTTGTGGCATATTGAGTGATTTTTTGGAAGATGACGCTCTCGTGTCAACAGTAAGCGGTCGCATGAGTTCCGGCGGTTTTGGCTTTAATATTGAAACAGACACCGGCACTAAATATGTCACTGTATCAAATTCTCAAATAGAGATTGATGCCGCATACGAGGGAATTAACTATCTTTCTCTTTTTGAAGCGAAACGGGACTTGTCTGATGATTTTCTTGTAAGGCAGCTCTACTACCCTTTCTGTGTATGGAGTAGCCGAGTAACCAAGCCGGTCAAGCCTGTGTTCCTTATCTTTTCAAACGGTATGTTTAACTTGTATCAATATCAGTTTGACGATCCTCAAAACTATAATTCGCTTAGACTGGTAAAGCAGAAGAATTATGTGATCGCAACTGAAATCTGCTTGTCAGATATTGAAAACCTTTTGACAACTGTTCCGTTGGTAACTGAGCCTGAAATTTCATTTCCCCAAGCTGACCGTATGTCCCGGATTGTAAACCTTATCGAGTTGTTAAATGAGAAACCGATGACAAAGCAAGATATAACATCGGAATACGCATTTGATGAGCGGCAGACAAATTATTATACTGATGCAGGACGATACCTTGGGCTTATCGACAAAGGGCATGACGAAGATGGGAACATTCTTTTCCAGTTGTCTGCCCGTGGACATCATATAATGGGGTTGGAGTACAAGGAACGCCAACTTGCTCTTGTGACACAGATATTGATGCACAAGGTATTCAACGAAACCTTAAAACTACATCTACAATGCGGAGAAATGCCGGATAAACAAACCATCATCCAAATTATGAAGAACTCAAGCCTATATCATGTTGAAGCTGACAGCACATATTTACGGCGTTCTTCCACAGTCATAGGTTGGATAAACTGGATTTTGGGAATTGTTGAAGAATAACTCTCCGCTGAAAAGGAGGGTGGAAAGCATGGCAGACAATAAGCAAAGACCAATTATTCAATCAAGTGGATACAACGGTAGCGAGCCTACTCGTATTTGCCCTCACTGTGGCAAAGAAAAACCGTTGAGCGACTTTGGTTATAGAAAAATGAAAAAAGGCGAAAATGGGCAAGTCAGAAACCAGTCTTGGTGTAAAGATTGCCGATAAAACGAATGACAGACCGTCTACCGTAAAAAGGTAGGCGGTCTTTTCATATCAAAAACAAAATCATAGGAGGAACGATATGCCGAGAAAACAACCGACCACCCTTGCAGAATGTAACGCCGAATTGGAGCTTGCACAAAAGCAGCTACGACAGTATCAAAACCGGGAGAAAGTGCTGACACGGAAGTTGTTCGTAGAGGAACGCCGCATCAGAACGCACCGCCTTTGCGCCCGTGGCGGCTATCTGGAAAGCATCGTGCCGGAGTTGATCGCCATGACGGACGAGGAAGCGAAAGACTACCTTTACCACGCAGTACACAGCGAGGAAGCAAAAGCATTTTTGAAAAAACGAGCCGAGGGAGGGGTTACGGAATAATACCCTTGTTTACAAGGGCGCACTTATACACCCTGTCGGGTGTCGTGCGCTCT
>OHQG01000141.1_pt1 | contig 45815 bp, 47 predicted proteins | sample 1577871 | NCBI WGS metagenome assembly OHQG01 (sample SAMEA3879604, study PRJEB24766) | human gut metagenome | biome: human-associated habitat; feature: feces | place: USA | collected 1985/1987
CCCCGCCCCTACAGACGAGCTTTTAGGTTTTTGCGTTTGAGTTTGCCGTGCGGTAGACGGAGGGGCGGGACGTCGAGGACGCCGTCCCCTACAGGGGTTATGCAAATCTTACGTTGGAGCAAAAAACGTCAAAGTTTCTTGTAGGGGCGGGGGTGGAACCCCGCCCGGACGCACGATTACCGCGCACCTGCGGCGCCGCGAACGCCATGTAGGGGACGGAGTTCCCGACGTCTCGCAATTCGATCAAAAATGCCGACCGAAGGGAGGCATTTTCTCCTTTTACGCGCCTATTTCTTCCGCTTGAACTTCGCCGGGTCGAGCTTTTGCTGCGGGGCGCGGCGTTTTTCGTCCTTTTCGTAGGCCTCGATTATCTTCTGCACCAGCTCGTGGCGCACTACGTCGGCGCCGGTCAGCTTGCAGATGGCGATGTCGTCTATGTCCTTCAGGACGCGCATAGCCTCCTTCAGGCCCGAGACCTTGTCCCCGGGCAGGTCGATCTGCGTCACGTCGCCGGTGATGACCACGCGGGAGCCGAAGCCTATTCGCGTCAGGAACATCTTCATCTGCTCGCGCGAGGTGTTCTGCGCCTCGTCGAGGATGATGAAGCTGTCGTCCAGCGTGCGGCCGCGCATATAGGCCAGGGGCGCGACTTCGATGTTGCCGCGCTCAAGGTATTTGTTATAGGTCTCCGGGCCCAGCATCTCAAAGAGCGCGTCGTAGAGCGGGCGCAGATACGGGTCCACCTTGCTCTGCAGATCGCCGGGCAGGAAGCCCAGGCGCTCGCCGGCCTCCACGGCGGGGCGGGTCAGGATTATGCGGTTGACCTTCTCGCTGCGGAAGGCCGCCACGGCCTCGGCCACGGCCAAATACGTCTTGCCCGTACCCGCAGGGCCTATGCCGAGGGTTATCGTGTTCGCGTTCATGGCGTCCACATATGCCTTCTGGCCCAGGGTCTTGGCCTTTATGGGCTTGCCCTTGGCCGTTATGCACACAACATCGCCCGAGAGCTCGGAGATCTTCGCCTCCCGGCCCTCGGAGACCAGTTTCAGGATATAGCGCACGTTCTGCGCGTCTATCGCCTCGCCCCGCGAGGCCAGCTGCAAGAGGCCGTTTATCGCCTTCTCTGCCGTCATGACGTCCTCAGCCTCGCCGCTTATGCGCAGCTGGTCGTCCCTATCCGTCACGCGCACGCCTAGCTCAGTTTCGATTATCCTCAGGTTCTGGTCGAAGGAGCCGAAGACGTTTATGACGTTCTCCATCCTGTCTATGGGCAGGGTCCTCTCTATCATCTGTACACCTCATATCTCTATTCCGCCTTCGTCTCGGCGGCTATGTCCTCCAGGCACTCGGCGCGCAGCGTCACGTACAGCGCGCCGCCGCTCTCACGGGCGGAAAAGCTCTGCGAAAGCACCTCGCCGCGGCCGTCCAGCTCCGCTTGGAGCCGCTCCGTCAGCTCGGCCTCCAACCGCTGGGCCAGGGCCTCGGCGTCCGCACTTTGAGCTATAATATCATACTCCAAAATCTGCTCCTGCACAAGAGAAACCGGCAAACTAAAGACGCCCGGCCACTCCAGCCTGTGCTCAGTCGTGACGCGCACAGTGTTTTCCTCCGGAGCAGAGCCCCCGGCGTAGAGGTTCAGCCGCTCGCTGCCTATTACGAGCGCCCAGCGCGTATGGCGGCCGCTTGGCTGCGCGGCCTCGTATTCCAGCGGGGAGACTTCGGTCAGCTCGTAATATGTCCTGGCCTCCACGAGCGCCGAGGCATGGACATAGCGCACGCTGCCCAGGCCGCTCTCCACCCTGCCGGAGACCAGCGGCTCGCCCTCAAGCACGGCGTCCCCAACCTCGACGAGCGGCGCGCCGAGATAGACCTGCATACGCTCTATTATACCCGTTTTTCGCGCCGTCACTGAATATGGCTCGTCATTGTCCCTCAGCTCCGGGGCCGGCTCGCGCTCACGCACGCGCACCACGGCGCGGGAGCTGTCCACGCTCACTCCGACCCAGGCGAGCTCAGGTATGCGCAGGATGACCCCGTTTTTTATAGCGTCCGCCGACCACGACGGCCAGAAGGAGCCGCTCTCGACCCCGCACTCGGCCAGGGCGCGAAGGATCTCGCCCTTCGACACGTTTTCGTTGCCCTCCACGGCTATTTCCCAGGCAAAAAGCCGCGAGGCGGCCAGCAGCGCAAAGCAGACCGCCAGCCCTGCCATGAGCGCCAGCCGGTGCCTCAGCCTGCGCCGCACGGCGGGCGCGCCCCGGTAGCGCAGCGGCTCCAGGCTGCACTGGCAGCGCAGGGCGATGGCGCGGGCCGCTTCCAGGTCACGCGGACGGATGGCCAGCCTGAGCGTAAAGCCGTCCGAGGGCTCCGCGCCCCAGAAACGCAGGCCCGCCTGCGTCAGCGCGTTCAAAAACCGCTCCGGAGACGCTCCCTGCACCTCCACCCACACGCTGCCGCGCAGGATAAAGCGCCGCGCCCTCATTCGAACTCCACCGAGAGTATCCGCCCCGTGACCAGCAGGGCCTCCCTGTCCATGGCGGCCAGCTCCAGCGCCTCGCCGTTTATGATTAGCCGGGTCCTGCCGCCCAGGACCTCGATGCGCTCGTGCGTATATCCCGCAAGGCCGCGGTGCTGCTCTATGAGCGCGCGGCCCCGGCCCATGACGGTGAGTTTCAGTAGCCCCGCCGCCTCCGCGGGCAGGTCGAGCCGGTCCGCAATATTCTCCCTCAGCTCGGCCCCTTTCCTTGTGAGCATGCCGCCACCCCCTATCGGAGAATTATACGGCCACGTCCCGCCCAAGATGACCGCGCCGCACAAAAACGCGGCGGTTCTATTGCAGGGCTTGGGCTCATTAATTGGCGTAAGGGGGTGTTTTCATGAAAAGAGGCGCCTTTGCGCTCTATGCAGCGGCGGCGGTGGCAGCGGGGTTCGCGCTCATCGCCTGTTCAGCGGAGGCCATGGAGGCGGCGCGCGCCTCGCTGCAGCTGTGCGGGGAGGTGCTCATACCCTCGCTCTTCCCCTTTTTCGTGCTCTCGGGGCTTATTCAGGAGCTGGGTCTGCCTTCACGGCTGGGAAGGCTCGCTGCGCCGGGGATGCACAGGCTCTTCGGCGTCTCCGGACCGGGCTGCGCGGCGCTCATACTGGGGCTCATGGCGGGTTATCCCCTCGGCGCGGCCTCCGCCGCCGGGTTGGTACAGCGCGGGGAGATAAAGCGCGAGGAGGGTGAACGGCTGCTCGGCTTCTGCAACAATTCCGGCCCCGCCTTCCTGCTCGGCGCGGCGGGCGCGGGGGTCTTCGGAAGCGCAAAGGCGGGCATTTTGCTCTATATTTCCCACGTTTTAGCGGCGTTAACGGCGGGTTTTCTGCTCTCCTGCGGGCGGCGCGGGAGCGGCTTTGAGCGTCCCTCCCCCATGCCGCCGCGCTCCGGGGCGCTGCCTGCCGCAGTTCTCGCAGCAGTGAGGAACATGCTGAACGTCTGCGGCTTTGTCGTCGCTTTTGGCGTCGTCACGGGCGTGCTCACGGCCGTCGGGCTGCTGCCCGCGCTGGCCCTCGACCTCTCGCGGCTCACAGGGCTGGAGGTATCCGCCTGCCGCGCGCTGCTCACAGGCTTTTTTGAGCTGGGCGGCGGCGTGGGCGCGATGCGCGGTCTCGCGGCGACGCCGGCCAACCTCGCTGTCTGCGCGGCCATCGTCGGCTGGGGCGGGCTCTCGGTCCACCTGCAGACCTCCGCCGTCGCCGGGGACATGAAAACCGCCCGGCACTTTGCCGGGCGGTGTCTCAGCGCGGTATTTTCCTGTGTTTTCGCCTATATTCTGGCCTCTGCGGCCCTTTAGGCCCCGCCAAGTGAGAACACTATGCCCACGACGGCGGAGGCGGCAATAAACACCACGGGATGCAGTTTTTTAGTCGGTTTCACGACGTTCGTGAGCAGCCAGAGTACGGCGGCCAGGATGATGGCTGGCCAGCTGAAGAGATCCAGGAGCGAGCCGGTCTGTGCGTACAGCGCGGTGTTCAGCAGCGCGGCTTCCACGACGGTGATGCCCGCGGCGGCGATGAGCGCCGTTGAGGCCGGACGCAGGCCGTAGAACGCGCCCTCCACTATGCGGTTGCCGCGGAACTTCTCAAGGAACATTGCGATTACCAGCACCAGGATCAGTCCCGGCAGTATGACGCCCAGCGTCGCCAGAACGCCGCCGGGGATACCGCCGACGACATATCCGACGTAGGTGGCCATGTTGATCCCTATGGGGCCGGGTGTGGACTCGCTGACAGCAAGCATGTCCAGGATCTGGGCCTGCGTATACCAGCCGGTTTTCTCCGCCAGGTCGTACAGGAAGGGCACGGTGGCCATGCCGCCGCCGACGGAGAAGAGGCCGATTTTGAAAAACTCCCAGAAGAGCAGAAGCAGCTTCATTTCGCCGCCCCCTTCCCACGTGCGGCAAGCACGCTTATGAGCACGCCCGCGACACCTGAGGCCACGACCAGGAGTATGGGCGAGGCGCTTGTGAGCGCGGAGAGCAGAAAGACGGGCAGGAAGATGATGACGAGGCACTTCCAGTCCACCATGGCGCTCTTCCAGAGCTTCACGACGGCGTTTATAATGAGCACAACGACGCAGGCGCGCACGCCCGCAAAGGCGTTCTGCACCACGGGGTACTCCGCGAATGCGGTGAGGAACATGGCGATGACGGTTATTATGACGAGCGAGGGGAAGGCGCTGCCCAGGCCCGCGACGATGCCGCCGGCCACGCCCTTATGCCGCCTACCGACAAACACCGAGGTATTCACCATGATGATGCCCGGCAGGCACTGGCCCATGGCGTAGTAATCCATTATCTCCTCCTCTGTCGCCCAGCCGTTGTGCTCGACGACCTCGCGCTGGAGGATGGGCAGCATGGCATAGCCCCCGCCAAAGGTAAGGGCCCCCACTTTCATGAAGGCCCAGAAGATTTTCAGGTATTCTTTCATTTGCTGAGTTCTTCCGCGTATTCCGTGTATTTTGCGACGCGGGCCTCGCACTCGGCCCTGTCTGCGCCCTGGGTGAGGATATAGACCTTGATTTTCGGCTCCGTGCCGGAGGGGCGGACTATGAACGCCGTGCCGTCCTCAAGCTCGAAATACAGGACGTTGGAGCCCGCTATATGCGTCTTGCCCACGACGCCCAGCTCCGCGACGGAGACGGTGCCGTTCTGATAGTCCCTCATGCCGAGGACAGACGCGCCGCCTATCTCGCGCGGGGGCTTTGCGCGCAGGGAGGCCATGAGCTCCTTCATCTTGCCGAGGCCGTCCAGGCCCGGCATGACGAGGTTCAGCGTCTTCTCCATGAACCAGCCGTATTTCTCGTAGAGGCCCTCCAGGGCGTCTGCCAGGGTCATGCCCTTGGAGAAATAGCAGGCGGCCATCTCTGCTATCATCATGGAGGCGGTGACGGCGTCCTTGTCGCGGACATAGTCGCCCATCATGTAGCCGTAGCTCTCCTCGTAGGCCAGTATGTAATCATACGAGCCCTCGCGCTTGTACTCGGCCAGCTTTTCGGCCATGAACTTGAAACCGGTAAAGGTCTCGTCCACGTGGACGCCGTTCTTCTCCGCGATCTCGCGGCCCATGTTGGTGGTGACGATGGTCTTGAGGAAGGCGGCGTTGGCGGGCAGGGTGCCGGCCTCGCGGCGGGCGGTGATGATGTAGTCGAGCAGCAGGACGCCCATCTGGTTGCCGGTGATGGTGCGGTACTCCCCGTCCTTGCCCCTGACCATGGTGCCGACGCGGTCGGAGTCCGGGTCCGTGCCGATGATGAGGTCGCTGCCGACCTCCTTGGCGAGGTCCACGGCGAGATAGAAGCCCTCCGGGTTCTCCGGGTTCGGGCTCACGACTGTGGGGAAGTTGCCGTCTATGACCATCTGCTGCGGCTCCGGATAGAGGTGCTTGACGCCCAGGCGGCGCAGCGCCTCCGGGACCAGCTTATAGCCCGCGCCATGGAATGGCGTATAGACGATCTTGAACTCATCCGCGACCTTTTCCACCACGGACTTGTTGATGGACATGGCCATGACGTTCTCAAGGAAAGCCTCGTCCGTCTCCGCGCCGATGACCTCAACGAGGCCGGAGGCCGTGGCCTCCTCAAAACTCATGAGCTTCACATCGTGGAAAATGTCGAGCTTGCCCATCTCTGCGGCGACGGCGGCTGCGTGCTGCGGCGGGAGCTGTGCGCCGTCGGACCAGTAGACCTTGTAGCCGTTGTACTCGCGGGGATTGTGGCTGGCGGTGATGTTGATGCCCGCCGTCGCGCCGTAGTGCATGACGGCAAAGGAGAGCTCCGGCGTCGGGCGCAGGGCGTCGAATATGCGGACGCGGATGCCATTGGCGGCCATGACGCCCGCGGCCTCGCGCGCAAAGCGCTCGCTGTTCAGGCGGCAGTCGTAGCAGACGACGACGCCCTTCTTGCAGGCTTCTTCGCCCTCGGCCTTGATGACCGCGGCGAACGCCTGGGTGGCCCAGCGGATGACATGGATGTTCATCCGGTTAAGGCCCGTTGCCATGACGCCGCGCAGGCCCGCCGTGCCGAACTCCAGCGGAGCAAAAAAGCGGCTTTCTATCTCTTTCTCATCCTCGGCGATGGCGGAGAGCTCTTTCCACTCCTCCTCGCCAAGGGCGGGGCTGTCCAGCCAGTACTGGTATTCTTCCTTATAGCTCCTCTTCATCTTCTGACTCTCCTTCAAGTATGTTCTTCGCATCCTCAAGCATGGTCTCCGGCACGAAAATATCCACGCCCTCGGCGCTCACGCCGAGCATCATGTTGCCGAAGCCGCCGTAATGCGGATAACGCTTAACATAGGGTATTTCAAAGGAGTCCAGCATGCCGGTTATGATGGCGTCGCTCATGTCGAGCTGAGAACAGCTCGTGAGATACGCCGCGCCGACATAGTCGCCGTCCTCGGTGCGGGGCCATTTCTTTGCCATTTTCCCGGGCAGGTCCCGGGACCAGTCCAGCTTTTGTCCTTCCATAGGCCGCTTCCCCCTCATTTGTGGTAGCGTCCGCCGTTTATGATGGTGAACGCCCTGTACACCTGCTCCGCAAGCATCACCCGCGCCAGATGGTGCGGGAAGGTCATGCGGGACATTGAAAGCCGCATATCCGCGGCTTTTTTCACGCGCTCGTCCAGGCCGAAAGAGCCGCCGACGATGAAGCAGAGCTTTGGCCTGCCCTCCAACTCGCGCGCCAGCTCCTCGCTCGAAAGAGACCTGCCCTCGACGCAGAGCGCAACGGTATAGGCCCCCTTCGGGACGGCCTTTTCTATCTCCGCCGCCTCGCGCGAGAGCGCCTGGGCTATCTCCCGCTCCGAAGGCTGCTCGGGCAGGCGCTCCTCGGCTATTTCGCGCAGCTCGGGCTTCCCAAAGGCCCCGAGACGCTTATAATATTCCTCAAAAGCTGCGGCATAGTGCCGCTCGCGCATTTTGCCTACAAAAATAAAGCTCAGGCCGGGCATCGGAGCGCCTCCATATGCACAGCGCCGAGCGGCGGCGCCGCGATGAGCTCCGGGGCCTCCCCCGCCTCAGCCAGGGCGGCGGAAACGGCGGCCAGCGCAAGCTCCGGGCGGTTATTCTCCCGGCTCAGGTGACCCAGGATGAGGCCGCGCGCCCCGGCGCGCGCTAGGCTCACTGCAAAGCGACCGGCATCCTCGTTCGAAAGGTGCCCTCGCTCCGAGAGGATACGGCGCTTGAGATACACGGGATACGGCCCGTCGCAGAGCATCCGCTCGTCGTAATTTGACTCGATGACGGCGAGGCTCACGCCTCTCATGGCCTCCAGCACCTCGTCCGTCAGGCGGCCCGTATCCGTACACAGCCCGAAGCTGCTCTCCGCGTCTATGCGGTAGCCCACGCTCTCGTCCGTATCGTGCATCGTGTGGAACGCCCGCACGCCGGCGCCGCCTATGCGCAGCGGCTCCCCCGGGCGGATGATGTCTATGTAGTCCTCCACGCCCGGCAGCATGCCGCGCAGGCGCGCGGCCACGGTGCGCGGCGCTATGACGCGGATGCCGTGCTTCTTTGTGAGCATACTGAGGCCGCAGACGTGGTCGGCATGCTCATGCGTCACCAGGACGCAGGAGAGCTCCGACGGCGACAGGCCCTCCGCGGCAAGAAAGCCGCCGAGACGCCTGAGCGAAATGCCCGCGTCTATAAGCAGCCGCTCCCCTCCGGCCTGCACGAGCGCGCAGTTGCCTGTGGAGCCGCTGGCGAATACGGTAACGCGCATCAGCAGACGTTTATGCTCTTGACCCGCTCAGGCTCGTCCGGGCAGGAGACAAGGGCGATATCCGCGCCCAGGCCGCGCAGCTTGCCGACAAAGTCCTCATAGCCGCGCTCGATATAGTGGACGTCCTCAACCTCGGTGGTGCCTTCCGCGCAGAGCCCCGCTATTACCATGGCTGCGCCCGCGCGCAAATCACAGGCCGCTACGGGCGCGCCGCAGAGCTTCTCCACGCCCTCTATCATTGCCGTCCTGCCGTCAACCTGCACCTGCGCACCCATCTTGCGCAGCTCGGTGAGGTATTTGAAGCGGTTGTCGTAGATGCCCTCTGTTATTACGCTGGCGCCGTTTGCCAGGCAAAGCGCTGCGGCAAACTGGGGCTGCATGTCCGTCGGGAAGCCGGGATACGGCATGGTCTTGATGTTGACCTTTCTCAGCCTGCCAGTGCTCTTGACCGTGACGCAGTCCTCGCCCGCGATGACGGTCACGCCCATCTCGCGCAGCTTTGCGGAAATCGACTCCAGGTGGCGCGGGATGACGTTGTTTATCTTGACCTCCCCGCCCGCGGCGGCTGCCGCGACCATATAGGTGCCTGCCTCTATCTGGTCGGGGATTATCGTATAGGTGCCTCCGTGAAGGCTGTCCGTGCCGTTTATCTTCACGGAATCCGTGCCGGCGCCGCGCACGTCGGCGCCCATGGAGTTCAGGAAGTTCGCCAGATCGACGATGTGCGGCTCCTTCGCGGCGTTTTCGATGACCGTCCGCCCCCTGGCCATGGAGGCGGCCAGGATGATATTCATCGTCGCGCCGACGGAGACCTTGTCAAGGTATATGCGCGTGCCGTGGAGCTTGCCGTCCAGCGCCTTGGCATAAACAAAGCCCCCCGTGACCTCCACATCCGCGCCCAGGGCGGTCATGCCCTTTATATGCTGGTCTATGGGACGTACGCCAAAGTTGCAGCCGCCGGGCATGGTGGTCTTGGCCGCGCCGAAGCGGCCCAGCATCGCGCCGATGAGGTAATAGGATGCGCGTATCCTGCGCATGAGGTCATAGGGAGCGTCGGTGTACCGGACGTCGGTGCAGTCTATTTCCACCGTGTTGCGGTTCACCATGCGTATCTTCGCGCCGAGGTGCTCAAGTATCGTCATGAGCATGTCCGCGTCGCTTATCTGAGGGATGTTCTCAAGCCGGCACACGCCGTTGACCATCAGCGCGGCGGGAATAATGGCGACGGCGGCGTTCTTCGCGCCGCTGACGTCTATCTCGCCGTAGAGAGGCTTGCCGCCATTGATAACATATTTTTCCAATACATTCACCTTCCAAAGCCCTGGAGAATGGAGCCCGCGCCTGAGCGGGGCGGGAATGGGGCGCCCGCAAAGCTAGTTTGTCCGCAGGCGCGCCATACTAACAAATTATTTTAACACATTGCTTCCATTTATTCAAGACACTCAGGCAATGACTTCCTCTTTGCCGGTTATGGCGTTTATATAGAACTCGCCGGTGTCCGTCACTATGAGCCAGGCGGGGGTCAGGCTGCCCTCGCCGGAGGCGGAAGCGGAAAAGGCATAGCATAGCTCCAGGCCGCGCAGCTCGCTGCATATGTGGCCCTTCTCACGCGTCAGACCGAGAAAGCGCATGAGCGCCGTAGGCACGTCGATGAGGCTGGTCTCAGTCTCGGCGGTGACGAGGTCCAGCGGCCTCACGCCGGAAATGGAGTACAGTCTGCCGTACATGAAACGGAACTCCACTCGGCAGTTTATTATCCTCGCCCCACCCGAGGCGCAGGCCAGCTCCAACACGACGTTGTCGCCGTCGGACTCGACTATCGTGCAGGCGTCCTTGCCGTCAACGAGTTCTATGCCCAAGTCCCGCATCATGCTGCGGGCGGTCTTTTCCGGGTCGTCCGTCTCCGGCGCACCGGAGGCGAAAAACTGGATGTCGAAGCCGCCGGTGCCGCGGAAGGTGGCCTCGCCCTTCGTGCCGCCGTAGTAGATGATGCCGCCGCCGCGGTCATCCGTCGTGGTAAGGCCGATGAAGCCGTCCACGGCCTGGGCCTCGACCTGGCCGTTTCTGGCAACGCTGCGCTGATTCAGGCTGCGCGCGCTCAAATTCGCCTCGTCGGATACAACGATGCCGTTTTCCTCAAGCAGCGCCACCGCGCCCTCCACGGCCTCGTTCCAGAGTTCGCTGCCCCTCATGCGGTCGCTTATCACCGTGGACAGCAGCACGACATTCACGATGAGCAGGACGAGGATTATGAAGTTTTTGACTTTTATCGCATCCATCAGGCTTTTTTCCAGTCGGTCGTGACTTTTTCAAGGTTATCGGTGTAATAGAGCCTCAGCTCTCCCCCGCCCTCCGTTTGGAGCAGAGCGGCGGCGAGGTTCGCGGGCAGGGGCTCCTCCCTGCCGCCCAGGCTCTCATAGGAGCGGAAAAGTATCGAGGCATAGGTCACCCGCTCGCCCGTCACGGTTATCTCAACCGCGTGCTCCCTGCCAGAGATGCGCAGCGGCACACCGTCGTAGACGTAGTCGAAGCAGATCGTGTACTCACCTGTCTCGGCGCTGAGGTAGATATACGACAGGCGCAGCGAGGCCTCACCGCAATAACGCCCCGCCGTGTTCTCGACCAGGCGGCGGGCCAGCTCTATTGCGTCCGTCGGGGAGAGCTTCGGCGCGCTCTCATCCTCTATGGGCTTAAAGGAATATTTGAGCTCCCCGTCCGCGCCCAGGCGCAGGGTGGCCTCGCCCTCGACGCTGACCAGCGTGCCGTCGGACTCAGGATAAGTGGAGGCAAGGTAGCTGCTGAGTCCGAAGGCCGTGTACAGTGCCTCGCTGTCCGCGCTGCGCAGCGAGTTCTCCCCGGAGATGGAGCCGAGGACTATGCTGCCCTGCATCAGCACGGTATAGGGGTCGAGCGCGTCGTAGGTCGGGGAGAGCTCAAACACGAACTCCGCGCCGTTGGGTATGCTCTCGCCAACCCTAGCGGCAAACTCCCCAGCCTGTACCGAGGTCGAGCAGCGGTAAAAGCCGCCCTCGTCCCGGCTGCGGACATAGCTCAGCCACACGAGGCCGTTATCCAGCGAGATGCAGATGCGCCGCGCCGTATGTCCGGCGGCGGAGCCGTTTATCTCTGTACCGAGCCATATGGCCAGGCTCGAAAGCTGGAAGTCGCAATAAAAATCGAAGAAGACGCCCGTTTCGTTGAGCGCGGCGCGCCACTCCTCCTCGCTTATCTGCTCCGGCTCGCCGGAGGAGCCCAAAGCCTCGGCCAGGGTGGCGGAAAAACGGTCGTAGGCGGAATAGAGCTCCTCCTGCGAGTACATCACTCCGCAATGAGCCCCGGCCTCCGGCGTGAGCATCATGCTCAGAGGCTCTGCCGCGGCGGTGTATTCCTTCTGCCCGCCTTGGTTCTGCCCCGACTGCATGCCCAGCACGCCGCCGGAAATATCTCCCGCGAAATCCAGCAGCCCGCTGCCCCCGGCGAGCATGACTGCCGAGACGACTAGCACCAGTATGAGCAGGTCCTGTCCCAAGCCGAGGAGGCGTCGCTTCGCCTTCGGCGTCAGCGGCTTACGCATCTTTCGGCCCCTCCACCGGAAGCCAGACGGTTATACGCGTGCCCTTGCCCAGGCGGCTCTGCAGATCTATGCGCCCGCCGTGCCGGACGACTATCTCGTGCGCTATAGACAGGCCCAGGCCCGTGCCGCCCGACTCGCGGCTGCGCGCCTTGTCCACGCGGTAGAAACGGTCGAACACCTTCGCCGCGTCCTCCTGGGGGATGCCTATGCCGTTGTCCTTCACCGTACACCAGACCTCGCTGTCCTTCCAGCCCGCGGTCATGCTTATGCGCCCGCCGTCCTTGGTGTACTTGATGGCGTTGGAGACCATATTCATGAGCACCTGCTCTACGCGGGCCTTGTCGCCGCGTATATTCGGCAGGGGTATCTCCAGCTCCAGCGAGAACTCGTGTCCGTGCGCCTGCGCCTCCATGCGCGTGGCGTTGTAGACGTCCTTCACGGACTTCTCAAAGCTGAAATAGTCGAAGCTGAATTCTATGCTGCCCGCGTCGAAGCGCGAGAGCGTCAGAAGGTCCTGCACTATCTTCGTCATGCGGTCGGATTCGTTCAAAATGACGCCGAGGAAGCGCTGGCGCGTCTCCTCCGGCATCTCCGGCTCGCCCTCCAGCGTCTCGGCGTAGCTCTTAACGCTGGTTATTGGCGTGCGCAGCTCGTGGGAGACGTTGGCCACGAACTCGCGCCGCATCTGCTCGGACTTTTTGAGGTCCGAGAGCGTGTCCTCGAGCTGGACGGCCATGTCGTTGAAGGTGCGCGTCAGGACGCCTATCTCGTCCTTGGACTCGTTGTCCACCTTGCCGGTGAAGTCGCCGCCTGCGACCTTTTCCGCCGCGCGGGTCAAGTCTTGTATGGGGGCTATCATGGTCTTGGCCAGCAGCAGGCTGAGGAACACCGAGATGATGAGGCCCACGCCCATCGCTTCGACGATGATTTGCAGCAGCTGGCTGTTCAGGCTCTGCATCGTGGCGCGGTTATCCACGACGTAAATGATATAGTTTGCCGCGCCGCCCTCTATAGGCAGGGCAACGTCCATGTACTCCGCCGTGGGGTCGCTGGCGTAGCCGTTCTCGCCGGCAATGGCGCTGATGATATTCGGCGTGATGGCCACGCCGTTTTCAGGCGTGACGCTGCCGGCAAGCCAGGCGCCCGTCTCGCCGGAGAGGATGTGGTAGTTCCTCGTGCCGGTGTCTATACCCAGGCGGCCCGTGTAGGCACCAAGCACCTCAGCCATGTTGTCCGGGGCGTCCGCCTGCGCCGCGGAGCGCAGGCCCGAGGCCAGCTCCTCGTCCGAGAACACCTCCTGCATGCGGTTGTAAAACTCGTTGAGGTAAAAGCTCCGCACGCCGCGCGTCAGGAAGACCCCTGTCACGGCCGTGAGGGATATTATGAGAAACAGTATTATAAGTACGAGCTTTGTATAAAGGCTCCGGTTCATCTGCGGCCCCTCAGTCAGCGAAATAGTAGCCCGCCCCGCGCTTCGTCATGACGTAGACGGGTTCGGACGGGTTGTCCTCCAGCTTCTCGCGCAGGCGGCGCACGGCGACGTCCACGGCGCGCAGGTCGCCGAAGTAGTCGTACTGCCAGACGGAGCCCATGAGCTCCTCCCGCGACATGACCCGCCCCGGGTTCTCAGCCAGGAACTTGATGAGCTCGTATTCCCGCTGCGTAAGCTCCAGCTCCTTGCCGTTCTTGTAGACGGCGCGGCGGGTCCGGTCTATGGTGATGTCCTTGGCCCTTATCTGGTCGCCCGGCTCCTCGGGCGCGGCGGGCGCCATCGACGCCGCGCGGCGCATGTTGGTGCGCACTCGGGCCAGCAGCTCCCGCATGGAAAAGGGCTTTGTGATGTAGTCGTCCGCGCCCAGCTCAAGGCCGAAAACCTTGTCCGTCTCCTCCTCGCGCGCCGTTATCATGATGATGGGAACGTTGTTGCCCTCCGCGCGCAGCGTGCGGCAGACCTCAAAGCCGTCCATCTCCGGCAGCATGACGTCAAGCAGGATGACGTCCGGGTCGCACTCGCGCGCGAGCCGCAGGCCTTCTGCTCCGTCGTAGGCGCAGACCGCCGTCATGTCGTTCTTCTCCAGATTGTATCGCAGGATATCGACGATGGAACGCTCGTCATCGACGATAAGCACCTTTCTGTTCATTTCCTGTCCTCCAGATACCTCCGGGCCTTGAGCACGGCGATGATGGTCTTGGCGTCGTCTATCTCGCCGGACATGACCAGCTTTTCCAGCTCGGAGAGCTTGTATTTCTCGACGTTCAAAAATTCGTCCGGGTCGAGGTGCATCTTGCCCCGGTGCAGGCCAAGGGCGAGGTAGATGTGCAGCACCTCCGTCGAGAAGCCCGGCGAGGTGCAGCAGGGGCCGAGGTATATCATCTCGTCCGCCGTCAGGCCCGTCTCCTCCGAGAGCTCACGCACGGCGCACTCAAACGGGTCCTCCCCCCGTTCGAGCTTGCCCGCCGGGACCTCCAGCATTTCGCGGCCGAAGGGATAGCGGAACTGGCGCACACACCAGACCGTCTCGTCCGCCTCGACGGGAATGACCGTCACCCCGCCCGGGTGCTCCACCACCTCGCGGCCGACTATGTTTCCGTTTACGAGCTCCGCCTTGTCGCGCCGAACGTTCACTATGACACCCTCGTATACCGTGGATTTATCTATCGTCTTTTCGTATGACATTTTCGCGCCTCCGTTAATTACATAGTTATCCGAATATCATATTACCATATATTGCGCCGCAATGCCAGTATTTTTGACTTGACCGCCGGCGGCGGCTGGGACAAGATAGACTCGGGAGGCGTTTTACATGGATATTCAGACTGTGGGCCGCGACTGCGTGGCCCTGAACGTACATAGCCTGGTCTCCGGCGCGCGCGAAGCGGCCTCGCTGGTTCGGGCCGCCCTGCTGCTCGGCGGGCTCGAACCCTGGCCCCGGATGGAACTGGAGCTGTTCCCATCCTGCGGAGGCACACTCATCGTCGCGCGGCCCTCGGAGGGGCTCGCGGTGGAGGTGGCGGACTATGCTCTGCCCTTCCTGCGCGGAAATTGACTTCAAACTGTAACGCGCCGGGGGTTTTATGCGCTTGACAGCTGTGGTATACTCTTCTAAGATGAGCAGCTTTTGGGAGGCGAGGCCGTGGCGCGCGCACAGGGCATAAAACAAATAGCGCAGAACCGTAAGGCGTTCCACGATTACTTCGTCCTCGAACGCTTCGAGGCGGGTATCGAGCTCTTCGGCACGGAGGTCAAGTCCATCCGGGCCGGGACCGTGAACCTGAAGGACTCCTTCTGTACCGTGAAGGACGGCGAGCTCTTCGCGCGGGGCCTGCACATAAGCCCCTACGAGAAGGGAAACATCTTCAACCGGGACCCGATGCGCCCCAAGCGCCTGCTCATGCACAAGCGCGAGATCATGAAGCTCAACGCCCGCGTCATGCAGGACGGCGTTGCGCTCATCCCGCTCTCGCTCTACTTCAAGGACGGGCGGGTGAAGCTCGAGCTCGGCCTGTGCAAGGGCAAAAAGCTCCACGACAAGCGCGACTCTGAGGCCGAACGACAGGCGAAGCGGGACATGGACAGAATTATAAAGGAGAGGAACGCGTAATGGCAAACCCGATAGTCACCTTTGAGATGGAAAACGGCGGCGTCATCAAGGCCGAGCTCTACCCCGAGATAGCGCCGAACACGGTCAACAACTTCCTGAGCCTCGTGAACCGCGGCTTTTACGACGGGCTCATCTTCCACAGGGTCATCCCCGGCTTCATGATCCAGGGCGGCGACCCCCAGGGCACCGGCATGGGCGGCCCCGGCTACAGGATAAAGGGCGAGTTCGCGCACAACGGCTTCAAGAACGACCTCAAGCACGAGCGCGGCGTCCTCTCCATGGCGCGCTCCATGATGCCGGACACGGCGGGCAGCCAGTTCTTCATCATGCACGCCAAGGCCAAGCACCTCGACGGCGAGTACGCCGCCTTCGGCATGGTCATCGAGGGCATGGACGTCGTGGACGAGATAGCCAACACGGCCACCGACTACAACGACCGCCCCAAGGCCGAGCAGAAAATGAAGAAGGTCACAGCCGAAACCTTCGGCGTCGATTATCCCGAGCCGAAGAAGTTCTGAGGAGGGCGCAAACAGCGCAGCGCATTTGCGCAAAATGAGCCTTCGTACCCCGTCCCGAAGCGTCCCCGCTTCGGGGCGGAGAGGAGGAGCAAGGGAGCGTGCGCAGTTTTCGGGCGGCGGCCCAGCCGCCGCCCGGAAACGGAGCTAAGCGGACTTTGCGACGACGACGAGGGGCCGTACTGGTTTCGACGGGGGTGCGGAAACGGGGATAGCGGGCGGATGCGCCTGGCATCCATAAAACGGGCAATTATAAATTAAAGAACAGCAATAAGACTGCTCTTCTCGCTGCCTAAGCAGTGAGCGTCTCCTCCGGGAGGGCCGCGGCCCGGAAGCGAGGCGTCGATCAGCGGCGAACGTGAGTGCGCAAAGCTTTGAGCGCACCATGCACAATGAAGCTACCGGACCCGCGAGTGTGAGCGTCCACGCGCGGGCGAGGGAATAAAAAGGACTCTCTGCGCCCGGAGAAGTCCCCGCGGATGCACTTTCGGACGGGGGTTCGATTCCCCCCGGCTCCACCAGAGTAGGAAGCGTCGAACTATTCTTCTTTCGGAATGAGTTCGCGCTTGTGTATAGATTTGGGAGCGCCAGATAGGGGCGCTCCCATTTCGGTCATCACCATGTGAGCGCCGTATTTGGCGTTTTAAGACGTTTTAAGCCCTTCAGGGTACTCCGATGCCCTGAAGGGCTTTTTCGTGCCTTGAAACGGCTCCGAGAACGTCAGAGGGAGCGAAGGCCGAGGCGCAGGTGCGCATCTCGCTTACGCTCGATGCTTTGGGCGGCCGCCCTGCGGGCGGCTATCTCCAGTCTGGTCGGGCAACTACGGCGCTTCGCGCCTCCGTTGCCCTCACAAGGGTACACGCGAGGCACAGGAAACCGTGGTGGCTGGTTTTCACGCTCCCCTGTGTACCGGGTGGATGATGCGGTCGGCCGAGGGCGGAGCCCGAGGCGTGACTAGCCTGCATTGAGGACGCGAAGCGTCCGAAATGCGCACCTGCTCAGGGCAGGAGAATCCCATGACTCCTCGTTTACGAGCGTTTTGCCTGACCGCATGACCACAAGAAAAAATGATGTGGTCACTATCTGGTCAGCCGTAGTCCCGCTCTATATCGGGCTTTACGCAATTCCTGACCAGATGACCATATAGTTGGGGACTTTTTTGAAAGAATGGGAAAGGGCTATCTGATATGCGTAAAGAAATAAAGTTTGTCGGATTTCATCTGGTCTTCTGGTCATGCGGTCAGAACGTAAAAAATCCCTCGATAAATGAGGAGATTTTTTCTCAAGAGCTGACCACATGCCCGTTTTGATGTGGTCAGGCATGTGGTCAGCCCCACATGTACCCTTGGTTGCAGTTGCTGCTCCCCGAGAGGCGCGGAGGGGATTTTTTCGGGTCGTTTCCGTTCGTTTATGAGCGGAAAGCGCTCGGAACAGGCCTCTGGCCTGCGGAAACGCTGATATTACCCTTGCGTTCCTGCCGTTTCCGTGGTATGATTATCGTACATAGATTTATAGGTCCAGCACCCGTCCCGTCTCAGATGCGGGGTTGCTGTCGGGAATAAGGGCCGAGCGCGAGGCGATGCTGCCGAGCGTCACAGGTGAAACAACGACGAACGAAGCTCCTGTGGAAACCGAGATAGACGAGGCTTTATGCCTTCCGTCCGTCTTGGTTTCCACAGGAGCTTTTTTTGTTTGCGTTCGAGATTGGACAGAGGAGGTAGCGAATGGAAGAGAAACAGATTCACCAGAAGAATTTCCTGAGCACGGCCGAGGTGGCCGACATGCTCGGCATCAGCCCGGCGACGCTCCGCAAGTGGCGGGCGACGGACACGGGGCCGAGGTTCTACAAGTTCAACCGTTCGGTGTTCTACAAGCGGGAGGACATCGAGGCGTGGATTTCCGAGCACTACAGGCTGGTCGAGCCGAAGAACTGAGGGGAGGCGGGCTTATGGCTGATAACGAAAAGAGCAGCTCCCTCGCCGCCACAGCAAAGGGAACCGCTCCGTCTACTTATAAAAAATATAGCTCATTTCCGCCCATTTTTCAAGCGCCTGACCAGCAGACAGAAGAGGAGATGCGGCTGGGGCTTTTGTATGACAAGGGGAATCAGGGCGAGGCGTACAACCCCGACTACCTGTACGGCGGGGAGAACTATCACAAGGCGCTCAGCGATGTGGTGAGCTATGTGTTGCGCAGCTGCGCGGGTGATGGCCTGTCCTATCTCTCGGACGTCGTGGTCAAGGTGACGAACGCCCTCGTGGCGTGGGCCAATCTGCCCGAGCCGCCATCCAACCCGGAGGCGGGCAAGATTTACGGCAGGGGCTTTCGCTGGCCGAAGCTCAAGAGCATCGACCCCGTGCAGGCAGCCGAGCTGGTGTTCGCGCAGGAGGTCATCCGCATGGTCTGCGTCAAGGAGACCGTGGACAAGCCGACTTCGGAGGGCGTGCTCGCTATGTACGACCCCGACGAGGGGATTTACCGCGAGATTGGCGACGGGCAGATTGACCTGTGGTGTCAGGAGGTCGTGGGCGCTGCGAACGGCAACTGGAAGAAGAACTTCGCCCAGAAGCTGCACGACATGGCATCGCGCCGGGAGAACCGCGTGTGCGAGTGCGACAACCCGTCCCTGGTCTTCATGGCCAACGGAATCTGGGACTACGAGGAGCGCGCCCTGCGCGGGTTCTCCCCCGAGGTCGTTGCGCTCAGGAAGAGCGCCACGCACCTCCCCGACAAGGAGCCGCCCGTCCCTGAGCACACGCTGCCGGATGGCTCGAAGATTGACTTCTGGCAGCTGCTGGACTCCTACGTCCCCTACGACGGCGGGCGCGACCTGCTTGTCAAGGTGGCGGGGGCGGCCCTGCGCAGCTACCACAACTGGCGCGTCATGGTGACCTTCTACAACAAGACCGGCCACAACGGGAAGAGCACCTTCCTCGACTGCCTCAAGTCGCTCGTCGGCTACGACGGGTGCATGACCTCAAGCCTCGCGCTGCTCGCGGGCGGCGGGGATGGCGGGCGGTTCGGCGTGTCGAACATCGTTGGAGTCTCCCTCATCACGTGCGAGGACTCTGATTCGGGTGCGTACCTGAAGGACAACTCTCGCCTGAAGTCAATCATCTCGCATGACGCGATAGGCGTGGAGCGCAAGAACAAGGGTATGTTCGACTACACGCCCCACGCGCTGATTGTCTGCGCCGCCAACGACATCCCGAAGACCCGCGACAAGGGGGATGCCTGGCTGGACCGCAACATCTACGTCCCGTTCACGGGGCAGTTCGTCGGCAAGGACGACGACAAGACCATCCGCTCCGAGTGGGTCGTGTCCCCCGAGTTCTGCGAGTACCTGGCCTACCAGGCGCTGGTGAAGTGGGACAGGTACTACGAGCTGCCCGAGCCGGAGGAGGCCGCGCAGCTGAAGCGCGAGTGGGTTCTCGGCAACGACACGGTGGCCGAGTTCTGGGAGGACGTCAAAGGCTCGATTGAGTCCGACTTCGTGCCGAACGAGTACCTGTCCATGCGCTACGACGAATGGCTGGACGCGGAGCACAAGGGCATGCGGATGCAGATGAGCCGCAAGGCGTTCACGACCCGAATTGTCGAGCTCGCGTGCGCCGACGGCGAATGGATGCAGAGCAAGGACGCGAGCGGGTCCGTCCTCAAGACGAGCTGCGAGAAGTGGTGCCCCGGCTTGCAGGTCTATCGCAGGGGAGGCGGTTCTGGCGGTGCGGGCGGATGGGTCCGCTTCATGGGCAGGCGTCGTGGGATTTTCCGCACGGCCGTCCTCGATTACTGCACCGCCCACGACACGACGCCCGCAGACCTCGGAGCCGATTACGCGGCGGTGAGGGAGCAGCTGGGTCTTGCGGCTGATACAGAAGACAACGATTAAGGAGGATTAGGGATATGACGAATTTGACTAAAGAAGAGTACGCGAGGCTGCACCTGAAGGCCAAGCGCGGGATGCTCACAGCGGAGGAGAGGGCTGCATTGGAAGCGTATGAGGCTGCGGCGCAGCCCGCTCCTCAGACGCCCGTTCCGGCGGACACGGAAACGCTTCTCTGCTGTCCGTATTGCGGCCATGCGACTATCACAACGCAGATTGTGAGCGACGTGACGTATCGCAAGCCGGCCACTGTGATTGCGATGATGTTCGCTCCGCTCATTGCGGTTGTGCTGGCGTTCCTGTTGCGCAACATGTTCGTCACCGTACTGGCGCTGATTGTTGTCATTGTGTCCGCGCTTGTCCCGATGTGGGCGTTCTATCGCGGCAGTTATTCGGTGACGCACAAGTATTACGTATGCAAGCGCTGCGGGTATGCCGAGCGGGATACGAAGTGGAAAATCGTGAACGACGGGGGCAAGGCGATTGAGGCCGTTGCTATGGGCATCGGTCTTACGCTCGTTCTGATTTTCTCGGTGTTTATGATTTCGAAGAACGTCGATTTTAGTTCTATGCCGACATGGGACATCCCGGCTGTCGAAGACACTAACGGCGGCAATGTTCAGGGCACCGATGGCGGTGGCGAGCAGACCATCGAGGACCTTGGTAACGGCACGATTTTGATGTACGGCGACATGCCAATTTCTGATTAAAGGAGGTATCCGATATGGCAACGAAAAGGTTTGATGACGCGACCGAGCAGGCACGTGCGCTGGAGGCCAAGGCGAAGAAGCTGCGCCGTGAAGCGCAGGCCGCGAGGACGAAGGCATACGCCGACGCGCTCGTGACGGTTTTCCCAGAAGTGAAGGACATGGGTTCGGCGGAAGAGGTCCTTGATTTCGTCAAGGGGCTGAAGCCGAGCACCGGACACGGTACGCAGGATGCGCGCGCCGCTGGCGCTGCGGATTCCGCGTATGCCCAGACCGCAGAAGCTGGAGAGTCGTCGGAAGCGCACGGCGGCCTTTCCGGCTCGGGCTACCAGGGGTAGCCGTGCCGGGTTCCACCGAAGGATTCGGGTCCCATGTCGGACGGGGGAAGTCGTTCCCGTGTCCGACATGGGTAAGCCCATCTCGGTGGACAAAAGGCGGGGGTTCGAAGGGGACGGCGCAGCCGCCCCCTCGCAAGCTGACGAAGTAGGACAAATTGCGAATTTCGCAATTTGTACGTACGAAGTCAATGCTTGCTCTTTCCCCCTTTGCGCTCGGGCGTTGCGAAATTAGCCGAAAACGGCAGTTTGGATTGTCCGCCGCAGGCGGGCGTTTTGGATAGCAGCAAAGGAGGTGTTCCGCATGGCGGATATGTATGAGAAAAGAAGCGGGAAGGCGACGCGCCAGAAGCATGAAAAAGACCGCCGCGACAAGGTGGTCCAGGTGCGTATGAGCGACGCGGAGCTTTCCCTGCTGGATGAGAGGCGCGGGACGCGCTCCCGCTCCAATTTTCTGCGCGGCGCGCTGTACGGAAATCGTCACGCGTCGCAGAGTCGCGAGGTGGTTCTGGACGTCCCGGCGCTGGACCGTGTCCGAATTGAGCTGAACCGCATCGGCGTCAACGTGAACCAGATTGCACGTGCGCGCAACCAGCGCCTGAGCGGTATGAGCATGTACGACGCGGTGCGCGAGGAGATGAGGACGAAGGACGAGGCGGAAGCGTTCCGTGAGTTTCGCGATTCAGTGGACAAGCTCCGGGCGGAAGTCGAGGGGCTGCGTTTGGATTTGCAGGCGTACGCGGAGACGGGAGGTGATGTCTGATGTCAACGACTCATGTGCAGTCACTTCCGAACGTGCGCGGGCGCATGTCGTATACCGAGTTCGGAGAGGGCAAGCGCAGACGCGAGCATCTGGAAAACGGCACGGACCGCATCGCCGCGCAGATGGGTGACGCCGCCTCAAGGGAGGACTTCATTGTCTACTGCGAGGGGCAGAAGCACCGCCACCCGAACGCGGTCAACGAGGGCTACGAGGTGCGCATCTCGTGGGCGACCGACGAGCTGGACCCGGACAGGCCGGACGACATCCAGCGGGGCATGGAGTATGCGTACACGCTGTGCCACGAGCTTGTCCCCGATTCCATGTGCTGGGTCACCATGCACGTGGACGGCGAGGGCGGATGCGTGCATGCCCACGCGACCATCGCGAACCACGATGCCCGTTCGGGACAAGTCATCAACAAGGAGGGCACCAGTCTGTACGCCCCGCGCGTGCAGGCGGTGAACGACAGGCTGAGCCGCGAGAACGGCTTCCAGGTGCTCGGGGCGGACAAGGAGATGTCCACGTGGGCGCAGCGCCGCGACGCATTCGGCTATGACTCTTTCGACCGCCACCTCGGGGATAAGGTGGCGTACGCACGCGACCGTTCCGACACGGTGGACGAGTTCAAGCGCAACCTCGAACTTGAGGGCGTCACGCTGAAGGAGACGGTCAAGACCGACAAGAAGACCGGGGAGGTCGCCGCCGGATGGTCGTACAAGGCGGTCGATGAGTGGGGACCCAAGCGCCGCTCCCGCAAGCGCCGCGCCTCCAACCTCGCCGACGACCTGACCAAGGAAGGCGTCGAGGCGTACTTCGAGGAGAAGCAGAGGCAGGCGCAGGAGCAGGCCGCTGTACAGCCCGAGCCGGCAACCGTGCAGGAGCCTGCGCCCGAACAAGCCGTCGCGGCGGAACCGCAGCCGGATTCCCCGGCAGAGCCTTCATTCGACGTGTACGCGGTCGAGGAGTCCGACGTGGTTCAGATGGCGGGCGACCTCCAGAGGGCGCACATCGACCGCAGCCGCGAGAGCGGCGAGCCGTTCACGGGCGAGCGCTACGGGCGGCTCATGGAGGCGGAGCGCCACCCCGAGGAGCAGCTGGCGAAGCTGCAAGCCGAGGTGGACGCTGCGAGGCGCGAGTTCCACGCCTCCAAGGAGGCGCGCGACGCGCTCGAACACCCGTGCCCGAACCTGCTGGCTGGCGCGTGGGTGTTCGCCAAGGCCGGGCGCGATGCCAAGGACCCCGTGTCCCGCATGATGGCGGACATGACGGCCATGATGCTGCGCATGCTGATTCAGCAGGCCGTGGAGGAGCAGCGCCGCCGGGAGCGCGAAGCTGCGGAGAGGCGTCTGTACGAGTCCCGCAGGAACATGTGGGACGCCGAGAAGCGCCTGAAGTCAGCCGAGAAGGCGCTGTCCAACGAGGACGAGCGCGAGGAGCAGGCAAAGCTCGCGCGCCTGCAGGAACGCGAGGACAGGGCGGCAAGGCGTGCCGGTGGTCGCGTGAAGTACGGGGTCGATGCGGACAAGCAGTATGGCGAATAAGGGAGGTCACATAGGTTTAGATTTGAGACGTAACTAATTTGAAGTATTGAAAACAGAATAGACGGAGTTCACGAGGATAAGTCCGTTTGACCGTATCGGGTGGCAACCGGTGCGGGATGGGCACAGCGCCTGATGCCGGGTAAGGCAGGTCTGAGATAAAACCTGCTTCCGAGCAATCGCACAAGAGTGACGAGCGGTGGACGAAAACATCTTTCCGTGGGATAGGTGTTTTCGGAAGCCGCTTTTTCGTGGCTCCTCCGTCGAGATGACGAGAGGAGACATGAAAGATGGTTAATACAAACAATGCAAAGTATACGATGGCGTCGTTTTTCGCAGGAGTTGGGGGAATAGATTTGGGTTTTGAGAAGACGGGGTGCGTGGAAACCGTTTATGCAAATGAGTTTGACGCGTATCCGGCGAAGACGTTCAACATGAATTTCCCCATATCAGCCGACTGTCGTGATATTCATGAAGTACAGCCGGATGATTTTCCTGATGTGGACATTATCTGCGGTGGTTTTCCCTGCCAGGCGTTTTCTATTGCCGGACGCAGGCAGGGGTTTTCGGATGACAAAGGACGCGGACTGCTGTTTTTCGAGTTGATGCGTCTGGTGCATGCGAAAAGGCCGAGGGTTGTCTTTCTGGAAAACGTAAAGAACCTGGTCAATCACGATGACGGAAACACGTTCCGCGTGATTTGCGATACTTTGGAGAACGAGGGCTACGCCTGCCGTTATCGCGTGCTGAATGCGATGGAATACGGGAACACGCCGCAGAACCGCGAGCGTATCTATATCGTCGCATTTCGCGAGAAAGACGATTACGACAAGTTTTGTTTCCCGGATGCCGTTCCGCTGACAAGGCGGTTGGGTGATGTTATTGATTTCGACCATAAGGTCGATGACAGGTATTACTACACGAAAGGTAAGTACAAGGGCGACCTATACGAGCATCTTGTAGATGCGATGGACGACCCAGGGGCGGTCTATCAGTGGCGGAGGAAATACGTTCGGAAGAACATGTCTGGCGTAGTCCCTACGTTGACCGCGAATATGGGCGGGGGCGGACACAATGTACCTTTGGTTTTGACGAAGACGGGTATCCGTAAGCTGACGCCGAGAGAGTGTTTTAATGTGCAGGGTTTTCCGTCGAACTTCAATCTGCCGACTGATGTTTCGGAGTCTCGTCTGTATAAGCAGGCTGGAAACTCGGTCTGCGTGGAAGTGATACACAGGATTGCCGAGAACATCATGGCGGCAATGGCATAGGTGTTTAGTTGCAAAAAGATGGGGAGGCAGCGTGAGCTACCTCCCCTTTCTCAGTGGATTTCCGGCGCGGGCACGTAGTCCCAGCTGGTTCCGAAGTGGGTTATCCCCCAGACGTACAGCCCCAGCTCCGCGTCGTAGAACACCGGCTCGTCGGTGTGCTCCATGAGGAAGCTCGGGTCCTGGACGATGTACCACTGGAATATCTCGTCCCAGGGTGCCCAATCCCCGCTCACCGGCTCCAGCGGGCGGCTGGCTATCTCGTTGGCGAGCACCATGCCGCGGCAGGTCTCGGCCAGGTCGGCGTAGGTCTTGATGCCGTAGTCACTCATCGCGCCCCTCCTCTGCCTCCTCGATGTCCACGATGGCGTTCACGACGCACTGCCGCATGGAGCGCAGGGTCTCGCAGTCGATGCTCTCGGCGAGGATGTCTGCGTCCAGCACCACCTCGCCCAGGGCGTTCACGAACCGCCACTCCATCACGTTGTCGATGCGCTTCAGCACGTCCATGAGCGACGCGTGGTCCATGGCGGGCATGTCGCCGTCCGCCTTCGCCATGCGCTCCAGCTCCTTGGCCTTGGCCGCGCAGAGGCGCGAGGTGCGCTTCAGCACCTGGATGCGCCACATGACCTCCTCGTCCGTGCCGTGGAACCTCTTCCAGCCTTCGTTCATGTGCGGACCTCCTTTCTCTTCACGTGGGCACCCGATGCCGAAGGCATCCTTCAAGGGGTGCTGGCCCGCTAACGGCACGCGAAGAGACCTGCAGAAGGGCTTTTGACGGGAGTACGCGCAAGGGGCGGAAGGCGGCGGTTTTCGGCATCCGCTCGTTTACGAGGCGATGCGGGAAACGGGCCGTTCCGGGCGATGCGGCAAAGCCCGTTTCGAGACCACGAAAAGCCCAGGTGAAGCCCAGAAAGTGGCAGTTGAACGGCGCTTCTCGCGGGCTTATAATTAAATATAGAAATGCGTAATTGATTAAATGTATAGCGAGGTGAGCGATATGAAGACGATTCTGGTATGCAACCAGAAGGGCGGCGTGGGCAAGTCCCTGGTCGCCGACGAGATAGCATTCTCCTTCGAGCGCTCCGGCATCCCCGTGAGCTTCTACGACCTGGACGCCCAGGGCGGCACCCTGCACCGCACCCAAGAGGCGGACGGCGCGCAGGTCGCCGTGGTAGACACGCCGGGGGCGCTCCAGGAGGCGCTGTCGGAATGGCTGAAGGAGGCGGACGTGGTGGTCATCCCCACCCGCACCACGTCGAGGGACATCGAGCCGCTGATGCGCATGCGCAAGGCGGTGTTCAAGCACAGCCGGGCGAAGATTGTCTACGTGATGAACGGGTGGAACCGCTTCAAGGCGTCCCGCGACTTCATGGAGTGGTTCGAGGGGCTTGCGGGCGACCAGACGGTGGTCACGCTTCCCCAGTCCGAGGCGTTCGTGCAGGCGGGAGCTGCAGGCGTGTCCGTGGTCGAGTTCGACCGCAGGGGCAAGGCCGCGAGGGCGACGCGCGCCCTGGTGGACACGGTGCGCGAGGTTGCGGGGTTCCCGAGGGAATAACCGCAGGTCAGAGCCGTGTTCCGTATGGACAAATCGAGGCGCAAGGTGTATAATTGTACAAATGCGTAAATGATTAAAGGAGGTCGAGCTATGGCGAACATGTTCGAGAAGTATGCTGCCGACCGCGAGGCCGAGCAGAAGAAGATAGAGCAGACGGTTTCTGAACCGGCGGCTGCGAAGCAGACAACGGTCTCGGCGGACGCTGCGCCCGCCGAGGACGAGAAGCGCACCACGCTCTCGCTGTCGCTCACGGTGAGCGACAAGAAGGCGCTGAAGATGATGGCTGCGGAGCGCGAGACGACGATTGCCGCGATTATCCACGAGTGGGTCGCGGAGCATCTGGAGGAGGTGAGCGAGTAGTGGAGCGAATTGAAATAATCGACGCGGTTGGACGCGAGTATCACACGTCAAATATCGAAAACGGTGAGTTCAGCTACCCGAAAGCCTTCAAGGAAAAGGGTCTCGATTTTGACCCTATCAAGAAGAAGGGCGGCAAAGGGTCATGGCAGTTCCTTGACATCCGTTTCGTGATGAATGGCGTTTCTCTGCTTATCGAGACGAAGAATGACGCGGACAAGTGGCCCACGGTTGAGGAGCAGATTGCCGCTTACGTCGAGTACGAGAAGCGGCTTACGGGCAACAAGGTTATCGCGATGGTCGCGAATACGACCAATGACCATATCACGGTGTGGAAGTCCGATGTTGAGGATAGCCGCAAGCTCGCGAGCGAAGAAGCCATCCGCACAATGCCGGAATATGTGGCGATGTTTGATGCTAAGCACACGAACAACAAGGAAGAGGTGATGCGTAACACGTATCAGCTCAATGAGTTGCTGCATCGCCACGGTGTCGGCGAGAAACTGCGCTCACAGTTCGTCGGTACGTGCCTTTTGGCTATTAAGAACGGGCTTATTTACGACAGGAAGATGAAGACCGCCAAATTATCGGCGGGATTCGTACTATCCTGGAAGACCTGCTCGAAGGTTCTTTGAAGAAGGCCGAGAAGCTGACTCTGATTGATAAGCGGGTTCTTAAAAGCCAGGATGTCCGTGATATGGACAGCGAGAGTCTTTGCATGATTCTTGACTTCATCAAGACGCGGATTTTTCCGTTTATCAACGACAAGAGCACGGCGGGTCAGGACCTGCTCAACCTGTTCTTCATCACGTTTAACAAATACGTTGGCAAGTCCGATAAGAACCAGGCTTTTACGCCTGACCACATCACGGACTTCATGGCCAAGATTTGTAACGTGAACAAGAACTCGGTCGTTCTTGATATGGCATGCGGTAGCGGCTCGTTTCTCGTTCGGGCGATGACGCAGGCTCTCGCGGATTGTCATACGCAGGCCGAAGAGGATGAGGTCAAGAAGCACCACATTTACGGCGTCGAGTATGACGAGCTTGTCTATGGGCTTGCAACGACGAACATGCTGATTCACAGCGATGGCAATTCGAACATCGTACAAGGCAGCTGCTTCGATGAGGTTCCTCGTTTCATTGCCGATGGCGTGAAGTTTAACGTCGTGCTTATGAACCCACCCTACAACGCTATGGCGAAGCAGGTTCCGAAGGACTACGCCAAGACGTGGGGCAAGAGCAAGCAGGACCCGTCGAAGGGACTGTATTTCGTCAAGTTCATTCTCGACCAGATGAACGAGCACGATATGCAGGGCAAGCTCGCCGTGCTGCTCCCCATGGCCTGCGCTATCGGCAACAGTACGCTGATGAAGCAGATGAAGGGCGCGATTCTCAAGAACAATACGCTGGATGCGGTCTTCTCGCTGCCGGACGACGTGTTCTATCCGGGCGCAAGTGCCTGCGCGTGCTGCATGGTCTTTGACGTGGGTACGCCGCACAAGTCGGCCAACCGCGAGACGTTCTTTGCCTATTGCAAGGATGACGGCTTCAAGAAGCGCAAGAACCTCGGGCGCGTCGAACAGATGGACGAAAACGGCAACAGCCTGTGGTCGGCCATTCAGAAGAAGTGGCTCGACACGTACAAGAATCGCGATGTCATCCCGGGCTTTAGCGCGCGTCAGATGGTCACTGGTGATGATGAATGGCTGTGCGAGGCGTACATGGAGACGGATTACACGACCCTCACGCAGGACGATTTTCAGCAGACGGTCAATGACTACCTCGCTTATCTGGTGAAAACGGGGGTAGTGTATGAAAATTGAAGATTTGTTTGAAATCGAGTATCCGAAAACCTTGGCTTATTCGTGGCTCGTACCTGATGCAAATGGAATCAATTTTGTTAGTGCGCAGGAGAAAGACAACGGGATAGTTGGTCGTGTTCACGAGGAAGATGGCATTAAAGTATATCCCGCCGGGTGCATAACTGTGCCCTTGAAAGGGTCTGTGTTGATGGCGCATTTGCAGCCGGAGAGATGCTATGTCGCGCATCAGATTGGCGTCTTGATTCCCAAGCACGAGATGAGTCTTACCGAAAAGCTCTTTTATGTGACATGCATCAGGAGCCATGCGTACAAATATAACTATGGTCGACAGGCCGATAGGACGCTCGGAGAGCTGGAGGTTCCGCTGGCAAAGGATATGATGCCCGAGTTGCATTGCGTGCCCTTGTCCACACGTAATGAAAAATCGGTCATTCCGATTAACACAAGTGCTTGGAAATGGTTCAGGCTGGGTGGAGATGATGGGCTGTTTGACATTCGTAAAGGCCAGCGTCTGACTTCTGAAGACCAGACTGACGGGAATACGCCGTACATTGGAGCGATAGATTCAAATAACGGCGTGTCGAACTTTATTGGCCAAAGTCCCATTCATGATGGCAATACGATTTCGTTGAGCTATAACGGCTCGGTCGGAGAGGCGTTTTATCAGCCGACGTCTTATTGGGCGACTGACGACGTGAATGCTCTCTATTTGCGCCCGGAATATGGGACGCTTTGTCCAACAACAGGGCTGTTCGTGTGTTCTGTTCTCAAGCATGACAGGTATAGGTATTCATACGGGCGCAAATGGACGCTTGACAACATGAACGCCACCAAAATCAAGCTCCCCGCGACATCTGACGGTAAGCCTGATTGGCAGTGGATGGAGAATTACATTAAGTCGCTGCCTTACGGCGATAGGCTGTGACAGAAGCATGATAGCCCGTCGTCCTCTCGGGCGGCGGGCTTTATAATTAAATGCGTATTTGCGCAATTAACCAATCAAAGGAGAAAACAATGGATACATGTAAGCAGAAATTACGGGAGGGGGTAAGAGCTTGGCACGCAAGAAGAAGTTCGAGCTGAACGACAACAACATCGCCATCGCCTACTACCGATTCTCCTCCCATTCGCAGAACGAGGCGAGCATCGACCAGCAGCGGGAGCTTGCGCATGCGTGGGCGGACGCCCACGGGTTCAAAATCGTGAAGGAGTACGAGGACGCGGCCATATCCGGCACCACGGAGGACCGACCGGGGTTCCAGCTGATGCTCTCGGAGGTCGCGAAAATCCGTCCCCGTGTTCTCATCATGTGGAAGACCGACCGTCTGGGGCGCGACAAGTACGTGCTGGCGATGGCGAAGCGCACCATCCGCGACGCCGGGTGCGAGATACGCCTGCTCGCAGAGAACATCCCGACCGACGGGCCGGAGGGCGTGCTCATCGAGGGGCTGATGGACGCCATGGCGGAGTATTACAGCCGCCAGCTGTCCCAGAACATCCAGCGAGGCATGGACTACAACGCCCAGCACGCGCTCTACAACGGGCACAAGCTGTTCGGCTACGGGGTGGACAAGTCCACGAAGAGGTACATCGTGGACCCGGATACCGCTCCATTCGTGCAGCGGATGTTCGCGGAGTACGCCGAGGGCAAGGCGATGCAGACCATCTGCGACGAGCTGAACGCCCAGGGGCTGCGCACCACGCGGGGCGCGAAGTTCGGCGTGAAGACGATGAACAAGATGCTCCAGAACCGCGCCTACATCGGCGAGTACCGCCACGGCGACATCGTGGTCGAGGGCGGCATGCCCGCGCTGGTGGACGAGGAGACCTTCGACAAGGTGCAGCGGAAGTTCGCCGAGAACAAGCGCAAGGGTTCCCAGCGGGCGCGCGGCATGGATGAGAACGACGCTCCGCGCTATTGGCTGACCGGCAAGGTCTACTGCGGGAAGTGCGGGAGCACCCTGCAGGGCGTGTCCGGCACGAGCGGGACGGGGCGGACGTATTACTACTACTATTGCTCCGCCCAGCGCCGCAAGCAGTGCACGCTGAAGAAGGTGCGCAAGGAGAAGCTGGAGGATGCTGTCACGATGATTCTCCGGTCGATTCTCCACGACTCCGAGAACCTGATGTCGCTGGCCGTGGATGCGGCGGCGTACTACGAGAAGAACTACCGCGACACGGGCTACCTGGACGGCCTGGAGGCCAAGCGCCGCGAGGTCGAGAAGAGCCTTGCGAACCTCGTGAAGGTCATCGAGTCGGGTATTATCAGCGAGACGGTGACGGAGCGCCTGGTGCAGCTCGAAGAGCAGAAGAGCGCCCTGAACGAGGCCATCGAGGCCGAGAACATCCGCGCCGCGTTGTGCGAGGACGAGCACACCATCAAGGCGTACTTCGAGAAGTTCCTGCACGCGGACTTCGACAATCCCGAGACCCGCGACCAGGTGCTGGAGTATTTCGTCGATAAGATTTACTTGACCGACGACGGGCTGGTGGTAACGTCGTGGTATTCGGAGGACAGGACTGAAGTCACGTGGGACATGCTATACGGGGAGGACGGCAACCCTTTTGTTAAAGGGGAAGCCGTCAAGTTCGACTGCTTCCCCTTTGGCTCCACCATAAATCGGCAGGCACTTAACAGTGCCTGCCGATTTTAACTTTTACTGCCCTCTTCACTTTTGCATTTGCGGCGGCATAGAATGACGCAAGGCTAAAAATGGGAGGGCGGGTTCTATGAAGCGTTATAATTGCCGGGAGGACTGCTGCGTGCCGTGCTGCCAAATTTGCGCTGTTCCCGGCCCTCCAGGACCCGCCGGGGCGGATGGAGCCGCAGGTCCCACCGGGCCTGCAGGTCCGACCGGGCCTACCGGACCTACAGGGCCGACGGGACCTGCAGGAACAGGTGCTGCGGGGCCCACGGGACCCGCCGGGGCGGCGGGGGCCACCGGGCCGACTGGGCCTGCCGGACCCGCGGGCGTGGGGGCGACAGGTCCGACAGGTCCGGCGGGGGCGGCGGGCGTCACCGGACCCACTGGACCTGCAGGACCCGCAGGGGCCGGAGCCACAGGGCCGACGGGGCCGACGGGCGTCACCGGACCTACCGGCCCTACCGGTCCGGCGGGGGCAGGTGCGGCCGGGCCTACCGGGCCGACAGGCCCGACAGGCAGTAATCAGCCAAACCCCTATGACCTCTACGTCCGGGCAGACGCGGCGCCTGGCGGGGATGGGAGCCAGGCGGCGCCCTATCAGACTATAGCCGAGGCACTGGCGGCGGTGGAGCCGGACGGTGTCATACACGTCATGCGCGGCACATACCCAATAACTCAACAGCTGGCGCTCACGAAGCCCGGCCTGACCATCCGGGGCTCTGCCGGAGCCGAAATACTGCTGCAAGCGCCTGTTGTTCCCTTTCTCCTCGGCGGCGGCGACGAAACCATTGACTGCCTGACTATGACGAGCGATCAGGCATACCCCGTGGAGTTCATACAGGTCGCAGGCAGCGGAAACAGGATTCTCAACTGCGACATTTACGGACCAGAGCAGCCCGGAGATTCCTCGACCTGGGTGGTGAACCGAGGCTTTGTGACACAGCTCGATTCCACAGAGCTGCTCGTGCGCGGCTGCATTTTCCACAGCCTGCGGCAGCCGGCCTACCTAAATCCCGGCTCCACTGGCAACATCATGGACAACGTCTGCTACAACACCCGTGGCTACGTTGTGGACGGGGCGGATTTCCTCTTTTCCGGCAACTCCTGGGGGCTTCCTGCAAACGCTGTGGACATCGCTCTGCTCGCCGGGACGGTCTCCGGCGCGCCCTAAGACCCTCTCAGCCCTGGAGGCAAGCAACAGCAGCGCAACGATAAGCTACCAGAGATAAAAAGGGCGGGCTAAGAGGCCCGTCCTTTTTACGCTATATACCAGCCGCCAGGTCCCTGCCGGAGCTTCACGCCCTCCCGGCGGAGCAGCTGGAGCTTCACATCGAGGCCCGCAGCGTAGCCGGTGAGGCTGCCGTCGGAGCCCACTACGCGGTGGCAGGGGATGATTATGGAGATGGGGTTATGCCCCACCGCGCCGCCAACGGCACGCGCGCTTGCGCCGAGGCTGCGGGCTATTTCGCCGTAGCTCCTGACTTCGCCGCTGGGTATCTCCAGCAGCAGGCGCCAAACGCTCCGGCGGAAATCGCTGCCGCGCGGCGCCAGCGGAAGCTCGTCGGGCTCCGGGCATTTTCCGGAAAAATAACGCTCCAGCCAATCCGCTGCGGCCTCGAACACAGGCAGTCTCGCCTCTCGTGACTCCAGGCCAAGGCCGGAGGAGTGGTATTTCTGCCCGGCTATCCAGAGCCCAGTCAGCACCTCCCCATCCGAAGCCAGCGTGAGCTCTCCCACCGGCGAGGCCAGCCGTGCAACGTAGTCCATGTGTCTCCCCCCTCCTCGTCATTATAACACGGGCAGCGCACTTTGTCTGCAAAAAGCAAGGGCCGGGACGCCAAGGCGTCCCGGCCCCACGGTTTACTCTTTACGCGCCCTTGGCTATGCCTTTCTGGCGGGCGTACTCCGCCGCGCCCAGAGCGCCCATCAGCTGCGGGTCGGTCTTCAGGTTGATGACCTTCAGCTTCAGCACGTGCTCTATCGCCACCTTCAGGCCCTCGTTCTTCGCGCAGCCGCCAGTCAGCGTGATGCTGTCAGTCGCGCCCGCCTTCTTCGCCATGACGAAGCACCTCTTCGCGACCGCCATCTCGATGCCCGCCGCGATCTCGTCCATCGGCTTGCCCTCGCCCACCAGCGTGATGACCTCGCTCTCGGCGAAAACCGTGCACTGCGCCGTGATGGGGATGACGTTCTTCGCCGTCAGGCTCAGGTTCGAGAAGTCAGGCAGGCTCAGCTCGAACGCATTCGCCATCGCCTCGAAAAAGCGGCCCGTGCCCGCCGAGCACTTGTCGTTCATAGCGAAGTTCTTCACCGTGCCGTCCGTGTCGATGCTGATGCCCTTCACGTCCTGGCCGCCGATGTCGATTATCGCGCGCACGTTCGGGTCCGTCACGTGGACGCCCATCGCGTGGCAGCTTATCTCCGAGATGTTCTCATCCGCGAACGGCACCTTGTTCCGGCCGTAGCCCGTGCCGATGAGGTACGCCAGATCCTTCGACGTGTTCAGCTCCGGTACCTTCGCTATGACCTCGTTCATCGCCATTATCGCGCTCTGCTCGGAGTTTATCTTGCTCCTTATCGTCGTATCCGCTACCATCTTGCCGGTCTCGTCAAGTATTACCGCCTTCGTATAAGTGGAGCCGACGTCGCATCCTCCGTAGTACTTCATTATATAATCTTCCTCCTAATAATCTTTTTATTTTATTACAAAAGACTTACCAGGTGATGTCGTCCTCGAACTCGATGAGGCTCTCGTCCGTGGGCTCCGCCTGAATGATGGCGCGCATGTAGTTCGTGACCTTGGCGCGCATGTCGCGGCGGGAGACGGTACGCGGGTCCATGAGGTCGTGCTCGACCCAGATGAGGTGCAGGCCGCGCTCACGCGCCTGCTCGTCGAACAGGCCCTGCAGGCCCGCCATGGTCTTGCAGCAGACATGCTGGTACATGATGATGAAGTTGGCGTTGAACTGCTCGCAGACCTTCCAGAGCTCGTCAAGCACGTGGACGTAGCCGCCGTTGGTGTGCTTGCGCATGACCATGCGCTCGTACAGCCTGGCGAGGTCGCGGATGGCCTCGTCCTTGTCCGTGGTGTTGAGCTCCTTGGTGAAGTTGAGGCTCTCCATCTCGACGAGGACGCCGATGCCCCAGGCGTTGGCCAGCCAGTTCGAGAAGTTCGCGTAGTAGTGGGCCGGGCAGCTCCACACAACGGCGCGGTACTTCATCGGGTGGCGGTAGGGGTTGCACTTCTCCTCGTAGGACTGGAACATCAGCTTGCGGACCTTGTAGAAGGTCTTCATGACGCTCGGCTCCAGGCCGCCGTCCATCTCGTAGTTCCACTTGCGGAAGAGCTCGTAGCAGGGACCGATGAGCTGCGGATACGGGGTGGAGTTCATTTCCCACTTCTCCATCTCCATCTTCGTCTGCTCGTTGAAGCGGCGGATGACGGTGAAGTAGTGCTCCCAATCCCACTTCTCACCGGTGATCTCCTCGACCCACTTGATGCAGTGCAGCATATCCTGCGCGCCGCACTCGACGGTGTCCTCATCGTCGTAGCGGACCGGCAGCGTGAGCGGGAAGGTCGGCAGCTTGAAGCGGCGGTCCTGATAGCTCGTCGCCATGTCGGAGCCGTCGCAGGGCGTGGAGGTGGAGATGAAGCCCAGGCCGCAGTGCGGCAGGGCGTCCAGGATGGCGCAGCCACATTCGCTCGTCGGCACCGGGCAGGTGTCCGAAGGCAGGCCGTAGCTCTCGACGGCGTCGATATACGGGATGCAGATGAGCTGGTCGAGCTCGGAGACCAGGAACATCGGGATGAGCTGATACGGGATGCCTATGAGGCCCGGGAAACCGGCCATCATCTGGGCCATGGTCATCTCGTCGAACAGCATCAGCTTGTCGTTTATCTTGTCGTTGCCGCCGATGCGACGGTCGGCCATCAGCAGCGTGGAGATGACGTTCTCGACGTAGCGGTAGACGTCGGCCAGCAGCAGGCGGTTCATCGTGACCGCGCGGCCGCGGTAGCCGAGGGTGTTGCGGTCGAAGAACGCGACGGAGGCCAGGTAGGAGCTGAACCAGCGGTACTCAAACAGGCCCAGGGCTATGCTCATGGGGTCGCGCATGACCATCTTTATCATGTCCGCCCAGAGGATGAGCCAGTTCTGGAAGTCGCGGGCCGTGGACTCGACGCCCTTCCACTCGCGCCTCGTGAAGGCTATGGAGCCCTTCTGATACAGGCGGCCCAGCTGGCGCTCGCCGTTTATGAACCTGTCCCACTTCTCAGCCGGGGATAGGGCGATAAAATCCCTGACCTCGCTCTGGATGCGCTCCTTGTCCATGCGCAGCTTGTTCGCCTGCTTCTTTCCAAAATCCTTCCAGTCGATTTCGGAAATCATTTCCTTCCAGATCTTGAGGTCGCCGGGTACGTTTTTCTTTATCCATTCCAGATTGGTTTTCAGCATCTTATTTGACCTCCTTGCCCTGCTGGATGCGTTTTATCTCCAGGGATTCCACGAAGGCCTGGAAACGGGTACGGAGCTGGCCGGATGTCTTGGCGTTGTAGGGCCTGTCGATGGTGAGGACCGGGTGGCCGTAGTCCTCATACTGGATATGGCTGGCGAGGGCGCGCTCGAAGCCCCAGAAGTCGCAGAACTTGACGTTCTCGTAGATGATGCCGTCGGCCTTGAACTCGCGGGCGAGCCTGTCGGCGGTCTCGCGGCGCTGGAATATCTTCTCGTCGGACATGAAGCGCGGGCACTCGCTGGTGATGAGGTAGTGGCGGCAGATCTGGACGAGAGCGGGCTCCTCGTCGTTCAGCTCTATCACTTCCCTGCCGGGGAACACGCCGAAGCAGAAGCGGTCGAACGCTATGAACGCGCCTGCATCCTCAAGCATGCGGGTGAGATTGGGGTCGTCCACCTCGGAGCCGACTATGCCCACACGGCAGCGGTACCAGGGCTTCGGGTCGAGCTCGCGGGACTTTATCTCCTCCAGGGTCTCTCTCAGATAGGGGAGTATCAGCTTTTGCGGACAGCAGAAACTCACCATGTTGATGATGTGGAACTCGTAGCCGGTCACGGGCGGATTGTCGAGCTTGCGGAGCTCGCTTATCTCCGTGATGATGCGGCAGACCTCGTTGTGGCGCGCGACGGCCTCACGCAGGGCGGCGTCGGAGATGTCCACGCCCAGCTTCTCGTGCATCACGTTCAGCACCCTGTTCTGCATCTGGACAACATAGTGCTTCAGGGTGTAATCCGTATACTTGTACGGGATATCCGCGTGCGTCACGAAGAAATTGGGCTTGTCGATGCACTTGAGAAGCTCAATGTTCTCCATGCAGCGGTTCATCTGCGCGCAGGCGTCCACGCCGCAGATGCCGTCCAGGAAATTGTAGCCCCCCTCGATGGCCCTCTCGACCAGGGCGCGGCAGTACTCACATGTGTAGTTCGACATGTAATAAGACGCCACGTCGATGCTGCCCGTATTCGGCGCGCGCATCCTGACCGAGAAGCAGTTGTCTACATTGAGAAGCACTTCCGGCATGTGGTAGCAGGTGAAGCCCAGGGCGAGCTGGCCCTCCTCCTTCGCCTGGCGCACCAGCTCGTTGTTAGCGCTGTCGAGCAGGTTCTCAAAGTAGATGAGATGCTTAAGATCTTTCAAATGTTTACACCTCTCTTAAAAAATCTCTATTTTTCGGAGCGCTTCCCTCACTCCGTAGAGCACCTGTGAATCCAGGGGCAGCTCGAACACGCTCTTGCCCTGGATATCGTTCGCCGCGTGGGCCTCGTCCGCCGCTATGAAGGCGAGTATCTCCACGCCCGGTATCTCTATATACCGGTTCAGCTCCGGATTCGTCACCCGGTTGATGATGGCGCCGATGTGGTCGTACATCACGAGCTCGTCGGCGACTTCCTTTATCGTCTCCGCGACCTTCGTCCCCTTCCGGCTCTGGTCCGAGATGAGGATGAGGTGCGTGACCTTCTCCATTACGCGGCGCTGTATCTGCTCTATGCCCGCCTCGCCGTCTATCACGACGTAGTCAAAGTCGTTCGCCAGCATACTGACGACTTCCTTCAGATAGGCGTTCACGCTGCAATAGCAGCCCTCGTTCTCCGGGCGGCCTATGGCGAGGAAGGAAAAGCCCTTCGTCTCGACCATGGTGTCGAAAATGCGGAACCGGGACTCGTTGAGCATCTCTATGGCCTCGCGCGGGCGACCGTCCTCCGCGCTTTTTATCACCGCGCGGCGGATATCGTCCAGGGAGGACGTGACCTTGATTCCCAGCGCCGTGGACAGACCTACGGCGGGATCTGCGTCTATCGCCAGTATCTTAGCGCCGGGCTTGTCCTCCGTCAGCACGCGAACTATCGAGGCGGCAAGCGAGGTCTTGCCGACGCCGCCCTTGCCTGCCAGCGCAATTATCCTGGCCCTGCTGTCTCCCATATGCAGACCACCTCCCAAATATGCAAAGGAGCGCGTCCGCCGCTGCCGGCGGGCCCTCCTGTCTCGACATTTGCTTTACATTTAACAAAATACCACATTCCCAACCTTTTTTCAAGGGTTATCGTACAATTCGATTTGAGTTTGTGCAAATATCCTGCCTGAGGCTCCACAAACTGTCTGGCATGGCAAAAACCGCTCTGCCTCTGCTTTGACCAATAACCAGCCCGCAGGCGGAGGTTTTTTTGTTGAATGTAACGCGGGGCTGTGATATCATCTATGCAGCGGGCGGGCGCCTCATGCCCTTGCCCCAAGGAGGCATGAACTATGTTTACAAAACGCATGGCCCTGCACGAGGGCGGACACGGCCACGAGGGCTGCTGCGGGCAGCACAGCCACGAGCATGCGCACGAGCACGTCTCCGGCCATCACCACGAGCACGGCGACACGCCCGAGCTCACGCCCGAACAGACTCTCGCGCTCATGAGCTATATGCTCGACCACAACCGCAGCCACGCCGAGGAGCTCCACGGCGTCGCCCACGCGCTGGAGCACCAGGGCAAGCCGGAGGCAGCGAAGCTCGTCGCCGAGGCGGTCCACTACTTCGGCCACTGCAACGACAGGCTGGAGGAGGCCCTCCGGCTGGTAAAGGGGGAATGAGTCATGTGCCTTTCCGACGCCTTTGAACTGGTGGACGGCGAACGCCGCCCCCTCATGAGCTACGTCTCCGGCATCAGCGTGGACGAAAACGGCGTCACGCTCACGGACATGCTCGGCGCGCGCAAGACCGTTGCCGGCACGCTCAAGAGCGTGGACCTCACGCGAAACGTCATACTCATAGAGGCCAAATGAAAAAACCGCCCTCCGGGGCGGTTTTTTCATGTCTTTTCTCAGGTGCCGAGGTAGGCGGCCTTGATGGCAGGGTCGTTCAGCAGCTGCTTGCCCGGGCCGGTGGTTGTGATCTTGCCGGTCTCAAGCACGTAGCCTATGTCGGCTATGCGCAGGGCCATGTTTGCGTTCTGCTCTATGAGCAGGACGGTGACGCCCATGCGGTTTATTTCCTTTATTATGTCGAAGATGCCCTTCACGACGATGGGCGCGAGGCCCAGGGAGGGTTCGTCCATCATTATGATCTTCGGCCGGCTCATCAGCGCGCGGCCGACGGCCAGCATCTGCTGCTCGCCGCCCGAGAGCGTGCCCGCGGCCTGCCAGGAGCGCTCCTTCAGCCTCGGGAAGAGCTCGTAGACCCAATTGAGGTCGTCGCTGAGGTCGTCCTTGCGAAGATACGCGCCTATTTTGAGGTTTTCCAGCACCGTGAGGTCCGGGAAGACACGCCTGCCCTCAGGGACGAGGGTTACGCCCTTGGCGACTATCTTGTCCGGCGTCAGGCCGGTTATATCCTCACCCTGGAGGTGGATACGGCCCTTCGCGGGCTTCACGAGGCCCGCTATCGTGCGCAGCGTGGTGCTCTTGCCCGCGCCGTTCGCGCCGATGAGGGTGACTATCTTCCGCTCCGGCACCTCGAAGGTGATGCCTTTGACGGCCTCTATGCCGCCGTAGCTGACCTTCAGCCCGTCAATTTTAAGCATCGTCCGACACCCCCAGATAAGCCTCTATGACCTTCGGGTCGTTCTGCACCTGCGCGGGCGTGCCCTGCGCGATGAGCTTGCCGAAGTCCAGCACGTATATCCTGTCCGAGAACTGCATGACGAGGTCCATGTGGTGCTCTATCATGAACACGGTCAGGTGGTGCGTGTCCTTTATCTGCACGATGAACTCGCCCAGCTCCTGAGTCTCCTGCGGGTTCATGCCCGCGGCGGGCTCGTCCAGCAGCAGCAGCTTCGGCTCCGTGGCCAGCGCGCGGGCTATCTCCAGCCGGCGCTGTATGCCGTAGGGCAGGCTGCCCGCGACCTCGTCCTTCAGGTGGCCGAGGTTCTGCTCTTCAAGCAGGGCCATGGCCTCCTCCTGCATCCGGCGCTCCTCCGTGCGGTTCGTGCGGAAGGTGGCGGAGAACACGTTCTGCTTTGCGCGCATGTGCTTGGCTATGAGCACGTTCTCCAGCACCGTTAACGAGGAGAACAGGCGGATGTTCTGGAAGGTACGCGCGATGCCCAGCTCCGTTATCCGGTCCGGCGTCGGCGCGATGACGTGGCCGGTAAATTTGTCCGCGTTCTCACCGAGGTAGGCCTTTTTCATCTTGCCCTGCGGGTGGTTGCGGACGATGGGCTTGCCCTCGAAGACTATCTCGCCGTTCGTGGGCTGGTAGACGCCCGTCACGCAGTTGAAGGCCGTGGTCTTGCCCGCGCCGTTGGGGCCTATGAGGGCCACTATCTCGCCGCGGTCCACCTCCAGCGAGAGGCCGTTCACGGCGACGACGCCGCCGAACTGCATGGTGATGTCCTGAAGCCTCAGGACGTTTTCACGTTTTTCACTCATTTCGCGGCACCTCCCTCAGCCTGGGCCGCAGCAGGTGCTTTTTTTCGTCTCTTGAAGAGATCGGGCAGCTCCTTCTGGCCCATGATGCCCTTGCGGAAGAACAGCACGACGACCATGATGATGACCGAGAACACGACCAGCCGGAAGCCGCTGCGGAACATCGCGGATTCGATGCCGAGGAAGCTGCCGTTGTCGAGCCCGCGCAGCCACCACTCGGAGCAGGCGATGAACAGGAAGCTCGCTATGCAGCTGCCCGTCACGGAGCCGAGGCCGCCCAGGACGACGATGAGCAGGATCTCATATGTCATCGAGGACTTGAACTGCGCCGCCTGGATGGTGTTCATGAACATTGCCAACAGCGCGCCGCCCACGCCCGCAAAGAAGCAGGAGATGCAGAAGGCCATCTGCTTGTGCTTGAACAGGCGCACGCCCATGGCCTCCGCCGCTATCTCGTCCTCGCGTATGGCCTTGAAGGCACGGCCGTAGGAGGAGTTTATGAGCAGCACAATGACGAGGATGCACATCGAGGCCACGAACACCGGCACAAAGGTGGCGAAGGACACGCTCGTCCCGCCGATGTTGAAGGTGAAGTCCGACAGGCGCGTATAGCCGCGCAGGACGTTCGAACCGTTCGTGATGGGGCCGAAGGACTGCCACTGGAAGATGGCCTTGATTATCTCTGCAAAGCCCAGGGTGGCGATGGCAAGGTAGTCGCTCTTGAGCCTGAGCACGGGCAGGCCGATGAGCCAGGCGAAGAAGGCGGCGACTATGCCCGCGAGCAGCATGGCGATGAGCGCGCCGATTATGAGTCCCGGCGCGGCCATGGCCTCCAGGCCGAAGATGCCGTTTATGGCCTCCTGGAAGGAGAAATGTATGGCGGCGTCGTAGTACTGGTAGACGCTGTCGATGCTCGCGGAGGGGATGGAGAAGATGGCGTAGGTATAGGCGCCTATGAGCATGAAACCAGCCTGGCCCAGCGAGAACAGGCCCGTGAAGCCGTTGAGCAGGTTCATCGACACCGCGACGAGCGCGTAGACAGCGCTCTTGCGCACGACGGTGATGAGCATGTAGAGCCTTGAGGTGGCGGTTATGGCCTGGTCCATATAGATGCACAGGGCATAGAGGACTATGAGGCAGGCCGCCGTTACGCCCAGCTTTATTAGCTTTTTCTTTTTCATATCCATATCTTCGCCCTCCTCAGACCTTGTCCGTGGCCTTCTCGCCGAAGAGGCCGGTGGGCTTGAAGACGAGAATAATGATGAGCAGCACGAAGGTGAAGGCGTCCGCGAAGGTGGAAAGGCCGAGGCCCGTCGGGATGACGCCGTAGGCCACGAGCAGGGTGTCGAGGCCCTTGATGATGTTCTCGCAGATGCCGATGATGAAGGCGCCGATAACCGCGCCCGGGATGGAGCCTATGCCGCCGAACACCGCCGCGACGAAGGCCTTCAGGCCCGGCATCGCGCCCACCGTCGGCGTGACGCCGGGGTAGTTCGTGAAAAACAGCATGGAGCCGATCGCCGCGAGGAAGGAGCCGATGATGAAAGTCATCGAGATGACGTTGTTTATCTTGATGCCCATGAGCGTGCTCGTCTCGAAGTCCTTCGCCACGGCGCGCATGGCCATGCCTATCTTCGTGTGGTTTATGAGCAGCACCAGCAGCACGACCAGCACCAGCGTCAGCACCGGCGTCACCAGCGTGACCATCTTAGTCGTCGCGCCGAAGATGCTGACCGTGTCGGATATCCAGGGGATGGTGGGATAGTTCTTGTTCAGGCCGCCGGTGACGTAGAGCGCGAGGTTCTGCAAAAGATAGCTCACGCCTATGGCGCTTATCATTACCGACATCCTCGGCGCGGAGCGCAGGGGCTTATACGCCACGCGCTCTATGAGGAAGCCCAGCAGCACTGTGAACACTATTACAAAAGGTATCGCCAGCCACAGCGGCATCCAGGTGACGGCATAGACCATCATGAGGCCCGAGACCATGAACACGTCGCCGTGGGCGAAGTTTATGAGCCTGAGTATGCCGTAGACCATAGTATAGCCAACGGCTATGAGCGCGTACTGACCGCCGACGGATATGCCGGAGAGCAGATACGGCAGCAGCTTTTCAAAGAAATCCATCGGGTGACCTCCTATTGCCTGCGCCGCCTCGAAAACGCGGCTTTCCGCCGCACTTTCGACGGAGCGCATGCAAGATTTCGGGAATCTCGGGGCAAGGCGGGGGCTTTCGCCCCCGCCCGAAGGTTCTTTCTATTGCAGGTTTGCTCCCGCGGAGCGCTTATTCAACGCCCTGCTCGCCGATGAGGTCCCAAACGCCCGTCTCGGTGTTGCAGTACTTGATGAAGGCGACGTTGCGGGTCGCGTCCTTCGCGCCATCAGCGAAGCTGATGTTGCCGGTGACGCCATCGTAGCTGACGCTGGGCAGGGCGGCCAGGACGGCGGCCGGGTCGGCGCTGCCAGCAGCCTTGATGGCTTCGAGCGCAACGTAGTAGGCGTCATAGCCCATGACGGAGACGGCCGCTATCATGTCGTTGCCGCCGTTGTTCTCAAGGTTGACGCTGTCGGAGTTGATCCACTCCTTGAACGCCGCGTCGAACTCGGCGTTGCCGCCCTCCTGATAGAAGGTGGTGACGTAGATATGCACGTTGTCCTTGCCCTGGGCGGCTTTCACGATGACGTTGGAGTCCCAGGTGTCGCCCGCGAGGATGGGCATGCCCAGATCCTGAGTGGCGGCCTGGTCGATGATCAGAGCAGCGGCCTCAGTGGAGACAGGCGCCACGAAGATGTCGCAGCCGTTGGACTTGGCGTTGGTGACGTAGCTGCTGTAATCGGAGGTGCCCTCCTGGAAGACCTCCTGCACGCAGTTCTCAGCGCCGAAGGCCTCGACGAAGTAGTTCACCAGGCCGACGGAGTAGTCGTCGCCCTGCTTGGCGAGGCAGTAGGCCTTGGTCGCGCCGAGGCTCTTGGCATAGTTCGCCAGGACGGTGCCCTGGAAGGGGTCGATGAAGCAGATGCGGTAATATGTATCGCTGACCTGGGTGACCTGCGGGTTAGTGCAGGTGACGCCGATGGCGGGCACGCCCGCGTCGCCGAAGGTGGTGGCAGCCGCTATGGACACACCGGAGCCGTAGGAGCCGAGCACAACGGAGGCGCCCTGCGTGATGAGCTCCTGAGCCGCGGAGACGGCCTTGTCGTTGCTGGACTGGTTGTCGGCGTAGATGAGCTCGACGTTGTAGGTCTCGCCGCCGATCTCGACGGTCGGGGTCAGGGAGTTGGCATACTGCATGCCGAGTATCTCCTGCTTGCCGCCCGCGCCGTTGTCGCCGGACTGGGGCTCAAACACGCCTATCTTGATGACCTTGTCGCCGGAAGCAGCGCCGTCATCGGCAGGGGCCTCGCTGGCCGGGGCGTCGTCCGCCGGGGCCTGGCTCTCGGTGGCCGCAGGCTCGCCGCAGGCGGCAAGGGCAAACACCATGCACAGTGCAAGCAGAAGTGCAAGTATCTTCTTCATTCAGTCTCATCCTCCTAAATCATGTTCGGCTGCGACGTCCACACGCAGCGGACAAATGTACTTCGCAGCCTGGGCATGATTATAAACCATCTCGCCCGCGATTGCAACAGAATTTCTTACTTTTTATTGCTATTTCTTTAATAAATCAGCGCAAATCTTTTTCGTGCCGAAAAAGTCGTTTGCTGTAGGAGTAATTTTATGCATTATTCACAATTCACACCATAACTGGCCCTGTGCGCCAGTCGCCGCCGCCGCGGCGCTCAGCGGCGGCCCGGTAGGCCAGGACACAGAGGTCGCGCGCGCCGGCGCCCAGCTCGAAGAGCTCCAGCGCCTCCCGGGGGAGATGCCTGGCCGTGGCAGGCTTTGTGATTATAGGCACGCGGCTCTTGTCCTGGGCCTGGCGCAGCAGGGCGCGGCCGCGCTCCGTCGCCGCGAGCAGGCGCGCGTAGGGCGGCAGCTCCTCTGCCATGCCCTCTCTTATGCCCAGGCAAGCGCACATGGTCATGCGTCGTATGCGTGAGAGAGCGTAGCGCTTCGACTTGGCCGCGGCCAGCACGCCGTCGAGCGTCGGCTCGTCCCGGACGGCGGCGCGCAGTCGGTTGCCGAGGCCCTCGGAAGCGTCCGGCAGGCGGTTAAACTCCGCGTCGGGCAGCATACGCAGGCGAGAGAGGAGCATGGGCTCCAGGGTTTCCATGAGCACGGGGCCGCGTCCGCGCTCGTATTCGCGCTCGAAAACGGCCGAGGCGGCGTCGGGCATGAAGCCGCGGTTGCTTTTGCCGGCGGCGAGGCGGTTTCGCAGCTCGGATGCGGAACGGATGCTCCCCTGCCCCGGCGCATCGTGGGCCGCGCCCTCGCGCCGGATCGTCATGAAGCCCAGGTCGAGACCCAGCTCGTAGATGGCGCGTATATATTCGACGGCGAGGATGTTGTTGGGCGTTTCGAGCAGGGCGGCGGTATCCTCGTCTGTTACGGCGGCGAGGGCGCGCTGGCGCGCGGCGGCGAAGGGGATGCCGCCTTCGAGCTCGTTTCGGAGCGCGGCGGAGAAGTCAGGTCCCAACAGGGCTTCGGCCGCGCGCTCCAGCGGCTCTGTCTCGCCGCACTCGCTGCCGAAGCAGAGGCAGTCCACGACGCCGAGCGCGGCCAGCAGGCCCACTCCCCCGCGGGCAAAGCCCTCAGCCGAGGACAACGCCCAGGGCAGGGGCAGTTCAAAGACGAGGTCGGCGCCGCAGCGGGCGGCGGCCTCGGCGCGTGCAAACTTCGACCACACCGCCGCCTCGCCGCGCTGGACGAAGTCGCCGGACATGCAGCAGACTATGCCCGTATCCGCGCCCAGCTTCTCGCGCGTGGACTCTATGTGCAGCTCGTGGCCGTTGTGAAATGGATTATACTCGGCGACTATGCCGGCGATTACCATGATTCTTCCTCCTGTCCGGTGCGCGCCGATGCACACGCCGCGCCAATGTAACAAACCTCTTGCGTTTTTCACCGATTCAGGCTACAATGTATGTGTATGCTCTAATATTACAATCTCACAGCGAATTTGACAATAGCAAAGAGAGGTAATCAAAAATGAAAGTTCTGGTCATCAACGCGGGAAGTTCTTCTCTGAAGTATCAGCTCATCGACATGGAGAATGAGCAGCTTCTCGCCAAGGGTCTGTGCGAGCGCATCGGCATCGACGGTCGCCTGACCCACAAAATCCCCGCCAGGGATGCCAAACACGAATTTGAAATCCCCATGCCCACCCACGCCGAGGCCATCCAGGCCGTGCTGGACGCCCTGCTCTCTCCCGAGTACGGCGTGATCAAGAGCGCCTCTGAGATCGACGCCGTGGGCCATCGCGTGGTGCACGGCGGCGAGAAGTTTGCCGCCTCCGCCCTCATCACCGGCGAGGTCATGGCCGCCATTGAGGAGTGCATCCCCCTGGCTCCTCTGCACAACCCCGCCAATATCACAGGCATCAAGGCCTGCCAGGCCGTCATGCCCGGCGTGCCCATGGTGGCCGTGTTCGACACCGCCTTCCACCAGACCATGCCCGCCAAGAGCTACATCTATGCGCTGCCTTACGAATACTATGAGAAGGACAAGGTCCGCCGCTACGGCTTCCACGGCACCTCTCACAAGTACGTCTCCGGCCGGGCCGCCGCCATGCTGGGCAAGCCCATCGAGCAGCTGAAGATCATCACCTGCCACCTGGGCAACGGCAGCTCCATGGCCGCCGTGGACTGCGGCAAGTGCGTGGACACCAGCATGGGACTGACTCCATTGGAGGGACTTGTGATGGGAACCAGAAGCGGCGATGTGGATCCCGGCGCCCTGCAGTTCATCATGCACAAAGAGAATATGGATATTGACCAGATGTTAAACGTGCTGAACAAGAAGTCCGGCGTATACGGTATGTCCGGTGTTTCCAGCGACTTCCGCGATGTGGAGAACGCTGCAAATGACGGCAATAAGAAGGCAGAGGTTGCTCTGGAATCATTTGCTTACCGGGTAGCTAAATACGTGGGAGCATACGCAGCTGCAATGAGCGGTGTGGACGCCATTGCGTTCACCGCAGGCGTGGGTGAGAATGACAAGATTACCAGAAAGAAAGTGTGCGAGTATCT
>OHQG01000148.1_pt1 | contig 44813 bp, 35 predicted proteins | sample 1577871 | NCBI WGS metagenome assembly OHQG01 (sample SAMEA3879604, study PRJEB24766) | human gut metagenome | biome: human-associated habitat; feature: feces | place: USA | collected 1985/1987
TCATTGTACTCATAGTTATATTTCTTACGAGTCAACTTTTTTCAGGGTAAGACACCACGTGAAAAATATTTCTTCCCCACGTGGGGATTTACGATTCTCCACGTGGCTATCGAATAAAAAGGCATCAAAACGTCAAAGGGGCATTTAATTAAGCGTCAGCCCTGCCCAACTCCACAGCGGATCTTAATCGAATAGAGATATTTTTCGTAACTTAGCCATCTGAAAGTAGAGCTCTCTCTAAGAGCTATCAGCTCGATGAGTGGCACCTGCTGGGTGAGGGTGGACAACTTGGGGACACTTCTCTCGGAGTCTCGTCTACCAGCCTCTACGACCAAGCGAATAAAACACAAAAGACTCTATGGAAGATAGTATAGATAGGATTATCCCAGTGGATATTGAGGACGAGATGAAGACCTCTTACATTGACTACTCAATGTCTGTCATCGTCTCTCGTGCACTCCCCGATGTGCGTGACGGCCTCAAGCCAGTGCATCGACGTGTACTCTACTCGATGAACGAGAGTGGCAATACCTACAATAATCCTACCCGCAAGTGTGCTCGCGCCGTCGGTGATATATTAGGTAAGTATCACCCCCATGGCGACAGCTCCGTATATAATACATTGGTACGTCTCGCACAGGGCTGGAATATGCGTTACCCGCTCATACAGGGACAGGGTAACTTTGGCTCTATCGATGGGGACTCACCCGCTGCGATGCGTTACACCGAGTCGAGGCTCAATCAGTTTGCCCAGGAGATGCTCCGGGATATTGATATGGAGACGGTGGACTTTCAGGACAACTTCGACGGAGACTTTAAGGAGCCCACTGTACTACCCTGTCGCATTCCTAACCTCCTGATCAATGGGGCTGCTGGTATCGCTGTCGGTATGGCGACCAATATGGCTCCGCACAACCTCACTGAGACGCTCAATGCTTGTATTGCTTACATCGATGCGCGTGGCGAGATCACGGTCGATGAGCTGATGCAGTATGTCAAGGCGCCAGACTTCCCCACAGGCGGTGTCATCTACGGCTATGAGGGGGTCAAAGAGGCCTTTCACACAGGCCGCGGACGTATCGTGATACGTGGCAAGGCAGACATAGAGGAGCACAACAACCACGAGCGGATCATCATCCGTGAGATACCCTATCAGGTACGCAAGAGCGATATGGTCGCTAAGATTGCCCAGCTAGTCAACGAGAAGAAGATCGACGGCATCAGCGACATCTCTGACGAGTCGAGCAATAAGGGTATCCGCATTGTCATAGATATAAAGAAGGATGCCAACGCTGGCGTCGTACTCAACTACTTATATAAGTACTCCGACCTAGAGAGCTACTTTAGTGTCAATAACATCGCGCTAGTTCACGGTCGTCCTCGTCTGCTCAACCTTAAGGACCTTATCGGACACTTCGTCGATCACCGCCACGAGGTGGTGACACGTCGTGCGCAGTACGAGCTTCGCAAGGCGCAAGAGCGTATCCACATCTTGGAGGGCTTGATCATTGCGGTAGATCACATTGACGAGGTCATACGCATCATCCGCTCTAGTGAGGAGACACGCGAGGCGATGAACCGACTGATGGAGGCGTTCAACCTCTCGGAGCTACAGGCCCGTGCTATCGTCGATATGCGTCTGCGACAGCTCACGAAGCTAGATATTGACAAGCTACAGCATGAGTACAACGAGCTCAAGGAGCGTATCGACTACCTAAATCTCTTCCTCAGTGATATCAATATGCGTATGGAGCTGATACAGGAGGAGTGCCGTGAGATCATCGACAAGTATGGCGATGAGCGTCGCTCGGAGATCGTATATGCTTCGGAAGACTTGAACCCCGAGGACTTCTACGCCGATGAGGATATGGTGATCACCATATCTCACCTAGGATATATCAAGCGTACGCCTCTCTCGGAGTTCCGCACGCAGACGCGTGGCGGTGTCGGTGTCAAGGGTGCCGATAGTCGTGACGAGGACTTTGTCGAGTACATCTACTCGGCGACGATGCACGCCACGATGATGCTCTTTACCGCTACGGGACGTGTCTACTGGCTCAGAGTCTTTGAGATACCTGAGGGCTCCAAGAGTTCTAAGGGCAGACATATTCAGAACCTCCTAGATCTAGACGAGGAGAATCGTGTCACGGCTTTCCTACGTATCAAGAACTTGACAACCGACGAGGAGTTTGTCAATACACACTACCTTGTTTTCGCCACTGAGCAGGGCTTGATCAAGAAGACGCTCCTAGCCCACTACGCCAACCCACGCAAGACGGGTGTCCGTGCGATCAATCTGCGTGACGATGATCAGGTCGTCTCGGTGGCTCTCTCGAATGGTAACTGCGAGATATTCCTAGCTAACCGCAATGGACGCTGTGTCCGCTTTAACGAGCAGGAGGTACGTCCTATGGGACGCACAGCAACAGGCGTACGAGGCATCCGTCTCGATGACGATCCCGACGATAAGGTAGTCGGCATGGTCGTACATCGCTTGAAAAACAGCGACGAGACCATCCTCGTCATCAGCGAGAAGGGCTATGGCAAGCGTTCGCTCATCGACGACTACCGCATCACCAAGCGTGGCGCCAAGGGTGTCAAGACGATCAACGTGACCGACAAGACTGGTCAGCTCATCGATATCCGTGCCGTAGAGGATGACGACAACATTATGATCATCAATAAGAGTGGCGTCGCTATCCGTCTCTCTATGGAGCAAGTACGTGTCATGGGACGCGCTACTCAGGGGGTCAAGATGATCGACCTCAATAAACGTTCGGACGAAATTGCATCTATATGTAATGTAGTAGCTGAGGAAGAGGAGCCAGAGCTGCTCGATGAGGCTGACCTAGACGACCCCTCGGAGTTTGTTCCTCAGGAGGAGGATATGCTAGGATCAGACCCAGACGACGAGCTAGAGGTCAATGATGATCAAGAGTAGGCTTCACTAGCTAGACACTACAAGAGAACTAGATTATAAACCAGTAACATCTACTTTAAATATGAAAACAACACGCAAAGTAACCCTAGTGCTACTCGTGCTGATGAGTGCACTAACATTCGGATGCGCACAGACCTCAAATGTCAGAGGCGCTGACCGCTTATCTGATGGCAGCAAGCCCAACTATCCAGAGGCTCGTAACCTAATCCAGCAGGCTATTGAAAACCCTGAGACAAAGGACGACCCCAAGACATGGTACACAGCAGGACTGATCGAGGAGCGTGCTTTCACAGGCGAGAACCAAAAGAGCCTCAAGGGTGAGCCTCAAGACCTCCCCAATATGTACAAAGCTCTACTCGCTATGCACGAGTACTACCAGAAGACCTACGAGATAGATCACCAGCCCAACGACAAGGGCAAGGTACGCCCTAAGTTTGAGAAGAAGATCTCTAAGGCTTACGAGGACAACCTCCTTTACTACATCAATGCGGGAGGATACTATATGGAGCAGAAAGACTTCAAGAATGCACTCAAGGCATTCCAGGCTTTTAGAGAGATCAAGCGCTCACCTCTATTCGAGGGTGACAAGATCGCTCAGCCAGACTCCAACTCAATGATGGTGGACTTCTTTGCTATCATCACAGCTTATCAGGCTGGCGACAAGCAACTCGCCATCCAGTATGGTGAGGAACTCAAGGGCAACGGCTATCGCCAAAACGAGGTCTACCAGATCCTCGCTCAGACTTACATCGAGGAGGGCGACACAGCCAACTACATCACGACGATGCGTGAGGGTCTCAAGCTCTTCCCCAAGGAGCCATACTACTCTGTCAACCTGATCAATACTTACATCGTACAGAACAAGTATGACGAGGCACGCGCTTTCCTCACTCAGGCTATCGAACTCAACCCCGAGAACCCCCAGCTCTATGACGTGATGGGTAAGCTCTACGAGGAGAGCAATGAGGAGGAAGCTATCAAGTGGTTTAGCAAAGCACTAGAGGTAGATCCCAACTATGTCGAGTCACTCTGTAACATCGGACGTATCTACTACAATAAGGCGGTAGAGGTCTCTGACAAGGAGGAAGGCGGTATGGCTGCTGCGCAGGAGAAGCGCAAAGCTCTACTCAACAAGGCTCTCCCCTACCTCGAGAAAGCTTACAGCATCAACCCAGATGCGTCTTACTATCTACTCGGTAATATCTACTACGCACTGGGCGACAACGCTAAGTACGAGGAGATCCAAGCTGCTCACGGCAACTAATCGCAGAGAGACTCGCTAGCCTCGAGCTAAGCGACACTAGACAAAAAGGAGACAGATACTCACGCGTGGGGTGTCTGTCTCCTTTTTGTTTGTGCGCTCACGAGTCAATTACGCAAATACTACGAATAACCCTTTGCTTGCATTTGAACTTAGAAAGCGAATACTAGAGTTACAGCGTCTAATGGATGAACTTGTCATGTTGATGTGGTCCCGTGTAGGGGCGGACCTGCGTGTCCGCCCACAAGGCATACTGCGCTCCGATGAGGACGGGCGGACACATCGGTCCGCCCCTACAGCGGGTTACTCGTAAGGGTTGCGGAGTCTAGTGCAGTGGTGGACTCTTTGTCATTCCATCAAAGATCAGTAACTTTGGGACGATGAATAAGCTATGGACGCTTTGCTCGCTCCTCCTAGCCCTCGCTGGCTCGCTCTCGGGAGGAGAGATATTCCCGCATCACATCTATACGACAGAGGTACAGACTCTACAGTGTCAGGTGTGGCGTGACGGGGAGCCGATCGCTATACCCTACCCGATCGCTCGCTTGGCTAGTAGCGGTGAGGAGATCGTGGTGAGCTTTGACCTCGAGGATCCTATCCCGCACCGTATCCACTACCTGCTGGAGCTGTGCGACGCTGACTGGCAGGTCAATGACCGTATGGCGCTTAGCGAATACATCGACGGATGGATCGGAGCGCGCTGGCAGACGGATGAGAGTGCACCTTCGGAAGCTACGAGCGTCGCTTACCGTCACTACGAGCTGCGCCTCGGAGGTGCCTCCGTACTACAGCCGCTCCTCTCTGGCAATTACCGCCTCACCGCCTGGTGCGAAGAGCTACAAGAGGAGCCGATCTTCGTCACCAGTTTCGCCCTCTATGAGCCTCTCGCCGAGATCGCTCAGCAGGTGGTGCCGACGACACCTCAGGGCAACTACTCTCGCTTTCAGCAAGTGGAGCTAGAGCTAACCTTTCCCTCCACACTGACTACCGACCCGCTCACGGAGCTACTCGTCACTATCGGACAAAACGGCTCCTCCACCCGCTACCAGCGACTCACCCGCCCCACCTCCCTCGCTCCTGGGCGTCTCACCTTCAGAGGGCATGACGGAGCCACCTTTGCAGCGGGCAATGAGTGGCGCGCTTACGAAATATTGTCGCCCTACGAGGCGAATATGGGCGTGGAGCACCTGAATAGTCAGGAAACGCCCCCTGTCGCCTTCCTTTATCTAGACCACCCGACGAATGGTAGCTATATTACGGTCTCCGATGCCAATGGGTACCGCAAGGTGCGCCAGACAGACTACGACCCGTACTACGATGAGACTATGACAGACTACTACCTCGTCACCTGGCGACTGGCACTGGATGACCCGCTCAGGTATGGCACCCCGTTCATCGAGGGAGCCACCTTCGATGCACTGCCCAAGGAGCAGCGCACGATGCGCTACAACCGCGAGACAGGCTACTTCGAGCTGTCGCTCCTCGTCAAGGGGGGCTACGTCAGCTACCGATACAGCACATCGCCATCGCCCGCTCCCCTAGCCAGCAACGCTATCGAGGGCGACTACTACCAGACAGAGAACCAATACACAACCCTCGTCTACCTCACCTCCCCCATGCTACGCTATCAGAAACTAGTAGCCGTAGAGTAACTCAAGCTGTAAATCTTATGGACAAAAAGACCGCAACCATCTATCGCCTCATGTACCTCCGGCTCAAAAGCATCGAGCAGTACGCTAAGCAGAGCGAAGCTATCCAAATGCGCCAGTTCAAGCGCATCATGCGTGTACTACGTGGCACCGCCTACGAGCAGTCCCTCACGAGCGAGCCTATCCGCACCTACAGCGACTACCAGCGCATCGTCCCCATCGTCGAGTACGAAGAGCTGCGCCCCTGGGTAGAACGTATGCTACAGGGAGCGCGCAATCAGCTGATCAATGGTAGTTGTCGTTGGTTCGCCACCTCCAGTGGCACCTCAGGAGGGCGCAGCAAATACCTTCCTGTGCCTGGGTTGCATCTGCAGAGTTGCCATTATCAGGGAGCCAAAGATGCGCTTTGGCTTTACCTAGACACACGACCCGACAGCGAGTTCTTCGGACACAAGAGCTTAGTCATCGGGGGGAGCCACAAGCCGACTGAGTTTGCCACAGGCACCCACACAGGCGACCTCTCCGCCATATTGGTGGAAAACATGCCTGCCCTGGGACAGATGTACCGCGTTCCCTCGAAGAAGACCCTCCTCATGAGCGAATGGACCGCCAAGATGCGACAGATCGTCCAGGAGGTGGCGACAGCAGATGTGGGCAGTCTCTCGGGTGTGCCGAGCTGGATGCTCGAGACCATCATGGCGATCCTAGAGTATACAGGACGGGACAACCTCTCAGAGGTGTGGCCTAACCTCGAAGTCTTCTTTCACGGGGGTATCAGCTTCGATCCGTATCGTGAGCGCTACCATCAAGTCATCCCGTCCGAGCGGATGCAGTACCGCGAAACCTACAATGCGAGCGAGGGATTCTTTGGCGTTCAGGACGACCCCACCTCTAGCTCTATGCTTCTGATGCAGGACTACGGCATCTTCTACGAGTTCATCCCAATGTCTCAGTTTGACGCACCTGACCGCCAAGCCATACCGCTAGCCGACGTACAGAAAGGAGTCAACTATGCGCTCGTCATCTCCACCCTCGGAGGGCTCTACCGCTACATCATCGGCGACACGGTCATGTTCACCGAGCTGCACCCCTACAAGTTCATCATCACGGGACGTACGCAGAGCTTTATCAATGCCTTTGGCGAGGAGCTGATGGTCCACAACACGACCACAGCCATCTCGCGCGTCGCACAGGAGATGGGCGTCACGGTGCGCGACTACACGGTGGCACCGCGCTTCTGCCTCGAGACGGCCAATGGCTATCACGAGTGGGTCGTAGAGTTTGATACACCACCAGCCGATCCAGACCACTTCATCGAGCGCATAGACCAAGAGCTCCGCACGCTCAATAGCGACTACGAAGCAAAGCGCTATGCCGATATGGCACTCTTGATGCCCCGTCTGGTGGTTGCTCGGCGAGGACTCTTCAACGACTGGCTCGAGGAGCAGGGCAAGCTCGGCGGACAGCACAAGATACCCCGCCTACGAAGCAACGCCGATCTCAACGATCGCCTCATCGAGCTCAACAAGTAGCCACAACATCAACCAGATAAAAGGAGTTTCCCCCTCGGGAAGCTCCTTTTTCTATGGAGCAGCGCCCCGTCCCTCCGCTGGGACTTAACCGTCCCTAGAGAGGGACGAAAAAATCCCTAGGAAGGGAGCGAATCGTTCCAACGTAGGAACTATTAGGAGGAAGAGTATTAGGGAGAGGATTGCGGGTAAGTAAATGGAAATGAGAGGGATTTGCACGATATCTCTGTGGTTTGCGCTACGAGGTAAAGTGCAAAAGAAGAGGATTTGTGCAGAAGTTCCGTTACCAAATCGTTAGCCCATTCTCCGGATGGTAACGAAGAGGTAGGAGCAGGTAACTGACGGAAGAGTATTCAGTAAGTGAACTCTCTGCAATTCTGGTGCTGTTGCTCTGATATACAACGCTTTGCATAGCTGAGAACGCTTCGGTAACGGGTAACTTTGCCCATAAAAACAGAAGCGTATGCAAACAGACAGAATGAAGGTGTTGCTCTACCTCAAAAAGAGCGGATTGGACAGGTCGGGGCAAGCTCCGATTATGGGGCGGATAACTTACGGGCGAACGATAGCTCAATTCAGTTGCAAGCTGTCGTGCGATCCCAAGCTGTGGAATGCTCGTGAGAGCAGGCTGAACGGCAAGAGCCGTGAAGCTGTGGCAACGAATGGCAAGTTGGAGCGCTTGCTGCTCTCGGCGCAGTCGGCTTATCAAACCCTTTGTGAGCGAGGGATTGTCTTTACAGCGACTGACATTAAGGAGCTGCTGCAAGGTAGTATGCAAAGCCAAATCACCCTCTTGGAACGATATGATCAAATGCTCGAAGAGATGAAGCAAAAGGTGGGTATCGAGATAAAGGCAACAGCTCTGAATAGTTACTTTACTATTCGAAAGCATCTGAGAGCCTTTATTGAGGAGAAGTTTCACACTTCAGATATTGCTTTCGGACTGGTAGAAAAAGACTTCTTGGAGTGCCTACAACACTACTCTGTCGGCAAGCTGGGGCATTCGCAGGGTCATTATCGTAAGATGGCATTAGCGGTGAAGAAGGTCTGCCGTTTGGCGTATCGTGAAGGGTTGATAACACGACAACTGTTTGCTCACGTAACGATCGAACGAGGGGAGAACAAACAACCTCGTGCATTGGACAGGGCATCATTGAATAAGTTGCAGAGCCTGACCTTTGAGCCGTATGAAGTGGAGCTGGAAACTGCTCGAGACCTCTTTCTCTTCACCTGTTATACGGGTGTTGCCTACTGCGATATGGTCGCCCTTAGTCGGGAGCATCTCTTTACAGATGATGAGGGGGCATTATGGCTTAAGTTCCGCAGACAGAAGACCAATACGCTTTGTCGTGTGAAGCTCCTATCTGAAGCGGTGCCTCTGATAGAACGATATCAATCAGAGGAGCGTGACACACTCTTTGCTCCTATTCCTTATTCGGGCTACCTCGCCCAACTCAAAGCTCTACAACTTCGAGCAGGTATCACTATTCCCCTTTCGGCACACGTTGGTCGCCACACCTTTGCGACCTTGATAACTTTGGAGCGAGGAGTGCCGATTGAAACGGTGAGCCGCATGTTGGGGCATAGCAATATCCAAACGACCGAGCGATATGCTCATGTGACTCCGAAGAAGCTTTTCGATGAGTTTGAGCAATTCCTCTCTTTCACTGAAGAGCTAACCTTAACCTTGTAAGAGCTATGCGCAGTACATTTAGAATACTATTCTACATCAATAAGAGCAAGACCAAAGCAGACGGCACAACGGCAATCCTTTGCCGTATCACCATAGACGGAGAGAGCGTGGTGATAACCACAGGCGAAAGCACTGCCCCCCACGATTGGAGCGTGAAGCGAAGGGCGACAAAGGAGAAGAAGACCAACCAACGCTTGCAAACCTTTCGGGAGAAAGTCGAACAAGGCTATAATACCTTGCTTTACAAATATGGAGCAGTAAGTGCTGAGTTGCTGAAGAACTACTTGCAGGATATCGGAAAAACTCCAACGACCCTGCTTGCTCTTAGTGCGGAAGAGCTCAAAGCCCAACGAGAATGCAGTAGTGCGGGGACGTATAGAAACAATCGGCATGCCGATAGGCTGCTTAACTCTTTTATGTGCAGTCGCAGTGAGCTGGATGTCCCCTTGTCGGCTCTTACAATTGAGTTCTTTGAGGATTATCGCTTCTATCTGAAGAGGGCGGGCTATGCGCCTGCAACGATAAATAGCCATCTCTGTTGGTTGAGTCGATTGATGTATCGAGCCGTCAGTCAGGGAACAATACGCATCAATCCGTTTGAAGAGGTGAAGTATGAAGTCGTGGAACGCAAACCTCGTTTTCTGAGTAAGGGCGATGTGGCAAAACTCTTGGCATTTCCGTTGCAGGATGAAGGCGCAGAACTAAGCCGAAGAATGTTCCTTTTCTCCGTCTTTACAGGCTTGGCATTTGTTGATTTACAAGGGCTACGAGCTTCGCAAATCGAGACGAACAGCGAGGGGAAGCGGTATATCCGCAAGGCAAGACAGAAAACGGAGGTGGAGAGCTTGATACCCCTGCACCCGATAGCGGAGCAGATACTCGCTCTTTACACGAAGGCGAAGAGCAGAGGAGACTACAAGATATTTCCCGATACAATGAGCGACTGGAAGCTACTCAGTCATCTCAAAGCCGTGGGGTTGGCATGTGGCATCCGTACTCCGTTGACTTGGCACTGTGCAAGACATACGTTCGGCACGCTAACGCTAGAGGCTGGTGTGCCTATTGAGAGCATCGCTAAGATGATGGGGCATTCGTCTATTGCCAGCACGCAAATCTATGCCCAAGTCACCGACCAGAAGATTGCAAAGGACATGGACAGAGTGATACAACAAAGGGGAGGTTAAGACTAAACAAAAAGGACTTGCTTCGTTTTATGGAGCAAGTCCTTTCTACGACTAATATCGTGTAATTTCACCATTGAAAGTCTGCGCTTTTTCCCACAACGGCCCTTTTGCCCCCATTGTGAAAGCGATATTGCTACTTCTGATAGCCAATAATTCAGAATGGACTAGCAAATTTAAAGTCCTCATCAATTCAGGGGTTAGGCTGATTATTCCTCCTTTTCCTATTGGCACCCAAGTATAACCCCTCCCTTTATAGGTTATCAATTTGCCCATTGGTAGCGTCTGTTCCCTTAGTTGGGGGCAATCTGTCAATATATGACACAGTTTTGAAGAAGAAAGAAGTGAATAGGTCGTTATACAGAAGCCTCCAGTCGCTTTACTTCCTGTAATCAGAATGATGTTTTCAATATCAGTAAGCGCATATTCATGGACTGCTTGCTCCGGTATCTGAATTGTCAAATCTTCTCGAATATGAGAGATGCCGAAGATAAACTTTCCTCCTTTGGTTATTTGTGGCATAGCTTTTCTACTTTGGAACCAAAATCTATGATCACATTCTTCTCAACGCCTGCCTCAAATCCCTGACATATCTGACTTGCATGTACTTCAAGTAGATATTTACAAGCAGTTTGGGAAACCATTTCTTAGGCTCAATGTATTCTGTAAAATCAATCGTGGTCGTCTTTTCGTTTCCACTGAAAGCACCGATCCAATGCCCTTTTATATGGTCATTCTCCAAATCAAACTCCCACAAATAACGAGGCTCTTGTCTTGTTATCGTGAAAGTTGTCCTATGCCCACTCTTTGTTATCTCCGCAAATTGCGTGTCTGAGATGACTTCTATTCTCTCAATATCACTTCTCCAAGAATAATCGGTAAGTGATGTCACGACCTCCCAAACTCTCTGCGAATCACACGGAAATGTGGCTTTTATGTTTGACGTTACAACCATAAAGTTTAGTATTTCAGAAAAATGTCGTTATCTCACGAATCCGTTTTTGTAGAAATCATACCATTGGGCAATATGTTCGGGAGTATTGGCTTTCAGCAATAGAAGCATCTCACGAGTGAACTCCAAATGTCCTACACCGTTTGCCGTAACAATATTCTTGTCACTAACGGCTTGCGCTTCCACATAGTTTTCTGTGTTAGTGTAAACGGTATCGCCCCATTTTTTGAGTTGGTCAAGACCGTTACCTGTATGCTTTACATTGTTCAGGAAACCGTGAGAACAGAGGAATGAAGCACCGTTGCATATCGCCCCGATGATTTTACCTTTATCCAAAGCCTCCTGTACCAATGGTACGACAAGTTCTGCTTCAGGTGAGTCCCAACGGTTGCCACCGATAAGCACTAAAGCGGCATAATCTTTCGGCATATTCTCGAAAGAATAGTCGGGCAAGGTTCTGAAACCTCCGATGGAACGAACAGCGTCTTCTGTAGGGGCAACGGTATGTACTTCATACTTTATTTCACCGCCTGGTATCACGCCCACGTGAAGAGTCGTGGAGAGAAAAGCCCCCTCCCAATCCGTGTATTCATTCAATATGATAAATAATACTTTCTGTTTCATAGATGTGTTTTTTACTCTAACAACCTTGCAGCAAGTTTATAAGTGAACAGAACTCGAGGATTGGATAAGTCCCATTGTTGCACTTCCTGCCGTATCAATTCTGCGTGTTTCTTGCGTTTGGTTAGACGCCTATCTGCTCATCAGGCTTCTCTTCATCAGGTTTTGGTGTGGGGTTAGGCGTTGGTTTCGTCGAGCCTTTCTTGGCAGGAGCTTCCACGCGCTCGTAGCTTACACCTGTAAGTGTGAAATACTTGCGTGAGGGCGAAAGGCGGACGACGGGCTTGGTAATGTGGATGTTGGGGTTAAACTCCGTCTTGCCTTTCTCGACAAGTTTGCTTTGGAACGAAGGCGTGAGTGTGCCAAGGTCACCATACTCTACAATATCTCCATTCTCCACATGTTTTTTCGCTATTTCGGCAGCGAGTCGCAGTACGGCTTCCACCTCCGCACCAGTGAACGTCGTAGCTCTTGCCACTTCCTCGCAGAAATTACGGTGGTCGACGCGTTTGCGTCCGGTGGGGCGAGCCTGAAGTACAGTCTTTCCTGCCATCTTTCCGAGGGTTGCCTTGCGCTCTGTGAGCGTGTAGGCGATAGGTCTGTTTGCCATAGTTGTTTGATCTTTAGTTTTGCTCCTCTGTTTTGATGCTTCGCCACCCGTTAAGGAGATGAGCTAGCCTTTGTCGGTTGGCACGGTTTTCTGTTTCTTGATGGTAAAGGTACAAAATATGACGACATATTGAGTGAAATATGACGACATATTTGGCGGAATATGACGTCTCATTTGGCGGAATATGACGTCTCATTTTTCAGCCTTTCCAAAACGACCTTTCTAGACCTGCTCTGCCCACTAGCTTTATCCGACTACCGCTATACAGGAAAGATATATCCGCAGGAGAAAGATGTGCTGAGCCTTATCGGGCAAAACCTCATCATCAACATTGATGACCAGCTCAAAGCCCTCAACAAGCGAGATGAAAACGAACTGAAGAACCTTATAACCTGTCCGCAGGTGAAGTACCGTATGCCTTACGAGAAGCACATTGAGGAGCGCCCCCACTTGGCAAGCTTCGTGGCATCGGTCAATGGCAACGACTTCCTCACAGACCCTACAGGGAGCAGGCGTTTCCTCCCCTTTGAAGTATTGGCAATAGATATAGACAGTGCTAAAGCGATCCCGATGGATGCTGTTTACAGTGACGCTAAGCGACTACTGCATGAAGGCTTTCGCTATTGGTTCAATGATGAAGAGATTGTTGAGTTGCACAGAAACAGCGAAGCCTTCCAAGTCTATACAGCAGAGATGGAGCTGTTGCTCCGCTACTTCACATTTCCCTCGGAAGCTGAGATGGCTACGAAACGCTTCTATATGACCAATTCGGAGATTGTAGGGTATCTCTCCTGCTATACCCGACAACCCCTCTCTCCCAAACGGATGGGCGAAGCCCTGCGCAGGGCGGGCTATACGAGGGAGTGTCGCAGGATAAATGGCAATCCCGTATATGTCTATGCCGTCCGTAAGATTTACCCCGAGCAACCACCATAGCACTCTGTTATTGCACTCCCTTTGTAATACCCCTTTCTCTTTTCTTTCCTATTCACCTTACTACGTTACTACAACTAAGGATAATACAGTGAAAGAGAAAGGATTACAGAAGACTTTCATCTTACGACAGATGTTACTACAATCCTTCTACGCTTCTACAGCTTGATAGAGAAGACGTGGTGTAGACAGATGGTGTAGTAGGATAAATCCCGACAAAGCGTTACACCTTTCTCTTTCACTGTCAATCACTTATCCCAGTGTAGAAAGGTAGTAAGATAAAAAGGGGAAAACTCCAAAAAGAGAAAATAGAACATACAATGAGACTGCAAACAAAGAATACGAAGAAGCCGTGAACAATGAATACGAACAATCCAAATCCAAAGACGAAACTGTAGATTGACCGAAATTGAAAAATCGGGCAATATTGCTGTCCGATAAAAGGTTCAGCGGAAGAAGAGGCTTTTGCTCAAAAGGGGGCTTAGACGATAACGCAAAAGAGAGAAATTTCAACAACGGAACAATCGGGTATTCGAAGAGACTAGAGCTGTAAAGCGTATAGATGTGAGCCTTTGTTTCAAGAGTTATGGCACCCCCTTGGAGTTGCAAGTTTGCAGGGGCAAACTTAGAAACAAAGACTCAGTGCATTCAGAGAATGCAAGCACTTCAAGGGCAGGCTGCGGAACAGGGCGGAGCGGGCATTTGGAGAAATGCCATAGCTCATTAGGGCATTTTCTTCACGCTCCACTCCGTTACCGCTAAAAAAGCCCTCCTGAGCCAAGGGGAAACAGCCCCTTTGGATACCCCTTAAAGCTATATTCAACTTATGGGCTACGCAGTATTACACATAGACAAAGCTCGGGGCAACGACTCGGCAATGAGTGCCCACATCGAGCGAACATTCGTGCCGAACAATGTCGATGCCTCTCGCACGCACCTCAATCGAGACTTGGTGCAATTCCCCGCAAATGTCACCAACCGTACAGAAGCTATTGCACATCGCATAGCAACGGCTGGTATCTACCGAAAGGTTGCGGACAATCAAGTTAAAGCACTTCGTTTCATCCTATCTGGATCACACGAAGATATGCTCCAACTTGAAAGCGATGGACGCTTAGAGGAGTGGTGCCATAGTACGATGCAGTGGCTTTATACCACCTTTGGCAAGGCAAACGTGGTGGCAGCCACACTTCATGCTGATGAAGAGACCCCGCACATACATGCCACAGTTGTCCCGATTGTCACGGGAGAAAGGAGAAAAGCCAAACAGGAAGCTGAGAATGGCAAGCGAAAGTACAAGACAAAGACAAATAAGATAAGGCTCTGTGCTGATGATCTGCTTACACCCAAAAAGCTTGAGGAGTATCAAACCTCCTACGCAGAGCAAATGCGACCATTTGGGCTGAGTAGAGGGGTACAAGGATCTGAAGCCAAGCGTCGTACTAATATGGAGTATTACAAAGAGCTTCTCAAAGAGACCAAGCAGAAACAACTTGAGGAGGAAGAACTAATTCAAAAGGTCAGAGAGTTGGAAAAGCAGGCGGGCAAGCTCCGAGTAAAGGGTACGCTCTACTCGCTATTTGGGAACTCTGAGCTTGACAAGGCGGAACGGCGTATCGAAGAGTTGGAGCAAGAAGTCGAACGGCAACAACATCTTTCGGAAAAGGAGAAAGCCGAAATCCGCAAGGAGGTCATACTTCTTCAGGACACCATTAGAGATAAGGACATGACTATCTCTGAACAAAACCGAGAAATCAAGGTGTACGAGGAGGAGCGGAGTTTTATCAAACGCTTCTTTCACAGCTTCTACCTCTTACTCAACATTCGCTTGATGCTCCGCAAAATGGGCTTTGATGATGATACGGTGGTCAAGATGCACAAAGATCAAGAGATAGTCCGTGGTACGGCTACGGCATATTCGGGAATGTACAAACGAAACTTCACGGAGGAAAATGCGGAGCTACGCATTATAACCAACGAGAAGCGTCAGCCTCTTCTTACCATCAATGGACTATCTGTTTCTGATTGGTGCGAACTAAACTTTTAAGGAGAAAATCACGCAAGAACGCTCACTTTCTCCCACGAATCACTATCTTTGCAAGTGATAATAGTGAGCGTTCTTTGGCTATCCAAAACGATGTACTTCAAGGCACTCCGCTCATTTCTAAATCGTTACCTATCCACATCGCGCCAAACGGTAACCTCTTACTTCTCAGCTAGATAGTCCGAAACCAAAAAATCACGTAGGGTTTGGGCTTTCCCTTAAAGGAAAGGGAATTTTTCAGCCTTGGAAATTTCATTTTCTAAGCTTGGAACGATTTTGGAAAGTTGACATTTCGGATGGAAGCTAGCGCCCCGCTCCCCCACCAAGATGAAGAAAGCGTCAGCCTCGCTAATAAAAGATCGGCCTAATCTGACTGATCCAGAGCTTTATCATAAAAAAAATAGTATATTTGCAAGCACACTAAACATCAAATACATCTTGATATGAGAAAACTTACTCGATTTATGTTTCTCTGCCTTCTGTCCTCTATGACAGGGGTTGCCCTTTGGGCACAAAACGGAGAAAGTCCCGTCATCAGACTTAAGTCTGATGGCAATGTGCCATTTGGGGGTTATATGCTCAGCATAAATGCCCCTGAAGCCGATCGATCTAGCGTATGGATCGATTGGAACAATAATGGAGTCAAAGACACCGATGAGGAGGTAGCGAATTGGGAGTCTGGTGACAACATCACTGCAATTACTCATGAGATAGATTCTAAAACCTTCTCAATTTACGGACCCATCAACACCTTGGTATGCGCCAATAACGGGTTGTATGAACTTGAAATCTCTGGAAACTCTCATCTTGAGTCTCTGATCTGTGATAACAACAATCTATCCTCTCTAGATTGTAGTAAAAACACACAGCTGAACAACTTATCAATACGAGAAAACCCTCTATACGACATAGATGTATCAATGCTTACCAAGCTAACCCGTCTTGGAGTTGCTGGTACGAATATTACAAGCCTTGACTTGTCAAACAACGTACTCCTAGAGCATATGGATATCTCAGACCTTAAGCTAGAGACTTTTGATCTGACATCTCTGCCCAACTTGATTAGTCTAGGCTGCAGTGGCTGCAAATTTCAGACACTGGACTTGACGAAATGTCCTAAAATGGAGATACTATTTGCTCCATACAACAGCATTAAGTCTATCGACCTCTCCGCTTGTAAGGCTATGAAGCACCTCAAGCTCGACCATAACATCTTGGAGAGCATAGATCTATCTGCCTGTACGGAGCTTATTTCGCTAGATGTCAACAACAATTATCTTGAGACGATAGACTTAAGTCATACGAAAAAGTTGTCGCGACTGATCTGCTATGCCAATCTGCTAGATAAGATAGATCTCACCCACACGCCTGAGCTTACGGTACTAGAGTGCTCACAAAATGAGATCTCACAACTTGATTTTTCTTCAATACCTAACTTATCAGTTCTACATGCTTCAATGAATCCCCTTAACGAGATAGACTTATCGGTAGTACCCCAGCTTCAGAGTCTTACAATCTCCAAATGTGGTTTGAAGACATTGGACGTGAGTTCTTTGACCAATCTAGACTTGTTAGAGGCTAAGGGTAACGAATTAACTGCAATTGATCTCTCTGCAAATCGCAAGCTGAGTCGTGTCAGTCTAGAGGGTAACCTTCTTACGGAGTTAAATGTTTCAAATATATCTACGCTTACCTATCTCAACGTAGCAGTAAACAAGCTAACGCAGCTTAAGACTGAGAACTGCCCTAAGCTGTTTGAAATCATGTGCTACTCCAATCAATTAGATAAGAACGCATTCAAACTTCTCTCAGAGTCTCTCCTTGCAGCTCCTGAAAGACGTATGGGAGAGATTTATGTGATAGACTCTCGAGATGAAACCGATAAAAATGTCTGTCCTATTAAAGTCGTTGAGGATCTAAAACAGAAGAACTGGAACGTATATGACTGGAAGGGATACGAAAATCAAGGGCAAAACAAATTTTCGGGACATGATGTAAGTGCTACGCAGAGATTGTCATCTCATCAGGGGATTCTAGTTACACCCAACCCCGTCATAGACTATCTACATATCTCGTCAGAAGCTCCTGATGCCACAGCTATCGTGATGGATCTCGCTGGTAACCAAATCGAGACACTCACAACGAATGCAACTGGTGAGGGTGTTGTCAATCTGTCTCACCTTCCTCAAGGCATATATTTGCTCACGTTGTCTGGCGAAACTGTTCAAATCATAAAGAAATAGAGACGTAAGTGTCAAAGCAAAGAGAGCGTTTGCAAAATAAATCCACAAACTGCTTTGGTCGGATATAGGTGATCTAGAGTTAGCTGATCACCCTTCTCCTCAAAAATGAAGAAAGCGTCAGCCTCGCTCGTGCGAGACTGACGCTTTGTGCTGTGCTAACACTGTATCTGCTAGCCCCAAATTCTATTTATAGGTCAAAATTCAAGGAAGCTGTCGCCTAATTGTTGCTATTAGCGAGCTGATGGGTTGGACTATGAACTCTTGTATTCTACAGACTCGGACTTATTGTTCTGTGGTTCTTCTTTGTGATCTGTTGAATCATTTGCAGGCTACAGACGGATCTTGAGTACACTAGAGTGCTGTTTCGATTGTCCTCCACATTACCTTTGCACTGTCTATTTATTAGAAACTCACAATGGAACGACAAAGGTTCAACTCAAAAAGTATCCTACAAATAGGGATCGACCTCACCTGGCAAAGAACAACCTTTAACCCTCATCGAATTACGACTTTCGCCTTTTCAACTATCGAGACTAAACTTCCCTAAGCTTATTGTCGGCTATGAAACTTAGGCTAGATCATATCGGTGACCTCCCATGCGAAGGCTCTCAGACCTTGCTTAGGATTGTCTAGATCGATCTGATGCAGTGCTGCGAGGAGTCGCTCGGCTCGCTCAGCCTCTGTGATAACCATCATAGCGCCATTGGTCGTCGGCCAAGCGTGGCTACCAAGATGCGGATCGCCCGTTGCGGAGCCACGTCCGTGGACTTCGCTCCACTCGGTATAGCCCTTGGCATTGTGCTGCTCGAGGGCGCGTATAACGAGTCCATGCAGGGCGCTGTTGTAGACGATGAAGATTGCCTTTTGTCTATTCATAGCTTAGTGGTGGTTTTTGAGACTTTTCTTGCGCTGACGCCTTATCTGACGGCGAGAGACCAGCGCATAGATACAGGGGATCAGGAGGAGCGTAACCAGCGTCGAGATGGTCAGACCGAAGGCTACCGTGACACCCATCGGCTGCCACATCTCGCTACCCTCTCCGATGCCGATAGCCATCGGGATCATACCGAAGACGGTCGTGAGCGTCGTCATCAGCACAGGACGCAGACGCGATGCTCCCGCATGGAGCAGAGCCGTGCGTACGGACATACCACGCTCACGATTGAGTATGGTGTAGTCGATCAGGACGATACCATTCTTCACCACGATACCGACGAGCATGATTGCTCCGATGAAGGCAATGATGCTTAAGGGGACACCGGTCACGAGCAAACCGATGATAACGCCCGTAAAGGCAAAGGGTACGGAAAACATAATGACAAATGGAGAGGCCAAACTCTCAAACTCCGCAGCCATAACGATGAAGACTAGGAAGACAATGAGCAGCAGGAGCGTCCCTAAGTCTGCAAAAGCCTCTTGTTGCTGCTCGAAAGCTCCTGTGATTTCGTAACTCACGCCCTCGGGCATATCAATTTCGTCAAGAGCCTTCCGAGCCGTGCGGACGAGGTCTGAGAGCGCAGCCTTGGGCGCTGGCGTAAGCGCAATGGTAACGACACGAGAACGGTCTTTCTGGTAAATGGCGGGAGGCGCAAAGTGCTCCACGACCTTGCCCAATTCGCCTAGTCGTACGCTCGTTCCCTGCGGGGTGCGTACGAGTGTCTGAGCGACGTCGTCTAGCGAACGTCTGAACTCAGGTGCCAGGCGCACACGGATCTCATACTCCTGCCCATCCTCACGATAGAAGGAGGCGGTGGCTCCGTAGATGCTGTTGCGCAGATAGCTCGCCGCCATACTATTGGTCAGCCCATGCTCAGCGAGTCGCTGCTGGTCGAAGATGACCTGGTACTCAGGCATAAACTCGTCACGATTGCTCAGAGCCTGAGCACAAGCTGGCGACTTACTCATCTCCGCCATAAATGCTTTGGAGATCTGATCGGTGACAGCAAAGTCGTGTCCGTAGATATCAACATTGACAGTGCTTTGCTGTCCCCCGCCACCTGACTGAGCAGAGACATTGTACTGCTTGATACCAGGCGTGGCGCTTAGGTCACGACGCATCTCGGCAGCAATCTCTTGGGAGGAACGCTTTCGCTCGGAAGCATCGATCAGCTTGATATTGAAAGAAAGAATATTGTCGCCATTATCCTGCGCTAGCGTCGAGGCACCAGACTGAAAAGCATCAGCCTGACCTGTGGAGAACTGAAGCATCTCTATCTCGGGGTACTTCTTGTGCCACTCCTCAGTGAGGCGATGCCCCTCAGCAAGCGGACGGTCTATGGTAGTGCCTACGGGGTAATTGACCTTGGCAAAGATATAGCCCCCGTCTCCCTGTGGCATGAACTCCGTCTTGATCAGCGAGCCGAGCGTGAGCGATAGTGCGAAGATGCCTAGGGACAAGCCTACCGTGAGCCACTTGTGTCGTAGCACCCAGGCGAGCGTGCGCTGGTAGAGCACCGTGAGTCGCTGAATGAAGTCATTGAAGGGACGTAGGATCTTTTGGGATACCTTTCCCTCCTTGCGCTGACGATTAGCTCGTAGCATGTGGGCGCAGAGCGTAGGTGTCAGGGCAAGCGCACAGATGGTCGAGACGATCATCACGATGCTGACGATCCAGCCGAGCTGACGGAAGAGCAGTCCCGCCATACCCTGCATCATCACCATCGGGAGGAAGACCGCCAGCATCGTCAGCGTAGAGGCGATGACTGAGAGTGCCACCTCATTGGTCGCATGGACGGCGGCTTGCTTGGGATAGCTTCCCCGCTCGATGTGGTTGGTGATATTCTCTAGCACCACGATCGCATCGTCCACCACCATACCGATGGCTATAGAGAGCGAGCTGAGCGAGATGATGTTGAGCGTATTGCCCGTCAGCAGTAGGTATATGAAGGCGGAGAGTAGCGATATCGGGATCGTCAGAACGATGATAAAGGTGGCGCGCCAACGCCCTAAGAAGAGCAGCACGATGAGCATCACGACGCAGAAGGTAATGCCGATCGTTGAGCTAAGACTATTGATCGAGCGCACGATGAAGTCGCTCTGATCCAAGATTACTTCGATCTCGATATCTGAGGGAAGGTTCTTCACGATCTGTGGGAGTGCCTTGAGGACACGCTTATTCACCTGAACCGTGTTGGCACCCGACTGCTTCATCAGCATAAGCATGGCGCCCCTCTGGTTGTCCACGTAGGAGAGCGTCTGCTGCTCAGGGTCGCCATCTACGACGCTCGCCACGTCTCGCAGATAGATGGTTCGTCCGCCGAAGCTCGTTATGGGTAGCTCCTCTAGCTGCTTCGGATCGACGATCTCACCGATAGCTCTGAGGGATATCTTGCTCGTCTCTAGGTTCATCGACCCAGCAGAGATATTGCGATTTGCCACCGCAATGAGATTGCTCACATCACTCACCGTGATACCATAGGTCTCGAGCTTGTGCGGGTCGCAGTAGACGTTGACTTGTCGCTGTCTAGCACCTAGCACATTGACTCCGCCCACGCCATCTATACGTCCTAGCGGTGTCACCACTTGGTCGCTCAGGATCTTGTAGAGCGACTTGGAGCTAGCGTCCGACTTGACCGAGAGCATCAAGATCGGCATATCATCCATACCAAACTTGATAATGTTTGGCGTACCCGCTCCGTCGGGGAGCGCCTCCGTGATAGCACTGATCTTGTCGCGGGTATCATTGATCGCATTCTCTATGTCCAGTCCCTCTCGGAGCTCCAGCGTGACGACAGAGACATTCTCCTTACTTTGCGAGGTAATGTGCTTGACCCCGTTGATACCATTGAGGACGTTTTGGATCGGCTTGGTAATGTTGTTTTCCACCTCTTCAGGAGCTGCTCCAGAGTAAGAGGTGACGATCATGACCCGATTGATCTGCATCTCGGGCAGAAGGTCTATCGGCAGGCGTGTCAGGGCATAGAGACCCAAGACGACCACCCCAACGAAGATCATGATCGTGGTGACAGGACGACGTACGGCTGATTGATAAAGACTCATAAGCTAAAGGCGAGGATCTGTGTGTTGGAAAAGACTACTGCTGAGCCTGCTTAATCTGTACAGGCATCTGATCGGACAGGATGCTGGCTCCAGTCGTGACTACGACATCGCCTGAGGAGATGCCCTCGCTGATCGCTGTGTACTTACCGACGGTACGCTCTACGACGACTACCTGCCGATGGGCGATGCCGTCTCGTACGATGTAGACACACTGCTCAGCGCTGCCTATCTGCTTGACAATGCTCTCTGTCGGGACCACCATATACTCCTTGTCGCCTAGATTGATTGAGACACGAGCATACTGTCCTGGCACTAGCTTGCGCTCGGGATTGGTCGCCTCGACTTCCATCGTAAAAGTGTGGGTCTGTGGATTGATCGTCGGATACTTCAGCGAAATCTTACCAGCAAAAGTCTCGTCAGGCAGGGACTCCGAAGTGATCGTCACTGGCATCCCTTTGGTCATCTGCCCGTAGTAACGCTCCGAGGGATTGATCCGTAGCACCACTGGGTTGATCTGCTCCACAACAAGCAGAGGCATCTGTGGCGACATCATATCGCCCGCATCGTAGTTACGCGCTGTGACCACCCCTGAGATGGGGCTACGAAGCTGCGTATTCTCCTTTATATTATTGTAGCTCGTCTGAGCCAATGTGAGGGCTCGTTGCGTCGCCTCCCACTCCGACTGTGCGATGCCGCCTATCTTGTAGAGCTCGTCTATACGAGCCAGTGCGCTCTTGCGCTCCTCGAGCTGCAGACGCGCCTGCTCCAGCTGGCTGTGGTCCATCTCAGCGAGGAGCTGCCCACGAGAGACCTGCTGCCCCACCTCTACATAGATGCGCTTGATGCGGGAGGCCATCTGCGGAGCTATCTGGTTAGTCACCTTAGCCTCGACCGTGCTGGTGTACTCTTGCAGGTCTGGGAGCGTCTGCATAGAGACGGTCGCCACCTCTACATGCTTGATGTCAGTCGAGTCAATTGTGTGCGAAAAGGTCGTCTTGCCCTCCTTGCTCGCCGACTGACAACTGGTAAGAGAGACGAGTGCTAGGCTCAGTGCTATCGGAGCAAGTGTACGTATAGAGAGAAACATAGGATATTGTTTTTGGCTTAATTAGGATATATGGCGTTAGAAGTATCGTGTCATTCGTTTGATTGAGTTGAGACGCTCCTCGTAATCATTATTTTCGTCGGAGGAAAGCGGTGTCTCGGGAGCTATGAGCTGCTCTATCTCTACGCCCGCTATGAGGTAGTCGTAGAGTGCTTGAGTCTGGTTGAGACGTGCTTGTAGGAGTGCCAGCTCAGCATCGTTGACCTCTAGGAGCGTGCCCATGCCCTTGTCGTACATACGCTGTGCGATGGTGTAGCCCCGCTCGGCTGTCGCCTGTATCTGTGTCGCTGAGCTGTACTGCTCCTGAGCTTTGCGTGCTTGGTCTCGCTGATGCTGCATACCGAGCGTGAGCGACCGCTCAGCATCTTGTCGCTGGAGCTTCAAGAGTAAAGCGCGCCCCTTAGCTTGTCGCGTCGTGTAGTAGTTCTTCAGTCCTGTAAAGATGGGAAATTGAAACTGAAGGCTCACGACTGAAAAGGGAACCCAAAGACGACTCTTAGAGAGGTCAAAGTCGTTTGACGAGAAGTTGTAATTGTAGTTTGCTCCCAACGAAATCGAAGGCACCCAGCTCAGCTTGGAGAGCGAGATACTCTCGTCAGCTATCTGCTGCTGTAGCTCTAGTGCTCGCAAGGTCGGATTGGTTATGAGCCATAGCGAGTCGGTCGTCGGTACCTGTGCTATGAGTTGCTGGCTCTCGGCTTGGTAATCCTCGAGGTGTCCTACCAGTCGCAGACCTGTGTGAGGGTCTAGTCCTAGCAGCACCGCCAACTGCATATAAGCGAGAGCCACTCCCTGCTCCGCTTGCAGTACCGAGGGCTTGATATTGGCATACTGTACCTCAGCGCGCATCTTGTCATACTCAGCCACGAGACCCGCCTCATAGCGCTGTGTGACACGCTCTAGGTTCAACTCCGCATTGTGCATACTCTGCTGCAATGTCTCGAAAGATTCTTGAGCGAGGAGCACCGTGTAAAACGCTTTCTTAATCTGCCCGACCAACTCCTGGCGAGACTGCGAGGCCTGCTGTAGTGCCAGGTCAACCTGCTTGCGATTGATCTGTAGCGCTTTCCAGAGCGTTGCATTGACAAGCGGCATACCAGCTTGTAGCCCCAACTGTATGTTGTGCGTACGTCCCACCTCGATACCATCTTCCATACCGGGCATAGCGCCCATACCGGGCATTCCGTCGAAGTAGATACGCTGCTTCTTGAGTGTGTAGCCGTAATTGCCTGAGAGGGAGAGCTGCGGGTACAAGGCACTCTGCGCCTCCCGCTCAGCATACATTTGGTTGACCAGCGCCACGTCCTTGCCCAGCACCACAGGGCTCTGCTCCAGCCCGAGAGCGATGCTCTCGTCTAGCGTCAGCACGAGCGTGTCTGGTTGCTGCGCCGAGAGCGTCAGTGTAAGCAAAAATAAGCACGGCAGCATCATATAGCGCCACCCAAAGATGAGATGTGTCTGTTGTCTCATATATAATAAGGTATATAGCGAACCCCTCTCTAGAGCGAGAACGCCCGAGTCGGGTTCTTCAAGAATACCAACTTAGAGGCGAATAGAACTTTTTCGTTTAATCTAGCAACAACCTTTTGAGGCTTCCGTATAAAATGCTCACAGCCACGTGGGAAATGTCAAATCTCCACGTGGCTGTTTTATATTCTCCACGTGGGGGCGAAACATTTCCTCCGAAGTTTCATTTGATTCCTCCGAAGTTTCATTTCTCGCCCACGTGGAGAATATCTTTTTCCCACGTGGAGATTTACGATTCTTCACGTGGAGATGGCACAAAGAGTTCTTCCTTTGTGCATCAAGTGTGGCTAAGTCAGCTGGATCGCCTTAACCTCTCTACGTGATAGTACTACGTTTTACTGCCGTACGATGCTATCGTCGTCCGAGACGGTAGCACTGATGACAGACGCCCCAGTAGATCAGTAGTGGCGTGACGTCACTATATCGAGGTGGTGTGACGGTCTGTAGCTCTGTCAGTGCGGTAGTGCTACGATAGAGCAATGCGGAGCCACAGTGCCGGCAAAGCAGTAGCGCCTTGCTTTGACACAGAGACTGCCGCACCAACGACCCTGCTAGCCCCATCGGAAGCGGTAGCAAGATACCGATCTTGATAAATAGATCTACGCAAGTATAGATCGTCGTCTCTCCGATAGCCATCTCACGCTCCTTAGCGAGTGCTATCAGATCATCTGACGAGAAGATCCCCATCTGCTCCCCTATCAACTCTAAGATAGCTTCGCGCGTGCGGCTACGGTTCAACCCTTGCTCCTTGATATAGTTTTGTAGCAAGAGTCGCTCCTTAGCCTTGAGACTCTCTGAGAGACGAGACATACGACCTAGTAGCGATTAGAGTCCGAACTCTTGCCTGATACGCTCCACATAGTCCAGCTTCTCCCATGGGAAGAGCTCGACCTCCATCTCTATGGTACCTCTGTGGAAGGTCTCGAAGCTCTTCTTGACCCAACGCACATCACGCCCGAAGTGACCATAAGCTGCGGTCTCCTCATAGATCGGCTTGCGTAGGTCAAAGCGCTGCTCGATAGCATAGGGTCTCAGGTCAAAGATTCGCAAGACGTGCTGCGCTATCTCGCCATCGCTCATGTCGATCGTCTTGTCCGACGTGCGGATGTAGATGCTCACTGGCTCTGCCACTCCTATAGCGTAAGAGAGCTGTACCAGCATCTCTGAGCAAACGCCCGCAGCGACCATATTTTTGGCAATATGCCGAGCCGCATAAGCACCTGAGCGGTCTACCTTAGAGCAGTCCTTGCCCGAGAAGGCTCCACCACCATGGGAGGCACGTCCGCCGTAAGTGTCTACGATGATCTTACGTCCTGTGAGACCCGTATCTCCATGAGGACCACCTATGACAAACTTGCCCGTGGGGTTGACCAGCAGGCGATACTCCTGTACCGCAAAGAGATCGGCATACTGCGGGTAGTACTTCTCCACACGAGGGAGTAGGTAGCGACGTATGTCTTCTGTGATTTGCTCCTGCATCTTGAGGTCGGCAGCACGCTGCGCCTCGTAAGAGCTATCGGCCGGCTGGATGAACTCATCGTGCTGCGTACTCAAGACGATCGTATCAATACGCACGGGGTGGTTCTGCTCATCATACTCTACCGTTACCTGACTTTTGGCATCAGGTCGTAGGTAAGGCATCAACTCAGGCTCCTTCTTGCGTATCTCTGCAAGCTCGAAGAGGAGCGCATTAGAGAGGTCTAGGGGCAGAGGCATATAGTTGGCCGTCTCGGTCGTTGCATAGCCAAACATCATGCCCTGGTCGCCAGCGCCCTGCTCCTCAGGGTTGCCACGATCCACACCACGGTTGATATCGTTACTCTGATCATGGATAGCGCTCAGTATGCCACAGCTACGAGCGTCAAAGCCATACTCAGGCTTGTTGTACCCGATACGATCGACGACACGTCTCACGGTCGCATCTAGATCGACATAAGCATTGCTGCGCACCTCGCCTGATACGATCACCTGTCCTGTAGTGACGAGCGTCTCACAGGCGACGCGCGAATTAGGATCACCCGCTAGGAGTTGATCCACGATGGCATCGGATATTTGGTCTGCCACCTTATCTGGATGTCCTTCAGACACCGACTCGGATGTAAAGAAGTAATTCATACTACTGATATACTATTGAGATAAATATATTGAGTCGAGGCTACTGGACAGTGCTAGAGCCTCTGGTTACAACAAGAAAGCACCCCACCAGTCTGACGGATCAGCTCGTGGGGTGCTTTGATATCTCTATGCTTGCTTAGAAAAATCCTCCTGCTGCGATCTCTCTACTAGAGCGTGGCGAGAAGGTAAGTTTTTAGCATTTTTCTAAGTGGTTGCAAGCTTATCAAATCCATCCACTACGATCCCAAGACCTCGTTGGAGCCTCTTGTCGTCTCGTGGATGCAAAGGTAAGACAAACTTTTGAATCTCGCAAATTGCCAGATCGGTCTCAATTTGCGACTAATTCCAGTCTCACGAGTATTAATCGTTACTCGTTTCATCGGGCTACCTCGATTTGCGGAATTTGGCATCCTTCGCACGATCCGCTATGTCGTGGATTTATCGTAATTTTGGGAAGCTAATGGGATCTGAAGACTCCATAGGCTTTGACCTAATGAATTACTAGTGCTAATAACAATGCAAGAACACTCACAAAAGTCTATCCTACTAACTGGTGGCTGTGGATACATAGCCTCCCACACGGCGGTCGTCCTGCAGGAGGCGGGCTACGATGTCATCCTCGTGGACAACCTATCGAACTCGCGTCGTGAGGTAGTTGATGCGATTGCTCAGATCACCTCGATACGACCACTCTTCTACGAGGTAGACTGCACCGATGAGACTGCTATGAGTGAGATCTTCGAGCATCACAAGGGCGAGATAGAGGGGGTAATCCACTTTGCGGCGCACAAGGCAGTCGGTGAGTCGGTCGAGCAGCCACTACGCTACTACGACAACAATATCAATTCGCTCATCACGCTCCTACGCTGTATGGAGCGGTATGGTGTGCAGCACTTGGTTTTCTCCTCCTCCTGTACGGTCTACGGACAGCCTACGGCTGAGCATCTGCCGATCACCGAGTCGGCACCCCGTCAAGACGCTACCTCGCCTTATGGCAATACGAAGCGCATCAACGAGGATATCATCACAGACTCCGTACGTAGTGGCATGCCACTGCAAGCGGTCATACTACGATACTTTAACCCTATCGGGGCTCACCCCTCGGCACTCATTGGCGAGGAGCCTGTGGGTACACCGCAAAACCTCATCCCCTTCCTAACCCAAACCGTGGCTGGGCTTCGCAAGGAGCTTGTTGTCTTTGGCAATGACTACAACACGCCTGACGGCACCTGCATACGTGACTACATTGATGTGATGGATCTAGCACAGGCTCATTTAGCAGCACTACGTCGTCTGCATCGCAACGATGTGGGGGCAGCGACTCCAGCACACTATATATATAATGTAGGTATGGGGCGTGGGCTGAGCGTCTTAGAGCTGATACAATCCTTCGAGCGCGCCACAGGGCGCAAGGTGCCATACCGCATGGGTGACCGCAGAGCGGGCGACATAGAGCAGATATGGGCCGACACGAGCTATGGTGAGCAGGAGCTACAGTGGCACGCTGAAATACCTATCGAGGAGAGCTTGAGACGTGCTTGGCACTGGCAAGAGGCTCTGGACAAGCGAGACAAGACAACTAATTAAAAAGAATACAATCCTAACTATTTAACGAATAAACAACTATGAACTTCCCAAATGAACTAAAGTACACGGCTGACCACGAGTGGGTACGCATCAATGGCAACGAGGCTGTCATCGGCATCACGGACTTCGCTCAGAGCGAGCTTGGCGAGATCGTCTACGTAGACGTCGACACCGAGGGTGAGAAGATAGACCGCAACGAGGTCTTTGGCTCTATCGAGGCTGTCAAGACTGTCTCTGATCTGATGATGCCACTGACAGGTGAGGTCCTAGAGGTCAACGAGGAGCTAGAAGACGCCCCTGAGCTGGTCAACGAGGATCCATACGGTAAGGGCTGGATCATCAAGATAGCTATCGAAGACCCCGCAGAGGCTGACGAGCTACTAGATGCGGCTGGCTATCAAGAGAAGATCGGTAAGTAAGACTTGAAGCAGATGCAACCTCTCGTTAGTGTCATCATGGGTAGCACGAGTGACCTACCCATCATGCAGCGTGCCGCCAAGCAACTGGAGGCACTGGAGATACCCTTCGAGCTACTCGCACTCTCTGCCCATCGTACACCCGATGAGGTAGCTGAGTTCGCACGAGGTGCCGAGGAGCGTGGCGTACGTGTCATCATAGCTGCTGCTGGTATGGCCGCACACCTATGTGGTGTCATCGCTTCGATGACTACACTGCCTGTGATCGGAGTGCCTATTGATGCCTCACTAGAGGGACTAGACGCTCTGCTGGCTATCGTACAGATGCCTCCTGGCATCCCCGTAGCAACGGTCGGAGTCAATGCTGCTCAAAACGCGGCACTCCTAGCAGCTCAGATGCTCGCTCTAGGCGATCCTGAGATAGCACAGAGAGTGAGAGCTCAGAAGGATTCGCTCAAGGAGAAGATCGTCAAGGCTAACAAAGAGCTAGCTCAGATCTCTGACTACAAGTACAAAACGAACTAACGATATGACGATGTAGAGGCGGAGGACTGTGTTGCACTTGTCCTCCTCCCCTCCTCGTCTATCGATCTTTTATACACAACCTACCACACGCTCTATTCGTTATGTCTCTCTGTAGATACCAGCGTCGTCATAGCTACACCGTACCTGTCGGCGAGGCTCGTCTAGGAGGCGAGTCTCCACTGCTCTTACAGAGTATGGCCAACGTAAGTACGATGGAGACCGATCTCTGTGTGGCACAAGCCTTACGCTGTGCCAGCGAGGGGTGTCAACTCTTTAGATACACCGCTCAGGGTGTACGAGAGGCGACCAATCTAGGCGTGATCGCTGAGCGACTACACGCTGAGGGGTGTCGTATGCCTCTTGTGGCAGACATACACTTTAGGAGCGAACCCGCCTTTGAGGCACTCAAGCATGTGGACAAGGTGCGTATCAACCCAGGCAACTTCCTTCATCAGAAGGCTTCGCTAGACGATGAGACGGCACGGGCGGAGATCGCTGAGGTCTTCGGGCGCTTCGTTCGCGAAGCACAGGCTCGTCACCGAGCTATACGCATTGGAGTCAATCACGGCTCCCTCTCTGAGCGTATCCTAGCTCAGTATGGTAACACGCCCGAGGGAATGGTCGCCTCCTGCATGGAGTACCTAGAGGTATGCGACAGTCTAGGAATGTATGACGTGGTCATCTCAATGAAAGCCTCCAACGTCCTAGTCATGACGCAAGCCGTGCGGCTACTGGTAGAGCGTATGGATGCACTAGACTGGCACTACCCGCTACACCTCGGAGTCACCGAGGCTGGAGCTGGTGAGGATGGTCGTGTCAAGAGCTGTATAGGCATTGCCAGCCTGCTCGTTGACGGTCTGGGTGACACGCTGAGAGTCTCTCTAAGCGAGGAGCCTGAGGCGGAGCTTAGCTTTGGCAAGAAGCTCATCGCTTACATCGATCAGTTGGCCGCTCTTGACCAAACTAGACCGATCTACGCTAGCCACACTTATCGCTCCACAACTCGTGACCAAGCGCAGGGTGCTAAGACGCAGGCGAACGACCCCGCTGTGCTGACGCTAGACAGTGACGGGAAGGCTCTCGACGTAGGCTTTGATGCTCGACTAGAGGAGACGCAATTGGCTCTCTCCGATGAGCGACAGACATTACAGGTCATAGACCTAGACACACCTCTGGATCGGCTCTTGCAGCATCTAGAGGACTTTGTAGCTCACTGGGACGGACACGCTTGGCTAGAGCTACGAGGCGCAGAGCTGGACTATATATATAAGGTACGCTATGCCGTGGAGCAGCTTTCGGAAAGAGGCACGATGCCCCGTATCTTGCTACACTATACGTCCCATGCGAGAGGCTATGACGACATTTTGATCGACTGCGCCACACAACTCGGCTCCCTACTGCTAGAGGGGATCGGCAATGCGGTCGCTCTCTCAGCAGTGGCTATGAGTCCTAAGGCTCGTCTAAATCTTCTCAATGGTATCCTGCAGGCGGTACGCATCAAGATGACTCACACGGAGTTCATCAGCTGTCCAGGCTGTGGGCGCACGCTCTTCGACCTCCAGCAGACGGTGGCGCAGGTCAAGCAACGACTAGCGCATCTGCCTAATCTCAAGATCGGTGTGATGGGCTGCATCGTCAATGGTCCTGGCGAAATGGCCGACGCTGACTACGGCTACGTGGGCGGAGGTGTCGGCAAGGTCGACCTATACCGAGGACAAGAGCGACTCGTGCACGGCATCCCTTCGGCAGAAGCTGTGGACCGTCTCATTGAGTTCATCAAGAGTGACGGCAAGTGGTGCGACCCGCCACAGCAATAACCTTTATACCAACGCTACTCATGCTTTCTATTCGGATTATCAACCGCTCTTCCTATCCCCTACCTCAATACGCTACGGCACTCTCTGCGGGGCTAGACCTACGCGCCAACCTAGAGCAAAGTGTCTCGCTAGCGCCCCTAGAGCGTCGACTGATACCCACAGGCCTATTTATGGAGATACCCGCCGGCTACGAGGGACAGGTGCGTCCACGCAGTGGGCTAGCCCTCAAGCAGGGACTGACCGTACTCAATGCGCCTGGCACGATCGACGCAGACTACCGTGGCGAGCTACAGGTGATCCTCATCAATCTATCTCAAGAGACGGTGGAGATAGCTCCTGGCGATCGGATCGCTCAGCTCGTCTTCGCTCGCCACGAGCAGTGCGACTGGATTGAGGTAGAGAGCCTCTCGGACACCCAGCGAGGCGATGGCGGTTTTGGACATACGGGCGTATGAAAAGCATCGGTCGTCAAACACTTTTACTCGTGCTCTTAGCGCTACTAGGACTAAGCGCTACTAAACTCTCTGCGCAGTCCACAGAGACGGAGGGGACAGCCTACGCACAGATTGAAGATTATGCCAACATCCTCTTCTTCGCAGGAGCGCAGGAGCCAGCTATCGGCTATCTCTTCTATCTCTACGATGCCTACCCCGACCAGCAGGTTCGGACGGCTGTACCACTAGCCAGCTGGCTGGATCTGGCGGGTCGCCAAAGCGAAGCTAGAGAACTACTTCAGACACTTTTCTCCAAGAGAAGTGACCAGGCTCGTGCCAATCAAGAGCTCGTACGCTACTACCTGGCGCTCCTCTACAGTCAAGGAGAGATTAATGAGGCGGATTCGCTCTTTGCTCTACTTCCAAGAGAAGTCTCCAGCCATCCCGACATACTGCTAGTTCATCTGACGAGCCTAGCGATGCTAGACAAGAGCCAAGAGCTACTAGAGCAGATAGCGCTACTAGACACGACGCAGCTCACAACGCCTCAGCAGCAAGACACCTACTATCGTCTCGTTGCTCAGTCCGCTTCGAAGCAGGGCGACTATCAGCATATGCTCCAGGCCGCTGAGCGACTCGTCGAGCTGGACCCAAGCAATCTTGGCAATCATCACACACGTCTAGAGGCACTCAATGCACTAAGGCTAGACGACCAAATAAACACAAGCCTAGAGCAACTCCAGCGGACGCTCTCCCTACCTGACGCATATATCGAGGTGACTCGTGCCGAGCTGATCGCTTCGCGCAGAGATACCAAACAATCGGCCGAATACCTCCACCACTACCTAGAGCATCAAGACAGCATCTCTTCCGTCTCGGCACGGATTATCTCTTTGTTGCTACCAGACTTTTCAGACATTAGCCAGATCCCGTCAGAGTTTATCCCCGCCCTGACACGCCTTGCGGAGCTAGAGCCGAGCGACCCGAAGCTCTTCGCCGACCTTTACCTCATCGTTTTGGCACAACAGGGGAAAGCGCAGGCGGAGCAACTCGTAAAGCAGTTTTACGACAACCCCAAGACCGCTTATAGTGCAGTAATCATAAAAGCTTCGCAGATGAAGGAGCAGGAGCGACTAGACTATCTCACTTCGGCGCAAAAGCGTTACCCCGCAGACCTTCAGATACTAGCACTCTACGCTGGCGAACTCATTGCTCTAGATCGACTAGACGAAGCACAGCAAGCGATCAGTAGCCAATTAGACTTGACCAAGCTCAAGACGACCCAAGACGTTGAGCCAAGCGACGGACTGCGTATGCTACTCCTCTACTCTTCGCTTATCTATCAAAAGCAGGAGCAGCCGGCACAAGCGCTAGAGGTCTTTGAGATTGCCGAGCGACTCTTCCCCCGAGATGCTATCCTACTCAACAACTACGCTTACTACCTCTACACCCTATCCCCGCAAAACAGTAGCTACTTAGCGAAAGCCGAGCAACTAGCTGCGACAGCTTACGGACTAGCCCCCGAAGAGGCCAACATCCTCGACACTTACGGTACGATCCTCCTAGCTCAGGGGCAAACGACTATGGCGCAACTCATGCTCTCGCAAGCAGTAGAGCGAGCCGAGCAAATAGGCAAGCCCAATGCGGGCTACATCGAGCGACTAGGCGACGCTTATCTGCAGGGTGGTGATCGACAGGCTGCGCTCCAGCAGTGGCAGCGAGCTTACGAATTGCACCCCACAGAGGAGCTTCGGCAGAAGATCGATAAGCAGACACCTTAGTCCGACACACAATATATAGACCTATCATGAGACACACCCTAAGATCTTCCCTACTCATCATCAGTAGCACGCTACTGCTCCTAGCCTGTGGCACACGCTCCAGTCAGTCTAGCTCAACGACAGCACCCACGGTTGCAGACGCAGGAGGGTGCGTTGTGGACGCTTCGTGGCTTTCTGATCAAATCCTTCAGATCAGCCACATGCCCGAGCATCGCATCGCTAGCGCCGACCTATCTCTAGGCGACTCACAGCTATCGACACGTATGGATCTCTTTGTAGGTCAGAGCGAGGGAGTGATGCTCTCGGCTCGTCCGCTCCCCTTTGTGGAGGCACTCCGCATCTACATACTCCCCGACCACATCGCTCTATACGATATGATGCACGATGCCAAGGTCCTCATCAGCTACTACGATCTGAGCGAGCGACTGGATGCCGAGGTGTCGTACACGCTCCTACGTGACCTACTGCTAGGTCAGCCCACTTACCTAGCCGATCGTGAGTACGTAGTCGGGCGCGATGCCCTAGAGGTCTCACTGCGCAGCCCCAAGGGCAAGCCCTGGATCGCAGACTATATGGTCAACCCGCAATGCCAGCTAGGCACCATCCGCATCGCCTCCACTGACCAGAGCAAGGGCGGCTATCTGCAGGGACGATACAGCTACCAGAGCGGTGCCAGCAAGCCTGACGTGACCCAGCTCCTCGTCTCCACACCGCGCAAGCGGCTCTCCATACAGCTAAAGTATAGCAAGAGCAAAGAGCTCACGCCTGCTCAACTGCAAGATCGTCTCACCGAGCCTCAGGGAGGCTACACGACTATGACCCTAGACGAGTTACTTCGGCTCCTTTAGTTTATATTGCACACTCCACTCCTCCATCGATCTATGTCACACCTCCGACGGTTACTCTATACCCTCTGCCTACTCACGCTTACAGGCACCCTTCTCTTGGCACAGCAACCCAAGAAGTCAGTTGCCGTACGCAAGCTCGAGCGGCAGCGCACCGAGCTACTCAATGCGATCAAAAAGACCGACAAAGAGATCAAGTCACTCGGTCAGAGTCTATCGGAAAAAGCGAAGCAAGATAAACTCATTCGCCAGCAGATCAAAGATCGTACCCAAGTCATCGCACTACTAGACCAAGAGGTAGCTCTCCTCAACCACTCCATCGACTCGCTAGCCACACAGATAGGCAAGCTACAGCGAGAAGAGGAGATGAGCCGAGAGCGGTACGCCAAGACGCTGCAAGCGCTCCAGCAGCGTCCCCGCTTTGAGGATCGACTACTCTTCATCCTCTCCGCTTCCAGCTTTGACGAGGGCATACGTCGTGTGCGCTACCTCTCGGCTTACGCTAGAGCCCACAAAGAGGTCGCTGCACAGCTACACGCCACCCGTGAGGAGCTACAGGCGAGCCAGAACCAACTCATAGCAACTAAACAGCAAAAAAGCACACTCCTACAGCTACGTGCCGAGGAGCGTGTCAAGCTAGAGCAGCAACAGAAGAGCATCGCCTCCGAGGTCAAGGAACTATCTACCGAGCGGCAATCACTTCAGAAGAAGCTCAAGCAACAACAACGCAAGGCGGAGCAACTCAACCAAGCTATCCAAGAGCAGATAGCTCGTGAGATAGCCGAGGCTGAGCGCAAAGCACGTGAAGAGCGTGAGCGTCTTGAGCGCGAGGCTCGTAAGAAGGGCAAGAAGGTACCCAAAGAGGCAGAGCGTCGCGCCGAGACCAAGGACGGCTATGCGATGGACGCTGCCGAGCGTAAGCTGGCCAGCTCCTTTGCTGCCAACAAGGGACGGCTCCCTGCACCTGTCAAGGGTCGCTACCGAGTCATCAGACGCTTTGGTCTTCAGCAGCACGACGATCTAGCTATGGTGCAGACACGCAATGGCGGTATCGACATACAGGTGGCACGTGGCACCGAGGCGGTCGCCATCTTCGACGGCGTCGTCAGCAAAGTCTTCGTCGTGCCAGGTTACCACAACTCTATTATCATACGTCACGGTAACTATCTGACCGTCTATGCCAACTTGCAGACCGTCTCTGTACGAGCAGGACAAAAGGTCAAGACGGGTCAGGTGCTAGGCACCATAGCAAGTGACGATGCGGGGCAGTATGGGGTCATGCAGTTCCAAGTATGGCACGAGCGCACCAAGCTCAATCCCCAAGCTTGGATACGCTAAGCCTCGACATACCATTTAGAGCAGTTCATTCATGCAGAGAGCAGAGTCTATAAGGCATTTAGTCGTTGCTATGGGAGCCTTCGATGGCGTACATCTAGGTCACCAAGCACTGATCCACCAAGTCCTCACGATAGCCGAGCGAGATCACCTAACCTCAGGGGTCGTCACCTTCGAGCCGCACCCGCAATTGGTGCTTCACCCCGAGCACCCCTTCCGCCTCATCACGCTAGAGCGAGAGAAGGAGCTACTCCTACACCAGATGGGTATAGAGCGAGTCGCCGTGATCCCCTTTACAGCAGCCTTGTCGCAGATGAGTGCCGAGGAGTTTCTCCGCACCTACCTTGACGAGCAGCTACATATCCACACGCTCGTCGTAGGCTTCGACCACCACTTCGGTCATGACAAGGGACTAGCCTTTGAGGACTACCAAGCGATAGCGCACCGCTACGGCATACGCTGTATACGTGGGGAGGCATACGCACTGGGAGACAGCACGAGCCAAGACCCCATCAGCTCGACCGCTATACGTCGCTGGATAGACACAGGTGCCGTGACCGAGGCGGAGAGACAGCTAGGGCACCCCTACACCATCTTAGGCAAGGTCAAGACAGGGCTTCAGATCGGTCGCAAACTGGGCTATCCGACAGCCAATATAGAGGTGCCCTCTCCCCATAAAGCGCTCCCTCCCGCAGGAGTCTATATGGCACGCACCACCATCGACCCCTTTGGAGCGAGCCAGCAGAGAGATATACCGAGTATGCTCTACATAGGAACCCGTCCCACGCTCGAGCTAGCCGAGGAGGAGACGATGATCGAGGTCTTTCTGATGGGCGGTGAGGAGTACCAGCTGTACGGTCAGGAGCTGCAGATCTCCCTCTGCGATAGACTACGACAGGAGCTACACTTCGAGAGTCTCGACGCACTGCGCAAGCAGATCACCCGCGACGAAGAGGCAGTGCGGCGCTACTTCCACCTCTCCGACTAATCTCACCCAATACAAATGAAGGGGCTATATCGCTACTCTGCGGTATAGCCCCTTTCATTTTGTTTGCTAAGCCTAGCGTCACCTAGGTGAAACTGGAGTTTCATAGGCAGGAAACTGACATCTCATCCGTGTGACACGGTTTTTTCTATCGGTATCCCGTCTGATTTCGTATCTTTGCGCTAGAAGTCTTCACAATGTTGTGAAGGCATTTACCTCTCTAGATAGCTTTATGAACCAAGTATCTCCTTCTCCTGAGACTCTATCCGCAGCGCGTGAAGCGGTCGATGTATTACAGCGTGGTGGCATCATCCTCTACCCTACCGACACGATTTGGGGCTTGGGATGCGATGCAACGAATGAGGAAGCGGTGGATCGCCTCTCAGCGCTTAAGGGTCGCCCCACAGGCAAGCCGATGCTGATGCTGGTCGATAGCGACGTGCGGATACAGTCGTATGTGCGTACGATACCATCGATGGCATTCCAACTGATCGATGTGGCGGTGCGTCCGCTCACTATTATCTACCCCGAGGGACGCAATGTGGCGCCACAACTGCTCGCAGACGATGGCTCGATCGGGATACGCATCGCAAGCGATACGCTCTGTCAGGAGATCTGCCGCATGCTACGCCGACCACTCGTCTCTACCTCGGCCAATCTGGCGGGAACCAGTTCGCCGCACAACTACTCAGAGATTGACCCAGCACTGATCAAGATGGTCGACTATGTGGTCCCGCTACGCCAAGATGAGCATATCGATGGCATGCCCTCAGACATTATCAAACTGGGGATCAATAATGAGGTGCAGGTCATTCGCTAAGTAAGAGGTTGTTCAAAAGCTGCTAAACGACCCTTTAGCGGTTTCTAATCACAGCCCCATCTATGAGCAATAAGTCTCGACAAGCTACGGTACGCCTGCGCTACATCGTCTCCGACCTTGTGGCGGTGCTACTGGCGACGACGCTCTTCAACGTGGTGCGCTACGTGGTCGAGGATCAGAGCGCGACCTTTGGCGAGCTGTCGCTCTTCCTCTTTAACACGAAGATGTACTGGGTGACGCTCGTGGTGGTGCTCTTTTGGATGGGCTTCCTGACGCTCTCAGGATACTATAATAAGGTATTAGCGAAGAGCCGCATTGACGAGTTCTTCCTGACGGCTGGGAGTGTCTTCGTTGGGGTGGTCATCGAGTACCTCTTCCTCGTTGTGGACGATGTAATCGATGGACGCAGTGCGCATCTGCTTCTCTTCGTCCTACTTTATCTGACGCACTTCCTCCTTATCTATGCGGGTCGCTTGACGATCACTTTGCAGCAGATCAGGTATGACCGTATGCCAGAGCATTGGCCACACATCTTGCTCATCGGTACGCCCGAGGTGATGTCCAAGCTACAGGCGGTGCGTATGGAGATGCATTACCACGCTGTGGCGCAGCTACCCTTCGGCTCAGAGCCAGTCACACTAGAGCAGGTGCAGGAGATACTAGCAGAGCAGGCAGAGACACGGCCGATAGAAGCAATCTATATGGTGGCCAATGAGGCGGACACGCTACGAGCTACGCATCTGCTCTACGAGCTGTACCGCTGCAAGCTCCCGATCAAAATATACCTAGAGGGGGTGATGGGTGTACGCTCCTCGCTACAGGCTCGCACGCTACGAGGACTACCGCTGCACGATGTGACGCAGACGCAGATGAGCGAGATGGAGCAAAATGTAAAGTGGCTCTTCGACCGTATCGTATCGCTAATTTTGCTGGTACTCCTATCGCCTCTCTTTGCGGTGCTGGCTGTCTTGGTTCGGCGCTCTTCGGAGGGTCCCGTTTTCTACCGTCAGGAGCGTGTAGGGCGTGGTGGTAAGCCTTTTTGGATCTATAAGTTTCGCACGATGTACACAGACGCAGAGGCTGCGGGTCCTCAGCTTAGCCACGAGGGAGACAAGCGAGTCACGCCACTAGGCGCCAAGTTGCGCAAGTACAGACTAGACGAGCTACCTCAGTTTTACAATGTATTGCGAGGCGATATGTCTATCGTAGGGCCTCGCCCCGAGCGCGCTTATTATATCAAGCAGATTCTCGAGCGGGCACCCTACTACTACCTACTACACCAGCTACGCCCGGGCATTACGTCGTGGGGTATGGTGCGGTACGGCTACGCCTCGACGGTCGATGAGATGGTCGAGCGACTATACTATGACTGGCTCTACTACGAGCATATGTCGATCAAGCTCGACCTAGCGGTGCTGCTCTGCACGGTGGGCACTATTATCAAGGGAAAAGGAAAGTAACACGGCTTCGATGACGACTACGACTACACGCATTTCACTATTACAACGTTTTATCCTATGGCGCGAGGCTCACATCAGTGAGCGCATCTTCGTACTGATCTTATCTTTCATCATCGGTATCCTGACGGCTCTAGCTGCCTTCGTACTCAAGCAGATGATCGGTACGATACAGCATCTCTTGATGCCCGCTATACGTCAGGCTAACGTATGGTACCTGATCCTGCCACCTATTGGTGTCCTGCTGACGGCTGGCGTGGTCAAGCTCTTCATCCGTGACGACATAAGCCACGGAGTAACGAAGGTGCTGGGCGCTATGTCGCAGCGTAAGAGTCGTATCAAGCCGCACAACATGTGGTCATCGCTCCTAGCTAGTTCGATCACCATCGGCTTCGGTGGATCGGTCGGAGCCGAGTCACCTATCGTGATGACGGGAGCCGCCATCGGGAGCAATACGGGACGGCTCTTCAAGCTGGAGCAGCGCCAACTGATGCTCCTCGTGGGGTGCGGTGCTGCGGGGGCTATCGCGGGGATCTTTAAGGCACCCATTGCGGGCTTAGTCTTTGTGGTGGAGGTGCTACTCCTCGACCTGACGCTGAGCAGCGTGCTACCGCTACTGATTAGCTCGGTCACATCGGCTACGATGGCTTACCTACTGACGGGACAGCAGGCGATGTTTTCCTTTTACCAGAGCGACCCTTTCACGGCAGAGCGCATCCCCTACGTGATCCTGCTCGGTATCGCCTGTGGCTTCACCTCGCTCTACTTCTCCAAGGTGATGTTTGCACTCGAGAGTTGGCTCAAGAGGCGTACCAACTTCCTCAAGCGTTACGGCATCTCGATGCTGATCCTCAGTGTGGCTATCTTCCTCTTTCCTCCGCTCTTTGGCGAGGGTTACAGCACGCTCAGCGACCTAATGGCCGGACAGTACAGCTCCGTCACGGACAATAGTATTTTCGCTTCCTTCGGGAGTAACTACTGGGTCATTTTCGCTTTCCTCCTCTGCACGATGCTGATCAAGGTCTTTGCCTCCGTAGCGACCAATAGTGGCGGCGGGTGTGGCGGACTCTTTGCGCCTAGCCTCTTCGTGGGGGGCTTGTGTGGCTTTGTCTTTGCCTATGCGCTAAACTTCTTCCCCTTTATTGAGATCTACCTACCGCAAAAGAACTTTGTCCTCATGGGCATGGCGGGCGTGATGGCGGGCGTGATGCACGCTCCGCTGACGGGTACCTTCCTCATCGCTGAGCTGACTGGGGGCTACAATCTGCTCCTACCACTTATGCTGGTCGCTATCTGCTCCTACGGCACGATCCGCATCTTCATGCCTCACAGCATCTACTCCCTACGTCTAGCGCAGCAGGGCAAGCTGATGACTCACAGCAAGGATCAGGCGGTACTCACAGTGATGAGCATTGAAAATGTGATTGAGACGGACTTCGATAAGGTCTACCCCAACATGACGCTCGGCGAACTGGTTCAGGTTGTGGGGCGTGCTAAGCGCAATCTCTTTCCCGTGGTAGAGCGTGAGACAGATAAGCTCCTCGGTGTGGTCTCGCTCGATGATATACGCAATATCATGTTTCGCCCTGAGCTTTACGATCGCTACAAGGTCGACCGCATTATGGTCTCCCCGCCAGCCCGTATCCAGAGCGATATGCACATGGATCATATCATGCACCTCTTTGATGAGACCAAAGCGTGGAACCTCCCCGTCGTAACGCCCGAGGGGCAGTACCTCGGCTATGTCTCTAAGTCTAAGATATTCAACACCTACCGAGAGGTGCTCAACGTCCTCTCACCTGACGAATAAGCAGCTAGCTATGAAGAAAGATCAAGTTCGCATCATCTTTTACGGCACGGCTCCCTTTGCGACGGCCTGCCTAGAGCGCCTCCTTGACGAGGGCTACCCAATTGTCGCTGTCGTCACGGCTCCCGACAAGCCTGCGGGACGTGGACATCGCTTGCAGCCCTCGGCGGTAAAGCTCTGTGCGACCAAGCTCGGACTACCTATATTACAGCCGACCAACCTACGAGACGAAGCTTTCGTCCAGCAACTCACAGAGCTAAAGCCAACGCTCGGCGTGGTGGTCGCCTTCCGTATGCTACCTCGTGAGGTGTGGAGCCTCCCCCCGTGGGGGACGGTCAACATACATGGCTCGCTACTCCCGCAGTATCGTGGCGCCGCTCCGATCAATTGGGCACTCATCAATGGCGAAAGCGAAACGGGCGTGACCCTCTTCCAGCTACGTCACGAGATCGATACAGGAGACATCATTGCCGCTTCGGCTTGTCCGATCGAGCCGGAGGACAACTTTGGCACCCTTTACGACAAGCTGATGACTCTGGGTGCTGAGCTACTGGCTCACGGCTTGAGCTTGCTAATGCAACACGAGGGTCGCTACCCACAAGCGCTCCCGCAAGAGGAGCGTCCCGACCTGCGCCCTGCGCCTAAGCTTACGAAGGAGAATACGCGCATCGACTGGCACCAGTCAGCGCACGAGATACACAACCTGGTACGTGGCTTAGCACCTCAGCCTGGAGCCTGGACGATGCTGAAGCTTCCCAACGAAGAGCCACTTCTCGTCAAGATCTACGCAACCACGCTCCCGCAGCAGGAAGCGGGTGAGCGACCCGTGGGAGAGTGCCTCTCTCCCCGCAAAGGTCAACTAGCCGTGCAGTGTGGCGATGGACTCCTCCTGATTGACCAGCTAAAGCCTCAGGGCAAGAAACTGCTCTCGGCACGTGACTGGCTCAACGGACTCAAAGTCTCCGTCGAGGAGGTCCGCTTCGTCTAGCCACTTCCATACAAGCAAGTAGCACATCCCTAGTGACCCCACAGCTATCCATCACCCTGCCCCCCTCAAAGAGTCTCTACAATCGACTCTTTGTGATGGCACGGCTGGCGCATCTGCCCATCCCGTCGCTGTGGCATCAGCTAGATCTCTGTGAGGACTTGGCAGTGATGCTGCACGCCTCAAGGAGTAGCGAGGAGCGCATATCCGTAGGGGCTTCGGGTACGGCTATGCGTCTCCTGACGGCACTCTTCGCTTTGACCACAGAGCGAGAGGTTCTGCTGGTTTCGCCTGTTCGTCGTATGACGGAGCGACCACTGGCACAGCTCATCGCACTACTCACGCAGCTCGGTGCTGACCTCGCCCAACCTGCGTCTCAAGAGCCTGTCAATGCGCTCTACCCCCTAGTGCGCATTCGTCCTATGAGCCTGCAGCAGGAAGGACTCCCCACGCTAACCCTGCCGAGCGGACTAGAGAGCAGTCAGATAGTCACCGCCCTACTCCTCATTGCTCCCTATCTGCCCCACGGGCTAGCCCTCCGCTGGCAAGACGACCAGCTCCCCAGTGCCTCTTACATCCAGTTGACCTGCTCCCTGATACAGGCGTGCGGTATAGACCTTTCAGTTGATCGCCACGGGATCTATGTTGCCCCAGGAGCCTACTGCGAGGCAACGCTCACACGCCTACTCTCGCACCCCATCGGTGACTGGTCCTCGGCGCAGTACCCCCTCCAGTGGGCACTTATGGCGCCACGTCCCTGCAAGATCTTGCTGACCAACGTTCCAGCGCAGAGTTTACAGCCCGACGCTCGTGCCTTAGATCTACTACAGATCTCCCCCGAATGGCTAGGTGCAAGCGACGACACCCTCTGCCTTGACAGCGAGTTCCTGCAAAAGCATCTGCGTGAACTCACCTTCGGAAGTCTCTCCCTGTCGAACAATCCTGACTTCGCACCTACACTCATTGCGCTACTGCTCTACTATCAAAAGAAAGCTCAGCTCCACGGACTAGACCTCTTACGCCTCAAAGAGAGCGACCGCATCGCCCTCCTCCTGCGCAATGGCGAGCAGCTCGGTTATCAGCTCACCTACGATACGGAGAGCGGCTTCTGCTTAGCTGGTAGCGCACCAAGCTCCGTTCACACCCCAGTACCCATTGCCACAGATGCCGATCACCGTATGGTGATGGCGTGGGCTCCCTTTGCTTGGTATAACCAGCTACAGATCGAGACTCCGCAGGCGGTTGACAAGAGCTACCCCACCTTCTGGCGAGACCTCCGCAAGCTCTGCGAGGTCATCGCAACACCTTTATATATATGAGTCTGCATTGCCACTCCTATGACCTTTGACACACTAGACCTTTCGCCCGAACTCCTTCGCGCCACCACCGACCTAGGCTTTTCCGAGCCGATGCCCGTACAGCAGGAGGTCATCCCATACCTATCCAGCCATCGCGGGGATCTGATCGCACTCTCCAAGACCGGTTCGGGCAAGACCGCAGCCTACGGACTGCCCCTCTTAGAGCGCATCATTCAGGCAAAAGGCTCCGCCCCCTGTGGACTCATCCTCACGCCAACACGAGAGCTGGCAATACAGGTACAAAGCGACTTAGTCGCCTTGGCTAAGTATACCTCCGTCCGTCAGATCCTAGCGCTCTATGGCGGAGCTTCCATCGAGGAGCAGATCCGTCAGCTCGCCAAGGGATACCATATTATAGTAGCCACTCCTGGCAGACTATGTGACCTGCTGCGACGCAAAGCTCTCAAGCTGCGCAAAGTCTCAGTCGTCGTTCTCGATGAAGCTGATGTGATGCTCGACATGGGCTTCCAGCGAGATCTGCAGGAGATCCTGCAGGCGGTACCGCAGCAGGTGGAGCATTGGCTCTTTTCCGCCACTATGAGCCGAGAGGTGCGGGAGATAGCCGACAACTATATCAGCAATGCTCACGAGGTGCAGATAGGTGCGCTCAATAAAGCCAATGCGGACATCAAGCATCTCTACGTAGCGGTCCCAGCACGGCACAAGTACGCCGCTCTGAAGCGTGTCGTCGACTACTACCCCAATATCTATGGGATCATCTTCTGCCGTACACGTGCCGAAACCAAGGAGATCGCTGAGTGGCTCATACGAGATGGCTACAATGCCGATGCGCTGCATGGCGACCTTAGCCAAGCGCAGCGGGATATGGTGATGAATCGCTTCCGCATACGCAACCTACAGCTACTCGTTGCCACCGACGTAGCAGCACGAGGACTCGATGTAGACGATGTGACTCATGTGCTTCACTATGGATTGCCTGCCGATCCAGACAGCTACACACACCGTAGCGGACGCACCGCTCGTGCTGGTAAGACAGGTCTCTCGATAGCCATCTGCCATCTACGCGACAGCAAGCAGATACGCATCATCGAGCGACACGCAGGCATTCGGATTGAGTCGATGCCGCTCCCCTCTGGTCAGGAGATTTGCAAGAAGCAACTCTTCGCCCTAGCGACCAAGATCGAGTATGCCGACAGCAACGAGCATGGCACTCAGTACGATGAGCTACTCAATGCGATCGTGCAGAAGCTCGCTTGGCTCCCCCCCGAGGAGATCATACGTCGTGTGCTCACGCTGGAGGCTGACCGTATCATGCGCTACTACGCCAATACGCCCGACCTCTCGGCTCAAGAGCTGGCGACCGAAGAGCCTAAGTATAGGGCAAAAGGTTCCCTCGAGGAGCATCGCAAAGCACCTAAAAAGCGTAGCCGTACCGACCTGCCGCCTATGACCTCGCTACGGATCAACCTCGGCAAGCGTGACAAGCTCTATCCTAATCGACTGCTAGAGTTGATCAACCGCACGCTCCCCTATCAGATCACCATCGGCAAGATAGACCTCAGTCCCAGCTACAGCTACTTTGAGGTGGCTAGCGAATGGGCCGAGACAGTCGCTGCAGCCCTTAGCGAAGAGGAGTACAACGGACGCCCCATCCGTGTCACCATCCAGAAGGATCGGTAAAAGTCACCAGCCTATATCACAGCCCACACTCACCAAAGCATAGCCGGGAGAGACGCCAGTCGCTCTCTTTCCCTAGCTAATTCCTATTTTGAGATGCTGGGAAGGAGAGAGGTTGGCGTATTCCAATTCAACTGAGACCATAAAACAGGATAGTGTCCTCTCCTGAAATAGTACACAGTTGGGAAGCCAACCCCAACTGTGTACTATTTCAGGAGAGGACAATTTCTCGCCTACGTAGGTATTTTTCCTTTTCCACGTGGAGATTTGAGAATTGCCACGTGGGGATCTACTCCTTCTACGGATAAATCGTATCGAAGGCCTGAGAGATCCTCTCTATCACGTGCCACTGCTGCCCTCCACATGTGGTTCCCTGAAAATGGTTGACTTATTTTTTGCTGAAACTGATGTCGGTTGAAACCATTTTGTCGTCAAACTAGAATGAGTTGTCTTGACTTTTCAAAGATACTGATTTTAGTTGACTTTAGTAATTTGGGGTCGTTTTTCGTGGTATACCCCGGGCTTGTTTTTTTTCTTTTTCAAATCGGATAAACACCCCGTCGGTAATGCAACTGACTAAGCCAAACGCCTGTAGCAGAGCGGAGGGCGTTTGGTGTGTC
>OHQG01000154.1_pt1 | contig 44201 bp, 38 predicted proteins | sample 1577871 | NCBI WGS metagenome assembly OHQG01 (sample SAMEA3879604, study PRJEB24766) | human gut metagenome | biome: human-associated habitat; feature: feces | place: USA | collected 1985/1987
TTGCCCGCCGTGCCCTTGAAGAGAATCCGGGCATTACTCATCTTTCGATGGTACACAGCGAAACGACGACCGGCCTGCTGAACCCGATTGAAGAGGTGGCGGAAGTCATTCGCGGCAAGGGTATCACTTTTATTGTCGATGCCATGAGCAGCTTTGGCGGTGTACCTATCGACATGAAGAAGCTGGATATCGACTTCCTGGTGAGTAGTGTCAATAAATGTATCCAGGGAGTTCCCGGTTTCGGTTTTATCATTGCAAAGAGGGAAAAGCTGATGGCTTGCAAGGGTGTGGCCCGTTCATTGTCACTGGATATCTATGACCAGTGGGAAACGATGGAGAAGGGTGGAGGTAAATGGCGTTTCACGTCTCCCACACATGTAGTCCGTGCCTTTTACCAGGCTATGAAAGAGCTGAACGAAGAAGGAGGTATTGCCGCCCGTTACGAACGTTATAAAAAGAACCACCGGACATTGGTTGACGGAATGCGTGCACAAGGTTTCAAGACCTTGCTTCCCGATGCTTCCCAGGGTCCGATTATCACTTCTTTCCTTTATCCGCATGCAGGGTTTGATTTTAACGCATTCTATGCAGCTCTGAAGCAGAAAGGATTTGTGATTTATCCGGGTAAAATATCCGATGCGGATACTTTCCGTATCGGTAATATCGGCGATGTGTTTCCGGAAGATATGGAGAAGCTGCTGGAGGCAATCCGGAATACTGATTACAAATAGAATATAACTCTGAAAACAGTTGATATACTATATTATAACCGGATGTTGCCGTTCACTTCCGGTTATAATTAGCCCAATCTGAAAAAAATGCAAGAATAATGAACCGATAATTGCTTTTATATTGTATATGATAATAATTTTGAGTACGTTTGCTCCCATTAAAAATCAAGTTATTCAGGAGATTGTTCGAAATTGATTCATCAGTGCCTATTTAGTTGATGGATGGTAGTAATTTAATAATAAAAGCAAATGAAACGGTCAGATTTAATTGCAGCTATAGCTGCTGAAAGTGGTTGTAGTAAGAAAGATGTAGATGCAATGCTTGAAGCATTTTGTTCTGTTGCGACTAATGCACTTCGCCAGAGGGACCCAATAGTGCTGAAAGGCTTTGGTACTCTTTCTCCAAGAGAGCAGAACAGTCGTCCGGCCCGCAATCCCAAGACAGGTGAGGTTGTTATTATCCCGAAACGTCTGAGTGTGAAGTTCAGCGTTGGTAAGTTCCTTTTTGAAGACCTGAACAAGTAACTGCTATCGGTGGGCGATGGAATCCCGCAGGACGAGTATTCCTTCCGGTCCCATATTGAATAGTAAGTCTACGATACTTAAGTTGGGGAGGAATCCGAATTTATCTCGAAATACCTGATAATAGGGTTGCGGGAGAAAGGCGGAATCTTCCCCTTCGTGTTTCGGGCGGATGATTTCCCGGAAATCGTTCGGTACTTCCGGCATGTAAGCTTCCGTATAGACAACGTTCGGTTGCAGGTCCAGCAACCGGCAGACCAGCATGCGCAGCTCCTCGTTGAAATCAAACAGGAACTCATATTTCTTCTCGTAGAACGGTGCGAAATCTTCCTCATAATATTCAAAGAACGGACTCATATTATAAGCCGAGACCAGTGCATTCCAATGCAGGTGGCGCCAGTTCCCGTGGTCGGATATGCGGATATCCTTCGTCGGGCATTTCAGCGTGTCGGGCTTGACGATGGGGACGGAGAGTGACAGCGGACCGTTGGCAGCCGCGATTGTACAGCGGTTGCGGTAGGTTTGCTTCAGATAGTTTTCGGCTGTTTCTATCCGTACCTCTTCAAATTGGTAGAGTTTGCAGTATTGTTGTACCGGGCCCAGGTAGGCTGAAGAAATATATACAGGTTGCATGATTAGTTTACGGTTTAAAAATTCGTTGCCGGTCTTTGCTGTACCAGCAGAGCCAGGCGTTTCCAATGATATGGTTGCGTGGGATGAATCCGAGGTGACGCGAATCCACCGCTTCGTTGGCATTGTCGGAAAGCATCCAGTAATAATCCTGATTGAAGAAGAAGAAATCTGTTTCCCGACCGTCCAGGAATAACTTCCCGTCACGGAACACGGCCTTGTCGCCGGCTTCGGCCCGGATGGCTTCACGGCAGGCGGTGAGTGCAGCTGCATTGAGGCGGTAGGCTCTGCCTTTTTGGGGAACAACCAGTTCGTACGTATCCATCGGGTTTTTAAGGAAACGGATGTTGGCATCTTCCGATAATTCTTCTCGTATCTGATATTCCTCAAAGGAAGTCAGGTTGAAGGAGATGCCGAACGATTCTTCTTTCATCTCCCTGAGCGGGATATTCAGTTTCTTCTGTGCTGCCAGTACTTCCTCCTGTGCCGCCTGTGTCACGATATAAGTATTGAGTGACCGGGGGGAATGAGGAATCAGCCTTCCGTTTACCCGGTATCCGTCATTACTAATCCGGATTGTGTCGCCCGGCATACCGATACAACGGCTCAGAAATAATGGGCTCGATGTCGTATCTTTCAGCAGCGGACTGGTAAATAGAACTACCCGGTTGCGCCCCGGGTTGTCTTTTTGCGGGAGCTTGTTCACCAGCATATAATCGCCTTTATGCAGGGCAACTTCCATGGAGTCGGTCGATACGCGATACGACTCCATACAGAAATAACGGATTACCATAACGCCCCCCACCAGCAACACGATTGTCACCAGCCATTTTACTGCGGATATGAAGGAGCGCTTTGTCATTATTCTTAATTCGGATGCACCATGCGGAACAGACGGTTCCAGCGGATACCACCGTCGAACAGGCTGCGGTCTTTATCCAGTGACAACCAGATAAGGATAGGCTTTCCTACGATATGGTCTTCCGGAACAAATCCCCAGGAGCGGCTGTCGGCACTGTTGTGACGGTTGTCGCCCATCATCCAGTAATAATCATATTTAAATGTATAGTCTGTTTCCGGCTTTCCGTTGATATAATATGTACCGTCTTTTTCTTCCAGTGTATTGTTTTCGTAGTTTTTGATGCAACGGCCGTATAGAGCTATGTTGCGTTCGTTCAGCGGTATTGTCGCCCCTTTCTTCGGAATCCACAGAGGACCGTAGTTGTCGCGTGTCCAACCTGTTTCATACCATGCCGGATAAGTCAACCCCGAAAATGCATCCGGTTCGATTACAATCTTTTTTACAATAGGCAGTTTCTCGGCTATCGCCAGTGCCTTCTTGGTCAGCGGCATGCGATAGACCGGATTGTACTGTCCGGGGGCAATCGATTCGAAACCGAGGAAAGACATTAAATCCTGGTAATATCCGTTGTTGGAAACCAGTATCCGGTCTTCTTTGCTTACGTTCATCAGGCGGAACTGTTCTTCCGTGATAGGGGAACCATCCGTTTCGACATAGTAACAGAACTGCATATTCTCCGGATTCTCTGCTGCTTTACCATCGATATATACCTGGTTGTCGCGTATTTCTATGGTGTCGCCCGGCATACCGATGCAACGTTTCACATAGTTTTCACGTTTGTCTACAGGACGGTAGACTACATCCCCGAAGGTGTTTTTATCCATCCAGATACGTTCGCGTCCGTGCTGCATAACCAGTTCGTCATAGCTCGGATTCTGCTGTTTCAGGGCGACTGTGTCGCCGGCAGGAAAGTTGAACACCACGATATCATTGCGTTTTACATGACCGAAACCTTTCACCCGTTTGTAACCCCATTCCGGCCAGTCCAGATATGATTTACAGTTGAAGAACGGCAGCGTGTTCTGTACCAGCGGGAACGACAGCGGCGTGTTCGGGACACGCGGACCGTAACTCAGCTTGCTTACAAACAGATAATCGCCTACCAATAAAGATTTCTCCAACGAAGAACTCGGAATCTGATAATTCTGGAAGATGAACAGATTAATGAAATAGACGGCAATCAGTGCGAACAGGATATCGTCCACCCATTCCAACGCATTTCGTACTGCTGGGTTCTTTGACCGTTTCCAGGCTCCCCAGGGAATATATTTGGTCAGGAAAATATCTACGAGTACAATCAACCCGAGCAACAACCAGAGGTTCTGCATCCAGATTGAAAAGAGTATATACAGCACGGCAGAGATGCCGAACTTAATCCATTGTTTCTTGGAAATTTGTTTCATTTGCTGACTAATGTGGAATTAAAATTTAAGCATATCGTCCATACCCAGAAAGCCTTTCTTCCCGGCGGTAAATTCAGCGGCAACGACAGCGCCGAGTGCGAAACCTGCGCGGCTCTTGGCGTCATGTTTGATACTGATATAGTCGACATCCGACTCATAGGTCACCTCGTGGATGCCCGGCACTTCGCCTTCGCGGATGGCGTGGATTGGCAGGTCGGTTGGCTGTTCGGCTGTTTCCAGTGTCCAACGGTCTTTTCGGTCTACGTTTTCAATGATTCCTTCTGCCAGTGTGATAGCGGTACCGCTCGGAGCATCCAGTTTGTGGATATGGTGCGTTTCCGTCATGCTGATATTGTAGGAAGGAAAATTATTCATGATTTTCGCCAGGTACTTGTTGAGGGCGAAAAAGATATTTACTCCGATGCTGAAATTGGAAGCGTAGAAGAATGTCTTGCCTTCCTTTTCACATTTCTCTTTTATTTCGCCGATACGGTCCAGCCAGCCGGTTGTGCCGGAAACAACGGGAACGCCGGCAGCGAAACTCTTCATATAATTGTCGAATGCCGTGGCCGGAGTCGTGAACTCGATGGCTACATCTGCGCTCTTGAAATTAGCTGACTGAAATTCTTCCGGGTTGTTTATATCTACGATAGAGACGATTTGGTGTCCTCTGTTCAATGCAATCTGCTCGATGGTTTTACCCATCTTTCCGTAACCGATAAGTGCAATCTTCATAATCTTTTCAGAATAAAATGAATAAATAAGCTAATAACTTAGCCTTCAGGGGTGCAAATATAAAGAAAATGAATTAGATTTGTGGCATAAATCTTAACTCTGAAAAGAATATGGAACGTTTATTACATTATGTTTGGAAATACAGACTGTATCCAACGACTTCGCTTCTTACTACTGACGGACGTACAGTATCGGTCATTGACCCCGGAACACCCAATACCGACGCGGGCCCGGACTTCTTCAATGCAAAGATGAAAATAGACGGTACTTTGTGGGCCGGGTGTGTTGAAATCCATGACAAAGCCTCCGACTGGCTGCTTCATCGCCATGATAAGGACAAGGCTTATGATGCCGTTGTTCTCCATATTGTGGAGGTGTCGGACTGTATCGTTTACCGGATGAACGGAGAGGTTATTCCGCAAATGGAACTGGCAGTGCCGGAGTCGGTTGTGCGGAATATCGACTGGTTGCTCCATCATGACAACTCTCTTCCCTGTGCCGGATATATCCCTCAAATGGAGCCCGTTCACATTACATCGTGGCTGGGGGCTCTGCTCGGCGAACGGCTGGAACGGAAAACGGCCGATATATTCCGTTTGCTGGACCAGTATGCCGGTGACTGGAACGAAGTCTTTTATATTACTTTAACCCGCAATTTCGGTTTCGGTGTGAATAACGACATCTTCGAGCGTCTTGCCAAGAGCTTACCGCTCAGGTATATTCAGAAGCAACGCGGCAGCAGTTCGCAGGTCGAAGCGATGCTGTTCGGACAGGCCGGGATGCTGAATGAAGCGATCGATTGCCCTTATTATCGTTTGCTGCAACGTGAGTATCAGTTTCTTCGCTATAAATTCGGATTGACTCCGCTGGACTGTTCTCAATTCAGGAACCTTCGTACCCGGCCCATCAATTTCCCCTGTCTGAAGTTGGCGCAACTGGCGGCTGTCTGGATGCAATACGATACCTTGTTTTCTGTTATCCTGACGGCAGGCAGTATCGGTGAGATTAAGCAATGTCTGCGTGTCACACCTTCCGCTTATTGGGAGACGCATTATCATTTCCGGAGCGCTTCCGCTATAAAAGAGAAAACAGTCGGGGAGAATTCTTTGTGTATATTGTTGATAAATACGGTAGTTCCCATTCTTTTCGCTTACGGAGTCAGGAATAAGCAACCCGAATACTGCGAGCGTGCAATCCGTATCCTTGAAAATCTTCCTCCGGAGAAGAATACGATTGTTTCGGGTTTTAGCCGGGCAGGGATAAAAGTCTGCCATGCAGGCGACAGTCAGGCGCTGATTCAATTGAAACGGGAGTATTGCGAGAAGAAGAAATGTTTGTATTGCCGGATCGGGTACAGGTATCTGAAACGGGGTATTCCCTCTTTATAGAATGCAAAGATTTCTTATTTAGCGTATATATCACTATTAGTCACCGGATTTTTCCCTATTTTTGCCATCTGATTAAAAAGCGATTGAATGGGTAACAGATATATAAAAGATTTATTGCTGGTACTGTGCGGAGTGTTTCTGTTGGTAACCATGTATTCGTGTGCCAATATGGCTTCTCCGAACGGGGGACCTTACGACGAGACCCCCCCTAAATTCATAAGCAGTCTGCCTGCCCCTAATCAGATGAATTATAAGGGGAAGAAGGTGGAGATTCTGTTTGATGAACTGGTTCAGCTGGACAAGCCGTCGGAGAATGTAATCATCACGCCGCCGCAGATGCAATTACCTGTGATCCGTGCCGCGGGAAAGAAGGTCGTGGTCGAACTGAAAGATACACTGAAAGAAAATACGACTTATACGATCGACTTCACCAACTCGATCTCCGATAATAACGAGAAGAATGTATTCGAGAATTTCTCCTTTGCCTTCTCTACCGGTGATGTGATCGATACGCTGGAGGTATCGGGTATCTTGCTGAATGCCGAAAACCTGGAACCTATGCCCGGTATCACGATCGGTCTGCATAAGAACCTGGAGGATTCGGCATTTGTGAAACTGCCTTTCGACCGTACTTCGCGCACGAACGATAAAGGACAGTTCACCATTCGCAATATCTCTCCAGGCAGTTACCGTATTTTCGGTCTGAACGATGTCAACCGCGACTATAAATTCGACCAGCCGGGCGAGGAGATTGCGTTTAACGACTCCATTATCATCCCTTCGCTGGAGTTGACCACCCGGCAGGATACGCTTTGGAAAGACAGCCTGACTATCGATACGATCCGTACGGTTGCCTATACGCGTTATTTCCCGGATGATATCGAATTGCGTCTGTTCAAGGAAAACTTCGTGCGCCAGTATCTGCTGAAACCGGAGCGGCAGCAGGAAAACTTGCTGACCATACGGTTCAACGCTCCGCTCGATACCGTACCGCTTCCGAAGCCACTTAACTTTACGCCGGAGAATCCTGACTGGTTCTTTACACAGGAAACGGAGGCGGGAAAAGGCGTTAATTTTTGGCTGACCGATTCGCTGGTATGGAAACAAGATACGTTGCAGGTGGAACTGTCGTATCCGAAGAGCGACTCGCTGAACGTTCTCCGACCGCAAACCGATACGCTTCAGTTTGTGATGCGCCGCCGTCCCGAAAAGAAGAAAAAGAAGAAAGATGACGAGCCGGAACCGATCGTCTTCCTGGGTATGCAGATCGACGCGCCCGGTTCGATGGACTTGTTCGATACCGTATCCGTTACGTTCAATGAGCCGATCCTCGAACTGCCGAAGGAAGTCTTCTATTTGGACCAGAAGGTCGATACGGTATGGACTCCGGTTGATTTCGAGCTTTTCCCGGACTCTGCCAACAGCCTGAATTACTTCATTCGCCGTCCGTGGAAATATGCCGAGGAGTATCGCCTGTCGGTGGACTCCGCAACGATCTTCAGTCTTTATGGCAAGTGGAACGAACCGTATTCGGCTGAGTTCAAGATCAAGAAAGAGGATGAATACGGACACTTATATATTAATGTAGAAGGAATTGATACGACCGCTTATGTGGAATTGCTGAACGGTAGTGATGCCCCGGTGCGGAAGGCGAAGGTAAAGAACGGCGGTGTCCTTTTCATGGACCTGAAACCGGACAAGTATTACGCACGCCTGGTGGTCGACCTGAATGACAACGGCAAATGGGATACCGGCAATTATGCCGATAAACGCCAGCCGGAAGAAGTCTTTTATTCGCCAGTTCAGTACAACGTATTGCAGAACTGGCAGGTAGAAGAGACTTGGAATGTCAAGGCAACCCCATGGGCAAAACAGAAACCTATCGAGATTACAAAGAATAAGCCGAAAGAGGCAACCAAGAAGAAAAGAAATTACAAAGATGAAGGACAACAGAAGTCTTCTTCGCGCAATAGCGGTATGGGCGGCAGCATCGGCATGCCGTTCTAAAGGAACCGGTTTATGTCTGCCGGTCCTGTTGTTGCTCCTTTCCGGAGTGGCCGGTGCGCAGACTATTCCGGTGAAAGAGCGGTTCAATGCCGGTGAGGAGGTGCAATATGAATTGTACTTCAAATGGGGTATTCTGATGCCACGCGCCGGACAGGCAACCTTATCCATTAAAGATACCCGCTATGAGGATAATCCGGCTTATCATTATAACCTGTTATTCCGAACTTCCGGCATGTTTGAGAAGATATTCTCCATGCGCGATACGATCGACTGCTATTTCACGCCTGAGATGCTGTTACTCCGTAGCGAGAAACGGGTGAATGAGAATGACTACTATCTGATCGACGACCTGAAGTTCTCTTATAGTACAGGGAAGACTTCGGCCCATTCCCATCGCTATACGCCTTCACGGACGAAGATCGACACGATGATCGTTTCCGAACAATATATGTTCGATATGCTGGGTGCCACCATGTATCTCCGCTCGCTGGACTGGGATAACATGAAACAGGGCGATGAATTTCCGTTTCATGTGGTGATCGGACGGGACCGGATCAACATCAGTTTCCGCTATACCGGGCAGCAGATCGTGGAACGCAACGAGACACTGAAATACCGTACCCGACATTTCTATATCGATATTTTTGACGACGCTTTCACCCAAAGCAAGGCGGCCGCCGAAATATGGATCGGGGACGATGAAAACCATATCCCGGTCAAGATTCGTGCCAAGCTGAAGATAGGAGCGGCCGAGGTCTATTACAAATCATCCAAAGGATTGCGTTACCCGCTTACTTCGCGGGTGGAAATTCCCCGGCGTTAGGCAGTGAGAGAGTGAAACGTGTTTCGGAGTAAGGCTGTGAACTGACCAGGAGTTCGCCGCCATGCATCCGTACGATCTGGCGTGAAAGGCTCAGGCCGATACCCGTACCCTTGTTCTTGGTGGTGAAGAAAGGAATGAAAATATCTTCCAGCATATCGTGGGGGATGCCCGGCCCGTTATCCGTTACTTCTATCAGGGTCGTGGTGCCGGGTTGTTTTACCGTGAGTGAGATTTCACCGTTATCCTGTCCTTCCAATGCTTCCATCGCATTTTTCAACAAGTTGATCAAGACCTGTGAGAGCAGTTCTTCATCGGCATTGACTGTTATTTCGTCCTGGCAGAGGTAAACAGTCAGACCGATCTGTAAACGTTGCAGGTCCGACTGGAACAGCAGTTCGATGTTGCGTACCTGGCGGGAGAGGGAGAACGGATTGGGATTGGGAGCCTGCAACCGTGCCAGTTGGCGGTATGAATTGGTGAAGTTCATAAGGCTCTGTCCCTGGCTCTTGATCGTATCCAGTCCGCGGACCGTCTTCCGGATGGTGGCGTCGTTGATCTCGTCGCAGCTTTTCGTCGTGTCGTTGCTCCGGTAATAGGAGAGGAGCGTGCCTGAGAGGGAGACGATCGGAGCGATCGAGTTCATGATCTCGTGGGTCAGGACGTGCATCAACTTGTCGTATGCCTCGTATTCTTTCCGTAACAGTTCGCGTTCGAACTCTTTCTGCTTGCTCTCCGTCATCAGGCGGTGGATGCGGTTGAATGCCGTATGCAGGCGGCGTTGTTCTTCCGGTCCGCTGTTTTCGGGGAAGTAAAGCATCGACTCATTGTCTTCGATGGCATCGAGGAACAGTTGGATACGGCGGTTCGATGTATTGAGGAAATAGACGAGGATCCCGACCAGCCATAAGGCGATCAGTAGGGTGACGCATCCCAGTATGATGGCTTTACCGGTGATAATACCCGTTAGTCCCACGCCGGCAACAAGGAGGATGACCGCGACCTGGAAGACTATCTTCAGATAGATGCGTGTGCTGAACATTCGTTTCACAGGTTGAACCGTTTTAGTTTGTTATATAAGGTCTGCCGGCTTACCCCCAGTTGCTCGGCGGCAGCGGTCAGGTTGCCGTCGTTCTGGGTAATAGCCGCCTCAATCGTCTTGCGCTCCACTTCCCCCAGGTTGGGGGTATCGGAGAACGAGACGGATTTTCCGGGACGGATAAAGAGGTCGGCGGCACGGATTACATTCTTCTCGGCCAGGATCACTGCTTTCTCGATGGTATGTTGCAGTTCGCGTATGTTGCCCGGCCAGTCGTAACGTTCCAGTTTGGCGGCTGCCTGCGGATGGATGGTCAGGCCAGGCTGGTTGTACAGGGCCGTATACTTTTTCAGGAAGTAGTCGATGAAAAGGGGAATATCTTCCCGGCGGTTCCTGAGAGGCGGTATCTCTATTTGTATGGTGTTGATGCGATAGTAGAGATCCTCCCGGAAAAGAGATTGCTTCACCAGTTCCGGCAGGTCGCGGTTGGTGGCGGCGATCAGACGTATGTCGATCGGGATTTTACGGTTGCTTCCCAATCGGGTGACTTCGCGGTTCTGCAGGGCGGCGAGCAGTTTGGCTTGCAGGCCGACCGGGAGGTTGCCTATTTCATCCAGAAACAGGGTGCTTCCGCTGGCAGCCTCGAATTTACCCGGCCGGCTTTCGCGGGCATCGGTAAAGGCACCTTTTTCATGTCCGAACAGTTCGCTTTCGAAAAGGGATTCACTGACGGCTCCCATGTCCACGTTGATCATTTCCCGGCGGCTGCGGAGCGACAGGCGGTGTATTTCGCGGGCGAGCATTTCTTTACCTGTACCGTTCTCGCCGGTGATAAGGATGTTCGCATCCGTTTTGGCAACCTTGGTCACGACCTTGATCAGTTTCATCATAACGGCGGAGTGGCCGATGATCATGGCTGGTTCCGCAGGGCGGTCGGGTCGGTTACGATCGGTCTTCTGTTTGACCTTTTCCCGTTCTACGGCTTGTAAGGCGGCGTGTATCTTTTCGAGCAGGACTTCGTTGTCCCAGGGTTTGAGTATAAAATCAACGGCTCCGCTTTTCAAGGCTTTGACAGCCAGTTCCACATCTCCGTAGGCGGTAAGCATGATGACCGGCAGTTCGGGGGCTATTTCCTGGATACGGCGTAGCCAGAACAGGCCTTCGTTTCCGGTGTTTACGCCTGCGGAGAAATTCATATCTAGAATGACAAGGTCGACCGGCATCGTATCCAGCACGGATAAGATGCTGTTCGGGTTGGAGGCGGTCTCTACCCGTTCGAATTCATCTTCCAACAATAATTCGAGCGAAGTCAGTACACTTTTATTATCATCTACAATGAGAACTGTTCCGGTTTGCATACGATTAATTTTTCCGTAAAGGTATCGGCTTCCGGGGTACTTTGCAAATGAGCGTCAAAATATTTGACACTAATAACAGGATAATATAACACTATAGTCCTAATCCGATTAGCACTCGTATTCTAAGGCAGTCAGCACAGTAGTGCTGGTGAGGGTAACACTACTGTGCTGGCCCCGTATCCGGCACAGAAGCAGGGCCTGTTTTTTTATGATTGACACATCAGCGTCCATATTTTTGACAATCGGGCGTCCATATATTTTACACTTTGCGAGGCTGTTTCTTTTGTGGAATATGATAATCAGTCAGTATGAAATGTGGCACGCCTTTTGCTTTTACATGTACATGATGAAAATGCAAATAACAATTAAATATGGATGGAGGTTAGCCTGCCTGTTGCTGTTTGGTTCGGTAGTGGGAGCAGGTGCACAGGAATCCTGGAGTGTCGACTCTTGCATGCGCTATGCGCTGGAGAGGAACCTGGCACTGAAAAACAGCCGGTTGGATACCCGTATCGCTCGCGAAGACTTTACGGCGGCGATAGGAGATTTCCTGCCTTCGGTCAGTACCAGCGGGGCTTTCGGGAAACGGATGGGACGTTCGGTTGACCCGAAAACGAATTTGTATACCACCTCTTCCTTCGTGGAAAGTACGCTGGGAGTCGATATATCATTGCCTGTTTTCGACGGGTTCAAACGTATCAACCGGGCACAGTTCACCCGGCTGAACAGGCAACTGAGCAGCGTTGCCGGAAAAGCGGAGGAGAACCGGGTGGCTTTCGAGGTGATGGATGCTTATTATGTATATATCTTTGACAGAAAGATGAGTGCCCTGGCTGCCGAACAACGTAAGCTAAGCGAGCGTTACCATGAGCAGATGCTTGAATATGTGGACCTCGGCCTTCGTTCACCCTCTGACCTTCAGGAGGTGAAAGCCCGTTTGCAGAGCGATATTTATCAGGAGACGGTGAAGAAGAAGACGGAGCGTCTTTCTTTTCTTGCACTAAAAGAGTTGTTGCAGATGCGCGATTCGGACTCTTTATCCGTTAGTGACAGAGAGGGGGATGACGGCGAGTTGCCGCTTCTTGCCGGTTATTCGGCTCCGGAAGTGTATGCAGAGTCGGAAACTGCGCTTCCCGAGTTCCGGATGATGGATTTGCGGGAACAGGCGTCGCGAAAGTCGCTTGCCATCGCGTCGGGAGCTTTCTCGCCTTCCATCCGGGCGGATTTCAGTCTTTATTCGAGTTACTATGACACGGAACGCGATGCGGACGGACATATCTCCTCGTTCGGGCAGCAGATGAAAAACAATTGGAACAAATATATAGGTCTGCGGGTATCTTTCCCTATATTCAGCGGTTTGTCCCGCTTTACGGCAGTCAGGAAAGAGCGTTTCCGCCTGCAACAGATAAGGAATAACAACGACCAGCAACGAATATCCTTATATAAGGAGATAGAAGACGCCTGCCTTTCCTTACAGGCTTCGGCAGAGGAACATCACCAGGCTAAACTGCAATTGCAGGCAGCTGCAACCACCCTCAAAGAGAACGAGGAGAAGTGGGAGGAAGGCATGGTTTCCGTCTTCGAACTGATGGAGAAACGGAACCTGTATATCCAGGCCAAAGCAGAACTGGCCCGTACCCGGCTGCAATATGACCTGAAACACCGGATGGTCGAGTTCTACCGTACCGGTTCATTTTTAGTAAAATAACAACAAAGAACAGATATGAATAACAACATGGACACCCCTATCGAACGGAAATCCCGTTTGAAGAAGAAACATCTGTATGCGATGGCAGGAGGCACTTTCCTCCTGGTCTGTCTGCTTTACTTTATTTTCCGCGATACCTCTTCCTCCATGAAAGTGGACAAGGAACGGCTGACCATCTCCACCATCGTCCAGGGTGAGTTTAATGATTATATCCGTGTGATAGGGCAGGTGCTCCCGGACCGTATCATCTACCTCGATGCCATCGAGGGTGGCCGGGTGGAAGAACGCCTGATAGAAGAAGGGGCGCAGGTCAAGGCCGGCGATGTAATCCTCCGCCTGAGTAACCCGCTGCTGAATATCGGTATCCTGCAAAGCGAGGCAGACCTTGCTTATCAGGAGAACGAACTCCGTAACACCCGCATCAGCATGGAACAGGAACATCTGCGCCTGCAACAGGACCGTATCAGCCTCAACAAAGAACTGGTACAGAAGGACCGCCGTTACCGGCAATACGAACGCCTGTATAACAAACAACTCCTGGCGCGCGAAGATTTCCTGCAGGCAAAGGAAGACTATGAAAGCGCCCGCGACCAGCTTGTCGTGCTAGACCAGCGTATCCGCCAGGACGACCTTTTCCGCAGCAGCCAGCTGGAGAGCCTGGATGAGAATATCCGGAACATGAAACGGAGCCTCTCCCTCGTCCGCGAACGGTTGGAGAACCTGAAGGTGAAAGCGCCCGTCAGCGGCCAGCTGGGTAATCTCGAAGCACAGATAGGGCAGTCTATCGCCCAGGGGGAACGTATCGGGCAGGTCATCACCCCCGAACTGAAGGTGGAGGCCAAGATTGACGAACATTATGTGGAGCGGGTGATGCCCGGCCTCCCCGCCAGCTTCGAGCGTGAAGGAAAGACCTACGACATGGAAGTGACGAAAGTCTACCCCGAAGTGCGCGACGGCCAGTTCCGTACCGACCTTCATTTTACCGGAGGACGTCCGGAGAATATCCGTGCCGGGCAGACCTATCACCTGAACCTGCAACTGGGTGATCCCGTACAGGCCATCCTGATTCCCCGCGGCAGCTTCTACCAGGCAAGCGGCGGTCTGTATGTATATGTCGTGGATGAGGACGAGACCGTCGCGCGCCGCCGTCCGGTGAAGATAGGCCGCCAGAATCCGCAGTATTATGAAGTGACCGAAGGAGTGAAACCGGGAGAGAAAGTGATTATCTCCGGCTATGAACTGTTCGGTGAAAACGAACGATTGATTATCAGATAACAGAAAGGATAAAGATGGATTATCTCTCTCAAGTCATAAAAAGCCAGCGCGCCCGCAAGTCACTTTCGGTCATTAATATCTTCGGCCTGTCGGTGTGTATCTCTGCCGCCCTGCTGATTCTGCTCTATGTCCGTTTCGAACTGAGCTACGACTCTTTCCATGACGGCGACCGCGTGTACCGTGTCGAAAGCCGTTTGTATGAGGGAGCAACGCTGACGGATAATTGGGCGACGACCGCATTCGGCCACGGTCCGGTGATGAGCCGGGAGATACCGGGCATCGAAAAGTTCGTCCGGCTGACCGCCCAGGACCGGGAACAGGTGGTTACCTATCAGGATAAGCAGTTCGCCGAAAGCCGCTATTGTTTTGCCGAACCAACCTTTTTCGACCTCTTCCGTTTCCCTATTCTGAAAGGGGAGAGAGACGGCCAGCTGACCCGTCCCAATACCGCCGTGCTGACGGAAAGTGCCGCCCACCGTTATTTCGGCGAGGCGGAGCCGTTGGGCAAAATCCTGACCTTCCGCACGTCGACAGCCGAACAACATTTCGAAGTGACAGGCATTATTGCCGATATGCCGGCCAATTCGCATCTGCATTATGATTTCCTGCTGTCTTATTCCACGATACCGAAGGAACGGCAGGATATTTGGTATATTCACGGCGTCTATACGTATGTCCGCCTGGAACCGGGGAAAAAACCGGAAGATATAGAAAACGCCTTTGCCGCTATTTCAGATAAATACAAAACCGCAGCTTTGAAGCATAAGGACTGGAAGGTGGAGTTAATCCCATTGAAAGATATTCACCTGACTCCGCAGAAGTCGTATGAGAAGGAGACGAAAGGCAGCCGTACCGCCGTGTATATCCTTTCGGTGATGGCGATTGCCCTGTTGCTGACAGGCTGGGTCAATGCGTTGAACCTGATGGTGGCGCGTTTCCTGGAACGGGGAAAAGAGTTCGGAGTGCGTAAAGCCTTCGGTGCTTCCCGCCGGCAGATGCTGTTGCAGGGACTGACGGAGGCCGGCATCGTCAACCTGCTGGCAACCTTGATTGCGCTCGGTTGGTTGGAGGTATTGCTGCCGCTTGTCTATACCTGGGTGGAACATGATTTTGGTGCCGATATATTAGTACAACCGCAGTTTTGGCTGGCCGTAGCGGTTATTGCCGGGCTGGGGACGCTTTTCACCGGCTTATATCCTTCCTATCTGCTGACACGCATCCGTCCGTCGGATATCATACGCGGGAAGTTATTACATAGCCGGAAAGGCAATAAGATGCGGAAAACATTGATTGTCGTGCAGTTTGTCGCCTCCTTTATCTTGATAACGGGCACGTTTGTCGTTATCTCCCAGGTTCGCTACATGCAGAAGGAGGCCGCTTCTCCCGGGACAGACCGGATCATCGTATTGAAATATCCCTCTTTTACAGATGAACTGTTCGTCAGGATGGAAAGCTTCAAGAAAGAACTGAAGCGGAAGACGTATGTCCGCCAGGTGACTGTTTCCGGTGCCGTGCCGGGGGTGGAGGTCGCCAATTATTTTGCCAACCGTCCGTTCGGCAGCGACCCGTCCGAGGTGAAACTGATTCAGATGTTCGCCGTCGATTACGATTACCTGGCCACCTATTCGCCGGAGATGGTCTGCGGCAGGGGATTCTCGGAAGAGTATGGAGATGAACTGAATAAGGTCGTGCTGAACGAAGAGGCCGTCCGCCTCCTGGGTTTCCCTTCTGCGGAAGCTGCTTTAGGCAAACAACTGACGATGGAAGTGCTGCAAGACCCTCTCCAGGTGATAGGAGTGGCGAGGAACTATCACCAACAGTCGCTGGCCGTCCCTTATAAGCCAATCATCTTCTTCCTGAAAGACCGCGTTCCGATTATCGGGACACCTTATATTTCCATCCGCATGGACGGTGTGGTCGGTCCGGCCCGTCTGGCGGAGATAGAACAAATCTATCGCGATTTCTTCCCGACTTCGTTGTTCTCTTATTTCTTCCTCGACGATTTCAACAGGAACCAGTATAAGGAAGACCGGAATTTCGGATGGATATTTGCCGCATCGTCTTTGCTGGCCGTCTTTGTCGCCTGCCTGGGATTGTGGGTAATCACGCTTTTCTCGACCCTCTCGCGGGTGAAGGAAGTGGGAATACGTAAGGTGCTGGGAGCGGGTAAAAGGAATCTTTTTGTAGTTTTGACGCGTGAATTATTGCTCCTTACGGTACTTGCGTCCGTGATAGGTATTCCCGTGTCCGCTTTCCTGATGAATAGCTGGCTTGAAAGCTATGCGTTTCATATCCCGTTGCCCTGGTGGAGTTATGTGGTGGCGTTCGTGCTACTGATGTGTATCGCTTTCGGGACGATTGCCCGGCAGGTATGGCGCATCATCCGCCTGAAACCGATGTATATTTTAAGGAGTGAATAATTTATAAATAGGAACATATGATTAAAACAGAGAATCTGTCTATGCTCTTCACCACGGAAGACGTACAGACCAAAGCATTGAATGAAGTAAGCCTGGAGATAAAGAAAGGCGAATTTGTGGCTATCATGGGGCCTTCGGGTTGCGGCAAATCCACCTTGCTGAATATCCTGGGAACGCTTGATTCGTCAACTTCGGGCAAATACTTCTTCGATGGAAAGGAGATCGATAAGATGAGCGAGAGCCAGCTGACTTCTTTCCGTAAAGGGAATATCGGCTTTGTATTCCAGAACTTCAACTTGATTGACGAACTGACGGTCTATGAAAACGTAGAACTGCCCCTTGTCTATCTGAACAGCAAGAAGTCCGAACGCAAAAAGAAGGTGATGGAGGTGCTTGAACGTATGAATATCGCCCATCGTGCCGGCCATTTCCCGCAGCAATTATCCGGTGGCCAGCAGCAACGTGTGGCTATTGCCCGTGCAGTGGTAACCGACTGTCCCCTGATTCTGGCGGATGAGCCGACGGGTAACCTGGATTCGACAAACGGCCTCGAAGTAATGGAACTGCTCAGCGAACTGAACCGGCAGGGAACGACGGTCGTTATCGTCACCCACTCCCAGCGGGACGCGAAGTTTGCCCACCGGGTCATTCATTTGCTGGACGGGCGGATTGTATCGGAGGAGAAACGTTGACGGTAATCATCAACGGAGGTTGACGGTGTCCGTCAGTTACCGTTGACGACTGTCGTCAATGAGAGTTGACGATGACCGTCATCACAGACAGGATAAAGTGAAGTACTAATATTTTATTGACAGATTCAGAATACTATGATTATTTCAAACTATTGGAACAGTGCCCTGCGCAGCCTGACGAAAAAGAAAGGCTTCAGTGCAATCAATATAATCGGCCTGGCAATCGGTATGGCGGCCGCCCTGCTGATTCTGACCTACGTGGCTTTCGAATATAGCTACGACGATATGCACAGCCGTGCCGACCGCATCTTCCGCGTGGAAGCACGTTTCTACGAAAACGGCGAACTGACGGATGACTGGGCGAGCAGTTCGGCCGGCTACGCCACCGCTATGAAACGTAACCTGGCGGGCGTGGAGGATTATACCCGCGTCGGCAGCCAGTACTATCCGGAGCAGGTCGTGAAATACAACGAACTGCTCTACCGTGAGACAGGCATCGGGTATGCCGAGAAGAATTATTTCAACTTCTTCGATTATGAATTACTGAAAGGGGATAAGAATACCTGCCTCGACGGGCCGAACAAGGTGGTGATAACCGAGCGCATCGCCAATAAATACTTCAAAGGGGCCGACCCGATTGGGAAGATACTGATTTTCCGCAGCAATATCGGCGAAGAGGCGTGCGAAGTGACCGGCATCATGAAAGATATGCCCGTCAACTCGCATGTGCGTTACAGCATGATGATCTCCTACGAAACTCTTCCGAAATGGATGGATGAATACTGGTATCGCCACGAAGTGTACTCATACGTCCTCCTGAAGTCGCCCGCCCTGAAGAAACAGGTGGAAGAAGCCTTCCCTGCAATGGCGGAGAAATACAAGACGGAAGAGGCGCTGAAGAATAAGACCTGGGCAATCGAATTGACCAACCTGCGCGATATCCACCTGAATCCGCAAAAGGCGTATGAGCCGGAGACGAAGGGGAACAGTTCTTCCATGCTGGTGCTGATATGTACGGCGTTGGCTATCCTGTGCATTGCCTGGATCAATTATATCAATATGACGGTTGCCCGCTCGATGGAACGGGCCAAAGAGATCGGCATTCGAAGGGCTTCGGGGGCGAGCCGCCGGCAAATCGTGGCACAGTTCCTGTTCGAATCGCTGATAACGAACGGGATTGCCTTTATCCTGGCTATCGGGTTGATGGAGGCGTTGATGCCTGCTTTTAACAGCCTGACCGGGCGTGACCTGGGATTCTCTGTGTGGGTGACGACCTCGTTGGGGTGGATGCTGTTGTTGATTTTCGCCTTGGGCGTGTTCCTGTCCGGTTTCTATCCGGCGACGATTTTGTCGGGTATTAAGCCAATCCGGATGCTGAAAGGGAAGTTCACGCATACGAAGAATGCGGCGACGACCCGTAAGGTGCTGGTCGTTTTGCAATATACGGCGTCGATGGCTTTGCTCTGCGGGACGCTGATCGTGTATGCACAGTTGCAGTTTATGCGTCAGGCCTCGCTGGGTGTCCGTGTGGACCAGACGTTGGTGTTGAAATTTCCGGCGCATTGCGAGGAACTGTCTACGAAGCTGACGGCGATGAAAAGGGAGTTGAAGGCATTGCCTTCCGTGAAGAATGTGACGGTTTCCGGTGCCGTTCCCGGGACGGAGGTGGCAGATTTCCTGTCTATTGTCCGTTTGAGTGATGCCACGAAGCAAACCCGCCTGCTGGAAATGCTCAGTTGCGATTACTATTATCTGGATGCCTACGACCTGAAGTTTGTTGCCGGCCGTGGTTTCGGGGAGGATTTCGGTGGTGATGTATATAATATCGTCCTGAATGAGGCAGCCGTCCGTACATTGGGCTTTGCCTCGCCCGATGCCGCGATTGGCGAACGCCTTTCCGTGGAGACGGTAGACCAGCCGATGAAGATTATCGGTGTGGTGAAAGATTATCATCAGCAGTCCCTGAATAAAGGCTATACACCTATCCTGTTCGCCCTTCACGACAAACTGAGCTGGATGAAGCAGCGTTATATCTCCGTGGTGATGGAGAATGCCAATCCCCGTGAGTTGGTGAAGCAGGCGGAGACGGTCTGGAACCGTTATTTCCCGGATTCCAGCTATGATTATTTCTTCCTCGACCAGTTCTTCGACCAGCAATACCGGCAGGATGAGGTGTTCGGGTTGATTGTAGCTCTCTTTGCGATACTGGCGATTTTCATCTCCTGCATGGGACTTTGGGTGCTGGTGATGTTCTCCTGTTCGACCCGTGTTCGTGAAATGGGTATACGTAAAGTCTTGGGTGCTTCCAAAATACAGCTGTTCTATGAACTGGGACGTGAGTTCTTTGTCCTGATCGGCATTGCGATAGTGATAGCTCTTCCTCTCTCCTGGTGGGTCATGGACGGCTGGCTGAGCAATTATTCGTTCCGCACTGACTGGAAAGCCTGGTTCTTCCTGGTTCCGGTGATTTTGTTGTGTGTGATTTCCCTGTTGACCATAGGCTGGCAGACTGCTAAAACAATCCTTAGCAAACCTGCCCGGTCGTTGCGGTACGAGTAAAATAATGTGCCAATGAGGTAATGTGCCAATATGCCAATGGAAATAGCATTCCTCATATTGGCACATTGGCATATTATTCAAGTATCATCACTATCATTTCATTATCGGCCAATGAACCGGCCAGCTGGCGGACGCGTTCCTGTTGTTCTGCCGGTAATTTGGAGAAGTTTTTCATCTTTTGCAGGGCTTCCAGTTTCCTCTTGGTATAGCTGGTAAACAGTTTATTATCCTGCCAACTGATTTCGCCTAAGATAACAGGGATACCGTTCGGCATTTCTGCAGGCAGAAGAAATTCTTCCGGGTAATTGTTTTCATCTTGAATAAGCGATAGCTGTTTATTGTCTTTATCATATAATGCATACGAATAGAAGACGCTTTTCTCATTGCGTGTATTCGGACAATCGTAGTTTTTCGAATACGTGAAGAGTATGAAATGATCTGTATCGACCCAGCTTTTGGCTACGTATTTCTGGAACTTATCCCCGTATAGTCCGTTGTCGATATTTAATTTCTTATCTCCGAATCGCAGGATATATTCCGGGCATAAACGGTTGGGTGAGGAGACGCTGAAGATTGTATCGTTGAATGCTTGTCTGAAATAGGCTTTGTCTTTGTTCCGGTACGTCCAGGAGCTTTCGGGAAAAGCATACGGACCACTTAACTTGACGGTCGGGAGATTATAATTACCGAATACGCATAACGTGTCGTATGAGTTCTTGTTGAATGTCGTAAACATGACCGGTGACATGAAATCGCCGGAGATATTAAATAAGGTTGAATCATCCAGACTGGTCAGGAAGGCTGTCTGCTTAGGGTCAATGAAGCGGATTTCTTCGATCAGGCGGCCGTCTTCAATTGACTTCCAGACCATTTTATTGTATTTGTTGACGGTGTCCCTTTCCATATAACGGTATTGGTTTCCGGGTTCCAGTGTAATTCCGTTGATTGTGCTTTTCCTGTTGCTGGCATGAAATTCCAGTTTCTGGGTGGCAGGGTCGTATTTCAGTCCGTCGATGCGGGAGATAAGCAGCGTATCCGTGAGCTGTCCGTTTAAATCAAAACAGAAAGTACCGAAAAGGTCACTTGTCAGAATCCGGTTTTCCAGTAGTTGTACGTTTGTATTTACTCCTCTGGCACTGCTCATACCACGGTCGTAAGAGACGATGATACTGGCATCATACAGGAAACTTCCCTGGTTGGGGGAAAGCGGATTTTTTAGAGTGATGCAGGTTGAAATGCTCTTTCAGTGAAAAAGGCCGGACAGGCAACTTGGTTGTGAAGTCCAGTACGACAGGAGGATTGGCGGGATCGGTTGTACGTATTTCAGTGTTTTGTATGCCTGGATTTAACTGGCTCGTTTCGATGATGATGGGCTTTGCCGGAGTTGTCCCGGCTGTTTCTTCCGTTTGCGTGTTTCCCTGTTTTCCGCCGCAGGCACATAAGGCGATTCCTATGCATAAAATAGCAGTACTTGTTCCGACTTTCATGTGTTTCATAATTCGTGTATTTATTGTTTCAGGAAGAGCAAATGTAGGGAAAACAAAAACGTATAACAAAATAAGGAGTTGACATATTCATCTTTTCTTATTCTGTTATACGTCTACTATTCAGGTAGATAATGTATTTTATACCTGTTTGTCGATTGACATTTCGTTTTATTCTATCGGTGCAAACGGAAGTTCCGTGTCTTTCCTGTATCCGGAGCCGCTGAACGTTGCAATCAGTTCTCCGGCTTCATTCGTGATATTTACTTCGCAGTTGGCAAGCCGTTTATGGCTGAATACTTCCCGTGCTTCGGCATAAAGGAATCCTTTGCTTTCGGCTTTGAAGAAGTTGATATTGGAAGTGATGGACAATGTCAGCCGGGCATGACTGTTGGTAGCTGCCGCAAACGCCAGGTCGGCCAGCGTAAAGATGGCACCTCCCTGGCAGACACCGCCACCGTTCAGGTGCATCGGTTTTATCTCCATACGGGCTTTGGCATAACCATTACTCGTTTCCAGTAATTCTACCCCGGCAAATAAGGCAAATTTGTCGCCTTGAAGAAATTCGTTTATTGTCATCATTATTGTTTAATTTTATTATTCCCGGAGTTGAATTCTACCAGCTTTATCCAGTTTATAGAGCCGTCTGTATGACAAAAATTTACAATGAATTCTTGTGTGAATTTATTTAGCATTGCTGCATATGATTCTTGAAATTCTTCGTTTCGTTCTTTTGCTTGGGCGGATAAAGGTTCGATAATATCAGTATACAGGTTTTCATTATTGGATATGAAAGTCCAAAAGTCTTGTCCACAATATTTGAAATAGTCTCCTTTATCAGGTTGTTTTTCTTGGCCGTAACAACAACCGTTAACAGCTTGGATTGTTAATTGAGAATTACTTGTTCTTAAGGTACGCTGAGCTGTTTTGAAATCTGATTTCATTTTTTCAATCTGGCTACTGTTACCCCAGTTAGGGCCAGATTTAATGGAAACAATATAACGTGTATTATTTTTATCAAATTCAAGATCTATGCCTTTAGTGGCAGATTTCCATCCTCCATATGTGTTTTTGCATACAAAGATTGCTAACCCTTCCATCCAATCTCCAAAAATTGTTTCTTCTGCAGAGGATATAAAAGCATCAGCCAGGCTTTTGACGATATCAGAGGCTGTCAGTAGGTATTTCGCTTTGAATAGGTAAGGATTTTTCTTTTTTAATACTGTTTTTAGCTTTAGCTTTTTTAATTTGTCTATACGGCTTTGGTGGAAGTTGCCGATGTTCTGTTTCACATACTGTGTCACTTGATTGATCAATTGCTTTTCCATATTTTTCGATGGGTTCAAATAATACTAATTCACATTGTTGTAATTCCTGTTTTACCATATTATAGTATTCAGGCTTAATTTCAATACCGATGCTATTTCTGCGCATACGTTGGGCTACAAAATTTGTAGTACCGCTACCCATGAAAGGGTCAAGTACAATATCATGTTCTTTTGTGAAAAGTTTGATAAACCATTCGGGTAGGCCTTCTGGAAAAGCAGCGCTGTGATTTTTATTATTACATTCGGTTGCGAGGTGTAATACATTTGTCGGATATGCTTTTTCACGATCAAGCCAATTAGAAATATTTTTACCAAATCCGCTTCCCACCTTGGAATTATCCCGTTCTTTGTCAGTTTCACTTAAATTCTTTAATCGAGACTTAGCCCAATCTCCAGTAGGAACCATTACTTCTTCTTGATACATATTGAACTTTTTCGACTTGTTGAATTGTAATAGTCGTTCCCAAGCATCACGGAAACGATTAGGCCATTTTCCCGGATATGAGTTTTTCTTATGCCAGATAAATTCTTCAGTCCATAACCAACCTTGTTTTTTCATTTCTAAAATGAGTTCTAAAACATAAGTACTTCTTTCACCATTTTGTACTTTCTCTTTTATATTAAGAATAAATGTACCAGAGGGTTTTAGTACTCGAAATAGTTCTTTAGAGATAGGAAGAAACCATTCTACATATTTATTTACAGAGATTCCTCCATATGAATTTTTTCGTTGGTCGGCATAAGGTGGTGAAGTGATGATCAAATCTACCGAATTGTCTGGTATCCGTTTTAACTGTTCAGCACTATCACCTAAATATATGTCGGCTCTAATTTCCATATTATAGTTAAATTAATTATTTTATTTACTTAGCTTCCATTCTGCTCCGTCTTTGGTATCCTTAATCTCGAATCCCATAGCAGTCAGTTCGTTACGAATCTTGTCGGAAGTAGCCCAATCCTTATTGGCTTTTGCCTGTTGGCGGATAGTCAGCAAGAGGTCTACAGCTTTACCGAATGTCTCATAATTGTCACCTCCGGCAGATGCTTCGTCTTTCATTCCCAGGATATCGAATACGAAAGTGTGGAATACTTCTTTCAACTCTTTCAGGTCTTCAGCCGAGATAGTCGCTTTGCCATCCTTTACGGAATTGATGGCGCGGGAGGCATCGAACAGATGAGAGATGACAATCGGAGAGTTCAGGTCGTCATTTAAAGCGTCATAACATTTCTTGCGAAGGTCTTTCACATCTACTGTCGAGGCATCCGAAGCTGTCAGCTTTTGCAGGTGGTTGTAAGCATCCATCAGACGGCTCAATCCTTTTTCTGCGGCTTGCAGGGCTTCATTGCTGAAATCTACCGTACTGCGGTAATGCGCCTGGAGGATGAAGAAGCGGATTGTCATGGCCGAATAAGCCTGGCTCAGCATTTTGTGGTCGCCGGTGAAGAACTCATCCAGCGTGATAAAGTTACCGAGCGATTTACCCATCTTCTGTCCGTTGATGGTAATCATATTGTTATGCATCCAGTAGTGAACCATATCATCCCCTTGTGAAGCGACAGCCTGTGCAATCTCGCATTCATGGTGCGGGAAGATCAGGTCCATGCCACCCCCGTGGATATCGAAATGCTGTCCCAGGTATTTCTTGCCCATCGCCGTACATTCGCAGTGCCATCCGGGGAAACCGTCGCTCCACGGAGAAGGCCAGCGCATGATATGTTCGGGTTGCGCACATTTCCAGAGGGCGAAGTCGATCGGGTTATGCTTCTCGTCCTGGCCGTCCAGCGCACGGGTCGTATTCAGCATATCTTCGATATTACGGCCCGAAAGGATACCGTAATTATGGTCTTTGTTGTATTTCTCTACGTCAAAATAAACGGAACCTTCGCTTTCATAAGCATATCCGTTGTCAAGAATCTTCTTTACCAGTTCGATTTGCTCGATGATATGGCCCGAAGCATGCGGTTCGATGCTGGGAGGAAGCACGTTGAGGGCATCCATCGCCTTGTGGTAACGGTTCAGGTAGAACTGCACCACTTCCATCGGCTCCAACTGTTCCAGACGGGCTTTCTTGGCGATTTTGTCTTCGCCTTCATCGGCATCGTGCTCCAGATGGCCTACGTCGGTAATGTTGCGTACATAACGTACTTTGTATCCTATATGTGTAAGATAACGGAACAACAGGTCGAATGTGATAGCCGGGCGGGCGTGTCCCAGATGCGCATCGCCATAGACCGTCGGACCACAGACATACATGCCTACGTGGGGTTCATGCAACGGGATAAATTGTTCCTTCTTTCTTGTGAGCGTGTTGTAAATACTTAATGGATGTTCCATATCTGTTCATACTTTAAAAGTTGCTTTGTCTTTGCCTGTATCATCGTAATACAGAGGAAGACAGAATGCAAAGATAATGCCTTTGTCTATTTTGAGCAATCTTCGCAGCAACCTTTTAATACATAGTTGATACTTTCCAGCGTAAAATTACGGGGTAATTCGACCATCGGCACCGGAATATTCCGCAGGCAGAATGTCCTGTGGCACTTCAAACAATAAAAATGCGCATGAAGTTCACTGACGGAACAATTGCAACCGTTGCCGCAAACCGAATATTTCAAAGAACCCGAACCGTCGTCGATACAATGGATAAGGTGATGATCCAGGAAAAGGTTGATAGTCCTCGATACGGTCGATTTGTCTACCGTGTCCAACTCATTCTCCAGATCGAGCAGGCTGAAAGCTCTTTCAAATCGCATCATCGCTTTCAGGATAAGCAGGCGGATGGCTGTCGGTCTGATTTCTCTTTGTTTCAATATATCTAAATAAGCATCCATATCAATCTGTTTTAGTCGTCTTTAATATTCGTACGGCATTGAGGATTGCCAGCAAAGCAACACCGACATCGGCAAAAACCGCTTCCCACATGGTAGCAATTCCTCCGGCTCCCAGCATCAGAACAATCAGTTTGACACCGAAGGCCAATGCTATGTTTTGCCACACGATAGTACGTGTAAACTTTCCGATGCGGATCGCCGTTGCCACTTTGCTGGGCTGGTCGGTCTGTATTACGACGTCGGCCGTTTCGATAGCGGCATCGCTTCCGAGGCCTCCCATGGCAATGCCTATGTCGCTTAATGCAAGGACTGGCGCATCGTTTATCCCGTCGCCGACGAAAGCGATTTTGTTTGCTTTGTCCTGCTTCAATGCTTCCAGGTGGGCGACCTTTCCTTCCGGCAGCAGGTCGCCGTAGGCCCGGGGAATCCCCAATTGTGTAGCTAATTTAGAAACAATAATTTGTTTATCGCCTGATAATATTTCCAGGTTATTAATATTTAAGTCTTTTAATTGTTTGATAGCTTCCACTGCATCTTCTTTGGGCGTATCGGCAAGCAGGATATAACCGGCGTATTGCCGGTCGATCGCACAGACAACCACGGTATCCGGATTCTGTTTCCTCCTAATGAAACAGTTGTTTCTATATGGTGAAACATTTGTTTCTTTAGGAGGAAACAAAACTCCTTCCGAGTCCAACAGACGGGGGTTACCTACTAATACTTCCTTCCCGTCGACTATTGCTTTTAATCCGTAACCTGGCAGTTCGGTCGTATCGATGGTTGTGTCGATTGTTACCTGCTGCTCTTGGGCGTATGCCAGGATCGCTTTGGCAATAGGGTGGTTACTCCGGCTTTCGACAGAAGCAATGATTCGGAGCAGTTCTTTTTCAGGAACGTTATTTTCCGTAGACAGGCTCCGTACTTCAAAGACTCCTTTGGTGAGCGTACCTGTCTTGTCGAATACGACCGTATTTATCTTGGTGATGGCGTCGAGATAGTTACCTCCTTTAAACAAGATTCCCTGCCGCGAAGCTGCTCCGATCCCTCCGAAATATCCCAGTGGAATGCTGATAACCAATGCACAGGGACAAGAGATAACAAGAAATACCAGCGCACGGTATAACCAGTCGTTAAAGATGAACAGGAAGTCCGGCTGTACCAGTGAATAAAGATAAGGTATAAGGACAATCAGAAAAGCCAGTCCGGTTACGATTGGTGTATAAATGCGGGCAAATTTCCGGATAAACAGTTCGGCCGGCGCTTTCCGTTCGGATGCATTCTGCACCAGTTCAAGAATACGTGCCAGGGCGCTTTGGTTATATGGTTTGGTTACTTCCAGCCGGATTACCTTATCGGTCACAATCATTCCGGCCAAGACATTTTCATTCGGACTAATCGTACGCGGAACGCTTTCTCCCGTAAGTGCTGCGGTGTTGAAGGAAGCGGCTCCGCTAAGTAATTTACCATCGAGAGGAACTCTTTCTCCGGCTTTCACCTCTATGATTTCTCCCGGTATTACATCGGCCGGAGCTAACGGGACACGTTCGTTATCACGAATGACAACTGCTGTTTCGGGCCGGACGTCGAGCAGCGCACTGATATTTTTACGGGCCTTCGACAATGCATTTTCCTGAAACAGTTCGCCGACGGAATAGAATAACATAACAGCCACACCTTCCGGATATTCCCCGATATAGAATGCGCCGAGTGTAGCGATACACATAAGTGTGAATTCACTGAATATTTCTTTTTCGCGAATACTTTCAATCGCCTCTTTCATCACCGGAAGTCCGACCGGCAGATAAGCGAGTGCATACCATATAAATCTGACGGTTGGGTCGAAGAATCCGGCCTCCGCTACCTGCATCGCAATTCCTCCCAGTAACATCCCGAAGGAAATTGCCGGAAGAAGATAAGGCGAAATTTTTCTTTTACGTTCCGTATGGCAATGATTACAACTGCAATGTCCCATATCTGTCATGTTTTATTTATTTTCCTGATACAAAGGTAGGTGTTATGAGGTGCAACAAAGTTGCAAAGAATCCGTATATTTGTCGGGTTAATGTTTAGAAAATGAATAATATGAAAAACTCTCGGACTTTTATTGGTATTTTATGCTGTCTGGCCATGCTCTGTTCCTGCTCCCAGACAAAGAATCAGTATGACTTGTCGGACTTTGGCCTGACTCCCGACAAGAAAGATAATGCTTCCCCTTTGATGGCGAAGGCTTTGGAACAGATAGCCGCTTCCCATACAGGTGATGATACGATAACAATCGTACTCCCTAAAGGTCGCTATGATTTCTATCCCGAAGGTGCAGCGCAAAAGGAGTATTTTATCTCCAACCACGACCAGGATAATCCTAAATTGGTGGGACTGCCTTTTGAGAATATGAGGAATGTCATTTTCGATGCACAAGGTTCGGAATTGATTTTTCATGGCCGTATGTTACCTGTTTCATTGATTAATTCGGAAAACTGTACCTTGAAGAATTTTAGTATCGACTTTGAGAATCCGCATATCAGCCAGGTAAAGATATTGGAGAACGATACGGTTGCCGGTGCCATTACCTATGAGGTGGCTCCCTGGGTGGAATATGAAATCCGTGACAGTGTATTTTATGCCAAAGGTGAAGGTTGGGAGCATGCTCCGGCCTGGGGCATCGCTTTTGAAGGAGATACCAAACGCCTTGTTTATACAACCAGCGATATTGCTGTCGGTTCTAAAGGCGTATCGGAAGTTTCTCCCCGCGTGCTTAAATCAACCAAATGGAATAACAAGAAACTGATTCCGGGAACAGTTGTTGCCATGCGCGGCTGGGGACGTCCGACACCGGGTATCTTTGTTTCTTATGATACGAATACAACACTTGAAAACATCCGGGTTCATTATGCGGAAGGTATGGGATTACTGGCGCAGATGAGTGAGAATATCACACTGGATAAATTCTCCGTATGTCTTCGTGGTGATAACGATCCCCGTTACTTCACGACGCAGGCAGATGCTACTCACTTCTCCGGTTGTAAAGGAAAAATCGTTTCTGTAGGCGGCTTGTACGAAGGTATGATGGACGACGCCATCAATGTACACGGAACTTATCTGAAAATCCAGAAACGTGTAGATGATAAAACGCTGGTAGGTGAATATATGCATCCGCAAAGCTATGGCTTTGAATGGGGATTCCCGGGGAATGCCGTACAGTTTATCGACTCGAAAACAATGGAAATAATCGGCGACCCGAATAAGGTTACAGCCATCAAAGCGTTGGATAAGCCAAGTGCCCACGGAGCTAAAGTGTTTGAGATTGTTTTTGAGAAACCGGTCGATCCGGCTATCAGTGAGAAAGGAACATTCGGTGTCGAGAATTTGGAGTGGACTCCTGAAGTTTATTTTGCCGACAACGTAATCCGTAATAACCGTGCCCGTGGTTCCCTGTTCAGCACGCCGAAGAAAACGATTGTTGAAAAGAATGTGTTCGACCATACATCCGGTACGGCCATTCTGCTCTGTGGTGACTGTAATGGTTGGTTTGAGACCGGTGCCTGCCATGATGTGGAGATTCGTAACAATAAATTCATCAATTCATTGACGAATATGTTCCAGTTCACAAATGCCGTTATTTCCATCTATCCGGAAATACCCGACCTGAAAGACCAGAAAAAGTATTTCCATAGCAATATCGTCATTGAAAATAACGAGTTTGAAACATTCGATGCCCCGATTCTGTATGCTAAATCGGTAGACGGCCTGATTTTCCGTAACAACACAATCAAACAGAATAATCAATATCCGGCTTTCCACTGGAACAAGCACCGTTTCTTCTTCCAGCGTGTGATTCACTCAGAGATCAAGGATAATCAGTTTGACGGCGGCTTCGACGAGAAGCGCGATGTGAAGGTAGAGAATTAATCTGCCTTTTGAATAGCATTGTCAGACCTTTTCAAAATCTATTTTTTGAGAAGGTCTGATGATTTTATATCACATGCTATCGTAAACCGGAACGTACTTCCTTTCCCTAATTCCGATTCAACAGACATTTCTCCGCCCAGCTTGTTGACAATCATTTGGCAGATAGATAAGCCGAGTCCGGTTCCGGGGACGAACTTGTCGAATTTGGCAAACCGTTCAAATACATGGTTTAAATTCTCTTTGTCTATCCCTTTTCCTGTATCGGAAACATAGAAAGATAATCCGTTTGGAATGACTTCATAACCGATTGTAATCGAGCCTTCCGAGGTGAATTTGGCTGCATTGTTCAGTAAGTTGGTGATTACCTGTATCAGCCTGTTCTTTTCGGAATGGATAATGAACTTTTTATAAGGCAGGTTACAGATAAGTTTTACCTGCGATGGTAAGTGCGAATCATAGACCTGCTTCAAATCAGCAATGACTTCTGTAATATCAAAATCACTGTAGTTGAAGGTCATTTTCCCTGCATCGATTTTGGATATGTCGAGTATGTCGTTGATAATCTGTAGTAACAAATCGTTGTTTTCTTCGATAATCCGGATAAATTCATCTTTATCCTCATGATCATCTGTCTGGGCGAGAAGTTGGGAGAAGCCGACAATGGCATTCAACGGTGTCCGTATTTCATGGCTCATATTAGCAAGGAAAGCCATTTTCATCCGGTTGCCTTCTTCTACTTTTTCAATATGTGTGATATCGATCAGAAGGCCTGTTACACTTTTAATATTTCCGTCGGGAGTATATTCCAACGGAACGGAGAAAGTATTCATCCAACGATAATCGGTATCTCCGTCCAGCATGACGCGTAAATGCAGGTTACTGTATCCTTTGCATTCACGGGCACGTTTTTCTTGTTCCTTTTGCAAAATAAGACGATCATCCGGGTGAACAGTGAAACTGAATGATCCGCGGATGAAATTACCAGGATCGACTGGGTCGGGATATATCCGCGTATATTCCTGTGTCTTGATATCCAAATCCCATTGGATGATATTGGCAGCCTGAATAGCCAAATCGCTGCGTTGTATGTAATTGCGGAATCTTTGTTCGCGCTCTATCTCTTCTGTGATGTCTTCGCGTGTTCCGATTAATTTGAGGACATTTCCGTTTTTGTCGTATTTAGAAACCTTGGCAATTAATCTGACCCATCGGTATGAACTGTCAAGACTTTTTATGCAGAATTGAATGTTCAAGAATTCGGAACGTTTATTCAGAATATCATCGAATGTTTTTAAATAAAGTTCCTTGTGTTCGGGAGCAATTGCTTTATAAAGATCTCTTATTGTCGTATCCTGATTGAAAAATATAGATTCTCCGGCAGAAGAAAATATGCCGGTCTGATTATCGTATTCCCAGATAATCATATTTGTGATTTGCAGGAGTAAATCACGCTGCTGACGATTCTCTATCAGTTCCTGCACCTTATTTTTCTGGTCTGTGATATCTTTTTGGGTACCGATTAGACGGTTTATCTTCCCGTCCTCTCCACGTATGCCCATTGAATAAATCTCATACCAGCGTATTTCTCCTTCCGGTGTTAACAGGCGGAATTGTTCGATACTTTGTTCGTGTTTCTCTTCAACAATGTCGGTGACCAGTTTGACATGACGTTCTCTGTCCTCGGGAACCAGTTGTTTGGTAACATCCCATAGTTTCATTCCCGGCTGTGGCACCGTATTTTCATCAGATAAATCGAAGGAGTCGCTTTCGGGGAGATAAGACCACACCGATAGGTTTCCGGCTTTTAAAGCCATTGTTAGTTTGTTCTTTTCATTGATAGTCTCTAGCTGGGCTTCTACCCGTTTGGTCATGTTTCGGAATATGCCGAAAGTATAATCTTCGAAAGGAATTATATATCCTTCGGCATAACCAATATGACCTTCATTTTCAACTTCGTAATGAATTATATTCGATTTACGCGTTTCCATCGTATCCAGAAATGCATTCAGGAGTTCATTTCCGGAATCACCTCTTAAATTCTTATAGCAAAACAGCTCCCGGATAGTTTGCCCTTTTTGCTGTTGAGGCGTAAGGAACAAAGATATTTCGGGCTGATAATTAAGCAGGTCTTCAATAAAACCTTCTTTATTAACTATTAAAACGGTATCAGGAAGGAGTTTCAGGAACTGCTTCATGCCTGTCAGAGAGTTTTCATCATTCGCCATAGCCTATAAATTTCGGAGGTTGACCGGTCGGCAAAGTTACTGAATATATTTCTCTCTGATTAAAAAAATAGAATAGAATATATTAAAACCCGATGAAATTCACAACTTTTAGTGCGTACGGGAGAATTACTGCTTTATTCGTTTTAGACTATAGTTCAGTCCGGATTCTGCTTTTTTGAAATCATCTCCAATCAAAGTGATTGTAGAATCATTCTCGCAAAGGAAATTCATCGTTTCATCGCCATTATCGGAAATTAACTGCCAGACGGTGGCATTGTCGTCTCCGGATATTCCACGTAATGTAAGCCGTCTGCCGGTAGTGACGAAAGTAGCATCTTTGCCGTCTTCGGCTTCCAGGTAAGTTTGTGAAAGAGAGAACGTACCATCGCCGCTATGTTCACGGCTACGGATTGTCAGGTCGTAACGGATGCCCGGGCAATCGGCGCAAGGCAACTCACCTTCATAAGTGAGCGTTTGCATTTTACCCAGGGAGTCATCGCTTTCCGCCTTGTCTTGCTGGTATATTTCTTTTTGGCGCTGGCTAATTGTCCATATACCATCTTCGAGACGTATATTCTTAGTGTCATCGTCTTCTATATTCCAGGCATAACCTCCGGCGGGAAGCGAGCGGCGGTCGAGTATTTCATTCGGTGTACCGTTTGAGAAAAATAACTCAGCCTTTAATGAGTCCGGGCTGAAAACGATATAAGCGGATGATTTACCATCGGTGGCTTCCAGTCGTATTCCCGATTCAAAAAGGCGGATACAATTTTGTTGCACTTCCGACCAGGTATAACCGGCAGAAGCAATACAACCATGTTCGTCTTTATCATTTCCAACCATTTCGTTAGCTTCGTTTTCAGCCTGGGGTTCTTGTTTCGCTTTCTGTTGTCCACAGGAAAAAAGAAGGCCTGTGCAAAGGATAAGGGCGGATAGGATAGGCCCGTTGTTTGTTCTTTTCATCAGAATGAATGTTTTTAATTTGTTTATAAACGGATATCATTACACTATAAGAAACAAAGATAAGTTATTTTTTGTTCCTTTGTGGCTTGAATAAAAGATAAAGCCTGCAAGGAATGAGAACAGCTCTTTTTACTGTAATTTTTCTGATAATAGCATATCTGTCGCCTCTCTGTGCGCAGAATGAAACAGTGTTGTCTGACAGTTTAAAACAGAAGATGCCTGTTATCGAGTACAAATTCAATGCGAAACATCTGATACTTCCGGCTTCGCTGATTACAGTCGGGGCAGTGGGTACGGCTATTGACGGTATGAATGATTTTCATCTTTTTTCGCGGAAAAGCGATGTGAAGAAAATTCATCTCGATGATTATATGGAGTGGGGGATGCTGGGTTGGGTATTTGTCTGCGACCTGATGGGGAAAGAAAAGCATAACTGGGTGGATCAGCTTTTCCTTGTCACTCTGGCGGAAGGGATGAATGCCGTTATGACACGCACCTTAAAATATACAGTAAAAGAGATGCGTCCGGATGGTGGTCCGTATTCTTTTCCTTCCGGACATACGGCAAATGCTTTTTTAGGGGCGCATATGGCCTATAAGGAGTTTAAGGATAGCAGTCCTGTATTGGCTTATTCAGGATATGCCCTGGCCCTTTTTGTTGCGGGTTCCAGATTATATAATAACCGGCATTGGGTAGCCGATGTCGTCGCTGGGGCCGGATTCGGTATTTTGTCCGTCGAACTGGCTTATCTCACCTATTTCCCTATTCGTAACGCTATTGCCCGTAAAATAAACCGTAAAGCGGCTCAAAATATGGTGATTGCTCCGACCTTTAATGAGCAGGGAGGAGGAGTTTATTTCTCTTATTCGTTTTGATAATCAGGATAACAGCTTATTAATAGCCAGTAATTGTTCGATATGTGTCCGGTCGTTGCTGAGGCGTGGAATTTTGTGCTGGCCGCCTAATTTACCTTTTTCTTTGAGCCATTCGTAGAAGGCGCCTTCATGGGCGATTGTGATTTCCAGCGGTTGAAGAGATATTTCCTTGTAACGTTTGGCCTCATAGTCCGAGTTTAATTCCTGTAATGTTTTATCCAGTAATGAAGCGAACTCTTCCATGGAAGGAGGCATCTTTTCAAATTCGATAAACCATTGATGACGGCCTTTCGCCTTGTCGAGCATAAAAAGAGGGGCTGCTGTATATTCTTTGACGATAGCTCCGGTCTGCCGGCTGACCTTACTGATCGCTTTGTCGGCATTATCTACCATCAACTCCTCTCCGAAAGCATTGATATAATGCTTGGTTCTTCCCGAAATAACGAATTTATGCGGGAAAAGAGAGGTGAAACGAACTGTGTCTCCGATCTGGTAACGCCATAATCCTCCGGAGGTCGTTATGACCATTGCATAATTCTTTCCTGTTTCCACAGCTTCCAAGGGCAAGACGGTCGGATTGGGAGTTCCTACTTCCGACATCGGTATGAACTCGTAGAATACACCGTAATCCTGCATCAGCAACAGACTGTGGTCTGCCGGATCATCCTGTATCCCGAAGAATCCTTCCGATGCATTGTATGTTTCCATATAATGCATCTTATCCGAAGGAATCAACGCTTTATATTGTTCCCGGTAAGGTTCGAAACTGATCCCCCCGTGGAAAAATACTTCCATATTCGGCCAGACGTCGGTCAGGTATTCCCGTCCGGTCTTCTTCAGTACCGATTTAATCAGAACCAGCATCCAGGATGGAACACCGGAAAGACTGTTTACATCCTTATTCCACGTACTGTCTACGATCGCTTTTATTTTGCTTTCCCATTCATCCATCAGAATGATCCGTTTAGCCGGAACACGCATCAGGTTGACCAGCGGATTCAGGTTCTGTAGCAGAACTGCGGACAGGTCGCCGCAATGGGATTTTTGATTTAGAGGAGAAGGACTGTGGCTACCGCCCAGAATCAATCCTTTTTTGGAGAAAAAATGACTTTCCGGATTATTTCTCAGATAGAGGGCAACCGTGTCGAAACCACCTTTGTAGTGACAGCCTTGCAATATTTCCGGAGTGACGGGAAGGAATTTACTCTTGTCGTTTGTGGTGCCGCTGCTTTTGGCGTACCACTTGACTACCGAAGGCCAGAGTATGTTCCTTTCTCCATTAATCATCCGTGTGACGTAAGGTTTTATGTCGTCATATATCTGCAACGGGACACGCTGGCAGAAATCTTCATATCTTTTGATACTTTTATAATCATATTTCAACCCCCATTCCGTGTTGCGGGCTGCCGATAATAACGACCGTAGCTGCTTGCGTTGCAGTCGGTCGGTCTCCTGCCCATATTTTTCTATCTCCTTTTGACGGGGGCGGAAGAGTAGTGATATTGTATTTGTTAAAATATCCATGCTCTTTTTATTTGTATCGGTTGCAAATGTAGGCATTCTCTTTTTATTTATATCTTTGTCGTATACATAATTAACAAAACAATGAAAATAGGTATCCTTTCTTCGGGAGGTGATTGTCCCGGTATAAACGCAACGATTCGTGGTGTCGGTAAAACTGCCATAATGCATTATGGTATGGAAGTGGTCGGAATTCATAGTGGTTTTGTTGGCTTGTTGAACAAAGATATTCAATCGTTCGACGAACGTAGTCTTTCCGGTATCCTGAACCTGGGCGGAACGATCCTGGGTACTTCCCGCGAGAAACCATTCCGTAAATTACTTGCCTCCGGTGAAAGTGAAAAACCTCAGGTTATTATACAGAATTATGAAGAATTAGGATTAGACTGTCTGGTCTGTATCGGTGGAAACGGTACACAGAAGACAGCCGGAATGCTTTCTGCCCTTGGTCTGAATATTATTGGCGTTCCTAAAACAATCGATAATGATGTATGGGGAACGGATATAACGTTCGGTTTCGATACGGCTGTCAATATTGCGACGGATGCGATCGATCGTTTGCATTCTACTGCCAGTTCGCATAAACGGGTCATGGTAGTGGAAGTTATGGGGCATCATGCCGGATGGATTGCTCTTTATGCCGGAATGGCGGGAGGAGCGGATGTGATACTGCTTCCCGAACTGGGATATGATATGGACAAAGTAAACCAGACGATTCTCGACCGTGCCCATCGTGGCAAACCCTATTCGATTGTTGTTGTTGCCGAAGGAGTGGAAACGCCCGATAAGAAGCGTCCTTCCGATTATATCACCCGTGCAATTGAGGCGGCAACCGGAATAGAATCTCGTGATACGGTGCTGGGATATATCCAGCGTGGCGGTAATCCTTCCCCTTTCGACCGTAACCTGGCTACCCGGCTGGGAGGACATGCGACGGAATTGATAGCCAACCGTCAATTCGGGCGTATGGTCTGCATGAAAGGAAATAATGTGGAATCAATAGCCTTGTCGGAAGTGGCTGGTAAATTAAAACTGGTCACTCCGGAGCACGACCTGATCGTTCAAGGAGAAAGAATGGGGATTTCGTTCGGTAAGTAATTAATTACCGAACTTCTTCATTGATTGTGGCATCGATACACTGCGGGCTGTTATTGGTCACTTGCTTGACCGGAGCCTGTTCCTGCTCCGTTGCCGAATCTTCCTCCGGAAGATCTTCAAACTCATGTTCGGCAGTTGTTTCGCCGGTCTGTTTCTTTTTCAGTTCGGAAATGAATTGCTGGAATACTTTATCCGTACGCAATTTCTTGATTGCCATCTTAGCAGCGTTCTGCTGTGACTCTTTTTTGGAATAACCGATACCGACGCCTATTTGTGTGTCGGCCAGTGTGACGCCCGTTTGGAAGACCGGATTACCGTCATTGTCGGTGAACGATTCTATCAATTCGAATGTAATTTCCAGTTTGTTTTTCTGGCTCCATTCGATCAGACTGGATTTGAAGTTTACTTCTTTACGGGCGATATTATCCAGGTCGATGTATTTATTGATGATTACATCTTCTACAAAATGATAACACATACGGTATCCCTGATCCAGATAGATTGCTCCGATCAGTGCTTCCAATGCATTGCCATACATATGATTATTGTGAGAACTCAGTTTGGCTGAGTAGACAACCATTTTGTCGAGTCCCAGTTCAACGGCTACGCGATTGAGTGTTTCGCGTTGAACGATTTTGGAACGGGTATTAGTCAGGAAACCTTCCCGTTTATTTTGAAAATGTTTGTATACAATATCTGCCACGACGGCATCCAATACGGCATCACCCAAGAACTCCAGTCGTTCGTTGTTCAGCCATTTTCCATCGCTGGCTTCCACAGAGGAAGATTTGTGCAGGAAAGCCTGTTCGTAAACGTGGATGTTATCGGGGTAAAATCCCAGTATTTTATATAAAGAAGAATAAGGCTCCTTATTCTTATGTTTGAGGAGCCTTATCTTTTTGTATAATTGTGTAAACACTTTACTTTACAAATTTTTTTACAATCATGCTGGCATTGTGGCCACCGAACCCGAAGGTATTGGACAGTGCTGCGTTAACCGTTCTTTTTTGTGCTTTATTGAACGTGAAGTTCAGATTGTAATCGATTTCAGGATCATTGTCTCCTTCTTCATGATTGATAGTCGGAGGAACAATATCTTCATTAACAGCCATAATACAAGCAATTGCTTCCAATGCTCCGGCTGCACCCAGTAAGTGTCCAGTCATAGACTTCGTTGAACTGATGTTCAGCTTATAGGCATGTTCGCCGAATACATCCAGAATAGCTTTCGCTTCCGAGATGTCTCCTACCGGGGTAGAAGTGCCGTGAACATTGATATAGTCTATCTCTTCCGGTTTCATCTCTGCGTCTTCAAGAGCATTCTTCATCACCAGTTTTGCACCCAGACCTTCCGGATGAGAAGCTGTCAGGTGGTAAGCGTCTGCCGACATACCTGCACCAACAATTTCACCATAGATCTTAGCGCCTCTGGCCAATGCATGTTCCATCTCTTCAAGAATCAGACAGGCTGCACCTTCACCCATTACAAATCCGTCACGACTTGCGCTGAATGGGCGCGAAGCTGTTTCCGGTGATTCGTTTCGGGTTGAAAGGGCGTTCATCGCATTAAAACCGCCAAGACCGGGAGCCGCAATAGCAGCTTCTGCACCACCTGTAACAATTGCATTTGCTTTTCCTAAGCGAATGTAATTGAAAGCATCGGCAATAGCATTGGTTGAAGATGCACATGCTGAAACAGTCGCAAAGTTCGGACCACGGAAACCGTACATCATTGAAATATGTCCTGCTGCAATATCTGCAATCATTTTAGGAATGAAGAACGGGTTGAATTTCGGACCGATGGTGTCTTTTGTTTTTTCATAACCGGCAACTTCTTCTTCAAAAGTCCTGATACCACCGATTCCGGCAGCGAAAATAACACCGATACGATCTTTATTCTCATTCTCCAAGTCCATAGCTGCATCTGCAACAGCCTGTTTGGCTGCGCTGATAGCCAATAAACTATAGCGGTCGCATTTGCGAGCTTCCTTACGGTCCATCACCTCTAAGGGATCAAAACCTTTAACTTCGCAGGCAAAGTGCGTTTTAAATTTTGATGCATCAAAATGAGTAATAGGTCCCGCTCCACTCTTCCCGTTGATAAGGCCCTCCCAGGTTTCTGCGAGGGTATTACCAAGAGGAGTAATAGCTCCAAGACCTGTTACTACAACTCTTTTTAATTCCATACCTTTAATTAAAAGGATTGATTACTTCGCGTTAGCTTCGATATAAGCGACTGCATCGCCTACTGTTGTAATCTTTTCTGCCTGATCATCAGGAATTGAGATACCGAATTCTTTTTCGAATTCCATAATCAATTCTACAGTGTCAAGAGAGTCTGCTCCTAAATCATTAGTAAAGCTCGCTTCGTTTGTAACTTCTGTTTCTTCAACACTTAACTTGTCAACGATGATAGCTTTTACTCTTTCAGCAACTTCAGACATAACTTTTTCAATTTAGATTAATAAATACGAATATACTTTTTAAATTTGCAGTGCAAAGAAAAGAATTTTTTATGTTACAAAACAAATTTAATGCACTAAAAATGCGGAAAACTGCACATTTTTTCTTTTCTTGTGCATTTAAACATCTAAAAATATGAAAAACATAGCGATTTTTGCTTCCGGATCTGGTACGAATGCCGAGAACATCGCCCGATATTTTGCTAACAGTGAAAACGTTAATGTTGCGGTTGTTTTATCAAATAACCGTAATGTTGGCGTGCATGGGCGGGTAAACAAGTTGGGCGTTCCTTCTTTCGTATTTTCACGGGAGGAATTTATTGCCGGTGTGCCGATCTTGAAAAAGTTGGCGGAATATGATGTCTGCCTTATCGTGTTGGCCGGTTTTATGAATAAGATCTCAGACGTGATTCTTCAGGCTTTTCCCGGTAAAATCGTGAACATCCATCCTGCGTTACTCCCTAAATATGGCGGCAAGGGGATGTATGGCATGCATGTGCATGAGGCGGTCGTGAAGGCTGGTGAGCGGGAGTCGGGTATTACTATACATTATATTAATGAGCATTATGATGAGGGCGCTATCATCTTCCAGGCTTCTTGTCCGGTATTACCTTCGGATACGCCGGAGGAGGTAGCCTCGAAAGTGCATGCCCTGGAGTATGCGCATTATCCTCATGTGATCGAAAGTTTATTGTAAGGCTTTTTTGTCATTAGCCTACTTGAAAACCTAGTTTCTGGAGTACGGCGAATTCTTCCGGGTCAGCTTTGATCGCTTGGTAAGCATGGAACTCACGGGGATGGTCATACGCTGCCCTAAATCGCTCGAAATGATGAGGATTCGCTCTTAGTGCTTGGTCGATTACTTCTGGGTTGAAACTTCTCAAGATGGCTTCTTCCACCCGGTGCTCCTTGAATTGTCCCAAGTCGATGAATGGGTTGGTTGGGGCAGGCGGAATGACTTCCTTGATCTTTTCGATACGGATACCGAAAAAGCATCCTATATTCTCTAGGCACATTCGTGTCCCGTTCGCCTTCCCGTCAGCGGAGAAACCGGCTATATGAGGAGTGGCGATCGTGGCTTCCGACAGTAATTTCCGGTCGATATCCGGTTCGTTCTCCCAGCAATCGATGATCAGTTCGCTGACCTTGCCGGTTCGTTTGGCCTGCAATAAGGCCTGCGTATCATGTACGGCACCCCGGCAACTGTTGATAAACCATGGTTTTCGTTCCAATCTGTCGAAAAAAGCATGATCGGCGAGATGGCGGGTGGCGAAACGTCCCTCTTTGGTCAACGGCACATGCAAGGTTATGATATCCGCCTCTTTCGCGATCGTGTCTAAGGATACGAATCCATCCTCACCTTCCTGCTCGGCACGGGGCGGGTCATTGCGAAGCACACGCATCCCCATGGCCTCGCATAGCCTCTCCACGATACTCCCTACATGGCCTACGCCAACGATACCGATAGTCTTCCCTGCTAGTCTCTCTCCTTTGCGGAGGGCGATGGCTACCAAAGAGGATAATACATATTGCCCCACGGAAGCGGCGTTGCAACCCGGGGCGTTCTTCCACGTGATCCCTGCCTTCTCGCAATAATGGATATCGATATGGTCGTACCCGATCGTGGCTGTCGTGATGAGGCGAACCCGGCTACCTTCCAATAGCTCGCGTGTACATTTATCTATGCTACGTACGATCAAGGCATCCGCGTCTTTTATGTTCGTGGGAGTAAACTCTTTGGAGTCAAGGTAGGATACGTCCGCTATCGGCTCCAAGATCCCTTTTAGGTAAGGAACCGTGTTATCTGCTATTATTTTCATCTTATCAGCTTGATTATCGTTACGCGATATTAAGTAAAAAACAGGGGATATACAAGTGATGATGGCTTCTTGTCGATTTCTATATGCGCTTTTGTTCTCAGCCGAAAGATTCGGGAAAACACGTACGAGTTTCATCCAAAACACGTACGACTTTTTGAAAAAACATGTACGTGTTTTGACGGAAAGATTCTCGTGTTTTTTTGACGCTGATTATTAGCTTCTTACGTGCGCAGCTCATGAGTAGGCTTATTGTATGGAATTAAAGCTTCTCGGCTTAACTAAAACGGATAGATTAATGGAAGAGCCGTGCAGTACTTATCTCAGCTTGTACCGATTGAAATGAGGCCCTGCCTTGAACAAGAAGAAAAACGTAGACAATACCGTAAGGCAAGCGCCAGACAAGTAGGCGTAGTTGAAGCCACCCAGCTCTTGTGCGATGCTGCCCCCGGCCATCAACCCGATACCGATACCTACATCCCAACTCGTTAGATATGTAGAAGTGGCCGTACCCCGCTGGTTATTGGGTGCCAGATTCACGAAAAGCGTGTTGAAAGCAGGGAACATGGTTCCGAACGCCACGCCTTGCGAGAGGGCTATACCTATGTAGAGATAAGAGGAAAATACCGGATTCCAATGCATCAACTCCTTGAGTGCCGCGAGAAGAAAGAATGTGGCCGCCGCCAAATACATCCCGAGGGAGATAACAAGCGTGATCCGTCCTTTATCCACTTGCCGTCCGGAGAACAGGCGGGAGACGGCTAGTCCCAGGGCCATAAAGGTGAAATAAAGTCCGGAGTTTACGCTGATCCCGATCTCAGCGGCGTACATCGCTACATAAGTGGTAGTCATACCATAAGGAATGGAGAGTAATAATAGGGAGATACCCGCCCAAGTTCCCTTCACCAAGAAAAAGCGGTCTAGGGAGATCGGTTCTCGTTTGACCGGTTGCTTATAAGGAGTCTTGACCATATAGGCCATGATAAAACCAAGGCTTCCGGATAGCAACGAGCAGGAAAAGATCACGTCGTATGTGAAGTTCCCTTGCATGAACAGACCGATCATCGGGCCGAAACTCATGGCGATGTTATTGGCTAGGCCGTAATAGCCAATACCTTCCCCACGGCGGGAGGAGGGCAAGATATCGATCAGTATCGTATTTCCGGCCACCGTCACCATGCCAAAGGCGAAACCGTGTACGACGCGTAAGGCGATAAAGAGGGTAAGCGCCGTGGCTACCATGTATCCGCCAAATATGGCGGTGAAAATGAAATAAGCCACCAGATATAAGGGACGGCGGGCGAAAGTATCCAGTAAATATCCGGCGAACGGACGGATACAGAGCGCCGCTAGCGTATAGCACGACAAGATAAACCCGATCATAGACTTCCCGATCATGAATTCTTCCTTCAGATAAAAAGGCAAGATCGGCAGGATTAGATAGAAAGCGAAAAAAAGCAGGAAATTCGCCGCTAGTATATAGCAAAAGCTGGGTGTGACGATCTTATCATTATTCATAGAGACGTGTCGTTTATAAATGACGCGAAATTAGATGAATTTATTGAATAAAAGGGCTTAAAGTAAGTTTTTTGTACGGAATCGGTGTGTGGAATGCGGCTAGAGCGTATTCCAGCGCTTTCTTCTCGTTTTTCAACCGGGCGTATGCCCGTGACCGGATGATATGTGCTTTGTATTCCGGTATGATCCGTAGGTTCTCGGCGCTATCGGCTAGGTTTATCGCTTTTTCGGGGGTTGCGATGATCTGATTGAATATGGATTGGTAAGATAATTTTTCTTGGGGGCGGTTATCTGCGGAAGGGTTTGCCGCTCTCAAGAGTACGATAGAAAAAAAGAATAAAGTTATATATGTTAGTTTCATTCATTTACTTTTTAGCGAACAAAAATATAAATTTTTCTTTGATTTATAAGTGTTTTTGGTGACGATTAGATATGAAAAGGGCCTAGTTTACCTCGAATCCGGATTATATGTCACACTGTTTTTGGACTAAATGTCGTAAGGTAGCGGGGTTTCTTAATGAAAGTCCGCATTTAAAAGCCTTACTTTGTATCACAATAAGACAGATAAAATGGCGCATTTAAAATGTCGTGGCTGGCGTGATGAGACGAGCTTTACGTCTTAATTGAAATATAATGGAAAAGATGGTTAATATGAAGAGAAAATCTATTTTGTTATCGCTGCTTCTAGCGATTTTTGTGGTAGGAGGGATGTTTGCCCAAGAACCTACGTATTCCAAGATGTCTCCCTATACACGTATTCTTTTAGACAAATTAGCGAAGAAAGATACGGCGAACTCGTTGTTGAGGAGTTCTATCTCGGGAGATTATCTCTCGGCTTTCGTGAAGGTGGCGACGGATGAGGGATGGGCTTCCTTGGATTCGGCCGGGTGCCGTATTCGGACAAGGACGGGAGATATCGCTACGGTGTTGATCCCCCTGTCTGCCGTGGAGTCGGTGTCTGAGCTGGGTTGTATCCAATATGTATCCGCTTCACAACCTATGAGGGCCAGTATGGACTCGGCCCGTTACTACTCGGACGTGGCGGATGCCTATGCGGGGACTAAGCTTCCCCAGCCTTATACGGGCAAGGGGGGCATCGTGGGATTAGATTTTACTCACCCGAATTTCTATGACAAAGAGGGTAAAGCGTATCGTATCAAACAAGTTTGGGATCAAACGAGTCCTTATAGTAAAGCGGAATACAGGACGGAAGAGGAACTGCTGGATGCGGCTTGCTCGTTTGATTCGGATGTAAATACGCATGGTACCCATGTCGCGGGCATAGCTGCCGGAGGAGGGTTTGATACGCCCTACCAAGGTGTGGCCAACGAGAGTGATATGATCTTGGTGGCTACTACCATGCAGAATTCTGATATCGTAGACGGAGTGGACTATATATTCAAGGAGAGCGAGAGACTGGGTAGACCTTGCGTGGTGAATCTTAGTTTAGGGGATGGTATTGGAGGACACGATGGTACTAATTTTATGGATATAATGTTGGACCGAATGGTCGGACCGGGAAAAATCATCACGGTTGCCATGGGAAATTCTAGGGACATGCCAGTATATACCGAACTGATGTCGCCTTCGGATACCTTGCATACTTTTGTAGGCAGGTCTAATACGGGTCTTTTTTATGGACTGGTGGATATTTGGGCGGACGAGCCCGGGGAACCTTTTTCTGTTTGCCTGGATCTGTATGATCGCGAAAGCGATGAGATATTAAATACTACCGGGTTTTTCGCCTTGGATACAATGCCTAAGTCTTCTGTTTTTACTAGTGAGAGCGTGGATGGCACGTTGGTGTATGAGGCGCAAATGGAATCTGAATTATATGTGTTTAATGGGAGATACCGTCTTTTTATTCAGTTCAATTATCCGGAAGGCACCAAAAATGAAAAGATATTCTTACTTCATGTGGCGACAAATAACACGCCGGTCCGGGCTTGGGGCAACAATGGCGAGAGCTTATTTACGGACTTGGGAAAAGGGTATCCTTATACGGTCGGTACGGGAGATT
>OHQG01000190.1_pt1 | contig 38515 bp, 26 predicted proteins | sample 1577871 | NCBI WGS metagenome assembly OHQG01 (sample SAMEA3879604, study PRJEB24766) | human gut metagenome | biome: human-associated habitat; feature: feces | place: USA | collected 1985/1987
TGCGTGCCTTCTTTTGCGAGCACAGCGACGCGGTGTTTCGAGGCGAGCTCCGCTTTCAGGTTTGGCAGATTGACGGAGTTGACGATGTTGCCGTTTTCGATGTAATCTTTCAGCTCGTTTGCCGCCATCACGGCGCAGTTGTCCTCCGCCTCTTCCGTGGAAGCGCCGAGGTGAGGCACCGCGATTATGCCGTCGCAGTCGTTGATTTCCGCGGTGGGGAAGTCGCACACGTACTTGTGAACTTTGCCGCTCTTTATGGCTTCTTTGACGTCGTCCACTGCGACGAGTTCGCCGCGTGCCGCGTTGATAATCACGACGCCGTCTTTCATTTCCGCGATGGACTGGGCGTTAATCATGCCTTTGGTTTCGTCGGTTGCGGGCATGTGAAGCGTTACGAAATCCGCGCCTGCGATTGCCGCCGCCATAGTGTCGAACACCGTAACAAAGGGGATTTCCTGTTTTGCCGCCTGAGAGAGGTAGGGGTCATAACCCACGACTTCCATTCCGAGGGCGTTTGCCGCGACTGCGACTTTTCTGCCGATTGCGCCGAGACCGAGAACGCAAAGCGTCTTGCCCGTGATTTCGTGACCGACAAACTGTTTCTTGCCTTTTTCAACCTGTTTTGCCACGTCGTCGCCTTGAAGAGTACGCGCCCATTCCACGCCTTCGACAATGTTGCGAGCGGCAAGGAAAAGTTCGCAGATGACCATTTCTTTGACGGCGTTGGCATTTGCGCCGGGGGTGTTGAATACGCACACGCCCTGTTTTGCATAGTCGGCATGGGGAATGTTGTTGACGCCTGCGCCCGCTCTTGCAACCGCGATGAGGGAAGAGGGCACCGCATATTCCGCCATATTCGCGCTTCTCACAAGAATGCCTGCGGGAGCCGCGCTTTCGTCCACGAGATTGTAGCCTTGAAGTATTTTGCCTGCGAGAGGAGAAATAGCGTTGAGTTTGAGAATGTCCATAATTTTTCCTTTAAGCCTTATTTATTTTTTCACCCGCGGAAGCAACCGCGGGTGAACGAGTTATCATATGCGATTATTTGTTTTCGGTTTCGAACTTCTTCATGAAGTCGATGAGCGCTTTCACGCCTTCGACGGGCATTGCGTTGTAGATGGACGCACGCATACCGCCCGCAAGACGGTGACCTTTCAGCGACACGAGGCCGTTTTGTTCGGCTTCCTTGACGAATTTCGCGTCGAGGTCGGCGGTGGGAGTGACGAAAGGTACGTTCATCATCGACCTGTCTTCGGGGTTGACCTTGTTGGTGTAGAAGTCGGAGTTGTCGATGAAGTCGTAAAGCATTGCCGCTTTCTCGCGGTTGATTTTTTCCATTGCGGGAACGCCGCCCATCTTTTTGAGATAACGCATGTTGAGCATCATCATGTAAATAGGCCAGCAGGGAGGAGTGTTGTAAAGGCTGTTGTCCTTTGCCTGCGTGGAGTATTTGAGCATGGTGGGGCAGATGTCCATTTCGCCGCCGAGGAGTTCCTTTTTGACGATGACGAGCGTAACGCCTGCGGGAGCGAGGTTTTTCTGTGCGCCTGCGTAAATGAGCGCGTATTTGTTGACGTCCGCGACTTCACTCATGATGCAGGACGACATATCGGAAACGAGGGGTGCTCCGCAGTCGGGGGTGTAGTGCCACTTGGTGCCGAAAATGGTATTGTTTTCGGTGATGTGGACATAATCGATATCGTCTCTGAAATCCTTGCGGGAAACCTTGGGGATATAGGTGAAGTTTTTGTCTTCGGAGGAGGCGACGAGGCGGATATCTCCGTATTTGCAGGCTTCTTTGTAAGCCTTTTTGGAGAAGTTGCCCGTGACGACGTAGTCGGCGCGACCTTTCTTCAGAAGGTTGAGAGGCACGGCTTCGAACTGGGTGGAAGCTCCGCCCTGAACAAGCAGAACGTCGTAAGAGTCGTCGATGTTCATGAGTTCGCGGATCAGAGCGATGCATTCGTTGTGAATGGGTTCGTAGACCTTGCCGCGATGGCTGAGCTCCATAACGCTCATGCCGCTTCCTTCATAGTCGGTGATTTGCTTTCCGGCTTCCTGCAACACTTCGAGAGGGAGCATACTGGGACCGGCGGAAAAGTTGTAAACTCGCATAAAGCCTCCTAAGAACGGTTAAACCGTTAAATTAATACGGAAAATATTATACAACTTCGAGTCGGCGATGTAAAGAATTTGAGCTTTGAAAATGGCGCGTGTACAAATAATTTTTGCGCGCGCATAGAGTTGATTATTCACCCGATATTTTGTATAATAATCTTTAATTGGTATTCAAGTATTAACGTAATTCGTCAATTTGCTTGGGGCGGGCACGCCCCGAAGGAGAAATATGGCAAAAGCAGTAAGAGTAATTTTTCTGGGCGGAGTAGGTGAAATAGGCAAAAACATGACCGCCCTCGAATACGGCGAAGATATCATAATCGTCGACTGCGGCGTGGAGTTCCCGAGAGAGGACAGCCCCGGCATCGACGCAATCCTTCCCGACATAACCTACATCAAAGAGAACATTCACAAAGTGCGCGGTATAGTCCTGACCCACGGACACGAGGACCATATCGGAGCCATACCTTATTACGCCGACGAACTCAAAGTGCCCGTTTACGGAACGGCGCTTACGCTCGGTATGCTCGAAAGAAAGCTCACCGACCGCGGAATAAAAGCAAAACTCGTCAGAGTAAAAGAAGGCGACACGGTAAACCTCGGCTGTTTCAACGTGGAATTCATCAAGGTTGCGCACTCCATGGCAGGTGCCTGCGCGTTGTCGATAAACACGCCTCTAGGAACCATTTTCGTGACGGGCGACTTCAAAATCGACAATACGCCCATTGACGGCAAGAAAACCAACCTTCAACGCATAGCCGAAATCGGCGCAAAGGGCGTAATGCTCATGCTCGGCGAGTCCACCAACGTGGAACGCAAAGGTTCGTCCACTTCCGAAATGGTGGTCGGGCAGGGACTTGAAAGCATATTCGTCGCAAACTCCGACAAACGTATCGTCGTCGCTTGCTTCGCGTCTTCCAACTACCGCGTTCAGCAGATACTCCGACTTGCCGAAAAGTACGGCAGAAAGGTTATCCTTGCGGGCAGAAGCATGAAAGGCATCGTCGAAGTCGCTTCGCGCGTCGGCGAACTTGAAATCCCCAAGGGCATAATCGCGGACGGAATGGGCAAACTGCCGCCCGAAAAAGTCGTTGTGATTGCCACGGGGTCGCAGGGCGAACCGACAAGCGCGCTCAACAAGATGAGCCGCGGCGAGTTCAACAAGGTTTCGATTGGACCCGACGACGTCGTGGTTTTGTCGTCGACGCCCATACCCGGCAACGAAAAGTCCGTTTACGACGTCATCAACAACCTTTTCCGCAAAGGCGCGAACGTAATTTACGAAGCAATGAACGAAGTTCACGTTTCGGGACACGCATATGAGGAAGAACTCAAAATCATGCTGTCCCTCGTGCGCCCCAAATTCTTCATTCCCGTACACGGCGAATACCGTCACCAGTTCAAGCACGCCGAAATCGCAAAGTCGCTGGGTATCCGCGAAAGCAACATCGTCATTCCCAATATCGGCGAAGTTTACGGTGTGAATGCCAACAGCCTGAAACAGCACTCCAACGTAACTGCGGGCAACGTGTACGTCGACGGCGTGGTGCTCGAAGACGGAAATGCGGTCATTTCCGACAGACGCAGTCTTGCCGAATACGGAATGTTGCTCGTCCTTGCCTCGGTCAACACCGAAAAGGGCGTTATGGCAGGCGACTGCGACGTAATCGCAAGAGGTTTCAACCTCACCGAAGAAATCGAAGCCGAAATTCAGTCTGTCGTCCGCGACACCGTCAATGGTGCGGATTTCGACGAAAATTCGCTCAACGAACTTGCGCGCACGGTGAAGAAAGCCGTCAGAAAACTTTTCTACCGCGACAGACAGTTCCCGATAATCATTCCGATAATCGTTGAAGACTGACGCACAATAAACAAAGAGATAAGAAGATGCAGAGAAAACCCGTTATTTTGATTGTTACGTCGGCAGACGAATACGGTTGCATTTCGCAGGTCGTTGCGGAAGCCGTCCGCAAGGAAGGCACGCACAACGTAGTCGTGCTCGACGAGAGCAGGTACGCGTCCAGGTTCGCGAATACGCGTATCGGCGGTTTTCTTATACGCGCGGCGCAGCCTGTTTTCCGACTTGCGGGCAAAGCGCGTGCTGCCGTCGCGTTGCGCCTCAAAAAGACGCCTTCGGAAAGCAAACGCGTTTCGGGACGCAACCGCAGGCTGTTCAATGCAGTCAAGCGTTATGCGCCCGAATTCGTGCTTACGGTTACGCCTTACGCGCTTGCCGTGTTGTCCGAAGCGAGGAGAAAAACGGGTTTTGAAACACAGATTGTCCACCTTGCGGACGCATTTTCGCTCGCGCTTGAAGACTTCGACGTTTCGTCCGCAGACGCGTATATAGTCGAAAACTCCGACTTGAAAGACGAGCTCGTGTCCAAAGGCGTTCCCGCCCGTCACGTCATGGTGATGGGGTTGCCGTTCGAAACGGAAAAAGTATCGGACGAGGAGTGCGCCGCGGCAAAGAGGGAAATGGGACTTCCCGAAACGCCTACCGTTTTCGTCAACGCCACCGCAAAAGACGGCGCGTGCGAAATCATGTCCCTTCTTCTCGACCAGGGCAAAATTATCAACGAAGTTTTCTATGCCGAAGACACGTCGCTTATGAGCTCTTTGCGTTCCCGCTCGGACAGTGCCACGGGACGCGGCAACGTTGCGATTGTTTCGCGCAAGGAACAGTTCGAAGAGTTCCTGCGCGTCAGTGATTTCGTAATCACGCGTTACGACCCGTCCGTCATATACAAATGTTTCCGTCTCGGCAAACCCGTCATAGCGTTTGCAGCTGACGGAAAGGGCGAAAAAGACCTTGCGTACCTCGAAGAACAAAAATCCGTGATGTTCGCAAGAAAGCATATCGACATCGTGACGTGCGTTTACGAACTGTTGCACAAAACCGTTTCGGAGCAGTATGCCGCAAAAGGCAAAGCCGCGACCGAAATGTATTCGGCGGAAAACCTTGCCAGCTATCTGACAAGTTTCAAGGAGATGTAGGGTAGTATGCCAAAGATAACGTCGCTCAACAGACTTGCGGCAAAACAGGGGTTCAGAGCGGGTGACGACGTAGTGTCGCTCGGCGGATACGAGATGCGGGACATTCTCGACTATCTCTATTTCGACAACGAAAAAACCTTTACGGCGGAAGTTTTGCGAAACGGCAAGAAACATACCATAAAAGTCCGCAAGAAACCCGAAGAAACGTTGGGGCTTGAATTCGACCTCGAAATGAAACCGATGCGCTGCCGCAACAAGTGCGTTTTCTGTTTTGTCGACCAACTTCCCGAACATCTGCGCGAAACGCTTTACGTCAAAGACGACGATTACCGTTACAGTTTCATAAGCGGCTGTTATGTTACGCTCACCAATCTTCCCGAAGAGGAAATCGACAGAATAATCCGTCTGAAACTCAGCCCGATTTACATATCCGTTCACGCATTCACGGACGAAGTGCGCAGAAAGCTCGTCACCAACCCCAACACGCAGAACCTCATCGACCGTATGCGCAGAATGGGCGAAAACGGCATAGTAATGCATACGCAACTCGTTATCGTCCCCGGCATAAACGACGGAGAGGAACTCGTCAAAAGCATACGCGGACTGCACGGCATACAGGGCGTCGAAACCGTGGCGGTTGTTCCCGTTGGCTTGACCGCTCACCGCGAAGGACTTGCCGACATCAGAATGGCAACGCGCGAAGAAGCCGAAGTCACGGTGGATGCGGTTGAGAAACTCAACGCCGAATACGGCGCTTTTTGCTGGTGCTCGGACGAATATTATCTCAAAGCGGGACGCGCTCCGAGAGAGTATTCCTACTACGGGGATTTTGCCCAGATTGAAAACGGAGTCGGACTGTTCGCGGAGTTTTACGACAACGTCGATTACAGCCTTTCTGAGTGCACCGACCGCGCGGACGGAAAGAAGCTCGGCTTTATCACGGGCGTTGATTTCGCGCCGTTTCTGCGCGAGAAACTCAAAGAGGTTGACGCCGCAATCGGCACTTCAAGCACCGTTTTCGGTGTGATAAACAACTTTTTCGGCAAAACAATCACTGTTGCGGGGCTTGTCACCGCAAGCGACATAACGTCGCAGGTTGACGCAAGCGGGCTTGACGCGGTGGTCATTCCCGACAATATGCTCAAAGAGTTCGGAGAGGTTTTTCTCGACAACGTTTCCGTCTGCGATGTCAGCCGCAAGCTAGGTGTTCCCGTCATCAGAGTGGCTCACAACGGAGCCGACTTTGCGGGTACGATTACGCAATTTTTCAGGGAGGGAGTATGAACAAACCCTTAATCGCCATAGTAGGCCGACCCAACGTCGGCAAATCCACGCTGTTCAACCGTCTTGCGGGTGAACGTATTTCCATTGTCGAAGACACCCCCGGCGTTACGCGCGACCGCGTTTACGCCGATTGCGAATGGTGCGGACACGCTTTTACGCTCATTGATACGGGCGGTCTCGAACTCAAAAGCGAGGACGAAATGTGGATGCATATCCGCGCGCAGGTTGAACTTGCAATCGACGCGTCCGACGCGATTGTTTACGTCGTGGACGGCAAAACGGGACTTACTCTCGACGACGAGGCAATCACGGCGTATCTTCGCCGTGCGAAAGTTCCCGTAATCCTTGCCGTCAACAAAATCGACAACAACGAAATGCACGAAACCTATCAGTTCTTTTCCCTCGGTTTCGGCGAACCTTACGCGGTTTCGGCGGCGCAGGGTAAAGGACTCGGCGAACTTCTCGACGCAATAGTCGAAGCCGTTCCCGCCGTTGCGCCCGAAGAGGACGAGGACGTCATAAAAATCGCAATAGTCGGCAAACCCAACGCGGGCAAGAGTTCCATTGTCAACAGACTGCTGGGTTACGAGCGCGTCATAGTCAGCAACATCGCGGGTACTACCCGTGACGCAATCGACACCGAACTTACGGTCGGCGGCGACAAGTACGTGCTCATCGATACCGCGGGTATCCGCAAGAAAAAGGCTATCGGCGAAGACCTCGAAAGATACAGCGTAATGCGCAGTTTTCTTGCAGTAAGACGCGCCGACGTTGCCGTCATAGTCTGCGACGCCGCAGAAGGTATGACGGAACAGGACGTCAAAATCGCGGGGTACGTTCACGAACAGGGCAAACCGTCGCTCATCGTCATGAACAAATGGGACCTTGTGGACAAGGATTCGCATACGATAGAGAAGTTCGAGAAAAAACTCAGAGAGGATTTGAAGTTTATGGATTATTTCAAGTCCCTCTACATCTCGGCTATGACGGGCAAAAGAGCGGAAACCATTCTTCCCGCGTGCAGGTTGGTGCTTGCAAACAGCCGCCGCAGAATATCGACGGGTCTGCTCAACGAAGTTTTGCAGGACGCAATCAGAATAAGCGAACCCCCGTCCAGACTGGGCAAGCGGCTCAAAATATTCTATATCACGGAAGTCAGCGTAACTCCGCCCACTTTCGTTATAAAGGTCAACGACCCCGAACTCATGCATTTCAGCTACAAGAGGTATCTGGAAAACGCTTTGCGCCGCAGTTTCGATTTCGAGGGTACGCCCATTCGTTTGAGCGTCAGACAAAACAACGAAGAATGACGGAAAACGTCGCATTTTCGTGCTTGCCTTCCGCGCGAAAGTGTGCTAACATTGTGAAATATCAACGACGGACGCGTATGTGCGCCGTCACTCGGATTATAGAAGGAGTGTTTTATGGATTACAAATCTTTCTCCAAAAAAGAACTCGAAGCCTTGCTTGCCGAAGAACAGAAGCGCTTTAAGAAGCTCGTCAAAGAGGGCAGAAGCGTTGATATGACGCGCGGCAGACCCTCCAAAGCGCAACTCGAAATTGCCATGCCCATGCTCCGTGAAGCGGGCACTTACGATTATGCGGCGGAAGACGTCGACGCAAGAAACTACGGCGCACTCGGCGGCACCAAAGCCTGCAAAAACCTGTTTGCGGAACTTTTCGGCGTCAGACCCGAAGAAGTTTTCGTCGGCGACGGCAGCAGCCTTGACCTTATGTACACCCTCGTACATTTCGCAAAACAGTTCGGCGTGCTCGGCGGCACCCCTTGGAACAACCTCAAAAAGGTCAAGTTCATTTGCCCCGCACCCGGTTATGACCGTCACTTCTCCATCTGCCAGCAGTTCGGCATCGAAATGATAACCGTCGCAATGAAAGAAGACGGTCCCGATATGGACGTCATCGAAGCGCTTGTCAGAGAAGACGACACAATCAAAGGTATGTGGTGCGTACCCAAGTACTCCAACCCCACGGGCATCACGTTCTCGGACAGCGTGGTCGAACGCATCGCCACGATGAAGACCGCGGCAAGCGATTTCCGCGTGTTCTGGGACAACGCTTACATGGTTCACGACCTCTACGAAACCGGCGACCAGCTCAAAAACATATTCGACGTCGCGCGCAAAGCGGGCACAATGAACCGCATTTACTCTTTCGCGTCCACGTCCAAAATCACGTTTGCGGGTAGCGGTATTTCTGCGATAGCCGCGTCCGAAGAGAACATCAAAGACATTCTCAAACTGATGTTCTTCAAGTGCATCAACGCAAACAAAGTCAACCAGATTATGCACGCCAACTTCCTCAAAAACGCCGAAAACGTCAAGAAGATTATGGCACAGCACGCAGACCTTCTCCGTCCGAAGTTCGAACTGTTTGACAGAAAGTTCACCGAAGCATTCGAAGGCGACGAATTCGTGAAATGGTCGAGACCCCGCGGCGGTTACTTCATTTCCGTTGACGTCAAATCCTGCGCAAAACGTATCGTCGAAATCGCGGCAAGCGCGGGCGTCAAGTTCACGGCGGCAGGCGCAACCTTCCCCTACAAACTCGACGACCTCAACAGCAATATCCGCGTTGCGCCGTCCGTTCCTTCTCTCGAAGAAATGGAATTCGCAATCGATGTTATGATTTCCGCAATCCGTCAGGCAAGAATGGAACTCGTCCTCAAAAAAATCTACAACGAGGGCTGATTTCGCAGTCGGCAACGGAACGGTTTTCGGCAACAAACGGTCAAGTTTTCCGTGAATAAAAGTTAATTTACCGAAATCGTCCGAAATTTATTCGATAACTCTATTTTACATAAAGGCGCACCAAAGCGGTGTGCCTTTTGATTTGCCTTATTTTGATTTGCATTATATGGCGGTCGCGTTTTTATTTGCTATATATCCGAAAGTTGTTGCCGTAATACGGAACGGCTTTGTTGCATCAAGTTGTATAAACGTAAAGAATGTCGTATTGCTGTTTATTACTGTTACAACAACTAATATCGACATAATGTAAACAATGTGAATTCAAACATTTTTCTTCGTCGGTAAGGCTCTTTTTCGCAATTCGTCATATTCCGCAATCTCCTCTCATAAAGTTTAGCAAACCGCAATTGGAGGAGTTTTATGGATAAATTTGACCTTTACCGAGATATTGCCACCCGCACGGGAGGGGACATCTATGTCGGAGTAGTCGGACCCGTAAGAACCGGCAAGTCCACCGTAATCAAACAGATTATGGAGAAACTCGTCGTTCAGGGTATCGAAAACAAAGACGTGCGCGCACGTGCCGTCGACGACATTCCCCAGTCCGCGGACGGCAAAACCATTATGACCACTCAACCCAAATTCGTCCCGTCCGACGCTGCAAGAGTGGTGTTTTCGGACAACCTCGCAGTTAATATGCGACTTATCGACTGCGTGGGTTATCTGGTTGACGGCGCGCTCGGAAGCGTGGAAGGCGGCAAGGAACGTATGGTTCGCACGCCTTGGTCGGACGATGAAATGCCGTTTTCCGAAGCGGCGGAAAAGGGAACGGAGAAAGTCATCAAAGAACACAGCACAATCGCACTTGCAGTCACCACGGACGGCTCGTTCACGGACATTCCGCGCAAGGACTACGAACCCGCGGAAGAGCGCGTCATCGACGAACTCAAACACACGGGCAAACCGTTTGCAATCGTCCTTAACACCGCCGACCCCGCGTCCGATTCCGCTTATGCACTGAAAGCCGAACTCGAAGCTAAATACGACGCGCCCGTCACGCTTGTCAACGCGCTCAATATGTCGGAGGGCGATATATCCGCGATTATGGAAAGCGTACTTTTGGAATTCGGCGTAAGAATTGTCGATTTCGAACTGCCGCGTTGGGTACAGGCGCTCACTCCCGACGACGACGTCGTCAAAGAAATTATGGCGGCGGTGAGGTCGCTCGGTGACAAGATGGGCAAGATGAAAGATTATACGCTCGTCGACGAATTTTTCGAAGAAAAAGAATTCTGGAAGACCCCGTCCAAAGTCGAACTCGACGCGGGCAAGGGCAGAATACAAGTCGCCGTCGAACCCAAAGAAGACGTGTTCTTCAAAGTTGCAAGCAAAGAGTGCGACATGGAAATCGCAGACGATTTCGCCCTGCTTTCTCACCTCAAAAACCTTGCGCGTGCAAGAAAGAAAACCGCGAAACTTCTCGACGCTATGGAACAGGTCGACAAACTCGGATACGGCATTGTTTTGCCGACAATGGAAGAAATGGTGCTCGAAGAGCCCGAAATCATACGTCAGGGACAGCAGTACGGCGTAAAACTCAAAGCGAGCGCACCTTCGCTGCACATTATGAAAGTCGACGTCGAGACGGAAGTCCGTCCCATAGTCGGAAGCGAACAGCAGAGCAGCGAACTCGTCAACAGTATGCTCGGCGATTTCGAAAACGACAAACAGGCAATCTGGGACACCAACATATTCGGCAGGTCGCTGTCGTCGCTGGTTGCCGACGGTATCAACAACAAACTCATCAACGTCCCCGCGGACGCTGAACTCAAACTCAAAAAAACTCTCGGCAGAATTGTCAACGAGGGCAAAGGCGGAGTCATCTGCATTCTCCTCTGAAAGCGAATCGGGCAACCGCCCTGAACGCCGCTCCCGTCGGAGCGGCGTTTTCCCTTTTCGCGGTTTCGACTGCTTTTAGGTTTGATTTGCGTTTTTGCGTTCATTTTTCAGCCATTTGTGGTCATAAGATTGCTTAGCGCGTGCGCGTATGGTATAATTTTCAAAACAATCTCTTCGGAGGAATTATGAAAGCAATCGTTTCCGTTATCGGCAGAGACCGCACGGGTATAATAGCAAAAGTGGCGTACAAACTTTACGAAATGAACATCAACATCGAAGACATTTCGCAGACCGTTATGCAAAACGCGTATTTCACGATGATTATGATGATTTCGCTCGGCGACGACAAAACCGTCAGCGAAGTCAACGACGCGTTGCAGTCCGTGGCTCAGGAACTCGGCGTCGAAATCAGAGTTCAGCACGAAGACATTTTCAATTCCATGCACAGAATTTAGGCGGTAAAATATGCTCAATCAGAAAGAGATAATACAGACAATACGGATGATAAAGGACCAGCACCTCGACATCCGTACGGTGACGATGCATCTCAGTCTTTTCGACTGCATTTCGGACGACCCCGACCGCACCGCCGCAAACGTCCGCGCAAAACTGCTTTCAAAGGCGGGCAATCTCAAATCCGTTGCGGACAAAATTCAGGCGAAGTACGGCATTCCGATTGTAAACAAACGACTTTCCGTAAGCCCCGTAAGCCTTATAGGTGCGGCAAGCGGCGGCTACAAGCAAATTGCCTTGGCAATGGACGAAGTCGCAAAGAGCATAGGCATAGACTTCATCGGCGGTTATACCGCGCTTGTACAGAAGTCGATGACCAAGGAAGAAAAAGAGTTCATTCTCACCATACCCGAAGTTCTCGCGTCCACCGAAAGAGTGTGCGCAAGCGTGAACGTGGGTTCCACGAGAGCGGGCATAAATATGGACGCGGTCAGACTTATGGGCGAAGTCGTCAAGGAAACGGCGCGTCTTACTGCCGCCGACGACAGCATAGGTTGCGCAAAACTGGTCGTGTTTGCAAACGCCGTGGAAGACAACCCCTTTATGGCGGGGTCGTTCAACGGAGTGAGCGAAGGCGACTGCGTTATAAACGTAGGCATATCCGGCCCGGGCGTAGTCAAAGCCGCCCTCGAACAAATCCGCGGTGAAAGCTGCGACGTACTCAGCGAAACCATAAAGGACACAGCATTCAAAATCACCCGAATGGGCGAACTTGTCGGCAGGGAAGCGGCACGCGAACTCGGAGCAGAGTTCGGCATTGTCGACCTGTCTCTTGCTCCTACGCCCATACGCAACGACAGCGTTGGCGAAGTCTTGCAGGAAATGGGGCTTTCCGTCGTCGGTACTCACGGTACGACGGCATGCCTTGCAATGCTCAACGATGCGGTCAAGAAAGGCGGCACAATGGCAAGCTCGCACGTCGGCGGACTTTCGGGGGCATTCATTCCCGTAAGCGAAGACATCGGAATGATTGAAGCCGTCCGCGCAGGCGCGCTGTCTCTCGAAAAGCTGGAAGCCATGACCTCGGTTTGCAGCGTGGGACTTGATATGATAGCCATACCCGGCGACACTCCCGCCGAAACGGTGTCCGCAATAATCGCGGACGAAGCCGCAATCGGCGTCATCAACAACAAAACCACGGCAGTGCGCGTCATACCTGTTCACGGTAAGAACGAGGGCGACGTACAGTTTGGCGGACTGCTCGGATACGCACCCATAATGCAGGTGTCGAAAGGCAGCGCGGCGGACTTCGTAAACCGCGGCGGCAGAATTCCCGCACCTATACACAGTTACAAGAACTGACGGTTAAAGTGTCGTTTTGCAAGCGTAAACCGCGTAATTTGCAAAACAGGCGCAAACACGGCGCAAGAACAAAACCGTTTGTAAATGTCCTGTAACCTGCAATCCGCACAAGATAGCGGCGTGCGGAAATTGCGATACAGGGCGGTAAAATAAGAAATATACACGACGTATTTTCGTCGTCAGATTACAGGAAACTACGTTCCGAAGGGGGAAAACATGGACGTATTGCAGGACCTGAAAATTCTGCTGCAACCTGTGGATACTTTGCGTATCCTTTCTATGAAACGCCGCGTTTTCAAGCGCGTCGCAAAACTGAACGTAACGTGTTCGGAATCCAAAGAACCCGTTCCTTACGAAGAGCGCGAAAAAGGACAGAAACCCGTCCGTCGCGGTCACGTATGGGGCGGGATTTTCGATTGTGCATGGTTTCACGTCACGGGTGAAATTCCCGAGAAACTGCGCGGCGAAAAACTCTGCGTCGTATTCGATGTGCTTGGCGAAGGTCTTGCCGTAGGAGAAGGAAAAGACGCTTTGCAAGGGTTTTCGCATCTTTTCGGTATAGGCGGCGTAGCCGAATTTTTCAATCCGCCAATGGGGAAAAGCGTGTTCCGTATGAACGCTGACGCGGACAAAGTCGATTTGTGGATTGACGCAGGGTTCAACGGACTTTTCGGCAAAGAAATATTCCGCGGAAAATTCCTGCACGCGGACCTTGCGGTTGCCGACGAAAAACTGTACGACTACTATTTCGATTATCTTGCCGCCGCGTTTTTGAAAGTGGTTGCCAGAGGCAAAGATAAGGTTGCAATATCTTCCGCACTCGGCAAATCCTATCTCGAATACACTTGCGGCAATTACGACAAAGCATCTCGGCGTTTGCGTGCCGTTCTTGAAAAGCCGTCCGAGTCCGACCTTACGGTTACGGCAGTCGGGCATTCGCATCTCGACCTTGCGTGGCTTTGGCCCATGCGCGAAACGGAAAGAAAAGCTGCGCGCACGGTGTCTAACGCCATCCGCAACACCGAGCGTTATCCCGAATACGTATACGGAGCAAGCCAGCCGCAGGAATTCGTTTGGCTGAAAGAGCAGTATCCCGCATTGTACGAGCGCGTCAAAAAGGCGTTCGCAAAAGGCAATTTTGAGCCGCAAGGCGGAATGTGGGTGGAATGCGACACCAATATATCGGGTGGCGAAGCGCTCATCAGGCAGTTTGTTTACGGTCTGGATTTCTGGGAAAAGGAGTTCGGCGTGTCCGTCAACAACTGCTGGTTGCCTGACGTGTTCGGTTACACCGCGGCACTTCCGCAGATTATAAAAGGTTGCGGTATGGATTACTTTATGACGCAGAAAATCAGTTGGAACGAACACAACGATTTTCCTCTGCAGTCTTTCCTGTGGCAGGGACTTTCCGACGACGAAGTTCTTGTGCACCTTCTTCCCGCCAACACCTACAACAGTTCGGGAGCGGCGCCTTCGCTTGACGAACTTTACCGAAACCACAAAAAGAAAGACAAGGTGTCGGACGAAGCGTTGATGCTTTTCGGCGCGGGTGACGGCGGCGGCGGTGCTTGCGAAGCCAACATCGAACTCATCAAACGTTACCGCAACACGCGCGGACTGCCCAAAATAAATTTCGGTAAAGCCTGCGATTTCTTTGACAGGCTGAACGAAAAGAGAGAGCAGTATCCTGTCTACAAAGGCGAACTCTACCTTGAAAAGCATCAGGGTACATATACCACGCAGAGCAACAACAAAAAATACAACCGCACTTGCGAGTACGCATTGCATACGTTGGAAGCGTTGGGCGCGCTTGCGGCAAGAAAAGGATACAAATATCCTTACGACGACGTCGCAAAAATCTGGAAAGAAGTTTTGCTTTACCAGTTCCACGATATTCTTCCCGGCTCGTCCATAAACAGAGTTTACAAAGAGACGACGGAACGCTACAAGTCAATGCTTGCCGACCTTGAAAAACTTACTGCGGAAGTCATTGACTTCCTTGCGCAGTCGGCTGAAAAAGAAAACGCAATCGACGGCGTCGCGGCGGACGGAAATGAAAAGCGCGGTAATGCAGTGTATTTCAACCCCGCACCGTTTGCAAGGAAAGAGTATATCAACATCGGCGGAAAGGCGACGTTATACGAAGCCGCGGCTTACTCTTTCGGCGAAGCGAAACCCGTTGCAAGCACTCCGCAGGGACTCAAAATTTCGCAGGATAGCATAGAAAACGAGTTTCTGAAAGTGGTGTTCTCAAAAGACGGCGCAATCAAATCGGTTTTCGACAAAACATCGAAATACGAGTTTAACGGTGCTTATATCAACAGATTAAACGTCTATTACGACAAAAAGTTGCCTTACAACGCTTGGGACATCGACATCGATTACACAAAGAAACGCCCTTCGTGCTTCAATGCGGTGGCAAGCAGGGCGTATATTGACGGCGCGTCCGCCGTTATGGAAACGGAGTACCGCTACGGCAAATCGTCGTTGGTGCAGAAGTCTGTTCTCACAGCGGGAAAACCGTACGTCGAGTTCGATACGTCCGTTGACTGGCACGAAACGCACAGAATGCTGAGGGCAGAATTCATGCCGTCGGTCTTTGCGGATAAAGTGACGTGCGACATTCAGTTCGGCAATATCTCACGCTCTACAAAGACGGACAACAAAATCGATTGGGCGCAGTTCGAAATTTGCGCGCACAAGTACGTTGACGTGTCAAAGGACGGCAAAGGTTGCGCATTGCTATCCGACAGCAAATACGGTTTCCGCGTGAAAGACGGACTTATAAGCATAAACCTGCTGCGTTCTCCCGTTTATCCCGACAAAACCGCCGACCGCGGGAAGCACCGTTTCCGTTATGCATTCTATCCGCATACGGGTGATTGTTTCTCGGCAAAAGTTCCAGAACAATCCTATCTTTTCAATCTGCTTCCCGTCGAAACGAAATTCAAAAACGTATCTTCGGTTTCCCCCGTATCTTTGTCAGCAGACAACATCGTTGTGGAAACACTCAAACCTTCGGAAGACGGCAAAGCAACGGTTATCCGTGTATACGAAAACGAAGGCAAAGCGTGCACAGCTACGGTTTCGCTCGGTTTCGGTTATGACAAAATTTACGAGTGCGATATGCGCGAAAACAATGCCGTCGAATGCGGTGGGGAGTTGTCGTTCAGACCTTACGAAATCAAAACGCTTTACGTGATTTGACATATGGAAATCGAGCGCGGTCGTTTGCAATGGACATACTGATTTACTCACTCCGTGCGAGAGCGGTTGAATGCTCGCATAAATATAAGCTAAAATGTTGGTAGTCTGCTTTGAGGTTGCAAGCGGACAAGCAAGGTGTAAACGGGCAGTCCACAACTTCATCGACCGAACAAGTAAATTTCAATAGCATCGGCAAATCAATAAAAAACTCAATTAAAACGCGCCCCGTAAGGAGCGCGTTTTACTGTGTTTGCAGATTTGAATTGCTTACAATTCTTTTCAGTTTTCGTCCGAAGAATTATCGTCGGTTTGTTCGCTTTCGGCTTGTTCGGGAGTGACGGTGCTTTTGTCGACGTTCACGACGTGTTCTTCACTTTGTTCTGCGTCGGAAGTTTCCGAAGCGTCTGCGTCGGTGCTCTCGGAAGTTTCGTTGTTTTCGGTGATTACTTCTTCCAGAATTTCTCCGTTTTCCGTACAGGCGGCGCGACGTTCTTCGTTTATGGCTCTGATTTCGGCAAGTTTGGCATCCGTCAGTTCATAACGGTGCATCGGGATTGCCTGCAATATGCAGCCGATAGCGGGAACGATTGTGATGAGGATGAACATCATCATCGTGATTTCGGGATATTCCGCGGCAAAGTTCAAGGTGAACGTTTGACCGCTGTCCGCTGCGGCTTCGATTTGTTTGCTGAGCGAGTCGATGACGGGTGTATAACTTACAAAACCGAGCAACAGGTTGGAAATCAGAATTGCTATGCCTGCCGAGAGTTTGGAGTTGAAAGTAAGACCGCTGAAAAAGATACCGTCGTTTCTTTTTCCCGCTTTCCATTCAATATAGTCAACGCTGTCGGCAATCATTACGGGTTGCAGCGCTATGGTAAATCCGCTGAAAAATCCGTAAAGCGCAAGCATGATTATCATGAGTGCGAGATAACCCGGTTCGTGCAGCAAAGTAAGGTTTTGGAATGCGGCGAAGAACATTACGAGCATTGGCACCGCGCTCAAATACGACGTCCAGAGATACAATCGTTTCTTTGTGAATTTCGTGCCCATTGCAGGCGTTATCACCATTGAAAGGATATATCCGACCATAAAAGGAGCGCCGAGGTAGATAAGCCAAAGTCCCTCGTTGCCGTCGCCCATAACCCATTTACAGAAGTACATACCCGCAGTCAGAAGCAGCGTTTTTGTGCACCCGAGTATACCCGATATGAACACACGCACAAACGGCGAATTGGATTTTACGGTTTTGAGAATATCTTTTACGTTTGAAGTCTGGGCGTTTGGAAGGTCGACGCGTTCACGGACAAACGGGAACGTAACCTTGAAAAGTATCATACCTATTACCACTATAATAAGGGTAGTGAAAAGGTATCCCTGTTCCTGTGAAAAATATCCGCTGTGGTTGGCAAGTCCTTCGTTTGCGAAGATGCCGAGGTCAAGTCCGCCGATGAAGTTTTTCATCGGCGCATAAAGTGCCGTTACCACTGCGCCGAGATTGCCGACAACACGTGCCGCAGATATGAGTTTCGTGCGCTTTCCTTCGTCGGGAACCATTCGCGACGGCAAACTCCAAAGCGGAATGTCGCACAAAGTGTAAATGGGCGACCATAAGAAGTAAATCATCACGAGATACGTGATCTTCGCGCCCATCGGCCAGTCCGAAATCGGCATGAACAACAGCAAAGTTATCACGGCGACGGGGAGAGGCATATATTTCAGATATGGTCGACATTTGCCCCAGCGTGATCTTGTGTTTTCCATAATGACGCCCATGACGGGGTCGTTCAACGCGTCCCACACGCGGCAAGCGGTAAGTATGATACCGACAACCGCAATGTCAATCATGACGACGTCGGTGTAGAATACCGACAACGCCGCGCCGATTATGTTGTAAATCATGTTCTGACCCAACATACCGACAAGGAACGCAATGCCTTCTCGACGGGAGTAATCTCCCATCTGTTTTTCCGCTACGGGAAAAGACCAGGTCAAAGCCTTTTTGACGAAATTCATATTTTCCTCCCTTATCAATTTTGTCAAAAAGTTATAAACTGTTTATGTTTTTCCGCCATTGAACATACGCAAGGCGGGAGTTGCGACTATTGTTTGCTGGAAAGACACTCCACGGCTGTAAGATTGCCTTTCAGCGAGAACTTTCCGACCGCCGCATACGGCAGGAAGAAATAGTCGCCTTTTTTTATCGGACGTTCGTAGTCTTCGCCCACAATCACGCCGTTTCCGTCTACTATCGTCCATACGGCGGCGGAATTTTCCATAACGGTTTCGCCGTCCGAAAGAGTGTATCTGTTTTCTGCAAAACAGGGTGTGTCCTCGTAAGAAATCAAACTTTCGATTTTCAGTTTATCGTCGCAAAATACGGTTTTAGGCGTTATTTTGCATTCTTGAACTGCTTTTTCGCCGAATTTATCGAAATCGAATACGCTCATTGCGAGGTCGCGTCCGAGCCCCAGATACTTTTCCTGTTCGCTCACTCTCGATTCGCCGCACCAGTTTTCAATCTGTATCGTGAAGTCGGTGGGTTCTTGTGCTTCGAGTATTGTGCAGCCTGCGCCGATTGCGTGAATGAGCCCCGCACGAATAAGAAAAACGTCGCCGACTTCCACTTTTACAGGGGTTATCAGTTCGGTCAGAATATCTTTTTCGTCTAGGCTTCTGTCTGCATATTCTTTGAGTGTGTCGAGGTTTATTTTGTCTTTGAATCCGAAATAAAGTTTAGCGTTGTCGTCGCGTTTTGCAAGGATGAGCCACGCTTCCGTTTTGCCGTATGGGCTGCCGAAATTTTTAGCCGAAAACTCTTTTGTCGGGTGAACCTGAACGGGCAATCTAATTGCGCTGTCAAGATATTTCACAAGGCAATCGTATTTTTTGCCGCCGGTAAGCGCTTCGGCTTCCGAACGGAGCAAATCGTCAAAGTAAATGTACGTACCTTCGACGACTGACACGCCGTCACGATCACCGAAATATACGGGGTTGATTGCTTTGACTTTGCTTGCAATCCATTCTTCGGGGAAATCGTTATCGCCCGTGCTGTCCGCCATAAGAGAACGGAAACCTTCGCCGCCTACGTAGTTGCGGAATACGCGGTTTCGCTTAAAAAATACGGGTTTTGTAACAATGCTTTTTATATCTGTCATTTTACAGCCTCCGCTTCGGAAAGAGTCGGCATTGCACCCGCGCCGCCTTTTCTCGAGATGACAACCGAACATGCGTTTACGGCAAGTTTCATAGCGTCGTCGACTCCGTCAACGGTGAGGTCGCATTCGTTTTGCAGAATTTTGTAAATTATGCTACCGATAAAACAGTCGCCCGCGCCCGTTGTATCAACGACTTCGGACGATTTTGCGGGATAAACGCGGCTTGCAAGGTTGCGGTCGTAAACTGCCGAACCCTTTTCGCCTTTGGTAAGGAAAATAAGTTTTGCGTTGGGTGCTTTTTCAAACAAAGTCTGAATGCCTTGAACCTCGCATTCGCAACCGACAAGCAACGCCATTTCTTCGTCAGTCACTTTGACAAAATCGGCATATGGCAGGAAGTCTAAAACGGTAGCACGGAGTTTTGTCGCGTCTTTCCAAAGGTGCATTCTGACGTTTACGTCAAAACTCACAAGACAGCCGCATTCGCGCGCGTATTGCAATGCGCGTTCGTGTGCGTGTTTAGTCGGAGATTCCATAAGGGAAATAGAACAAAAATGCAAAACGTCGCCTTTTTCGAATATGTCTTTTTTCACTTCGTAGTCGTGCAGATTTGCATCTGCTGGATTGTCGCGATAGAAAAAGAAATCGCGTTCGCCGCTTTCGTAAAGGTCGACGACGACAAGACCGGTTTTGCAAGTTTCGTCAATTACGGTAAGAGAAGTGTCAATGCTGTATTTTTTCAGTTCGCCGAGAAGGAATTTTCCGAAATTATCGTTTGCGAGCTTTCCGAAATAACAAGCGTGCGCACCGAGTTTTGCAACGGCGGCACAAACATTGGCGGGAGCGCCGCCCATTTTTGCGGCGTAAGTCAGTTCCTTGGGTGCAGAGGGCAGAAAATCAATAATACAATCGCCCATGCAAATCAGCTTGCTCATTTTTCCCTCTTATCTTTTGATATTCGAAATACAAAACAATTATACCATAGTTAAGTCTAAAATCAATGCCCAATATTTATTAATATTCAAGACAAAATAGTAGTCAAATATAAATGGACATGCGGAACTTTATCTGCATGTCCTATTTGGTGCAGCCGAAGGGACTTGCGCCGCTCGGCTTTGTAGTGAACATGTCGCACGACACAGGATAACATAGTATTCGCACAACAGACGTTGCCTTCGCTATCACGCCAGGACGGGACAACAGTTCTTATGGACTGTTGCTTAATCCGCCCGTTCAAGTCCCAAATAATCGCGACAATTAAAAAGGACATGCGGAACTTTATCTGCATGTCCTGTTGTTTGGTGCGGAGTGCCGGAATTTATACGAACACAGGGAAAAAGAAGAAGCAGATCGGGAAGCGTCCCCGACCTGCTTTTCTAATTGCTCGACATAAGATTTGCAGAACCTGTCCGTTGCCGCGTACTCTTGGAAGTTGTAGGTGATGACGATGTGGTCGCCGTACCAGAGGATATCGCGGATAAAGGTATTGACGAGCAGTTTGCGTGTTTTGATGTCGTCCGGATCTTCGAATACTTTGGAGAGCAGATACTTTTCCACGTCCTCCACGGTGACGTGGGCGTAAGTTTTCTGCGCTTCTTTGTTTATCTCGATGTCCAGCCTGTTCAGTTCGTCCTGCAATGCCGCCAACCTGTCTTTCGTAAAGTCCATTATGATGCCTTGTTCGATGGCTTTCACGATATTGTCGGCGGCGCGTTTAGCTTCTTCACGTTTTTTGATGAGTATCTGCAAGCCCGAATTGTCGCGCATCATCTTTTCATGCACTTTGACTATGGCCTCAGCTATCTTCGTGATGATGCTGTTTCTTTGCAACATTGATACGGTAGCGTCGATGACATAATCCTCAAGTTCTTGCTTTTTAACGGCTTTGCAATCGCAGTTCGTCTTTCCGCGCCGTTTGGAGAGGCAGACATAGTAGTAATGGATCTCTCCGTTTCTCGATGTGCCGCTTTCTCCGCTCATGCGGTGTTTACAGTTTCCGCAGATGAGCTTTCCCGAGAGTATGTAGTCGAAGATCTCTTTCTTGCGGCTAGGCGAAATTTTGTTTTCCCGATTGATTGCGTCCACTTGGTTCCAGACCTCCTTTGCGATGATGGGCGGAAAGATGTTGTAATAAGTTGTTCCCTGATGAGTAACTTCTCCGATGTAGCGTTTGTCGTGCAGGATGACATAGACGTATTTGTGATTGATATGCTTTCCGCATTTGCGACGGACATTCCGCGCTTTCAGGTCTTCGGCAATGGCGACGGCTTTGTAGCCTTGCGCGTATTTCATAAATATCTCGCGCACGGTTTCCGCCTCGGCTTCGTCTATGACGTATTTTTTGTCCTTGATAATATATCCGTAAGGCGGATGCCCGCCCGTGGCGTTGCCTTTGAGCCAGCTTTCCCGTAAACCGCGGTTGACTTTTTGTTTGAGGTCTTCCGAGAAGTATTCGTTGAAGCCCTCTATAACTGCGAGAAAGAGCTTTCCTTCCGGCGTGTCGGGAATATTCTCCATCGCGGAAACGAGTTCCACGCCGTTGTCTTTGAGTTTCTTGCGGTTGACGACGGATTCGTACTTGTTTCGGGCGAACCTGTCTAATTTGTAAACGATGACCGCGCCCCATTGGGCTTTTTTGCTGTCTCGCAGCATTTGCTGAAATGCCGCACGATTGTCGTTTGTTCCCGTGGTCGCCCTGTCGATGTACTGATCGACGACGAGAAGATCGTTCTTTTCCGCGAACTGTTTGCAGACGCGGACTTGTCCTTCGATGGATTGCTCCGTCTGGCTGTCAGATGAATATCTGGCATAGATGACCGCTGTTTTCATTGGTGGTTATTCCTCCTGAATTTTTTGCTTACAGCATACGCCTTTACGGCAGGGGCGAACAGGCACGGGGAGTGTAGTGTTTCCCATCCGTTCCCCAACGTACCGGTAAAAAATCCCAACGGAACAGGTATTGTTTCGGCACGTCTTTTCTGCCTTTCGGCGCGACCGAAACGGGAGAGCGAAGCGCGGTCTGTCAAAGGTCTGCCCGCAAGGGACGCGAGGGAGTTTTGTCTGTGTTTTCTCATTTATGGTTTTCTCAGAATTGCCGCGCGCCTTTGACGGACAAAGCCGCTCTCCCAACATCCCGAAGACGAAAGGCAGAATCGGCTTGCCGTTTAAGTTCGCGGGAAAAGTATCGCCGAGTATCGCTTGACTATACCGAAACTATACCTTTTGTGTCGGTTTTATAGCGGTTTACTCACGGCGGATCCGCTTGAGAAATATCTGCCGATTTGGTAAAATAGAAGCACAAACAAGCCAAACAGCTTCATATCACGGAGGAATGTATTCTGACTGTGGGAAAAGACCAGCGGAAGTAGTCGGGCATAGACCCAAACCGAAGGATTGACGAAATAACCGGGTGACCGTGACTGTCAGACAATGCGGACGAGATATCGTCTGTAATTTGTCTGCGGCCACGGTCTTTTATTTTTCGAAAAAATTTTATATAACAGGTCAGAAACTGTCCTGTTCAGGTGGTTTAATGACAGCAGAAAAAAGTTGAGAAAGTTTTTCAAATAGGAAAATAGTCTTCCTATTTGGCTGATAAAAATTTCTTGAAAGTCGCAAAAAGCTTGCGACATACCCTGATAGAGTAAAAGAAAAGATAGCGGGAGGAACGCCATGACGACGGAAGAGATCCGAAAAGAATTGAAAACCATTCGCCTGTACTATGCGGACAAGGCGAAGATGGACGCTGCCTTTCAAGTCCTTCCGCACAAGACGTCGGATCTCGTGAGATCTTACGCTGAGGTCATCCGCGACGCCCCTCTTGATTTATACAGGATCTACTTTGAACTGTACGTCATGGGGCTGACGCAGGAGGCCGCGGCGGAAGAACTCAATTACTCCAGCGAATATGTCCGCATGAAAAACAAGAAACTTTTGGAGTATCTCCGAGAGAATATATCAAAAAGGAGGGAAGCGGCATGACAAACAAATGCTTTGCGCGCCTGAAAGCACCGTAACGGACAAGGACGGACAAAACAAATTTTATCTGAAAGGAGGTGATGTAATTGGAAGAGATAGAGGTCAAAAGAAACCCTCTCGGCATCAAAGTCTTTGTCGTGGGCAAGCCCGACATTGAGCATATGACCGAGGACGAGTACGGCCTCTTCGTTTCTTCTCTGGAAATGCGGATGAACGAATATTTGGAAAAGATGAATGAAAGCAAGTGAGACATGCGGACGGAACATAGCGCGTGGCAAAGCGGCTGCCGTAATTCCGTATGTGAAAATGAAGTTATAACTCTCATCCGCCTCGGAAGAAATGAAGAGCAGAAATTCATTTTTATTCAAAGGAGGATACAAGTATGCCGTATGGCAAAGTAAAAGTCTATTCGGACGGAGGACATTATATCGGGATCCCTTACGAACCTAACCCTTATGCGAAGAAACGCCGTAAGGCTCCCGAAGAAGTGATCGCCGTCAAGGGACAAGCCGAGGGATCAGCAACCGCACCCACAGAAAATGCGGACGGAAATGACACCGCCCCTGCGGAGCGGGGAAAAACCGATGCGATACCCGAAGAACGGCGTATGACGCGCAAGGAGCTGTTCGAGGAATTGTATCAAAAAAGCGCGGGCATGAAACGGCGCGAACGCAAAGAGTATATCTGTAAAGAGATGGCGCCCTACTTCGGGAGCGAAGGGCAGTGTGCGGAGTTTGTAGCACAAAATCTCGAACGGAAACACCGCAACATGGTCTGCCGCAAAGTACGGTTGTGGCGGAAGATCAACCAGCAGCAATTCAATTTTTTCGTGACTTTCACATTCGATGACAAGCTGCACGACGAAGAAAGTTTCCGAAAAGCATTGAGCAGGTGTTTGCAGCATTTCAGCTCGCGTAAGGGTTGGCGGTACATAGGTGTATGGGAAAGGGCACCCGATACGCAACGTCTGCACTTTCACGGGATATTCTGTATCCCCGAAGGCACGCTGCCCGGCAGGAACGAGGAAGTGCGGGACTTCGATACGCGAGCACGGAAGATGCATACGACCTATCAGAACGACTTTTTCGGCAGGAAGTTCGGGAGGAACGATTTCAAGCCCATAGACCACGCCTCCGAAGTGCCGCAGGCGATACGGTATCTGACGAAGTATTTGGAAAAGACAGGCGAAAAACTCGTCTATTCCAGAGGACTGTATCGCTATTTCGTGACGGACGTCATGGACGAGGACATCATCTGCCCTTACGGGGAGAACGAAAAGAAGTTTATTCTTTCGGACAAATTCAGCTGCTGGGATGACGGAGAGTATATCGGCACGGTAAGCCCCGAAGTGATCGCAAGGCTCCCGAAAGTGACATAGCGGAAAAAGTCTCCCATGACGGCAACAAACGGCAAAGCAAAATCCGATGAAAGAAAGCCGTGTGCGGCGGAAAAGCGGCAGCCGATCCCCAAGCGGTTCAGCGGGGACGGCTCCGCGCCGCCGCGCTTTCGTCCGGTTTTGTTCCGTTTGTCCGTTGGGGTGTGCGCTTGGCTTCGGCGCCCGCGAGCACAGCGAGCGGCTGACGGTGCGGCGTCAGCCGCACCGTCAGCTTTGCCGCCGACTTGTATATAAGCCAAGCGCACGCCTAACTGCCATATCATTTATTATGGGCGAATAGATAACTATTCTTGCATTCAATTATTACTCATGGTAATATTTTATTCAGAATATGTGATGCTGATGAAGAAAGATCACCACATATAGTAAAGCTAGATATGGATAGAAAGCACAAAAGACAAATCGATCAATGTTTAATTGACATTAAAAACGGCGATAAAGAAAGCGTAACAACACTACATAGCCTTATTGCTCCGACGCTTCGCCATATTGCGTTGAAATATATGCGTGATGAAAATTCAGCAGATGATCTGGTACAGGAATTTTGGGGCGATATTTTCAAGATCGCGACAAGTTACGTGTTCATACAAAACGGTTTTAATTTTTTGTGCAAGATTATGATGCGGCGGGCATTGAACGCATTAAAGAAAAGCACGAGAGAAAAAGGAAACGTTGTTTATGTCGATTATGGTGCGATAGAAAATTTTGCGGTAGAGCAGTCTGATGAATTGATTGAACTTCGAATAATGATCGATAATGCAATGAGCAAATTGAGCGATGAAGAAAAGCATGTCATTCAAGAAATATATTTTGAAGATAAAACGTTGCGTGCAATTGCTGCGGAAATGGGCGTTTCCAAGTCCACAGTAGGGAATTTGAAATTAAGCGCAATAAAAAAACTAAAAGAGAGCTTATCCGACAATGAGTTGGACAAATTATCATAGCAGATTGTTATATTCTAATAGGAGGAAAATATCAATGAAAAATAAACTAATGATTAATAATCTGCTCGCAATTGTCTTGTCGAATCTGCTTTTATGTTCAATATGTGCATCAATAGGTTTGTCCGCAACACCCTTGAATTTGGCTGAAGCGCAAGAAGCATACTATTCTGATGATTTGTACTTTGGAGGGATAATCTACGAAACGAAAGTCGAGGAGATAATTTATGATAAAAAAGTAACGGCATATGAGGAGTATGCAAATCCTTCATTTCCATTATATTATAATTGCAACAATGTGCTTGAGAATGTTTGCGCTTGTGTTGCCGGAGCTAATATTATTGGATATTATGATCGTTTTTGTTCTAGTCTTATACCGAATTTTGAACCGGGGAGAATGCGCAACTCAATATATACATATGAGCCAATGATAAGAAACGAGTCGATCAAACAAAACTTGATTGACACCTTATATGTCAAAATGGGTAGCAATTCTAATGCCGAGGGGACTTCGCGCGAGCAATTCCGGAGTGGAATGCAATTGTACGTAACGGGCAATGGATACAATATTTCATATGATTCCGTTATGAGCGATAAAGCTATAGATCACAATCTTGTATATGAAAGACTCCAAGAAGGAAAACCGATAATATTGTATTTAAACGGCTATAATATATCTTTCTTGAATGAAAGCCAAAATAAAACGCTACTAAACAAGCAAGAGTACATAGGACGTCATATTATGGTTGTTTATGGTGTAAAAAAAGAAGTGTATTACGATAAATCGATGAATATCATAAACACTAAAATTTACTACAATGTATCTTCGGGGTGGGGCAGTATGCCTGGTATTTATGTGTATGATAACAATGGGATAATCGAAAATGCGGAGGCTGTAATCATTGTATGAAACGGAAAGAAAATGATGAAAAGTTTGACAAATTGATGAACGCATATGTCGCGTCAACTGCCCGTGACAAGGACTTTGATTTGGCAAAAGTTAAGAGTGAAGAGAAGAGCAGACAGACAGTTCGTCACAGGAATGTAGTTATTGCAACTTCGATTGCAGCGGTATTTATCATTTGTCTCTCCATAGGGATAGCATTGCCGTTGACCCTGCCAACAGATACAGACGATAATACATTTTATAGTCAAGATATAACTGATTTTGAGTTTATCGGAGTGACAGCGCAGGAAGTCCGAGATATATATGGCAACGAAATTATTTTTTCTTCTTACGATGATACATTGGATGAAAATTCTGTGGCGTATGATCTACTTTATACTAAAGACCACACGTTGCAATTCGGTGTTCGCTTCAGCTATTACGTTTGGGACGATATTTTCGACAATATTTGTATTTATGTTGTGGATGATGAGTATACGTTTTCGCATGTTGATAATATAGATTTTATGTGTGATGAAAACGGAGTGTGGGGAAGTATTGAAATACGGTATGGCATTACAGCCGATCCTGTTGGATTCAATAATTACTATTGTACTTTCACATATGGCAGTAAAACTTATTATTTAAGAATGGAAGCTTATTCCGGGGCGAGCATACAGGAAATATTGGATATGGTCTTTTAGTCCCACGAACATCTTATTGAATAGAATACCGGCGTGTGAAGCGTCGGTATTTTTTTGGACAAATGTAATCGTTAGATTGTTTTAATTTATAGAGAAATAAAATTTGAAGGGGTGGGAGCTATGTTGAAAAGAAAAATAGGAATTCTATTTATAAGTTGCCTATTTATGATTTTGCTGTTGATAGCAATTATTTGTGTTATTTTCGTTGTTCTTCCGACTAATAATAGTAGCCAGATTGCAGGTGCTGCAGAAGAGTATTATGAACATAGAAGTACAGAGATGTTGCGAGATGTTTCTGTGGATTTTTCTTTTGGAATCGTTAGTAAAAAATGGATAAATAATTCGAATGTCGCGGATTTTGTATCTATAACTGATATGGCTGGTACAATAGTTCAACTAAATGTAAAACCGATTGATGATGGATATTTGGTTGAACCGTTTGTAAATTACAAAGAGGGTAATACATATGGCATATATTTAAAAAACGCTGAATTTCTTGATAAAGAATGGCATAATCCCTTGTTTTTTTCTGTGGAAAAACCCGTGACCGAAACGGTTGAGTACAATGATACGTTAAAGTTTGTTTCGGCAGACAGCATATCAGAGGTGGACGAACAAAATAAAGCGTTCCAAATAGATAATCCCGATAGTTTTTCTGTGGGAGATGTTCTTATTATTCCAACACTTATACCCAACATGCACGAATATGTAGATGTCGCATACAAAATTGAGAGTATAGACGGAAATAATATAGAGTTTTCGTCTCCAAACTTGAATGAAATATACAAAGAATTTGAAATTAACAATTCTTACGTCGCAAAAGGAGCAAAAGTTTATAGTGAAGAGTTGATTAAAAATCAAATTCTCAACTCCGTGAGTGTTAGTTCTGTTGCCAAAGCGTTAAATGATATGGTAAGCGATGGGGTGGAACTTTCAAACAAAGCGCTTGCGCCATCGAGGATTGACGTAAAGTTCAAATCCATTGATCCGCTGGATGTCGATTGCAATATCGTGTGGAATTTAACTGACAAACTTAAGTTCTATTTGACTTTTACATATGAAAGCAACACCATTGTTGATTTTTATGGCGATGAAGCCATGAATAGGCAAACAACAAGCCACCATGGGATATGGACAATAGTCGCTGGTTTTCATGGTGATATACTTTCGTTGCCAGATAACGGATTGTTTGAGAGCATCACGGTCAGAAACAAGTACGCCAACGTTTTGCATGATGCATATGAAGCAGATGCTGCTTTGAGCTATATAGAGAGACAGTTACAAAATCCAAATCTTTCAAGCAGTGAAAAAGCGGAGTTGGTGGCAAAAAGGCAGCTGGCACAGCAGCAACTCGATTATGCGAACTTAGATAAAAAGTACTTGGCATTGAACGACAAGTATGCGGCAATATTAGAGCTGGAGACTCTGTCAGATTACTATAAGCAAGAGATGTCAAAAAGCGACTCGACAATTGATTTTGTGCAACTTTTTTTTCCGGTAGCACCCGGTGTAGCCTTTACTGTAGATGTCGGGGCAGTGCTTGATTTTTCGATAGTAGGAGCACTCGAGGCAAAATTAAATATTGAATCAGTAAATGAGGTGACGACTGTAACAACGGCGGATAGTCAAAGCGACAATGCAAATTCATATTACAAGATTTCATCCTGCGTGAGCACTATTGGATCAATTGAGTTAAAGATTGGAGCCCAATTGGGTATAGGGGTGACCATAGCCGGCATTTTCAATTTGGATTTGTCATTGGAGGCAGGCGTTTATGCGGAATTTTCGGCAATAGGAGCAGTTTTTGTCGGGGATATAAACGATTTGAATTTGAGCGAAGATGAAAACTCTTTATTGAGTGCATCATATCATAAAGGCAATTTTGCGATGGCAGGCAGCATTGATTTTGATATCGGAGCATATTATTTGCTGGATTTTACTGTCAGTTTTGATCTTTGGATATTGGACATATCAAAGTCGTTTGAAATTGTAGGAACCAGGGAATCTTTTTTCAATAATTCAATAGAGGAAGACGAAGTATATAAAGACCTTGTTTTTGCTAACGACCGTGAGGCAACGTCACTGTCGGAAGTACTTTCCGACATGCGTGAGAATATTGAAAAGGGTGTGCAATATGATCCGACCAGAGTGTTTGTAATTGATAATGAAACAGGTGCGGTAAATATACCCGCAGTATATATGCGTTCTTGTAATTTGAGGACGGGGGAAGTTTCATATAGCGAAGTCGAGCCTAGTCAGTTGGTTATAGTAAATCAAGATGATGTCTATTTTGAAGGATTAACCTGTTACGCCAAAGAATACTATGCTGCCGAAATTGATAACAGATTGAACATACGCATCAATACGAACGATGAAGAAGAAAAACTGTTGTATTTACCCATTAGAATTGTGAAAGAGCCGATTGAGGTTAAATCCGTCTCCATACGTCTGCGCGACAACGTCACCACATTGGGACTGACAGAAAGCGCGGATGTTTTGGTGGGTATAGCGCCCGCTGACGCCACTTACAGCAATTACAATTACGTGATAGAAAAGATAGTACGCCCGAACGGGGAATTGTATGAAAACCAAGAGGAGTATGCGTACGTTTCTAACGATATTTTTTATACAACCGACAAGATTGAAATTGGCTCCACGGTGTATCTTTATGCAGTTGCCGAGCATAATGGTGTGATCAGCAACAAATTGGCCATTCAAATTGAGCGAATTCCCGTCGAGCGCATTGAGTTTTCCGAAGCAAATTGGCGCAATTACATCAATCTTGGCGATGAGATGGAGTTGACGCTGAAGATTTTCCCCGAAAACGCAACGGTTAACGTCTTGAACGACGTGCCCGTCAACATCGAATTTAACGACGACAGTTTGGGGATGCTTGAAAAGATTGCGGACAAACGCTATATGCTAAAAGCTTTCGACATAGCCGACAATCTGAATAAGCAAATAGAAATTGATGTAACGGTGGAAAACGTTTCCAAGCATGTGTATTTTTATCTCACGTCCGTCCCAATAGAGGAAATGCAGATAAACAGTGCAGAGACCGGGGAGGAGCTGGCAGATGTCATTCATCTTCACCGCGGCGATACGCTACAAATGCAGGCAGAAACTTTTCCGAAAGACGCTGCAGTGAAAGATCTGGAGTATGTAATCTTTTCCGAAACTCCGAATTTCGGTGCTTACGTGTCTGTGGGCGATAACGGAATGCTTGTAATTTCGGACAATGCGCGTTGGGACATGGAAATTTCGGTCTACATTCGGTCCGGCGATAAAACTAGCCGAGCATACATAATTAAAGTTGAACAGCGTCAGGCCGAAGAGGTTTTGTTGATAAGCGAGCAGAGTTATATAATCCGTAACACAATGATAAATATCTCTGCACTCATCTATCCGGATGATGTGGAAATATTGAACAGGCAATATGAGATAATCAACGATGCTTCAGGAGTGTATATATCCGGCAATCTTATATATGCTTCGGCCTTGGCAGTAGCCGGCACGGAAGTGCAGATTCAGGTTACTGTGGACGGGGTAAAGAGCAACGTGCTAAAACTTATCGTGATTGACGATCCGAATGAGGAGATAACCCCGTCCGAAGACGGCTCAACGAGTGAGGCATTTACACACAACTCTAGTGGCGACAGCCAACTGGTCCAAACAGGGTTTCCTGACGACATAATAAATAATTGAGCGAGGTAAAAAAATGTACACAAACTTAAGAAAATACATGTCGGTAGTACTTGTCATTTTGCTTTTGACAATAGCCACGATTTTGCTGTGCAATATTTCAAACGAAAATGTAGCACATGCCGCTGGTGGGGCTGGGCAGGCAAGTACGGTTACATTTCCCGACGCACAGGCGGGAGGCTCACTTACTATTTTGGGCGAAGATTTCGTGTATGCTGACGAAACCTACACCTACACGGTGACCGGAGAAGGCTTTATAATGGTTGATATCTCAGGCAATCCGGATATTGTAGTTGATCAGGTGCAAAGTAGTGCCGGTGAGATTGTCACCAATGTCACTGTTCTTCCAGAAGCTATGCCTTACAGTTCGTTTGTAGTGTCGGCAACACGTGTTGATAGCCAGGAGAACACTATGATGATAGTAACAATTATGCCGGTATATGCCACAGATATAGGAGAGGTGGCTGTGAAAGTCCGCGGCGATGATGCGAGCGATGCCGAGTTAGTTGTGAATCCTGGTGATATACTTGATGTCGGCATAAAGAGTTTTGTTGTTGACGAACAGGAATACAGACTTGAAAATTCCGTTTCCTATTCCGATTTTGCCATAGTTATCATAACTACAGATTATGCCTCTGCATGGGAGTACAACACAGCCATAATTGTCAATAATGTTTTTAGTGTGGATAACCCCGTCATTGTCTTTAATGTGGTTGTTATCCAGCCGAGAGCCCCTGAAGAGTATCGTCGGATTGTGAAGGAAGTTCAACAGCCTGTTAAAATACCTGTGGGATCAATAAGCATAGAAGGTGCCGGTGGAGAAAAAGATAGAGGAAATACTTATAGCTTTGCTGTGAAATACAATGATAACAATGTTGCTTCAAATAAAAGATATGAAACCGCAGTCACATATACGGGATTATCTGGAGATGATGCGAGCAACTATTATTCTGTCACAGCGGATACCGAAAACGGTATCTTTACTGTCAAGATAGACGACCGCGCTCCGTACGGCTCGGGAATAACTGTTAAAATCACTTCGTCAGATAATGAGCGGGCAGTTGCAGAAATCTCATTGGCCTCAAAATTGCTGGAAAGTAAATATACTCTTGAATATTCGCAGGACTATAACGGCGATGCGGATTACGGCAGCGGAATTCAACTTATAGAAATCGGCAATAAAACGCAATTGCGTGCCGGATACAAGGCAGACATTTACTTGGTCGGTGGCACGACTGGAACGCGATATACATCCAGCGAATTACAGGCAAAAGGTGTAGATATTAGCATCATAAGCAAATCCCCTAATCAACTGAGAATAATTCAACACAAAACAATAAACATTGTGTACGATGCTCCCGCCCATACAAGCAACAGCAGGACCGTGTACAATTATACGGTGTCGATAAGCGACGGAACGAAGAGCTACGGCACAACAGAGAAGAAAGTTGAGGTTTACAGAGCTCTCGGCGGTTCAACGGGTGGGACGATTGAGCTTGCCTATGGCGGAGATAGCACCGGACTTGATATAACCGCAGCGAGAAATAAGATTACTTTCAAGCCGCAGGGCAATAATTTTACCGCACGCAATTCAACCGATTTTGAGTTTTCGGTGAATGCATCTGACTCGAAATATCTATCTGTAGTGGTAAGTGGTAATAATACATACTTGGATCTCATTGATTATGCTGTCGGTAGTCTGGCAGACACCTATACCATAACGGTTACCAACGCAGTAAAATACAATAATGAAAATGTGGATGCAGCATGGAAACAAACGGTATCGCTAAATAGGCGGTTTGTTTCTTCGTTTTTACATCTGCTGTTGCTTGCCAATAAACCGTCAGATCATGCATATTATATGATTTGCGATATAGATACAATGATGGGCAACTGGCCGCCGATATCTAAATTCAGTGGAACGCTGGACGGACGCTATCATACAATAAATAATCTTACCATCAACAAAAGCAGTATCTCATCCTCTGCGGCATATGGTCTATTCGGAGATCTTACCGATACCGCAGTGATAAAAAATATGCAACTGAAAAACGTAAAGATTTATTTCGGAGCAGACCATAGTACTGTTCAATGTAATGTAGGTGCAGTTGCTGGCAGCAATTATGGACTTATAGAAAATGTAGATGTGTACGGCACGCTTGAAGTGAACCGCATTAGCTCTTTCTCTGGTGGGATAGTCGGGAAAAATTATGCTCCTAATGGTACGATAAAGAACTGCAAGAGCTATATGTGGATGTTTTGTAGCGGTGATATGGGGGGTATTGCAGGACAAAACTATGCGGGGACTTTGACCAACGGCAAAGGAATAATAAATTGTAACATGTATTCCGATTACTACCACTATATTGAAGGCAATCACAACAGGTCTGTCGGAGGTATTGTCGGATATAATAAAGGCGGTGCGGTTGCGGGTTGCAATAACTACGGGATGTTTTATTTCGGCAATAGAGATACAGGACGCGGCAGCGCCGAAAACGATTACAGATGCATACCAAAAGACAAAGATCTTCATCCACATATTGGAGGTATCATAGGGCATAACGATAGTGCTTATTTTGATAATACGGGTCTAAAAGGCGGGCATGGCGGATTTACATACAGCACTATCGTAGGCTATGACCAACTGAAGTACTTTTATGCAAATTATGACGGCAGAGTAGGCAGGAACGGTGCATAAATATATGATTACGCTCTTATGTACTATATGCAATAATATAATGATAGGAGGTATATGATGGTAAAGAAACTGTTTTTCACTACTAAAGCCCTATGTCTTATAGCGTGCGCGATATTAGTCCTCGGCATGATATTTAATGTAAAGTATGTTGCATTCGCCGATGAAGGCGATAGTCAGGACGAAGAGAGGCGCGTTGTCTACATATCCACTTTGGGTGAATTGTTGAACTATACTTTCACCTTCGAAAAAGATACGGATGATTGGTTAAATAAAACATATAACAATTACACGCTCGTATTGACGCAGGACATAAATATGGCGGCGGATACGTCATGGCACAAATATGCGCCTGATTGGGAGAAATACGGATGGCCTGCGCGTGATATGTTTGCGTCGCTGGACGGCGCAGGGCATACCATTTATAATTTTTGGTCCTTGCCGCTAAATCAAGCAGACAAATTCGACGAATATGGACGTGAAAGATGTGCCGGGCTGTTCGGATTTTTAACAGGCAATGTTAGCAATCTTAATATCATCTACGATAAGAACAAAACAGCGGCACCCGGAGAAGATGTTTGGAAAGATTATTTCGGTGATTATGGCGGACTTGCGGCAGAAGCGCACAATGCGATCGTGTCAAATGTTCATATAGAAGGAGATGTCGTCGCGGCAAGTACCGCCGGCGGCATAATAGGATGGGCTGTCGCTTGTGAGTTCCGTAACTGCAGTTTTACGGGTTCCCTTGATGGTATTGAAGTGGGCGGTATTACAAGTGATGCGGCTGATTCAAACATTATATCAGGCTGTGTATTCAAAGGGAAATTAAAGGGGGCCGGGATAGGCGCGATATCCGGACGTCATAATCTCAGCACGGACAGTATGGATAGTAAGATCGAGGTCGTGTACGACTCCAACATCGCTATCATAGACGGGATAGAAGTACTGGACATGGGAATATATCGCGAAGACTTTTATACTGTTGGATCGCTGGTAGGGCTCATGAATGTGGACGAAATACCGTTCTTCACATTTTCCGACAACTATGTATATATCGACGAAAGTGTCACGGATAGCGTTTGGGATATTGTTGGGCAGAAGTGCGAGCAAGGTGCCGGTGTGATAATAATAGGCGGTCCTACGCATGAAGTCGCTCTTTCGCCCGAACAACTGACGCACATCAAAGATGAGGAGAGTCTTGAGGAGCCAAATGCGTTCAAAGCATTGGACTTTGATGAAGAATTTGAGATAAACGATGCGAACGGATATCCTACTACCAAAAGGAATCATGTGAGTGTGATAGATCTGACCGATGAGGTGCATAAAAACGCTTATCAGTTGAGTGTCGGAGCGCGCTATTACTCGACAGGGGAGAGTACAGAGCTTAAGGTGGATATTCTTGACGACAGCTATCAATGGGTGTGTTTTATGGTGGACGGTAAAGACATGCTGTCGGCAGATGACATATCAGAAATGCAATTCGATATGGGCACTTGCCATACCGTTGTCGTCAAAGCGGCTCCGCTCGGTGAGATAAAACTGTCGGGGTTCAATGGTGTTAAAGAATTTAAGATCAACGGCAAAGAAATTGTACTTGCCGACGGTTGCGGCAGTGTGAAATACAGGCTAGGCGATGTGATTGAAATAGAGTTTGCAATGGAAGACGGCTATGAAATGAAATGCCTGATGCCAGGAGGCGACGGGGTACTGAGCGAACAAGACGGGAAATATTTCTTTACCTTCCCGAAAAAAAGTGTGCAGACATCTGATCTGGATGTTACTCTTGCTATGAAAAGCACCGAAATTCCTCCCGCTGCTCCCGATGATGACAATACGGTCGTGATAGCTGTGACAGTTTCCGTTGGCGGAGTGTTGCTCGCTGCCTTACTTACATATGCGATAGTGAGGTACAAGCGCAAACACGATTGATATGGCTAATTGCGGAATGACCGGGCGAGGGAAATTCTTCGCCCGGTTAAGCAAGTTTAATGGAGAATGGGCTATAGTGAACTTAACTTGCCGACTACTGCGACGAGGCGATTTATTTATAAAAAGACATTGCTTGCGCTGAAGATGAAAATGATGTATCTTATTCGGTTTTGCTGGTGGATATACGCAAAAGCAGGCTGATTATCACCTAATTGCATATATTAATCTTGCTCTGACATTTAATTTTGTGTATAATATCAGTAAAATTTAGGAGGATAATCCTATGAGTTTTGAAAGAGGTTCTGAATGGCGGAGATGGGACTTTCATCTTCATACACCATATACGAAGAAAAACGATCAGTTCTCTGGTAACAATGATGAAAAATGGGAGAGATTTTATCAAGATATAAAGAACTACATTGGGGATGGACACGACCCACAGAGAAAAATTGCTGCGGTAGGTATTACCGATTATTTTTCCATCGAAAATTACAAAAAAGTAAAGGAGGATGGTATTCTTCAACAGTATATTGATTTTATTTTCCCCAATATTGAATTAAGGTGTTTGCCATTAAGAGATGGTGTTAATATGAACGTACATCTCTTGATTAATCCGTCTTTTGTGGATAAGGTAGATACAATTATTTTGAGTAATTTGATATACAAGTCTGTAAAAAGTACATATTGTGCGCGTAAAGAAGACTTAATTCGTTATGGGAAGGAAATTGTCGAAGGATTAGATGATGAGCAAGCATATAAAAAAGGAGTTGAAAGTTTTTATATAAATTTTGATAATATAATCAAAATTTTTAATAATTATCCGGAATGCAAGGATAATGTATTAGTATTGATGCCCAATAAAAGTACTGATGGAGCTTCGGCTGTAGGTAATCCAAGTAGTCCTTCGCAGGATTTAGTAGATTTATTAGAATATAGGACAGATCTTTATAAGGTTTCTGATTTGATATTGTCTGCTAATCCATCAGATATCAAGTTTTTTAGGGGAGAGAAAAACACAAAGCCTATAAAAATTATGCCATGTGTTTGGGGATGTGATGCTCATACTAATGCTGCAATATTTGAACCGCTTGATAATCAAGGAAGATCGACAAAAAGGTATTGTTGGATAAAGGCTGATCCTACTTGGGAAGGGTTACGCCAAATTCTATTCGAGCCAATTGAGCGTGTTCGTATTCAAGAATTTTGCCCTGCAGATCGGGTGGATAATTATAGAATAATAGATGGTGTTGTTATAGAAGATGATGTTGTGCCCCATCGTTTCTCAAATAAAATGATTTCTATCAACCAAAATTTGACTTGTATAATTGGATCAAAGTCCACAGGGAAATCCATACTACTTCAAAATATAGCTAGAGCTATTGATCCAGCAGAAGTTTATTCGCGTCTCGATGTAGTATATAATGGTAGAAAAATGCCGTTAGAATTTCCTGTTAAAGTTCATTGGAAAGATGGGACTGTTTCATATAATGGCTCGAACGACGATAAAAAAATCGTATATATTGCGCAATCTTACCTTAATAAATTAATGGATGATTGCGCAGAAAAGACAGAAATAGATAGCATAATAGAAAATATAATTAGTCAGAACCCCGCCTTTTGTGATTTGCGTAAGCAGATGGCGACGAAGATTATTAACATACAAAAACAGATTGATTCAAAAATAATAGAACTGGTTTATGAAAAACAAAAACTCGATACCCAAATTTCAGCAATAAAAGATTTGGGTGGAATAGAATCAGTAAAAAATAATATAACAGCACTTCGCAAGAAAAAGGAAACATTAGCAGCGACTCTGAAAATCTCTGCTGATGATATAACTAGATTTGATAAAGCCGTTGAAGATAAAATTTTATTGGGAAATGAAATTAAAATACTTACCGCAGATAAGGAACTTATAGAAAATAGCAGAGTGACCATAGAAATTGAGCTCAAAAATCTAAGAGAATCTGAAGTGGCTCAGTGTGCAAGTAGAATTATAAAAAACATTTCTGAGAAGACGAATCAATTATGGCAGAAAGAAAAAATTGAGATTGTTGATGCCATCTCAGCTCGTCTGCGCGAAAAACAAGAGGCCTATGACAAGAGGAGCGCAATTATTGATGAACTTAAGCCGATGATTGATAATAATGCTGAGATAAAGAAGGTTGAGGGAAATTTACGAGCTGAAGAAGAGCAACTAAGAAAGATTGAGAGCGAACATAAAATTTTAGATGGTATAAAAGAAACAATCACTTGTTTAATAAACTCTCTTATTTCGTTGACCACTTCACGTGAAGCAGAATATGATTTATTTGAGAATGAATTCATGAATATTCAGTTCAAGGATACTAGTGAAAACTTTAAGATTGTTGCCGTAAAACGTCGGCGTAGAGTTTTGTTTAGGGAAACTATCTTCAAAATATTTGCGCAAAATGCCATAAGAAGTATTCATGATGGCGCACTAAAAGATATGGATAATGAACAATTTATTTTGGAATCTGAGTTTGACGATAATTGCAAAAGAGACTATATAAATGCAATTTTAAACAATGATAGTAAAAAAGTACTAATAAATAAATATGACAAAAATGAACATTAAAAAATTATCGATTGCCGGTGTTTTCTGTGCAGTTGCCGTTGTGGGAAGCCTGTTTTCTTTTCCTGTATTTGGGAGTAAGTGTGCTCCGGTACAGCATATGATCAACATACTGTGTGCGGTTCTCTTGGGACCGGGCTATGGAGTAGGTGTTGCCTTTGGAGCTTCTCTGATTCGAAATCTGCTTGGACTTGGCAGCTTAATGGCTTTTCCGGGAAGTATGTTTGGAGCTTTGCTGTGCGGGCTGGTTTACAGTAAAACCGGAAATCTTTTCGGAACGCTTGCTGGAGAAGTATTTGGCACAGCAATCCTTGGCGGACTGTGTGCGTATCCTATGGCAATTCTTTTTATGGGACAAAGTGCATCCGGTCTTGCTTTTTATGCCTATATTGTTCCGTTTTTAATTTCTACTGTTGGTGGAGCGGTTATTTCTGCAGTTCTGCTTTACAGCTTGAAAAAATCGAATGTTCTGCATACCATGCAGGAATCTGTTTGATAACTG